>Ga0182024_10004806_pt1 | contig 30726 bp, 23 predicted proteins | sample P32metaG_FD_120480 | JGI IMG/M metagenome (GOLD analysis project Ga0182024, IMG submission 120480) | Permafrost microbial communities from Stordalen Mire, Sweden - P3-2 metaG (Illumina Assembly) | ecosystem: Environmental > Terrestrial > Soil > Wetlands > Permafrost | place: Sweden: Stordalen... | reverse complement strand
GGCTAAGACCAACCCGCACCCGATTCCACACCTGAGAGTAAATGGCACTGTGGCCAACATGGACGCCTTTCCCAAGGCATTCGATGCGCCTGAAACATGTCCATTAATGCTGCCTGAGGATAAACGCTGTCGCTTGTGGTAACAAGTTATCTGGAAAAGAACGTTGTACGCTAAGGGGTTGTCGGAGTTTCCTTTTCGACTCTGTCGGCTTCCTTCATCAGTGCTTTTGCTTTCTCGGGGCCGCCGGGCTCGCCGCACTGGTTTAGTAAATTGGCATAGTTTCGCAAAGACAAGGGAAGCAGATCGCTATGCACTTTCAACTGGCGCGCCAGCTTGAGCGCTTCCGAAAGTTCCACCTTGCCATTTTTGAAATCGTTCTGGTCGAGATCGAACTGCCCCAATTTATTCAGAGCACGAACATATTCGGCCGGATCGTCGCTGGCATGTTCATTTCGAATTCGACGGGCGTTTACGAGCAGAGGTCGCACTTCCGGCATCTTGCGCTCAGCAATTAGACCGTCAGCTAATTTAGTATCGAGCTGCGCAATAGCTAATGAGTCCGTGCCCAACAAATTGTCGTCGATGTCGATTGCTTTCTTCAACAGTTGCTCAAGCTCGAAATAGAGACCTCTGCCGTATAGCTTTCCAGCAGTTGCGATAACCGACGGCAACATTGCTTCGGCCACGAGCTTGTTGTTCAGTTTGGCCACACCCGATAGATCAGGTTTGATCATGGCATTCAAAAGATCCATCTGTCGATCGAATTCCACTTTCACTTTGGCAGTTTGGATGGCGAGCATTTCTTTGTTGACCTTTTCGAGAAGCTCAGCGTGTCCCTCCCATTGAGTGTACAGATCGCTTTTCTTGCGCAGCGTTTCTTCCAGCCTTGCTTGTCCATCGCCGAATGTGCGTGCTTTCTCTTCAGCCTGGTTGTATTTCTTTTCTGCTCCAGCGAAGTCTTTGTTAGTCGCGTCACCGTCAGCGGCGGACATAGTGACTTGCCAGATCACTTTGTTCAACGGTGTGCCGCGGTCACCGGGTGGACCCGGATATAATGCGCAAAATCCGACTAAGCCAACGATCATTGCTATTGCAATTGACGCGATTGCTACCACGACCCTGGTCGTGCGCTTTTGCTTATCAATTTCCGGACAAGGCGCAATAGCGGTGCTCATGCTGCCCGGGTGACGCCCGCTCGAACCCAACGTGCTGACAATGATGCTGGAGATCAAATCTCTGATCTCGCCTGCAGTTTGAAAACGATTTTCGGGCTTTTTCGACATGCAGTGCTGGATAAGGTTATCCAGCTCGACTGGAACTTTTGCATCCGGCATCACCTGGTTAATTGGCTTTGCGTCCTCGCCTACGTGTTTGTTCATGGTCTCGAGAAAACTCTCACCGATGAACGGTGGATCGCCGGTGAGTGTTTCGTACATTAAACAGCCCAGTGCGTAGATGTCCGAACGCGTGTCCAGTTCCTTGCCCAGGCACTGCTCCGGGCTCATGTAGATTGGACTGCCGAACACTTCACCGGTTTGCGTCAGATGTTGCTGCTCCCGTCCCGCTTGCGGCAGTAGTTTAGCGATGCCGAAGTCGACGAGTTTGACCAGCTCGGTCCCGCCTTCTTCCTTGATCAAGCAGACGTTAGCCGGTTTGAGGTCGCGATGAACGATGCCTTTCTTGTGCGCCGCCTCAAGCCCATCGCAAACCTGCCTGAAAATCGGCAGGGCGCGATCGAATGGCACACGCCCTTTTCGCTCAATCAGCTCCTTGAGGCTTTCCCCCTCCAGGCAGTCCATGACGAAATACGGCTCCCCGTCATTGGTTACACCAAAGTCGTAAACCGCAATAATGTTCTGATGGCTGAGAAGACTAGCAGCCTGAGCCTCAAGGCGGAATCGTTCGAGGGCGACGATGTCTTCCTTCAAATTCTTATGCAGCATTTTGATGGCCACGTTGCGGTCCATCAGTTTGTGCAGCGCCTTATAGACGATGCTCATTCCCCCGAGTCCCAGGACTGAGTTAACCTCATATTTTTCAGCGAATACCTTGCCGATCAAGGGATCGTTCTTGGCTCCGCGCAAAACGGCACCGTCATCTGGGCAGTTAGCAATGACGCCTTCGAACTGCTGATAGCACTTCGGGCAGTATTTCTTCTCGATGTTGACTTTCTGGGTCGAGGCAGATGGTTCTTGCGGCATAGGAATTTGGTAGTATTTATGGCTTCTGAAGGTTTTCCTGGTGGCCTGCTTGAGGGGCCTAAACAGGATTATAGTTCAACAGGCTCATTAGCTTCTGGAAGTGAGGTCAATTATGGGACGGTTTCGCGATTTATGGGCATCTGGAAGGTTTGCCATTAAGCAGAAACAGGAGGATGTCGACCAGCAGCAGCATGAAGCGCTGGATATGATTCATGAGCTGTCGCCTGATTACGCCGTTTCCGAGGCCTCCAAGGTAATTTTGGACGCCCTGAAGTCACGCCGAGGTCAGGAAACGGGCAAATGGTTAAAAGCGATGGTGCCTGAATCGGCCATCGCCCCTCCACAACAGGCACAAGAAACCACCGGCGCGTCGATATACGATGAAATGACCACCTGGATGGATGCGCTGTTCAAACAGTTCACCGAGCTGGTCTTCGAATTCAACAAACAGGCTGTGGGAACCGATCTGCTGATCTCATATGAGAAGCCAAAACTTTACGAAAAGAAATCTGACGAGTTCTGGTACAAGCCTGTGACCAAAACCTATCAAGGGCGGTTAACGACCAGGCAATGGGCACTGGTTGTACGCGGTCGAGATGCGAAAATATCGATCTTTGTTTTCCCTGCTTCCATGCTGCTGGCGTTCAACGCCGATCAAGATGGCGAGCAGGACCAACCGCCGTTTATGGAGGTTGTTCGCGCCGATGTCAACGGCATAAATGCATGGACAATTGCGGGCGAACGCGCACCATTGGAAGCAGTTCCGCATTTGGCTAAAGAGTTGCTCGGCGATCTGATTCGAGTCTCCAGCGGCGCCATGGCTGAATCCGAGCTATTCACCAGCCACGCCGATGCGCACAAATTAGGTGAAAATCTCGCTGTCGGATATGACCAACAAGCGGCGCAAGCAGCGATTCCAGCACAAGCACGCCATAAGTCTGGCGAGCACACAGTCAATCTCGATGAAATGAATGTCTTCGATGCCTGTGACATCGTGGACGGTATCATCGAACGCGAGCTGCAACGGCTCTACACCGAGGCCGCAAAACTTGGGCCTGGGGTGCCTCAAGCAGAAACGGCGCGCAAACAGATCTCCACGGTCGAATCGTTCCGCATGAAGATGCTGGAAGCGTTCGAAGAATTCACCACCGCTTCACAAGCACTAGTCGCAGCCGACCAAGCTGCGCAGGAGCAACTAGCGCGCAAGTAATTTAAACGCACCGATTGACGGCGGGCGGTAACACGGGGATCTCATTGCTGGGCTAACCGGTGAGGTTTAGACTTGGCCTTGGATCAGTTAGTTGGATAAGTTGGTGTAGTCGCCCGCAATCTTGATGGTCGTATGCGACATGAGTAACGATAGAAAACTCTATTGGCGATTATGCAATCAAAGGAACTCACATAAATGAAAGCCGCAGTTATTCCATCTGATATCGCAAAAGCCTATGAGCGCGTTCTTAAGGGAGAAGTCAGATTTAGAGCGGTGATCGTCAACTAAATCTGCCGCATCCTGTGCCACCGTTGGTGATGGCGTAACATAACGGGTGCTCGCTATATCGCATAGCAATAACCATATAAAAGGTATTACCCCAGAACAATGACTCATTCGGCTACAATTGCATTTGAACTTTTTTGTCTGATCCTGCCGTCTATACATGATAGCGGCACGATGGGAGGCTAGATATGTCTGTCAGTAGATCGGAGTTTGAGCGGTTGGAGTCAGATGTGAAGGCCAACGATTCAGCGGTGAAGGATTCCTATAAGAGCCTTCAAGAATATCTACAGTATTTAGAAGCTCATATCGATAAGAGGTTCGAGGCGCAAGATCAGAAGTTCACGGAGAAATTCGACGCACTGGATCACAAGTTCAATGGGTTGGACCAGAAGTTCGACAGGCTGGATCAGAAGTTCGACAGGTTGGACCAGAAGTTCGACAGGTTGGACCAGAAGTTCGACAGGTTGGACCAGAAGTTCGACAGGTTGGATCAGAAGGTCGATGGATTGGACGATAAATGAGCGAACGGATCGCCGTTTCCCGATAGGGTGATTAAGAGCATTGGTAACAGTGGGTTGAATTTGGCCTGGAAATCGCAGTGAACTCCGTTTTTGGTTCGTGCTGTTGAACGCCCTGCCCGATCAGGACGCAATCCAGGCAATTCCTGCAGCCTAAGTACACGTAGAAGTCCTTGGGTTGCTCTTGACAATGGTGTCTAGTATCGGGCATACTGAATATTAGTTAAAACGGTTCATAATTCAGGAGCGGCAGATGGAAAAGTCTGTGCGACGCCAGGAGATTATTGAAGCCGCCAGAACTCGGTTTCGGCAGTTCGGGATTCGCAAAACTAGCATGCAAGAAATTGCGGCTGATTTAGGATTGTCAGTTGGAACGTTGTATCTGTCCTTCAAAAGCAAAGACGAACTGATCGTCGGTTGTGCGCAGAGGTTTGCCGAAAGGCATAAGCAATCGGCCGCTGAGTTGCTGGCGTCTGATCTTCCTGCCGACAAAATGTTGCGCAGATATGTGATCGATCGATATAGAGCTGTCGAGGAGACACGTGTTGGATCAAATTACGTGGTCGAGATTGCTCGCGCTGTGATTAAGCTAAATCCTGAACGCTTCGAAGAAGACGATCGCTGGCTCTACGAAAATGTGCTTGCCATATTAAAGGAAGGGATCCGTGCCGGCTTGTTCGCGATCAAAAATCCGGTTCGGGACAGCGAAGTGTTTGTGCAATCCATTACATATTTCCTCCCGGTGGCTGGGATGGAACCATACAGAACTCCAACAGAAGCTAAATTGATAAAGATGGTGGATTGGTTTATCGATAACTGGAGGGTCAAGAAATGACAAAGCTGCAGTATCGGCAGGGAGATGTTCTCCTGATGGCATGCAAGGCGGTGCCACCGGATTCAGTGCTTGAGTCGAATCGTGAATTTATCATGCTTGCCCGGGGTGAGGCGACAGGCAACGGTCACGCAATTAGTTCCAAATTTGCTCAGGCATATTGGGCGAACAACGATCGCTTCCTCAAAGTAGATCAACCCAGTGAGCTTCTGCACCAAGAACATGCTGCTATCACGATCCAACCTGGAATCTATCAAGTCGTCAGGCAAAAGGAGTACGTGTCTGCTGCCCAATTTTACGTTCGCGACTGATGAATTATGTGCTGTGGGGGAATTGAGTATGTTAACTTCATCGACAGAAATCGGCGCTCAGCAGATCATCAATCGACTTTACGATCGGATGAATCTGCGTGCACCGCACATCATACATTGCGAAAGCCCATGGCAATTGTTGCTTATTCCCCTAATTCTGCCCGTTCTGCTTCGTGGCAAACAAGCGGGACTAAATAAGGATCGCCTTCTCGAGAAGATAATGCCGGCGCTTCAATCCGATCCCAAGCTTCAGCTCTGGCACCGCCTGTGGTTGCGCTTGGATTCTGCAAGCGATGAGCTGGCGCATTTTGGTCTGCTCGACCTGGAGCATTTGCTTGTGGCTGATGATGACGAAGTGGAAGGCTTGCTCAAGCCATCGAGGGAAGCATCGGTCGCAAATCTATTGCGGGCTGATCTGACCAGGCGCGTACAAGGTAACCATGCAGATGCCGATCCCAAACTCGACGGCGAGAGCCTTCTATCGAGAGTCAGATCCATGCTGATTGATGGATACGAGGATGTGCTCAACCGCTACTTGCTTGGTATGTATGGACTCTATCTTCCTGCGGATCCACAATCCAACTCAATGTGCTCGTCCAACGTTGTGCGTTTTCGCCCTCACGAGCTCTGTGCCTGTTTCTTCCACACTAGTCTTTCGCGGATCATCAAGCACATCCAATTCCTAGAAATTGGAAGTGATGGTTGCGCCTGTCTGTTGTTTCCGCATTGCTGTATTGTGCTCGAAAATGCGACCGTTTTGAATTTCGATCTTGCGGGACGTTTAAATTGTGATGCCGGCCCGGCATTGACCTTCAGCGATGGTTACGCTGTCTATGGGCTCGAGGGCAGCCTGGTCAAGCGCGAGATGGTAGAAAATCCGCGATGGGTTACTCCCAAGAAAATTTATAATGAGAGCAACCAGGAAATACGGCGCTTGATGCTGATTCGCTACGGAATCGAAAAGTTTCTCGTTGACTCCAACGCACAAAAAGTTCATGTAGACGACTTCGGTGTGCTGTTCAAAAAGCAGTTACCCGACGAAGAGCCACTAACCTTTGTCAAAGTGGTTAACTCAACTGCCGACCAAGATGGAACGTACAGAGATTACTTCCTTCGCGTTCCCCCATGGATTGAAACCGCCCATGGTGCCATCGCCTGGACTTTCGGTTTGGTGCAAGATGAATACAGTCCCGTCCTGCAAACTTAAAACGCTAGAAAGATAGTCGCGTATGACCGTGAAAATTCGTGCAATCTGTTAGAAGCAACTAGCAGTGAACTGAAGTTTTGCCGCTTGCTTCAGTGCTCTTTGCTTGCTCTATCCACAAATTCTGCGGTTATATTTTTTCAGCGGATCCAAAGCGGCCGGAAGCAAATTCATTTTGCCCTCTACATATATAGGGCAAATAACTCGCCGAAATTGCACGACAGACTTATTTCGGATCGATGAGTGAGGTATCATTCATAATTCGTTCCGACCTGGATTTTCTAGGAACAATTCGGTTGTTCTTCTGGATAGGAGTCATCAAATGGAAGAGCGTTTTACCAAAGAAGAAATTGATCTGATTCTGAAAGAATCCCAGGAAGGAGCAGACACCTACGAGTTGTGCGTGCGGCACGGCATCTCAGAAGCTACGCTCTACGACTGGCTGGCAGTGTATGGCTATAAACCAGGTAAGAAGGGGTTTGATTACAAACGCCTTTGGAACGAAGTCGTCAATGGTGGACTTGTCACGCGTAGAGAACTGTTGGTTGCAAGTGCCTCCGGAGCAGCCGGATTTGCTGCCGGCCATTTCTTTGCCTTTGGCGCGAAGAACCAAACGTCTTCGGTCGACGAACAGAAAATCGAAATCGTTAACTGCAGCAAGTTCAAACAGTCGTCCGATCACCTTGGAAAATACGTGTACTTGACTCCTGAGAAATTGGGCGGCGGCACGCACGCTGTAGATTTGGAAACCGGCAAAACTCTTGCGTGGATCAGCTATTGGAATTTCGGCGACTCATGCCCGATTTCGCACCACCTCGCTGCTTATCCGTCACCCGATCCATATAAAGGGTTTGAATTCGTCAACTCAACGCAAGGTGGTGACAACGTCCTGATTTATGGACTTGATACGCAAATCAAGGAGAGAGGTCTTCTTGATAAATGGGGACAAGGCAACCACATTTATCGCGTTCAATTTGATGGGCAATCGATGAATTTGATGGAAGATATTGCCGCAAGCACTGGCATGGGCCTTGGCGTTCACACCACAATTTTCCCAGACGCGAACGGCTTTGCCGGTGCGGATGGTCAAAAGGATATTTGCGCGTTTTTCAATCGAGCTGTTGGCAGTGAGAAAACCAAAGTACTCAAAGCATTTCAAACAGACTGGGTTGGCCGTGAACCGAAGGGCAATCTCGAAGACAATTGGTCCAAAGGTGGCAAGCTGATTATCAAGGAGTTGGTCGGAGCTGCTGAGAAAAACGGCAGGTACAACTTCGAAGGAACGATCGGCAATAAGATTGATTGGGAAATGGTGCCCATGGCCGAGTACCTTGTTTACACAGGCAAGCTGCCGGCACCGCCAGGCGCACCACCGGGAACCGTACAATCGCTATCAGGGCTAGATGCCGTTGTGCACCACCCAGGCAATCGTTATTCTGCGATGATCGTTCGTATGTGTTCTGCTGCTGTCATCGTCGACCGGGAGACATGGGAGCCGATCACTTGTCTTCATAACCCTGAGGGGTCTGCCGATAACCTGCCTGTTACCAAACTGCACTCAAATCCGAACACATGGGAAGTCAATTTTGATGACATCAAATGTGTTGGACATGAAGCGGGCTTCTCTCCGGACGGCAAGTTTTTTACGATGATGAATAACGTCAAGCAGAACAACATGGCCGTTTACGACACCTCAAACAAAGATCCACGGCAATGGAAGAGAGTTACTTACGTCAAGGATCCGACATGGAAGGGTAGTTATCCCAGTCCGTTCCATTTGTGCTTCTCAATGGATGGCAGCAAGATGTTTGTGTCGGTGCTACATCCTAAACCAGAGAATAGTGGAACCTGCGTTGTCGACACGAAGACATGGAAAATCTTCAAGAAATTCACAAACATTGGACCTGATTGCCAGACAATGGCAGTGACTTATGACGGAAAGTATGTGTTCCAAATCTTCAGTGGTTTCCAACGCCTGTCGAGCGGCGCGTTTATCTTCACGCAGGATACGCTCGAGCCGCTAGGCTATCTGCCCAATTTCGGCGGGCACCATGATTGCGTGGTGATACCGACGAAGGTAGAGCATTTGAGAAACAGCCGCTGCACAACTCTCTGACATCAAGGGAGAATGGTAGTGCAAACAGATACCGGTGTGGCAAAGCGCACTAATAAGCGACGGGCGTCGTCACTCTTCATCAGGTTGGCGTTTCAAAACTTGATGCGTCGTCCTACGCGTACAATTATGCTTGTCATGGCGGTTGCGCTCTGCACCGGCGCTGTGTTCGCGTCATTCATCATCGGACGAGGGATCGACGCGAGCATGGAGCAGAGTTTCGCCCGCATGGGCGCGGACCTGATTGTGGTGCCAAGCGATGCCATGGTCAATATCACCAGTGCGTTGTTGACTGTTCAACCAACCGATGCGACCTTCGATGCAAAACTTCTTCGTGACATAGGCAGCTTGGACGGAGTCGCGCAGGTGGCACCGCAGACCATCTATCGCGTTCCAATCATGTCCAATATGCCGGAGCACAAAGCTAATCTGATTGCCTTCGATCCATCCCGTGACTTCACTGTCATGCCCTGGTTGCAGAGTAAAATGCCGCGGCCAATGCGGACTGGCGATCTGATCATTGGCGGACGGCGTTCGGAATCGGTAGGAGACGAAGTAGAACCTTGCACAAGTGCACGCATCGTTTATGGAAAGCTGGGTCGCAGTGGTGTCGGTCCACTGGACGAGTCGATCTTCGCAACTTATGACACGATTGCTCAATTGTCCACGGGGCAGAAGAATGGACAGCTCAAAGCTGATCCATCTCGGATATCGGCCATTTTGGTGCGCCTTCAGTTCGGCTCGACACCTGAACAGGTGCGATTTGCGATTGCACGATTTAGAGGTGTCAAAGTCGTGCCTGGTGCCACCATTGTTACTTCAACGCGACAATCAACCGGTGTCCTTCTCCTGGGAATGCTGGGCTTCGCCGCATTGATGCTTGTTGGTTCGCTGATTCTGGTTAGCTTGATCTTCTCCGCAATTATCCATGAGCGCCGGCGGGAGATCGGATTGCTTAGCGCAATTGGAACCCGCCGCAGCCAAATCGTGGCGATGTTGGTATCAGAAGCAGCTTTTGCAACAGGAATAGGCGGATTGGCTGGTATCTTGTTTGGTAGTGTTCTGTTGCATTTGTTTCAACGTTCGCTCGTTTATTATCTGGAACTTTTGCATTTAGATTTCGCGTGGCCTGCGACCGCGGAAATCGCCACAACTGCAATTGCTTGTGCATTCTTAGCCGCGGCACTCGGTCTTATCGGCGCAATGATTCCAGCGTGGCGTTCTGCCGGCGAAGAAGCTTTCACTCTGATTAAGGGCGAATTGGCATGATATCGTTGCAAGATCTCAGCAAGCAATATTCCGTGGAGCGCACGGTGAATGCCGTCGATCACGTTAGCCTGGAAGTTGAGCGCGGACGTTTTTTGGCAATCGTAGGGCGGTCCGGTTCGGGCAAATCCACACTGTTAGGCATGCTAGGCGGAATCAGCTCACCGACGTCGGGCAAAGTGGTCGTGGATGGCACCAGTTTATTTTCACTTGGTGCGGATGAGCTTGCTGACTTCCGCAATCAGAAAATCGGTTTCGTCTTCCAATTCGCCAGCCTTCTTCCTTCGCTGAGAGCAATCGACAATGTGGCACTTCCGGCTTTGATTGGTGGCACGCTTGGTGACAGAGACGCGTATGCGCGGGCGCGCGCATTGCTGCAACGAGTCGGTCTGTCCGATCGAGTCGACTTCTATCCCGGGCAACTCTCTGGTGGCGAACAACGCCGCGTAGCAATTGCCCGGGCATTGATAAACACGCCTTCACTGCTGCTCGCCGATGAACCGACGGCTGATCTCGACGAAGTAACTGAGAAGGAGATTCTCGAGCTGCTTGTGGAAATTCATCAAGCGTTTGCACTCACCCTCGTTGTCGTGACTCACAACAATGAAATAGCGGCCAAGGCCGATCAGATTCTGGAAATGCGTGCCGGCCGGGCCATTGCTACTTCAATTGCAGAGCACAGCGAACCTATAGCTGTACGAGAGCCTGCTGTCGTCGGCAAAGTACCGGCATCGAGATCCTTGACGGCACACGGCGGAGCGAATGGCGATCGCGCAGGTGCAACCAGTGTCGCTTTTTTGCCACCGTCGCAGACAGCAGCAAATGAACCGGGCGACCATACGTTTCGAGTGAAGGAAATTTTCGAGATTCCCACCCATATCTCTGCGCAAGAGCAAGTTAAGCTCGGCGCTGGAATCGAACGTCTTGCTGGACGGTGCGCACTGTGGATGATAGCCGTATTCGGTCTTTGCTGGATTCTCAATACTGCCGTGGCAACATATGAAAACAATGTTCTTCAGGCAAAGACAGATCAGCGGCTCGCACTTGAGGAACTTGCAATGGGCGGCTTGCGTGCCGAAGTGAAAGATGTCACTTTGGGGCCGGGAAAAACTTACAAATTGTCAATCTATCTTCGCAACATGGATGATACCAAACCACTGTACGTAATGTCTCCCACAGTGCGCGTTTTTGTACAAGTCGGCAGCAGCTGGCAGGAGATTTCTCTCAAGCCGGTCGAGAATGCAGCACCACGGGTAATGAAGATCGAAGGCGAGCAGATTCTTCACTATGTTCTAGAACCGGACGTGGCGGATTTCGCTCAATTGATTCCTTATTACATGCACGTTCGCATCACCAACGACATGATTGTCAGTCCGCGCAGTCAACCCAAAGATGATTTGATCGACCGCAGCGACAGCTACTATGTTTATCTCAAACCGCACGATGCAGACAACAGTGCTATTCAGAAGAAGCTGTCGTTCCCAGGAACGCCTCCGGTCTGGATTCCAATGCCACCACATTAGCCCTGTTACGAGGAGCCGCTGTGCCACCACAATTTAAATCACTAGATCGCTTTACTGTCGATGTTCTGATCGACAATCAGAGCGATAGCTATTCAACTAAAGCCGGCCATGTCTCTCCGGAATTCAATAATGTTATTTCTGCTGGAGCCTGAGAGATCTCTGGCGCTACCTTTGTTGTGCTCAGCTCGGACCCAGTATATTGGTGTATGTTAATGTCAAGCGTTTGAACTCTTGGCACTGATTTGACGTCTTGGTTAGTATGACGTTCCCCAAAGAATCGATTTGCGCCTGTGACGCGAAAAATCATAAGCGCCCGAGCACCAATAGCGGCAAGCGGTTTACAAATTTCGCACGCTATCACAAAAGGTACGCTGTTTTGACAAAGCAACGACTCGTTTTTCTCTTCTTGCTGACCATCGTCGGTAATTGCCTGGGTAACCTGAGCAGCGATATCATCAAAAGCTCGCTGAGAACCCTGGCTCGCAGATGTGCTCACGTGCAATGCCATGCTCATACTGCTTTCGCTTTGCCTGCGCGGCGAACCCAACTGGAGTTCGATGATTCTCTAGCGGACCCAGCAATAATGGCTTAGAAACGCGTTTATCAGAACGCAAATAGCTTCTTGCACTAATGCCTTAGACTCCGGTATCAGGCTTTGCATACCGCCCGGGAACTTGCGGACTGAATCTTACTGCCCTGGACCCTTGTCCGGACCTAGAACCTTGCTTGTACCTGGAACTTTGCTTGTAGTGATTGCTTTGCTGTGCTTGAACCGTGCGTCAGGAAATCCGCGGTGTGCGGAGTCCTCGAGGTATTTGAGATGAGCGCCATAAGCGTCGGCGACGTTCGTCAGCGCCAATGAGCGGACGGTTACTCCTTGCGGATTGGTGACATCTCCTTCGATGTGTCCGGGAATGCGGAAGAGCCACTCCGGATTCAGGCGTTCAACTCCAGTATCTTGTCCTGCGACGATGAAGTGATCTGAAATCTTGCCGTCGCCGTTCACGTCGCACGGCAGATCGTCGACTGAGTACAGAACCAATCCGCGCAGATACTCAAGCATTGCCAGTCGATCGGTGTCTGATAAGTCCGAATAGGCTTTGGACGAGGCTGATGCTTCGCCACCATGGCGCCGAATCACTTCATCGAGATCTAGGCTAGCACCATCATGTCCATACGGTGCAGTGCTACCGACACCCCAGAGTGGCGCCGTGCGAAACGACTTGATCACACTTCCGTCAAATTGAAGCTGATGAAACGCGGGGCCCAGATCGTGGTGCAAGAGATCCGAATATAGTCCTTCAACCATGAAGTCCTCACGTTTAGGTTCTCCGATAGTTTTGCCACCGTTGCTGGTGACTATCGATCCCGGTGCTCGCGTCAGCATTTCCAACTTTCCTTCCAGTTTGCCTGTTGTGCTGTTTGGCGCAATAGCAACATTGAAGAATCGCCGATCTCCCAGATAACGCCGCGTATAATCACGATCTTGTCGATTGTCTCCTTCCAGTTTCCAGTTCGGCACGTGGCACTGCGTGCAGCCACTGGTGCTCAGCAACTCGCGCCCACGCTTGCGAAGCGGAGTCAGTGCGGTTTCTGCCGGCACCGGATGATTGAGTTGATAAAACTCGATCAGGTCCATGTCTCCTTCGGTGATTTCTTCGAGCACCCCATCCCGGTCGGGATCATCAAGGCTGATGCCTTCTGCATTTTTTGCCAAACCTCGATCGCGTGTACTGCCATTGAAGAATTGTGGTGCCCCGGGAAGTGATACCAGGGCCAGTCCATCGCGTTTTGGTTCATCATTGAGCGTCGGATCGTATGCTTGCAGTCCGGCATGGTTGTCGAAAGCCAGCGCCGAAAACGCACGCAAAGTCGAGTTGATTGGAATGCGTCCAGCCAACGTTGCCCGTCCGTGCCCCCAGCCAAACACTTGTACTTCAAAGTTGTAACCGGCTACTCCGTCGTCTTTCAAAGATCGTGCCCAGGGAATCCGCTTGCCGTCCTTGTCTACATACCAGACGAAACACACGGTATTGAGGTCGGGCTTGCCATCGCCATCGGCATCACCGAAGGTGCCAAAGTCAATAGCGACGCGCTCGCCAGTTTCGCCGACCGACAGATTCTCGACAACTGCATGGACGTTCTCTGATTCGCCCTTATCAATGAAGCCATTGCGATTGGTATCACCTTTCTCCAGCATTTTTAGGCGAATCTGCCAACCAAGCATTTCCATCAGTCCGGCACCAAAAACGTGCGGTGTATTTCGCCCGGTGCCACCATTTTTGAAGATAGTCGCTCCTGCACCGCCATCTCGGAATGGAACGTTATGGCAAAGAGTGCACGATGCTACGTGGTCGCGCGTCATGATCTTGGTGGCTTGATCTTCTAAAACCCGCCCTGCAGGTTTGCCGGACTCCCCAAAAACCCCATCGCTGAGCGAAAATTCGCGTACAAATAGTTCGCGTCCACGCTGATAGCCAAGCCACGGATCCACCTTAAGAAGATATCCCGTCGCGCCTTCATCCGCGACGTTGTCGGAGTGAACAGCTCGGACCCGCGGGCATTTGATCGATCGCCCCGACAGATCCTTGGGAAATTGTATCGGGTCGTCTGTAGATGTTCCTGGTCTTTCCGGCGACCACTTCATATCGAACGCAAAAGCCGGTGCCACCAAAACCAGTGCCAACAAAACGAACCTATATCTCTTGAGAGTTCTCAACATCGTTTCTCCTGTCCTATGGAGGGGAGGTCGGCATAATTCGAGTGTACGTTTGCTCTTGATCCTTCGACACTTCCGCTAGCACGAGGTCATGCGTCATCTCGTCCTTTCGTACGATTTTGCGGAACTTTGTCAGCCACTGTCCTTTCTGCAAGTGGCCCTTCAGGCGAGTCAGTCCTTTGATTTCATCAACTGGCGCCTGCCTGTTCGGATACCATGCATAAGTCGTGGACATGAACCCTCGTCTGCCGGATGATGATGCGAGATCATATTTGACGATCGATCCCATGGTCGGTTGATACATGTCTTCCATGTGCTTGAGTTGCGTGTCGATTGACTGTGTTTCGTTATTACGATTCGAATTCTTGATGTAAGACTCTTTTGCGTCGGTTAAGAGCTGGCTCAGCGAAACTACTTTGGCATTTGCTGGCAGATCACCAGTTCCCATCTGCCCGTAGTTTTTCACAGGATCCTCAAGCACGCTCATTTCGCCTTCGCCAAGTTTTCTTGCCCATTCCAACTTCGTTGTTTCGTATGAGGGCTCCGATCCCTTTTTGGCGTTTAGCCATTCGCTGCGATCGCGCAGCTCCTGCTGTTGGTCGGGGTTGGCGCAACAGCCAAGCATGTAGGTCAGATACATTGGTCTATAGGAGTGCATCCACGACCAATCGCCAGGAAGATCCATCTGGGAGGTTGATTGTACATAAAAAAGTGCGTCCGTTTTGTCTTTGACCGACAGTTGCGTGATCTTGAGCGGATAGACACATTGAGCTGAGGAGAATGCAAAACGCGTCGGTGTAACTTCACCCACATATGATCCATCGGCTGCCTTCTTCATCTGCTTAGGATCTATTTTCATCACCGTGAAGAACCATTTTTTGTCGATGTAGTACTGTAGTGTTGATTTGTCACCACCGTAGGAATACTGGTTCTCCTTAAGCCAGTCAAACAGCCCGTTACCATTTTCGGCGACAATGATCTTGTAGTCGAGTGAACCGACTACACCTTGTTCCAACACAGTGACTCCGGACTTTGCCGCGTTAGGGGCAAACTCGAAACGCGCACCGGAAGAATACCCTCGCATAGCGGAGTAATATCTAATTTCGCCTGGCAAATGAATCGGTTGCGGCAATGGCATCAAAATCGTGTACATCGCCAGATCTTTGAAAAAATCCCGTGGCATTTCGTCAAGCTTCGGTCTGGCCGGAGTTGGAATCACCATGCCGAAATCGACAGCGTTGCCTTCAAATTTGGGTTGCACGGTGAAGGCTTCCGTCTTTTGTTTTGCGTTCCAAGAAATGAATGCTTTCTGCCCGGGCTGGTTTATGTCCTTATCTTTAGCCGCAAAATAGCAACAAGCGGCGTTCACCGCTAGCGGTGGCAAGACGGCCGCACATATAGCGATGACTGCCATTCCTAAAGCCATCATAGAGCCGCGTTGTTTCAGTTTCACTGTCTTCTCCTCTTACTATGGCGGTGACGTCGGCATGATTCTTACGTACGTTTGTTCCTGTGGCTTCGGCACTTCTGCTAGTACCAGGTCATGTGTCATCTCATCTTTTCGCACGATCTTGCGGAATTTCGTCAGCCATTGTCCTTTTTGTAAATGGCCTTTCAATCTTGTCAGTCCTTTGATGTCTTCAGCCGGCGCTTCTCGTGCCGGATAAAAAGCAAACCGCGTGTATATGAATGAAGTACCTACGCTCTTCGGATCAAACTTCACGATTACACCTTTAGTCGGCTGATATTGATCTTCCATCCGTGCCAAGGTTTGTTTGACGTCTGTTGTCATCGATTTATCTTTGCCGAGGTACGCAATCTTCATCTCGCCGAGGAAATCATTGAGCGCGATCACTTTAGCGCCTTTCGGTAAGTCGCCGGTTCCCATTTGTCCCCAGTTCTTGATCGGATTTTCGAGTACGCTCAACTCTCCATCAGAGAGTTGTTTTGCCCATTCCAACTTCGTTGTTTCGAAGTTGCTGTCCTTCTGCTGCTTGTTTGCTACCCACTGGCTGCGAGTGCTCAACTCCTGTTGCTGTTGAGCATCGGCGCAGCAACCAAGCATATACGTGAGGTACATCGGTCGATAGGAATGCATCCACGACCAATCGCCCGGCAAATCCATTTGTTTGGAAGATTGCACATAGAACAGCGCGTCCGTTTTATCCTTAACTGAGAGCTGCGTGATCTTCAATGGATAAACACACTCGCTTGAAGAAAAGGTAAACCGAGTCGGCGTAACTTCTCCAACATAAGACCCATCTGCTCCCTTCTTCATTTGCTTTGGATCGATCTTCATTACAGTGAAGAACCATTTTTTCTTGATGTAAAACTGAAGGGTGTTTTCATCGCCACCATAAGAATAATGATTATCCTTCAGCCACTGAAACAGTCCGGTGGCGTCATCGGCGACGATGATCTTGTAATCGAGCGAGCCCACCACACCGGACTCGAGCACCCGCACCGAGCTTTTTTTCTCGACCATCATTGCGCCTCCGCCGCCCGCCATGGACATTGATGCAAACCGTGCCATCGGTCTTGGCGGATCAAGTGGCGAGTAAATTGGTTGAGGTAGTGGCATCAATATTGTGTACATCGCCAGGTCTTTGAAAAAGTCCCGCGGCATTTCGTCGAGCTTCGGTCGTGCCGGAGTCGGAATGACCATGCCGAAATCGACTGCGTTTCCCTCAAACTTGGGTTGAACGGTGAAACTTTCCATCTTCTCCGCCGGCTTCCATGAGATGAATGCTTTTTGTCCCGGTTGATTGATGTCTTTGTCTTTGGCGGCGAAATAACAGCATGCTGCCTTCACCGGCGATGGTGGCGCAAGGTACGCGATCGACGCCGCAACGGACAGCACAACTGCCAGCGCTGAAATCAATAGACCTCTGGAAAATGTCATTTGCGCTCCTTCGGTTACGGGGGTGACGTCGGCATGATTCGTACATAGACTTGTTGCTTTTCTTTGGGAACTTCGCACAAAACCAGATCGTGCGTCATCTCGTCTTTGCGGATTTCCTTGCGGAATTTTGTCAGCCATTGTCCTTTTTGCAGGTGTCCCTTCAGGCGTGTCAGTCCTTTGATCTCCTCAAGTGGTGCTTCGCGATTCGGATACCACATGTAGTGCGTTGTCAGAAACTGACCGCCGACGGTTTTGGGATCGAGCTTGACGATGATACCTTTGGTCGGCTGATACATATCTTCCATCTGAGCGAGACTTTGCTTCAGGTATTTCTGCTGGTCCGCGGTTACCTTTGCACTTCTCAGCTCGTTGAGATAATCAGGCAGCGGGATCACTTTTGCGCCTGGTGGCAGATCGCCTGTACCCATCTGCCCATATTTAGCCTGCGGATTTTCCAAAACACTGATTTCCGCTGCAGTGAGCTGCTTTGCCCACTCCAATTTTGTCGTTTCGTATTTTGGATCCTTCTTTCGTTCGGCGTCCAACCATTGCGTACGCTGCTGCAATTCTTGCTGCTCCTCCGGGTTGGCAGAGCAACCGAGCATGTAGGTCAAATACATGGGCCGATATGAGTGCATCCATGACCAATCGCCGGGCAGATCCATCTCCCTTGCGGCCTGCACATAGAACAATGCATCCGTGTTGTTTTTCACTGATAACTGAGTAATTTTGAGTGGATATACACATTGCGTGGAAGTAAATGTGAAACGCGTTGGCGTCACTTCTCCCAAATAGGTTCCGTTTGCAGCGTGCTTCATCTGCTTTGGATCGATTTTCATTACGGTGAAGAACCACTTTTTCTTGATGTAAAAATCAAGCGTGCCTTCGTCTCCGCCATATGAGTAATGGTTATCCTTCAACCATTGAAACAGCCCATCCGAATTGTCTGCGACGATGATCTTGTAGTCGAGTGAACCAACCACTCCAGATTCTAGAATCTGAACTCCGCCTTTGCTGCGCTGTGGCATGGGCGCCGCTGCGTCACATGCCATCATGCTCATCGGCATGGCAGGATCGAGCAACGAATATATAGGCTGCGGTAAAGGCATCAGAATCGTGTAGATCGCCAGATCTTTGAAAAAGTCTCGCGGCATTTCATCCAACTTCGGTCTTGCAGGCGTGGGAATCACCATGCCGAAATCGACGGCGTTTCCTTCGAACTTCGGTTGCACGGTAAATGCTTCCGTCTGGGCTTGAGCGTTCCAAGAAATGAATGCCTTCTGCCCGGGCTGGTTAATGTCTTTATCTTTGGCTGCAAAATAGCAGCATGCAGCGTCGACTGCAGACGGCAAGCTCGATACCAATGTTGCCGCCGCTACTACCCCGGCGAAAGCCGAAACCAGCTTGCTATGTTTCACGTTATTTCCTCATCCAGGTTGATTATGATGACGAAACGCCGCGTGCAGCTACACGAGACGTCTTTGCTTATCGCCGAGATTCCCCTGTCAAGTAGCACGTGACAAGTGCTGCTAGAAAGTATCCGCCAATTTTACATGATCATCGAATTAAGCTAATGAACTGAGAGGATCGGGTGGCATCAGCACGTCAGAAGGAATTTGACGACTGCAAAATGGGGAACCTGATCACAGTCGCATTTGCAACCGATACTTGCCGACCATGAAACTTAAGAATCATGAGGAACTAAAGGTTGGTCGATCGGCTCGCTGGTTTTAGTGTCTTGGTGTTTCGTCGCTATGAAAAACAGCACACAACCCATCAACAAAAAGAAGCATACGCCGAGAATTTGATAGCCATCGCTAGTCAGCAGAGAAGTCAGCGTTTTTTCGCAGCTAATAGATTGCAATGCGCTGTATATCTTTTCTGGAATGCAAAGCAAGGCAACGATGACGCCGGCGAGTGCGCCGCCCGCGACCAACCCGGTGGCGAAGAGACTGCCGCGCCCAAGCTCACCCTCTTCTTCGGTGTTTCCGCGATGCTTTAAAACTGTATCGACAGCCTTCTTAATCACTCCGCCGGCGAAAATAGGCAGTGTCGTCGACAGTGGCAAGTAGGAGCCGACAGCGAAGTTCAAGGCGTTGACGCCGCACAACTCCATCGTGATTGCCAGCACAACGCCGACTAGCACGAAGTTCCAATCGAGGTTGAACGACAACATGCCTCTGATTAGAGTGGCCATCAGTGTGCCCTGCGGCGCGGGAAATTTGTCGCTGCCGATCGCATGAACTATGCCTTTTGCAATCATGTCCGGTGAAGGATTGTCCAGCAGCTTGACCGTGATGCCGATGACGATCGACGAGACCACCGCACCGATAAACAAAGTCAGTTGTTGATAGCGTGGAGTCGCTCCCACGATGTACCCGGTCTTCAAGTCTTGTGACGTGGCGCCACCATTGGCGGCGGCTATGCAAACGATACTGCCGACCACCAGCACCATCGGTTCATAAATGCGCCCGGTCAAGCCAAATGCAATGAAAACGAGAGAGGTAGCCATCAGAGTGGCGATGGTCATGCCGGAGATCGGATTTGAGCTGGAGCCGATTATGCCGACGATTCGGCTGGAGACCGTGACGAAAAAGAAACCAAACACGACGACCAGAAGGCCGATCAAGAGCTTCTGCCAGATCGAGTCTCCGGGAATTTGAGGCATGAGCACCATTAAAACGACAAGCGCCAGGCAGCCAAACAAGACCGTTTTGGCGGAAAGATCGTTTTCAGTTCGCGACACCTTTGCCAGGTCCTGCGACTGTCCTTTGAATGAACTAAGACTGTCTTTGAAAGAAGAAACGATTGTCGGGATGGTCTTGACCAGCGTGATGAAACCACCGGCAGCAACTGCTCCTGCGCCAATTTGGCGAATGTATGCGCGATAGACTGCTTCTGCCGTGTTGGCAAATGCGTGAGTTGCGGGATCCCATCCGCCCGGGCCACCGCTGGTGGCGATGCTGTGCAGATAGCCAAGTTTCACCAACTGCTGGGCGACACTGTCCATCGGCACCAGTGCTGATAACAGTGGGATCAATCCCAGCCATGACAGTACGCCGCCGGCAACGAGAATGCCCGAGATGCGAAATCCGATGATATAGCCGACGCCCATATATTCGGGCGTAATGTCACCGCTGAGCGTGGCGGAGGGGAGAAACTTGTTTGCTTGCTGAGTTATATAGGTAGGTGTTTCAGCAATCACGTGGAGCACGTGCTGCAGGAAGGCATAGATGATCGCAAAGCCGAGTCCTTGATAGGCCGTCTTGGCGAATTCGCCGCCCTTGTCGCCGGCGATCAGCACTGAACCGCAGGCGGTGCCTTCAGGATAGGGAAGATTGCCGTGTTCCTTCACAATCAGTGATCGCCGCAGCGGAATCATCATCAAGGTTCCGAGAATGCCCCCCAGGACAGCCAGTGTAAAGATCGTCACGTAATTGAAGTATGGAGCGCCAACGCTTTCGCCTTTGTCATTGATTGACAAAAACAAGAAGCCGGTCAGCGTAAAGACAACGCCCGATGCAATCGACTCACCGGCCGAGGCAGTCGTCTGAATGATATTGTTTTCAAGAATGGTTGTCTGCAAAAACCTCTGGCCCAGCGAAATCGCCAGGACCGCGACAGGTATGGATGCGGAAACGGTTAAGCCGGCGCGCAATGCCAGATATACCGACGCTGCCCCGAACAAGATTCCGAACATGCCACCAATTATGATTGCGCGAGGCGTGAACTCTTTTATCGATTGCTCCGGTGCAATGTAGGGCACGAAGTCAAGATTAGTGGTTTCTTCCATGAGTCTCTTGCGCAATGATGCGCTTGACGATAGCTTTCAGCCTGCGGGACGCTTCAAAATATCATAATTAACCCTGGTTCAGGGCTATCCTCGTGCCTGATTCGGCAATTCGTTCAGTTAACATCGTCGAGTTTGCTGCTCAGTTCAAAGCGCCCCGCACCATATATGGCACTAATCTCGTATCTACTTCAAAATGATGCCACGCTGATGAGCTCGCTAGACGTGGTAGTTGAACATTTCAAAACGGACACTCAGCATCTCAAATGAGAGCCGTGCCGAAACACTCTGCATATTAAATCTGGCATATCGCAAACCGGCTTCATAGCCTGTTTCTCGTCTTGCTGAGCCAACTGACTGCATAGAACACTGATCGTTGTTGTCGAGATGTTGGACTGTGAAACACGTCAAATTACTGATGCTCTGTGGGCCAAATTGAGAATTTGTGTTCTAATTCGCTGGAGGAAATAACCTCTATGCAAATAATAGCTACCTTTCTTGTGACCGCAACAGTGCTGTTGTGGCTTGTCTGTTCGGCGACGATGGCGGCCTTAGCGTTTTTCGGCAAGAAGATCAACCATCTGGTTCCGTCTACAGTGCTGTTCGCAGGCGGACTGACAATGCTTTTGGCGGCAATGTTCGGCTGGCAGATTAATTACCTGTGGGATGCGCCCTGGCCAATCTATCTGGCAGTTGCACCGCTTAGCAGTCATCTTGATGCACTGTCTTCAATATTTATAGGTTTGCTTGCCGTAGTAGTTATTTCAGTCTCTCTCTTCTCTCCGGGCTATCTGGAACACCTGAGCCACAAAATCAACAATGGTTGTTATTGGGTTGAGCTTTTTCTTTTCATAATCGGCATGCTCGGTTTGATCCTTGCCGCCAACGCGGTCACGTTCCTTGTTTTTTGGGAATTGATCGCGCTTTCATCGGTGCTGCTTGTGGTTTCCGATCTATCTAATCGCCAGGCGCGCGTGGCCGCATTTATCTATCTGGGTGCCACCAGGATTGCCACTGGGTTTTTGATGGCTGGGTTTTTGTGGATGCACTCGCTGTGTCAATCCTGGAGTTTTAGCGATTGGCACTTTGACCAGCATGCCACGCTTATCCCTGCTGTGTTGATAGTCATAGGGTTGTGCATAAAAGCAGGCATCTGGCCCTTTCATGATTGGCTGCCCTACGCTCATCCGGCGGCACCAGCTCCGGTGTCTGCCTTAATGAGCGGTGTGATGATTAAAGTATCGCTGTACGCTTTGATTCGCCTTCTGGTCATGGGTGGATTAGTCTCCCCCTGGGTGAGCTACATGATGCTTGCCATGGGGCTGATTTCGCTGTTCTGGGGAATTCTCTGGGCTCTGGTGCAAAAGGATCTGAAGTCGTTGCTTGCCTATTGCAGCATCGAAAATGCGGGTTTAATTCTCGTGTGCATCAGTCTCGCCATCATTTGTCACGGGATTAATATGCCTGAAATTGGCGCTTTGTTTCTAGCGGCAGCGATTTTTCACTGCGTCAATCACGGATTGTTCAAGTCGCTTTTGTTTCTGGGCGCCGGTGCGATCGACTGCCGCGCCCATACTAGAGACCTTGAACTTTTGGGTGGATTGGCAGGAAAGCTGCCGTGGACTATGTTCTTCTTTGTGATCGGCAGCGCCGCCATATGTTCTTTGCCGCCATTAAACGGATTCAGCAGTAAGTGGCTCATTTACCAAAGCCTATTTATGCTGGCAAACAAATTTCACTCAATCTGGCTTAGCGGCTTGTCCATGTCATGTATCGCCATATTAGGGCTTGTCAGCGGCATGTCCTTGTACTGCTTTACGAAAGCGATAGGCATTGGCTTCCTCGGGCGGCCGCGTTCTCATGCTGCCGAACATGCTACCGAGGTGACGCTTCCCATGCTAGCGGCGCAATTGCTCTTGGCTTTGTGTTGTGTAGCGCTGGGAATATCTGCGCCAGATTGGATGGCGGTCATGCAACCGGCCTGCACTGCAGCGTTCTCAAATGCGCCTGTTCTGAGCAACGTTTACACAATCCCGATGGCGTTGTTCGCATTTTTGATCGCCGGAACTTCGGCAATCATTTACGTGCTGTGGCTCTCTGATCAAACCAACAATGTGAAAAAGTACGTCACCTGGGAATGTGGCTTTGGTGATTTGACAAAGCGTATGCAGGCTACGGCAACCGGTTTCGCTGAGAATGTTACCTATACGTTTTCACCGCTTTTTCTGTACAGTGCTCGGTCTAAAATTGCCGGACGCGATCGCAGGCACTTTCCCGAGGACGTCACACTGCAGGTTTCCACGACGCCTGTTCTGGCTTCGCGGATCTATATGCCGATAGTACGAGTGGTAAACTGGCTTGGCGAGCGCATGTTGTTGCTGCAGGCAGGCAGCATCCATCTATATCTTTGCTATATTCTGCTTACCCTGGTAGCGCTGATGGTGATTGGGGTGTTGATATGATGGCAGTCGGCGTATATGTTTTGTTTTTCGCCTGTGTCTTGCTATTGCCACCTTGCGTCATCGGTGTGATTCGCAAAGGCAAGGCGCTGATGCAAGGTCGAGTGGGCGCGCCATTGTCTCAACCTTTTTTCGATTTGTTCAAGCTTCTGGGAAAGGACCAGACTGTTAGTCAAACTACCACCTGGATCTTTCGCAGCAGTTGCGCCATGAATCTGGCAACAACGTTGATTATCGCCGGCATCGTGCCCTGGTTGTCGTTCAAGCCAATCTTTCCCGGAGACGATCTTTTCTTGCTTCTCTACTTATTGGCTTTGTGCAGATTCATGACCATTTTGAGTGCGCTTGATTCGGGCAGCCCATTCGGGGCCTTTGCTGCTAGCCGTGAAGCGTTCCTGAGCATGCTGGTTGAGCCGGCAATGTTTATCAGTCTGGGTGCCCTCGCTTTGATCGCCCACAGCACAAGCTTGCATGTAGTATTCGATCTGTCGCTCCCCTGTTCAACTTACGATGTCCCTGTATGGTTGGCTGCGGCAGCGGCGCTATTTCTTGGCAGTATCGTCGATCTTTCACGCATGCCGATTGACGATCCGACTACGCATCTCGAATTGACTATGGTGCACGAGGCGATGATCATCGAGAATTCCGGCAAGAATTTGGCTCTGGTCGAGTTTACCCATTTCCTGCGCATGGCGGTTGTCTACGGGTTGATCTCGCAGTGCATGATGCATGCTGTCGGACGGTTGGTCGAATTCAATCAACTGACAGCGGCAATAGTTAGCGTTGTTTCAATCCTGGGAATGGCGGTGCTAACCGTGTGGATCGAATCAGTTTTTGTAAAGCTGCGTTGGCGAAGCACGCCGGAATTTATTGCTTACGCAATGACGATGAGCTTTTTTGCTACAGGCGGCGCCCTGATCGGAGACATGTATGCTCGTCACGGTCTATGAAGTAATAGGAATCATGTCTGCCGTAGTCGCCGTTTTGATGCTCGGCTCTCGCAACGTGCAGATTCAACTCTCCATGTATGCCATCCAGATCTGGCTGATCGTAGCTGAGACTGCCTTTTTTGCCTGGCAGTACAAGCAACCCCACTTCTATATAATTGCTCTGACGCTGCTGTTGCAGCGTGCCATTCTCGTGCCTCTCTTTTTGCACGGCATCGCCCGGCGTCTGAACGTTACGAGAGACCCAGGCATGATCGTGCCAGCCCCGCTCACCATGCACCTTAGCGTTCTCTTGTTCGGACTGAGCTTTTTTGTCGGACAACATTTGCCGATGCCATCGGCAGTCTCTGGACCGATCGTGATCGCCTCAGCCACGGGGAGCATCTCGCACCTTTTCAGCGGGCTGGTGATGATGTTAACGCGACGCCTGGCTTTGAGTCAGATTGTCGGATTTTTGACATTGGAAAATGGGGTGTATCTTTTTGCCCTTTCGCAAACTGACGGTCTGCCGCTGCTAATGGAAATGGCGGTGTTTATCGACATTCTCGGCGCCGTTATGATCGCCGGCGTGCTTATGTTCAGCATCAAGAAAAGCTTCGAGCATATCGACGTCAGCCGGCTCAAGGAGCTCAAACATTGAACAAGCAGTTATTAGCTTCGGTGATTTTGGTACCATTCGCCGTGGCTGCGGCGATGATTGCGCTCAATCAAACATTGAACATGCAGTTGTTAGCTTCGGTGATCTTGATCCCATTCGCCGTGGCGTCGGCAGCGTTTCTGCTCGAAGACCTCAAGCAGATAGGTCGAGTGGTCGCCTTCTTATCGTGGATGCAACTGGGATTGATCGCCTTGATCGTTTACCCGCTGTTCGCCGGTCAAACTGAACGCCTCTGGTTATCGGCGGATTTCTATCTGACGCGTATGGATGCATGCTTTGTTCTGCTCACCGGCGTTGTCGCTTCATGTGCACTGACGCATGGGCATCTTTTCTATCAGCGCGAAATGCTTGCTGAACGCCCCCCGACTGAAAAAAGTGTCCGCTTCAACTACATGTTTGCCATGTTTTTCGTGCTGGCCATGTACGCCGTCTATTTGTGCAAGAACCTCGGCTGGTTGTGGATATGTGTGGAATTCACCACGCTGTTGTCCGCCCCGCTTGTATTCTTCAGCCGGACGAAGCACGCTCTGGAGGCGACGTGGAAGTATCTGATTATTTGCAGTGTCGGCATCTCATTTGCTTTGCTGGGAACACTTTTCATTTTTGCCTCGGGACAGCACGGCGCTGTATCTGGTGGCACCCTGCGTATTGATGAGTTGATCGCCATCGCCCCCAAACTCGATCCCAGACTGCTGCGATTCGGATTCATTTTTTGTCTGCTCGGTTACGGCACCAAAGCCGGCATGTTCCCCTTGCACAGTTGGTTGCCTGACGCACACTCCGAGGCACCAGCGCCTTCTTCCGCTTTGCTTTCCGGCTCGCTTTTAAACTGCGCCTTGTTTTCTATTTGGCGCATCAGTGAAGTCGTAGCGGCATCGCAAACCTCCACTCTGATGAGCAACGTCACTGTCTGGCTGGGAACCATTACGGTATTGGCTGCCAGTCTCTTTCTGATTCGTCAGTATTCTTTGAAGAGACTGTTTGCCTATTCCAGTATCGAAAACGTCGGTGTCATGCTGGTTGCGATCGGTCTGAATGCGGGATGGCTGTTCTTTTTGCAGGCTGTCAACCACAGCATCGCCAAGGTTTCTCTCTTCTTACTTTCCGGCAACATCGTCCAGGCGACGGGCAAGAAGAATCTGCCTCAGCAAACCGGTCTGATGGCGTCTGCACCGGTATGGGCTGTGCTGATGACGATGTCGGCGTTTGCAGGAACCGGTGCTCCGCCATTCGGAACATTTCTCAGTGAATGGCTGATCCTGATGAAGGCAATGGATCAGCATTACTACGTCAACGTTGCTCTGGTTATTATCGGCTTATCTCTCAGCTTTATTGTGGTTTGCAAGCATATCGGCAAAATTATTCTCGGTGCACCGAACCCTAATTTGCAGTATTTCAGACCGTTGGCTTCGAGTGCGATTCCGGCGCTTCTGGTTATTTCCTCGCTTTGCCTCGGTCTGTTTTCCGGCGCTGCACTTTGGAGCGGCACCTTGTGATTAATTGTTCGTCAATCGAAAGGCGATGAAGCGGATCTAAGCAACATCGCAGACCTGATCTGCGCAGATCGATTCTATTGAATGCGGTACAGGCAGAGGCTGATCGTGGATCGAGCCGGGCTCGCTTCTTGATAGAAAATTGACATGAACGCCGTCAAACGCCGTAAATAGATTACTGAACGATGCGAAACAAAAGATTGCTTTGCCCTCTGATTTGGGAGAATATGGGCCGGCATCTGGACCAAGAAGATGACGTCATCAAACTCTTCTGCTCCGACTAAGAACTGAATCAATGGAACCCCATACAGTCTGCATTTTGTTCGTACAAGCGTCATTACTTTTGCTTGTTTCGGGCGCGTTAATCTCGATTGGCAGCGGCAAACGGACGAACGCGACGGTGCTGTCGACGTTTCTCTTCGCTGCTTGTTTTCTCCTTTTGTGCGGTTGCATCGGCTGTTGGCCAGATGGATTTGCAGTAGTGTTGTTGCCGGTGTACTTAGGCGGTCTGGTGCCGCTGGTCCACGTCGGTGATGCGCTTTCTATGTTTTTCCTGGCCATCCTCACATTGGTGGGGATGGCAGTAGCACTTTTCTCGCCTGCCTATCTCAGCCATTTGCAGGGACGCTTCAATCCAGCAATGTACTGGTTTGCCCTGTTTGTCTTCATTGGATCAATGGCGCAAGTCTTCATGGCTCATGATGCCATCACTTTCATCGTCTTCTGGGAGGCGATGTCGCTGAGTTCAGTCGCTCTGGTGATCACCGATTACGCGTCGCGCAAGGCGAAAAATGCTGCTCTTATTTATCTGGGCGCCACCAGAGTGGCCACAACTTTGCTTCTTGCTGGATTTATCTGGCTGCATGCGCTGTCGAAAAGCTGGATGTTCGCCGATTTCAATGCTCTGGGTTCAGAGGCGTTGATTCCTCTGGCCCTTGTATTCGCCGGTTTGTGCATCAAGGCTGGCACCTGGCCGTTCCACCTCTGGCTGCCTTATGCTCACACTGAGGCGCCGGCGCCGATCTCGGCTTTAATGAGCGGAGTGATGGTCAAAGTGGCTGTGTACGGCATGATTCGACTGGTGCTTATGGCCCATACGCCTTCGCTGATTTTGGCCTATAGCGCTATGGCTTTGGGCATCATCTCTGCGTTCTGGGGGATCATGTTCGCGCAGGTCGAAGATGATTTGAAACGTTTGTTGGCTTACAGCACAGTTGAGAACATCGGTTTAATTGTGTTCACAATCGGATTTGCCCTGCTTGGCAAGGCGAGCGGCATCACCTCTATCACTTCCATCGCCATTGCCGCCTGCCTTTTGCACGTTCTGAACCACGGCACATACAAGCCTCTGCTATTCCTTGGAGCTGGTGCAGTGGACTGGGCTGCGCATTCACGCGACTTTTCACGATTGGGTGGATTGCAGCGGTTTATGCCCTGGACCGCGTTGATGTTCTGTTTCGGCAGCATGGCGATTTGTGCATTACCGCCTTTAAACGGATTCGCCAGTAAATGGCTGATCTATCAAGGACTGTTCCAATTTTCGATCTTTAGCACATCGATTTTCAATCGAGCGCTTGGAATCACGATCATCGGATTGCTCGCCATGATCGGAGCGATGTCGCTGGCGGCGTTTACCAAAGCATTCGGCCTGTGTTTTCTCGGTCGGCCGCGCAGCCTGCAGGCTGAACAGGCTAAGGAGATGCCGGAGTCGGCTCGCGCTGCCCAGGGCTTGCTAATGGTGGCATGCATTTTGATCTCACTTGGTGCGGCCACGATAGTGCAGGGCTTCGCGCCCATTACAGCCGGAATACTGCCTAGCTACAACGTACCGGTCAAGCTGCCTGAGCCTCAACTGGTGATCGCTTTGCTTGTGCTTCTGCCGGCTTTTTACCTGGTTTTGATCGATCTCGGTCGACGCCGGGTCAAGCGTTTTTCCACATGGGAGTGCGGCTATGGCGAACTGCCGCCGCGCGCTAACATCGGCGCAGCCAGTTTTTCTCGCTCGCTGGCCAATATGTTCGGCATGCTGATTCAGCACCGCGTCTTCAATAAAATCTACGGCCACGATCGGCGCCATTTCCCCGACAACGTCAATGTCAAGTATTACAAAATTTTCGTCGTCGAGAAATATATCTACGGCCCGATGTTGCATGCCCTGGATGCTGTCGGGAGAGGATTGATCAGGCTGCAAACCGGCAGCATTCACATCCATCTTCTCTATGTGTTCGCCACCCTCATACTGCTGGTGTTTATTGGAATCAGGACGCTGAGATGAACATTGCCTTGAAATGGATGGTGCTGATCAGTTGCGTGGTTTTTATTCCACCATTGCTGATTGGTTTGATCAGAAAAACCAAAGCCCGTCTGCAAGGCCGCATCGGAGCGTCGATCTGCCAGCCGATCTTCGATCTGGCCAAACTCTTCGCCAAAGATGAACTGTTGAGCGAAATCTCCAATGGCATGCTGCGCTCAGCCTCTGTCGTCAGCGCTTCAGTGGCTGTGCTGATCGCATTGAGCAGTCCATGGCTTCCCGGTATGCCTGTGCTTTTCCACTCTGACATTTTCATCTTCGTTTATCTGTTTGCTTTGCTGAGGTTTTTTACGGTTCTGTCGGCACTCGACACTGCTTCAGCATTTGGTGCATTCGCTGCCAGCCGTGAGGTGACTATTGCTGTTCTGGTCGAGCCTGCCGTCATGCTCTGCTTCATTGCATTGGCAGTGGTGGCAGGAACGACAGATTTGTCCGCCATCTTTGCATTTACCGCCGACAATCTCTCCATCTATCCGGGCTTGTGGGCAATGGCCGGGTGCGGGCTCTATCTTGCCAGTTTGGTGGAACTTTCGCGCATGCCTGCCGACGATCCCACCACACACCTCGAGCTGACCATGGTGCACGAGGCGATGATTATCGAAAATTCCGGGCCGAATTTGGCTCTGGTTGAATACGCTTCGGCCTTGAAAATGCTGATTTTGATGGGACTTTCCGGTCAATGCTTTTTGCATGCCACCACAGCGGTGCTGAAACTGCATCACACCATTTACAGTCTCGGCGGGTTGTTGGCTTTATTTGTCATGGTGGGATTCATTGCCGTGATTGAGTCGACCTCTGTGAAGCTGCGCTGGACCAAACTGCCGGAGTTCATTGCTTATGCGGTGACATTCGGCTTGCTCTGTGCGATGTATTCTTTGGGGACACTGAGATGAAACTGACCAATCTGGAATTGGTTTTTGTCGGCGTCGCTCTCACGGCGATCATGATGTTGGGCACGACCAACATTCGCACCAATCTCTCCTTGTATCGATGGCATACAATGCTGATTGCAGTCAGCAGTGGCTGGATCGGCTATTTGAGAGCCGAGCCGGTGTTTCATTGGCTTGGTATCGCCTTGATGATTGCCGGCGCTAAAGCTTGGTTCGCGCCCTGGTTCCTCAGTCAAATCATGCGTAAGGTCGAAGTGCAAAACGACTCCGCAGTTTTCATCCCCACCGCTTTGGCAATGCATATCGGTATCGCATTGCTGGCCTTAAGCTATCCGCTGGCCCAAACATTGCCCAGTGTACTCAACCAGCCGGGAGGCAGCATCGGCGCCACCGTTGCCCTATCACTAATCTCGACCGGTATGTTGTTGATGGTGACGCGCCACATCGCCGTCAGTCAGGTGATGGGTTTTCTGGTGATCGAGAACGGCATCTATCTGATTTCCTTGACGCAGACGCGTGGTATGCCGCTAAACATCGAAATGGGTGTGCTGTTAGATTTGCTCGTGGCCGTGATGGTCACTGGCCTTCTGCTCTTCCGCATCAAGAAGAACTTCGAGCATATTGATGTTGCTAAACTGAACGAGCTGAGAGATTGAGCATGTTGTTCCTTTTGCAAATCGCCGCCATCCCTTTTGTCCTTGCTCTAGCCAGCATGCTCGTCAGTACGCGGTGGATTAAGGTCATGGTGCCGATTTTTCTCTGGGTGCAAGTGGGCGTTGTCATCTATCTGACGCTGCCAGTACTGGCTGGCGACCTGTCGATCATGCGATTCACCGATGACTTTTCCATCGATCAGCAGAGCGCTCTATTTATGGTTCTTTCATCAGTGGTGGCGGCCACCAGTCTGACGCATGCGGTCCATTATTTCCAAGCGGAGCCGCAGTCTGTTGGAGAAAGCCACTTACGCTTTTTCTATGGAGCGGCCAACCTGTTTGTTCTCTGCATGACTGCGGTATTTGTCTGCGACAATCTCGGCGCAATGTGGATCGCCATCGAATTGTCCACGCTGGCATCTTCCTTTCTCGTCTATTTCG
>Ga0182024_10004805_pt1 | contig 30727 bp, 28 predicted proteins | sample P32metaG_FD_120480 | JGI IMG/M metagenome (GOLD analysis project Ga0182024, IMG submission 120480) | Permafrost microbial communities from Stordalen Mire, Sweden - P3-2 metaG (Illumina Assembly) | ecosystem: Environmental > Terrestrial > Soil > Wetlands > Permafrost | place: Sweden: Stordalen... | reverse complement strand
TGAAGGGCATCAGAGAAGAAATCGTTCTGGCCACCAAGGTCCGGCTGCCCATGGGTGAAAACTTCAATCGGAGTGGCGCTACCCGCGTGAACATTATGCGCGAAGTAGAGGCTAGCCTCCGGCGATTGCAAACCGATTACATCGACCTCTACCAGGTGCACGGATGGGACAGCAACACACCACTGGAGGAAACACTGCGCACCCTGAACGACCTAGTGCGCCAGGGGAAAGTCCGCTATATCGGGCTCTCCAATCTGATGTCCTGGCAGGCTGCAACGGCGGTGATGCTCCAGGAGCGTCTCGGTCTTGAAAAATATGTGACGGCTCAGATGTATTACAGTCTCGTCGGCCGGGGACTGGAGTACGAATTCCAATCATTCGCTGAGTACCACAGCATCGGCATTCTGGTCTGGAGCGCGCTGGCCGGAGGATTCCTGAGCGGCAAGTACAGCCGCAACGATCCGGCACCCACGGGGACACGCTTCGCGGATGCGGGTCAGTTCGTACCTTTTGATAAGGAGAACGGTTACAAAATCGTCGATGTATTGAAAGAAGTCGCCAAACGACACGACGTGAGCCCTGCCCAGGTGGCCCTCGCGTGGGTGCTGGGACGCCCGGCCGTGAGCAGTGTAATAGTCGCTGCCCGAAAACCTGAGCAATTGGAAGACAACATTAGTGCCGTGGATCTTCAACTCTCAACTGAGGACGTGCGGCTGCTCGACGAGGTCTCGGACCCAGGTGTTCCGTATCCGAAGTGGATGGTGCTTCAACTCGACACCGCAGAAGACCCACGTCCAAGAGTGCTACACCCTGAAAAGTACGGGAAGGACGGACGTTGGAAAGATCTCCGCGGCAGCCGATGGTCCGGCTGAGAGTTAGCTTCCCCGGAACAGTCTTGATGCTGAGCTGCAATTTTCGAATTTCCACTGAAGAGGGCAATGATCCGCGATGTCTGAACGGTCCGTAATGCCCGAACGACGGAAAGAACAGGTGACCGGCGTTCCCGCAGCACGTTGGACGAGTACACCTACTTGACTGCTAACTACGCGACGGGCCATGCGTCAGACACTCAAACTGCGATGCGGTCTTTGTCGTAGAATTTCAGGAGCTTGTACCGGTTCGGGAGATCCATGCCAACCATCCTCGCCGTCTTCCTTGAAGTCTCGCGCCCCGCCTTGTCGATGTCCGCCGCCGGCCTCGCGTTGCTCGTGATTGGCCTGTTGGCAGCGAGGAACGATATTGCCCAGGCTCTTGGCATCGACAAGATCGTAGCCCTGACCTACGTGTGCTTCGCCATACCGTTGGCGGTCTTCGGCGCAGAACATCTTTCCCTCGGAAAATTCATGGTCAACGGCGTGCCGTCGTATATGCCGTGGCGTTTGTTTTGGGTATATTTCGTCGGCTTCGCGCTGATCGCCGCGTCATTGAGCATCGCCACTAAGATTCAGGTGCAGTGGTCCGGCCTGCTGTTCGGGACCATGATGTTGCTCTTTGTGGCGATGGTGCATCTCCCGGGTGCAGTCAGCGCCGGCGGCCGAATCCCATGGACGATCGTCGTCAGGGAAGTGTCGTTCGGCGGCGCCGGCTGGGTTTTGGCGGGAATTGCGAAGGGCGGGAATGGCGATGGGCGGGGCAGGATTCTCATCACTGTGGGCCGCGTGTTCATCGCGATCGCCGCGATCGTTTTCGGCGTTCAGCATTTTCTGCATCCGCTCGGACTTCCCGGAGTTCCGCTCCAGAAAGAGATGCCCACGTGGATTCCCGCTCGCGCCTTCATCGACTATCTGACGGGCGCATTTCTCATCATTGCTGGCGTCTGCTTTCTGCTGGCGCGCCGGACGCGCATGGCGGCCACATATCTCGGCGCCTGGATTGTGCTCCTCGTCGTGGTCATCTACGGGTCTGTCCTGTTCGCGGCGCTGGTGGACCCGAGTACCGACGTGAAGGTCGAGGGGCTCAACTATTTCGCCGACACGCTTCTGTTTGGCGGAGTGATTCTTTCGCTCGCCCGCACCAGCACGGCCATCCCCCCGCCTTCACCTGAATCCAATAGAGCTAACCCCGGTAGTTCTGCCTTCCGTGCTGGCTGAATTCGGCGCAGATTAGGAACGAGAAACGCGCTAGGCTCCGGCGATCCACATTGCCGCCGAAACGGTGCCTCGGAAACACCGCCGCTCTCAGGGCCTCCGTGATTTCTATCGATAACAGCCCTTCCCGCCAGCAAATCGAGCACGCGGTCTCGCGCGGCGGGCAGCAAACCGGTCGTTAATGCGCGTTGTCAGGCGTTCACCTTCCGGAAATAGTCTGTAATTGGCTCGAATCGCCTCACGCGATTCGGTCTGCTATTCCAACTGAACGGAGGAGGCGAGTTAGAAAATCGCTCTGTGCTTTGACGATTTTCCGGCGCGCTATCGCCAACCAAACCAACTCGCCGCGTCCACTTCGGAGGCTTCTTCCTGATTTCGGCGGCCACTCAAGCGTAAATACGTTGCTCTTTAGAACAGCCGGATCAAGATCGCGATCTCGGGAACGACTTCCCTTGCCTGAGCCGCTTCGCGTCCAGGAAACAGTTTCAAGATTACGCTGCCTTTTCGATTTCCTTCATCTCAGCTTCCGAGAGCGCGATGTGGGCGGCTTTCATGTTTTCTTCCAGGTGCGCCACAGAGGAGGTCCCGGGGATCGGAAGCATCACGGCACTGCGGTGCAGCAGCCAGGCGATGGAAAGTTGCGCGACGGTGGCACCGTGGCTTTTCGCGATTTCGTCCAGTTTCCCGCCTGGGCGCGCGAGTTTGCCGGCTGCGACCGGGAACCACGGGATGAAGGCGATGTTGTGACGTTCGCAGTATTCAAGAACATCTTCATGCTGGCGGTCGCCGACGTTGTATAGATTCTGGACGCTGACGATCTCGATGACTTTGCGGGCGCGGTCGATGTCCTTTGGCTTCACTTCGCTGAGGCCGATGTGGCGGATTTTGCCTTGCTGCTTCAGCTTCACGATTGGCTCCAGGGATTGTTCGACAGGCACTTTCGGATCGATGCGGTGCAGTTGCCACAGGTCGATAACGTCGGTCTTAAGCAGGCGCAGACTTTTCTCTATTTCCTTTGCAAGGTAATCGGGGCGGCCGTCGGGACTCCAGCGGTCGGGGCCCTGGCGGGTCAATCCACCTTTGGTTGCGACGACCAGGCCTTTCGGAAACGGTGACAATGTTTCACCGATCAGGCGTTCGCTGACGTCAGGGCCATAACTGTCCGCGGTGTCTATGAAATTAACACCAAGCTCGACGGCGCGTTTCAAAACGTGCCGGGCTTCCTCGGGATCTTTGGGCTCCCCCCAAATTCCCTTTCCCGTCAGGCGCATGGCTCCGAAACCCAGACGATTTACCTCAAGGTCGTTACCGATTGTGAACGTTTTGTTAATTGTCATCACGGATATAATGATGACCAGGTTGGTGCTTCGGGTGCGGAAAAGGCTACCATTGACCGCATGATTCCTTCGACGCTTCCGCAGCCGACGTGCGGGGAAGGGTCAATCACCTTTAACGACGACAGCTCTCCCGCAGGATCGGCAGGTAAACGCCGACAGCTGGGAGAAGCCCCGCAGCAGATTCACGGAGCTGCAAAATGGGCACCTCTCCGACGCCACTTCCAGCTTGAGTTGCATTTCATTAAGCGTTCGACGGAGGTCGGCGGCCTCGACGGTTTGGACGTTTGCGCCATTCGTTGCAGATGATATCCACGAAATCACCGCGCTCGAACGGAAGCAGCAGTCCGCAGCACTCTGGATCGCCAAAATCTGAATGCGGAAGAATATGCTGCGGCGGCTTCACTTACAACGTCTAATTCTCGCCCAAAGTACTCCCTCTCCCGCGCGAATGCCGGTCATAAAATCACGACGACCCTGATGTCGAGCATACTGGTGAAAGGAGTATGCCTGATCCAGTCTTACTTCATTGCCCCTCGTGCGACGCCACGAATCGCGTCCCTGCGGAGAAGATCGTCGCTGGACTGCAGCCGGTTTGCGGTCGATGCAAATCCCCACTTCCAGGCCCCGATATCAGCCATCCCATCGACGTCACAGACGCGACCTTTTTCTCGCACGTCGAGAGCGCGTCTCTCCCCGTCCTCCTCGATATGTGGGCGCCCTGGTGCGGTCCCTGCCGGGCGATCGCTCCGATTTTCGATCAGCTTGCCACCGAAATGGCCGGGCGCGTTCGGTTCGCAAGAATGAACGTCGATGACAACCCGCTCACGGCCGAGCGCTTCAGGATCCAAAGTATTCCCGCGCTGCTGATCCTGAAGTCCGGCCTTGAAGTCGACCGGATCGTCGGCGTGCAACCCAAATCCGAGATTGTACGCCGGCTCATGCGCGTTATTACCTGATGGTGGAAACCATCAGTTCGACGCTACAAGAGACCCGCCGATAATGTCCGATAACAGGGGTGATTTCAAAACCGCGAGCGGCGCGAGGGTGCGATGGTGGTGAGGGCGCGATCAACCGAAAGCGCGCCCGCCCCCCGGATCATCAAAAACGCCGCCATCGCGATTACCAGCAGATGATACTCGAAGCCCTCGCCCTTCTGTGTGCCATTCCAATTCATGAACAGTCCGAACTTGCTATGTACGGTCACAATCGCGACCAGCATATTCATCCCGATTCCGAAGGCTGCGATTCGGGTCAGGAACCCGAAGATGAGCCCAATCCCGCCGAAGAACTCCGCCGCGATCGCCAAAAAAGCAAGCGGCGCCGGAATATGCATCGCGCCAGTGAAGAAACCCATCGTGCCGGAAAAGCCATTGCCTCCGAACCAGCCCAACATCTTCTGTGCGCCATGCGCGAAGAAGACAATCCCCAGCGCTAGTCTTAGAATCGTGGTCGCGGCGCTGTCATCTGTGGCATACAGTCTGCGGATCATCCTTACATTCTAAGTCCCAAGACTGCGACCAGCGGGGAGGCACATCATCGCCTCGGCATCATCGGACCAGCCGGAACGGATCGTCGCTCAGGTGGTTCCCGACAATGGTGGACATCGGGCCATGGTTTTCTTCCTCTGCGCTTCGATCGACCATCTATCGAATGATCGCCCGAGGCGGTGTCCCGGCCACTCATTCTCCAGTATTCAGCGAGATCGAGAGTGGATAGACGCCAAGGCGCCAATCCACTTGTGATGCGGACCCGCAGACAATTGCCAGCGCCCTCGAACCAACTCACGCGGATCGCCAACGCCTCCGGATACCAGGCTGGCGATGACGCGGTATCCGCCCAGTGGGGAACCCGAACCCAGCAATATTCCGGTAGCGACCAGCGCCACCCTATTGAATAGACAAGTATGGCGATCGCGTCCAGGCCGAGTCCCAGAGTCACGCGGATGCGGACATCGTCCAGATGGTATTTCGAAATACGCGAACCCGGAGTTCCATAGCGTTCGCGTATCGCGCGAGTGTACTAAACAAGAAAACGGGCGCGGATACGGGCCGGCTTTACCCGGCCCGCTGCCCTTCTCGGGTCCGCATTTCCGATTATTGGCCCCGCATTGAGAGCTGCCGCAGAACGACTTTCCGGGCATTTTCGGATAGAGCAGAAGGTCTCGCCGAGCCTTTTGAGACGAACGCTTCCGTAGTTCCGACCGCCGCGGCGGCGCCCGGTGTGACCAGAAAGGCGTGGAGATCGCCGCTATCCGTCACGCCAAAACCTGCGATCTCTCCGGCATCGTCGATTCCGAATGCGGTCAGCAGATAAAGGGGCGAATCGGCTGGAATGAGACTGTTGAGGTCTGTCATCGTGCCGTTACGCCACAGAAACGCGCGGGGATTCCCGCTCGCGGGTCCAGGCGCGCTGATCGAAGCGCCAACCACGTCGCCTGCATTGTTCATAGCCAAACCGGCGCCGACAAGGTCCCCGGGCAGCAGGCCGAGGTCTTGCATGCCTTTCTGGCTGGTCCACAGGAAGGGGTGAAAGGCGTTGTCACCTTTCAGATCCGACTGACCAGTCACCTCACCTCGGTTATTGATGACGAAGCCGACGGTCCCTGAGCCCAACAAGGCATTATTTACCGTCCCGCCGAGGTTGCCGAGGTCATGGACCGAGCCGTCGCTGTCCCAGAACACGGCATGCGGCCCCGCCGCGAACCCAGGAATTACGGTGTTTCCGCACCTGCCCGACGTGCCGACGGCCTGGCCGTAGTCGTTGATCCCGAATGCCATTCCGACGGTGTCGCCGGGAAGAGGAGGCAGTTCCTGGATCTGGCCCGGCCTTGGCCCCCATATCACAGCTTCGAAATCGAGAACCTGAGGTCCGGTGCCGTTGACCGCCACTTTGCCCGGGCACTCCGGGTCGCGATTGCCGTTCTCCGCAAATCCGGCGACTTGACCCAGATTGTTGATCGCGCCGAAACTGCCGTTAGTACCACCCAGCAGCGGGAGCGCAGTGATTACGCCGTATCGCCAGACGAACGGCAGGCATTGGAGGCCGGTACCGTAACCGCAGAAGTTTTCATTATTTGGATCTTTAGAGGACGTTTCGGCCTGACCGACGATCTGGTCGAATTCATTGACGCCGCCCGCTCCACTGTTCGGGCCTCCGAGTCCGGGTTTGCTGACGTCCGCGATCGCTCCGTCGCGCCAGATAACGGCGTGCTGCGTGCCGTCGGCGGCGGCCGCCACACCCGTTACCAAACCACTGTTGTTCAAGAAGGTCGCCTGGCTAAACGGGGTACCTGAGGGGCCGAGATCGGTGACGGTATAGCGCGGCGGCTGCGCGGCCAGACGAATCGGCATCGCCAGCGTGGATAACAATCCCAGCGCCGGCATCGAGATCAGTAACATCGTGGATTTCATTGTGTTCTCCTTTACTCCTCACTTCAGACAGCGCAGCCCGGAGGACAAATTGATAGCGGAGGGATCGATTTTTCCTCGCGTTGGAACAACTCGAATTTCCGCGCTGAAGTGGTACAATTCCAGCGCGAGGGGGGAATCTGTGGGGAAACCCGACAGCCGGGTCACGAGCCTGTTGCGGCAGTGGAACGGCGGAGATCCTCGCGCGCTAGAACAGCTTGTACCGATTGTCTATATGGAACTCCGTCGTTTATCTCACTACCATCTGCGGCGTGAACGAGACGGCCACACCCTCCAAACGACTGCGCTGGTCCACGAAGTCTACCTTCGGCTTTGCGGCGAGGACGAGCCGCAATGGGAGGACCGCGCTCATTTTTTCGCGGTTGCTTCGCGCACCATGCGCCGCATTCTGGTGGATTACTCGCGCCGGCGTGGGGCGGAGAAAAGGCGGGCGCCCGGCGCCCAGACCTCCCTCGACGACGCTCTCGGCATCCCCGTCGAGGAGCATGTCGATCTAATCGCGCTGGACGATGCACTCGAGCAACTTGCCGCCTTCGACGATCGCAAGTGCAAGGTAGTGGAGATGCGCTTCTTCGCCGGACTTCCCGCCAAAGAGATCGCGGTGGTCCTGAAAACCACCGAGGCGACGGTACGCCGCGACTGGATCATCGCCAAGGCCTGGCTTTTCCGCTACCTGCAGGGACAGGCGCCGGCATGAGCGGTGGCGCGGACCAGCCGAACTGGGAAGAGGTCGAGCGCGTCATGGCCGCGTTTCTCGACCTGCCTGAAGAACAGCGGTCCGCCTATCTGGCAGGGCAGCCGGCGCCAATCCGCGCGGAAGTGGAATCTCTGCTCGAAGCGCATCGCGGCGCGGGCAGTTTTCTCGGGAGCGAGACCGGCAAGCCGGTTGCCGCCGCCGAACTGCTCAGCAAAATGAAGGTCATATTCGGGGGCACGCGAACGCGCCTGTATTCAGAAGGCGTCCCCGACGCCCCCGAGTTCGCGGTCAAAGCCGGCACGCAGCTTGGTCCCTATCGCATTCAATCGGTCATCGGCAAAGGCGGCATGGGCGTCGTCTATCGCGCTCTCGATACCAGGCTGAATCGCCCGGTTGCGGTGAAGTTCCTGTTTGACGGCCTGGCGAATCCGGCCGCCCGCCGCCGCTTCCAGCGCGAAGCGCAGATGGCTTCCTCGCTCAACCATCCGCATATCCTCACGGTGCATGATGCCGGCGATTTTGAGGGCCGGCAGTACCTGGTCACCGAGTTTGTCGACGGCAGCACGCTCAGGGATTGGGCTCGTGCGGAAAAGCGCACCTGGCGGGAGATCGTCGCTTTGCTGGTGGGCGTAGCCGACGGTTTGGCCACCGCACACGCCGCGGCCATCCTGCATCGCGACATTAAGCCGGACAACATCCTGGTAGCTAAAAACGGCTACGCGAAGCTGTCAGATTTTGGACTCGCCAAACTCGAGGAGCGTGTCGGCCCGGAGGAAGGCACGCAAACGCTCGGCGTCACTGGGCCCGGAATGATAATAGGGACGTTCGCCTACATGTCGCCGGAACCGGCCTCGGGCCGGCCGGGTGATGCGCGGAGCGACATCTTCTCGTTCGGCATCGTGCTCTATGAGTTGCTGGCTGGACGGCGGCCGTTTACAGGCGCGACGGACAAAGAACTGTTGCAAACCATCATAAGTGGCGCCGCACCGCCGCTGGGCGCGGATGTTCCGCTCCCGTTACGGATGATCGTCGAAAAGGCACTCGAAAACGCGCCCGCGGACCGTTACCAGTCGACACGCGACTTAGTAGTCGATCTGCGGAGACTGACTCGCCAGAGCGCGGAACCTGGGTCGGCAACCACAAGTCCCCCTGCGGCAAGCCCTTCGCCGACCAAACAAGGCTGGAGGGTGGGCGCCCTTGTAGCGCTCAGCCTCCTGGCTCTTTTAATCGGCGGCAGCGTTCTTCTGTGGCGGTTTCAGCGGCCGGCCGCGGAGGCGTCCCGCCAGGTTGTGCAGTTCGATATTGCTCCGCCGCCCGGCACCATTTTTGCGCCATCCATTTCGCGTCAACCTTTCGCCATCTCGCCCGACGGCAAGCGGCTGGCTTTCGGCACGACAGGCGCAAACGGCACGAACATCTGGATACGCGACCTTGCTTCGCCGGACCAGCGCGTGGTGCCTGGCACCGAAGGCGCATGGTCAATATTCTGGGCGCCGGATAGCCGCTCCATTTTTTTCTCGGTAAAGCGGACTCTCAAACAAACGAATTTGGAGACCGGTTCCGGCCGCACGGTGGCCGAGCTTCCTGCTATTCCGATGCTTGGCACGTGGCGCTCGAATAACGACTTACTACTCTACCTGGGACCAGGCGATGCCTATGAGCTTCGACTGGACGACGGCAGCCTGCGAAAGGGGCCGACTTTTGCGGGTATGCGCTGGCCGCAATTTCTCCCTGGCGGCGATCGCCTAGTCTACGCAGTCTACGACAAGGAATTGAAACAGAGCCGCATCGTGACGGCGGATTATGCCAGCCAGAAACCGGTGTCTCTCACGCAGACCGATTCGCGGGTTCAGTACGCGCCGCCACAGCGCCTCGGAAAACCCGGATACCTACTCTTCATCCGCGGGGCGAGCCTTCTCGCTCAACCCTTCAACGCGGATCGCCTGCAGTTGTCGGGCGAGCCATCGCCCATCGCCCAGAATGTCATTTATTACGGCCCCAACCTTTCCACCAGTTTCTCGGTGTCCGAAAACGGCGTCCTGGTCTATCAAGCGGGTTTTCCCGAATCGCATTTGAATTGGTACGAGCGCAGCGGCAGGGAAGTGGGCGAGGTCGGCCGGCCCGCGCCGCACTGGGGTCAAGTCCGAGCCTCTCGCGACGGGCAGCGTGTGGCGGCCACCATCTGGAGCCCGGAGAATGGAGGAACGGACATCTGGATCTTCGCGGCCAACGGGCGGGAAAGCCGCCGGCTGACGTTCCCGCCGGATGTCGATCGCAGGCCGGTGTGGTCGCCCGATGGAACGCACCTCGCCCTCGGGAGGTCCCCGACCGTCGGTGCCGGGGATCTCGTGACTGTTGATTTGACCGGCAACGGCACACCCGAGACGTTCGTGAATGAGTCGCCTGGCGAGCACCTGATCACGCTGCCCACCGACTGGTCCGCGGATGGACGATTCATCGCGCTCGACGACGGAATAGGCGAGGAACATCACGTGGTGTGGATCGCCGATGTCGCCAAACGAACACTCAAACCCTTTTTGAAGAACAGTTTCCCGCAATGGGGAATGGCCTTTTCACCGGATAGCAAGCGGATCGCGTTCGTTTCGCTCGAATCGGGACGGCCGGAAGTTTACGTCCAGGCATTCGAATCCACGCCCGCTACGCACGTGGTCGGCGAAAGGCGCCAGGTTTCGAGAGAGGGCGCATGGCTGGTTCGCTGGCGTGGCGATGGCCGCGAGCTATTTTATCTTGGTTTGGACAATGTGCTGTTCGCTGTTCCGGTCCAAGAGCCGCTCGGATTTGGCGAGCCCAAGCCTCTGTTCCGCATCGCGGGTGCTCCACAATATGGCACCACCAGGGACTTTCAATTCGATGTTTCGCCAGATGGCCAACAGTTTATTATGTCGACGACCGGCTCCGTACCGCCACCGCCGTTCACAGTTATCGAGAACTGGCAGGACAAATTCCACCACTAGAGCGAAGGCGTAAATGGAAGCATTCTGCCATCGTTTCGAAGAGCCGCCACAGTGGCCGTGGGCGAGATCATGATCGGGCCATTTTAGAGCGGATCGCACCTTGCCGATAATGTCGCTTAACAATGCGCGTCAACCGGCGAGCTTTAGGGAGTTTCTAGGCGAAGCTGCCGAGGTGAAGATCCTGGAGCGATGAAAGGCGAAGGTCAGTCTCCTATTTCGTGGAAGGTTGCAGGTATGGGGAGATTTTCTTTTCCAATTCCACGGTTGATCCAAAGCCGCCCCACTTCTCGATAATGACTCCGTCCGCGCCAACTAACACGTTCAATGGGATCGCGTTCGCTCCAAAATATGCGACCAGACGGGAAGCCGTCTCCGGCAACTCGGGGTCGGTGACGAACGTGAAGTTGAACCGAAGGTGATCCTTGATCCAGGAAAGAACATTCAAGCGGGAATCCTGCACAGCAATCGCAACTACCCGTAGCGAGCCCCGGTAAGTAGATTCGAGTTTGGCCAGCGCCTGCATTTCGTCGAAACACCCGCCATACCAAGGTGTCCAAAAGAGGATGAGAAGCGGTTCTCCCACTAGATCGGAAAGCTTTAAAGAAGCGTACGAGGCGTCTTTCACTTCCAGATCGGGAAGACGCGTGCCCTGGAGGCTTCGAGTCGCGCTGGTACGCGGGGATGGCGGCTCTGGCGTCGAATCCGCGGGCGTCGGGACGTAGGAGAAAACACTTGGGGAAAACCGCGGGTTGATGCGGAGGATCGAGATGATGGAGCGGTCCGTGAGGCGGGTCGCGCCTCTTCTGAGATTTGCCCGCTGCACGGCCCGCAACAAACCCGTCTTCGCGGAAATCCAATACCAGTCAGTGGTGCTTCCCGAATCCTCGCCCACGCGAACATAAAGGACGGTGTGGCACACCTCTCCGTCGATATCGTCCTTTCCTGCGTAGACGATATTGTCGCTTTCGATGGCGGTCGAGAGGTAGTCACGGTCGAAGAACAGTCGCCAGGTGATCGCCACATCGGAGGCGGAGCGATTGGGAACGATCTGACCACCGGCGACGAAAGTCCGCCGGATTTCACCCGCGATGCCGTCGGCGCTATAGCGGGTGAAGCGGGTGATGTCGCCATCCAATACCGACATATCCTGCGCCCCGGTGTCTTCGTCCTCGAAGCGGGCTTGAAAACGAAAAGGCGAACGGGCTGCGAGCACGGTGGATCGGGAACGGTGGAGCTTGCCGTCCGGTCCCTTGGAGTCGCGGCGAACCTCATACTCGATGGAGTCGATCTTTTCGGCGGCCTTGAGGGCGGAGCGCAGAATATCGGCCGGGGCTTCCCTCGCCTGGGCAAGCAGAGGCGCGAAGATCAGCGGCGAAAACAACAATCGAGCCAGGCAGCGCACAGCCTCCTCCTTACTCCGGATAATACCCATCCCGGGCGCGTACTTTCCGCCCTCTTGGAGATTTCAGAACCACCTCAATCGTGTGCCAGACGTGGCCTTCCGCATCCGGCGGCTGGAAGGCCAGTAGATAACCGTGCATGACGTCCTGAAACACTTTCTCAAACACGTTCACCATCTCGGACGACGAGTGGATGGCGAAAGACATGCCTCCCGTGGCCCGGGAGATCGCCGCCAGTTGGCCGAGCGTTTCGTCCTGTAAATCCGAGCCTTTGGCGATGGTGTAGATCGGCACGCCGGCAGTCTTGGCTCGCACGATCGCGGTATCCCCGGTGAGCATGCTGATATTGTCGTTGCCGTCGGTGAACGCCACGACGGCTTTTTTCCCAGGCCGGACGGAGACGTCGCGGACCGTTCGCACTAGTCCGTCATAAAGAGCGGTCATGCCGCCGGGTTCGGTCTGCAGAACCGCGCGGGCGGCGGCGCTCTTGTCGGTGGTGAACGGTTGCAGCTCGGTGACGCCGTCCTTCAAAGTGTAGATTGCTACCGAATCGTTGGGACGCAGCCCCTCGATAAACTTCAACGCGGTTCTCTTCAAGGCGGGCAGCGACGCCCGCATACTCTCCGTGGTGTCCAGCAGCAGCGCGCAGGACAGGTCGGACGCCGCGGTTTCGAAGGCTGCGACCCGCACCGGCTTCCCATCGTCCATGATCGTGAACCCGTCGCCGGTCAAGTTATCGACGTAACGCCCTCGGCTGTCGGTGATCGTGGCGAAGACCTGTACCAGTCGCGCCGAGGTGCGAAAGACGGTTTCCTCGACGGCGGCGGCGGACGCGGCGCCCGGGAGAATCGCCTTGGGCGAAGTCTTGACGGTGGACGCGACGTTGATTAACGGGCCCCCATATACCAAGTTCTTCGCGACATTGTCGAAGTGCATGAAGCCCCCGGTGATGCGCGATCCTGGAGGCGCATCAGAGGACAGCATGCTGGCGGGCGAGAACAATTTCAATCTCTCCGCGCTGGCTGCGCCGCAAGTATCGCAGTCGGAAACGAATTGATGCTTGCGGATCAGGTCCGGATCCTCGCTGATGAGCAGACTCTCCGGATTCACAACCGCGCCGTACACCAGTCCGGCCAACGCCGCCAAAGTTCTGCTGGGGTCTGGCGACGGGCCGAAATTCTCCAGTCGCGGTGCGCCTTGCAACTCGCGCACTCGCTCAAAAGCTGCACGCCGCGGCGCGTCTAGGTGCAGCAGACTCTCGGCCACCGCTTCATCAAGGCTCGGATTGACGCCCGAGATCTCTCGCAGGACTTCGAGTGCCCTCGCGGAATAATCCTCCGCGAGCAAGCGTTCGCAGGCGTGGCGGAAGGCTCTCACCCCCGTGGGATCGTCGAGGGACCCGGACTTTCGCCCCAACACAATCAGCGCCACCAGCGAATGCCATTCGCCCATCACCAGGTTCTGCTGCGCCTTGCGATAACCGGCCACCGTCTTGGAAAACGTCTCGAGGGCCTCCAGCTCTCCACGGCCCAATCCTGGCATTTCTTCAAAATAAGGAAACAGCGCGTGCCACTCGTTGAAATGGTTCGCGAGCAACTTCGCCGAAACGGCGTCGAACGGAGCCCTTCGTTTTACCTCCAGCTCCGCAACCGCCAGCAGCGCTTCCGGCGAATTGAGATGCGCCAATGCATCATCATCCGACATGGATGCGTTCGCCCAGATCGCTATCCCGCCGGGAAACCGCACGTTGCCCTGATCGTCCAGGGGTATGTTTTGAAAAAATCCCGGATGCCAGACCCTGGCCGGTCCGCCGACTCCGTCCCTCAATTCATCCGAGTTCCGATACCAGGTGTAGAAACGCCGCGCCCGCGCCGTCGTGTTGGTAAAAAACTTCTGATGAGGGGCGTCGGCATGCGCGAGCGCATCGTAAAAGGCAGCCACCCTGCCGCGATCCGCCACCAGCAGCTCCCTGAAAAAAGCCGCGGGATCGCGAGGACTCGCATTCGCCAGTTTCTCCCATACTTTCTCCGCCTCCACGCCCCCCGGGACCTCGACGGCTCCGGAGGACATTCGGAACTTGTCCGAATAGAGCCACAGCACGTCCGAATACTGCGCCGCTAACCCGCGTACGCCCATCCTCGCCACAATTTCCGCCGCATCCGCCTGCATCGCGGCCAGTGCTGCGTAGGTCTTGGCCATTTTCGGATCGCGCGCGAAACCTTCGGCCATGCCTCCGGGAAGAGCGGAGAATTCCTTCACCAGGGCGGCCCACCACCCCGCGCCCCCGGCCAGGCTCGCGTTCTCCCATGGGATTTCGAACCGGAAGGTCTTGCCCGATTGCAGGTCCTGCCGCATGGTCACTTCATCAATGTCGAATGCCGCTGGGATTCGCTGCCGAGGCCCATCCGCCTCCTGACCGCCAGGCTCGAGGCGCAACGCACCATCTTCCTCCACCACCTTCCATCCCAGCAAGGCGAGGATCTGTCGGGTCTGCTGGACCTGCTTGGCATCCGCCAGCGATAACGAAATGATCGACTTGTCGCCCTGGCGCTCCACCAGACGCGTCAGCTCAGCCACTGCGGCCATGTATGCCTCAAGATTGGTCACGTATCCAGGCGTCCGCATGTTATTCGCCTTCGACGTTTCTGCCACGATCGCGCGGCAGTACTCCAGGAAGAACGTTTCATAGGAAGCTCCGGCCTTCAAACGCGCGGCTTTCGCCAAGGCGTTGATTCCCCCGGGGACCCAGGCGTCGCCGGAGGTTGGAAGATTGGGATCGGTCAGACCCGGGAGCACCTGCGTTTCCGCCGGCACGGGCAAAGCGGCCACAGCGTCCCCCAAGCCCACGTGGTCCAGATACGCCCGCACAGCCGCCGCGTCCTTCGCTTGCGGCGCAAGCTCCAGGTATTTCTTGAAGTGCTCCGCACTCCCGTCCGGGTCGTCCTTCGCCGCCAGCACCGCTCCCATAAAGAATTCGAGGCGCGGCAGTTCGTGCCTCTTGTCCATCGGCAGGGCCGTTTTCAGCGTGGCCTCCACTCCTGCCAAATCGTGAAGCGCGTACCGGGCGATCACCGCGTCAAGGTAAGCCTCCATGTAACGATGCCCCGCGTCGGCTTTGATCAGCAACTCCGCATCCTTCAGGGCTTCAGGCCAGCGCTCGGAGTTAATCTCCAGCCGCGTCATATTGAGATAGGCAATCAGAAGGCCAGGATCCAGCTTGATTGCATGCTGGTAAGCCTCGCGCGCATCGGCAATCTTTTTCTGGTACTGGCACGGCACCCAGGGAATTCCAGGCCGGCGCGAAAGCGGGCGCTTCGCGCAGGGTGATTCTGATGAGCCGCTCAGCGTCTCCCCAATTTTTCGCGCTCAATGCCTTCTGCGCAAGGTTCCACGCTTTTGACGTTGCCCGCGGCAATAGTATGGGCACACCCGCGTGTGTTCCCGATCCTCTGGGTTTGAGCACCAGTGCGGGAAACTCCGCGCTCAGATACAGTTGCTGCAGCGAAGTGTCTATCTGGGTGGATTCATAACCTGCCAGGACAGCTTCCAACACGCAATGCAAAGTTATGGCGCTTGGGTCCTTCCACCAGTAAACGCCTCGGGCGTCGGTAGAGGCCTCGATCAACGAAGCGCCCCAGGGACAGGTACGCTGGATATCGACGCGCACCGGCGGCGCTGACCCGTCCGTCATGACGACCCGCCCCCTCATGAAACTCTGCGCCACCGACTGGTTGGCAAGATAGAACATCATGATGCTGAGCGCAAAAATCTTGTAATCCCGCATCGCAACTCGAATAATTGCAGTGATGCCCTGAATCGGCAAAGCTATCAGACAAGTATAACGAGTATATGGAGCGATCGAGGCTTCGCAATAACAACCCACCAAAGAAGGCGGATACAGTCGTTGGCCAAGGCAAGACATGGTGGTGGCGTTGCCCTCTCGCGCGAGGTGGCGTCAATTCGGACAGAGACGATCCCGCCGAGATCCGTCGATTCGAGCTTAGAGGAGCGGTTCAAAAGAGGTAATGTTCGTGTGTCCGATATACCAGATCGAAAACAGCCTCCGAGAGTTGCTCAAATATATTGGAAATATCTTCCACCAAAACTGATGGCGATGGCGGCTTCGAGCTGAAAAATATGAACGATGTCCTGCATGATCCGCGCGTTCGAGAGGCTCTTGATGAGAAGCTCTGGTTTTTTCTTAAGGTACTCTACATCGACAAGCGCGGCATGAACCTTCGCAACCTTGTCGCCCACGGCATCGCCCCGGTAGAGGCGTTCAATCGCGTCAACGCCGCTCTCGTCGTTCAGAGTATTGTATTTCTGACGATGATTCGGAACGAAGCTTTATTCCTTTCCGAGGATGAGATCGCGGAAGCGGATCCTAACTCATAAGCGTAACGATCTCGGCAGACGCGGGCATTCGATACGGAAGAGGGCGTCGCACCATCGGAAAACTGGCCGGGCATTCGCTTGATGTCTCCGGGCCGCAGAGGTAACGTTCAGGTGGCCGATAATGCCCACCATCTGGACCTACTTTGCCCGACGCCGAAAGAAAATTCTGCCTTTGTTGGGACACGCCCCGGTTCAGACCACCGAACGGTATCTGGGTAAGAACGACTAGTTTAAGCTGAACTTAGCTTAGTCATACGAGGTAGCGGGTTGGATCCTTCCCGTCGGCTCAGATGGCCTTCTTGCCGACGTGGCCAACGTCACCCCACGTTGGCTGTCATAGCTGAGGCAGCCTCCATCCCCGACCTACTCTGGGACGACGCGAGTGGCGCGCCGGTGGCGCAACGTTGGGCCATTCGGTCCCGCCAGCCGAGCACGCCTCGACTACGCGGCCATCCCGTCCTGAGCGCCGGCGCGGAGGGCAGGGACGCCATACCCGGAGGCCCGCAGCCAAGCCGAACACGAGACCCAGATGGGGGAATATGGTGCCAGATAGCGGCGAATCGGGCTTCGAAGCCCCTGTGCCAGGGAGTCTACTTGGTCCGAAACCGTAGGCAGAATTCGCCGGACCATCGCCAAAACCGTAGCGAAAACGCGCGGAGAATGTAAAAACCGTACCGCGAATGCTCCAGCGGCGAGGAATATGCCGGCGCGACTTCAGGAGCATTCGGATTCGCCAGCCGAGCTTTCCGAGGTTCAGTTTGCAGAGGATTTGGTCGCCATCACCAGAAGCATGCTCGAAAAGCGCAGAATCGATCGCGACAGGGAAGAAACCGAAGACTGGTTCCGCGCTCGCCAACGTCAGACGGCAGCCGAGGAGGCGATCGAGCGCCAACGGCGTGAGGCGCAGCTTGCCGAGGAGCGGCGCCAGCATTGGGAGCAACAGTGGGTGCAAAATGCCCTCAATTCCGTGCCATCGGAAGCGCGGCGAGAGGTGGAGATTGAGGTCCACGCTGCAGTAGATGCGGTACTGTCCGGGCTTCAACCCAGCCATCCAGCGTTGATCACTCAACGCTTGGTAGAAGCGGCCGTACAGCGGGCTCTTCGACCGTGGACGCGGAAACAGGAAATCGAAAGGGCGCTGAGAACAGCGATAAACAAGCTGCCGTGGGATGTGCGGAACAGGCAGGAGTACGCTCCGATGAAACAGCGCGCCTGTGACGCAGCGTTCGAAGCACTGCGTCGGCTGCGCGAAGAGGCGAGCTATCGCGAGATGGAGACCGCCGCGGTGCAGGCGGTGCAGCCAGTGATCCGCGAGTATGAGCACCAACAGGACTGCATGCGCATGGTTGAGCGGGTTTACCTCTTGGACGCGACGCGGGAGGAGCAGGAAGCGGCCAAGGAAGAGGTGCGAAAGGCGCTCGCGGCGCTACCTATCAGTGCCACAGTGAGGGAGCTTGAAAAGGCTCGCGACGCGGCGGTCGTGCCCCACAAGGCGGCTGTCGATTTACGCAAGGAGAAAGCCCGGCTGGAATCACAAAGGCAGGCCCAGCGCCGCGCGGCGGAATGGAATGCCGATCTCCATCTCGACCACATCGTGCGCTACCTCCTACAGGAATTCGAGCTCAAACCCTGGGAACTGAGCCGCGAAGCGGAACGGCTTCGGCCGCCGATTCGGGAAACTCTCGTCGCAAAACTGCTGAAGAACCCGAACATGACCTTCGACCAGATTCGGAAGAGCATTGAAGATCAGATCGAGGACGACCACCGAAGGCTTAACTGTTGAGGATCTGGCGATTCTATCGGAAGCCATGGCCCGCTGTAAGGGGGCATTGGAATCATTCGCTCAGAACGTTCACAACGCTGCACTCCCTCTTGTGCCCAATGCAGCACATGGGCTCGGAGATTTTCGTGCATCACAGCCCTATGGGCGGCATTAATGGCTTTGCGGTAGTACAGTAGCGCCTGTGAGAACTTCCCTTGCTCATGGTAGAACTGTGCCGCAACTGCCACCGGCATTGCCCCGTACCAATCGAAAGGCCCGCGATGTTGTTCGAAGGCTTCGACCCTTGCGATGTAAGACGGTTCCACGGACGCGAACCACTCGGCATCCCTACAGAACTGGAACCGAAAGGCACCAAGCCGCGATCGAAAAAGACCTTCAAAGTCCCTGTGTTTCTTTATGAATCTCGATGCCTGAGACCTTATCGCCTCCGCTCGGCGTACTTCCCTAGAAATACCTCGCTTCTTTCTTTTCGTTCGCCGATTCCGCCGGGTGGTACCGATCGGCGCATCAATCGGCCTGAACGCGTATCCGATTCCCGCCTTCTCGTATTCAGCCTTCTTTTCCGCCGGAGCTTTAGCCAAGATCTCTCGGACGCAATCGGCAGCCGCAAAGTCCTTCTCTCCATCGAGCCTGAGAGCCTCCACCGCGAGTGCGAGCCGTTCCGATAAGTCGGAGTGCCGAGGAAGGTTCTGCCTAAAATTCGCTAGTCGGGTCGCGTACTCCTTGTCCGTCTCTTCTGGGAAGCGAGCGGGAAGCTTGTACTGAACAGAAACGTGATTGCCGGCGAACGTGATCGTGTCGTTCTCGGTTTCCCTTTTCGCTAAATCACTAAGCGTCCATTTGGCGAATTTTCTATGCAGTAGGGCCATCGCCGCACCTTAAGTTATAAGGATTTTCTTCCCAAGATGAATTTGCTCAAGTAACATCATCGCAGGTTCGAGGACGCAGTTAATGACGACTCTGAGTATTCAAATCGAGCAGTGGCCCATTGATCGGTTAGGCCCGAGTGGTGCGAACCCTCGCACGCATTCGCCTGAACAAGTGGAGCAGCTTGCCGCCTCGATTCGGGAGTTTGGTTTTGTAAACCCGATTCTGGTTGGCGCTGACGGCCGGATCATCGCCGGTGAAGGCCGCTTCCGCGCGGCTCAGACACTGGGCATGCGCAAGGTTCCGGTGATCAAGCTGGAACACCTGTCCGAAGTCCAACGCCGAGCGCTGGCTATTGCTGATAACCAGCTCCCGCTCAATGCGTCCTGGGACGAGCAGATGCTCCGCGACCAACTGGTAGCTTTGAAGGATCAGAAGTTCGACTTGCAAATCCTCGGCTTCGACGACTTGGAGCTGGCACGGCAACTAGCCGACCATGAGGCCGCCGGCCTGACGGACGAAGACGAAATTCCGGCTATTCCCGTGACTCCGGTCACCAGATCCGGCAGCCTCTGGCTATTGCCATCCGCCAAAGGGAGAGAGCATCGGTTGCTGTGCGGCGATGCCACCGCCGGCCAAGATACCGGGCACCTGTTGAAGGCTGCGCAAACTCCGATTCTCATGGTGACCGACCCTCCCTACGGCGTGGATCTCGAACCAGAGTGGCGCGAGCAGGCCGGTCTCAACCCGCGGACCCGTCAAGGCGGCAAGGTTGCGAATGACGATCGGATCGATTGGTCGGAGGCCTGGGCGCTGTTTCCCGGCGATGTCGCCTACATCTGGCACGCGGGCATTCACGCTGGCGAAGTAGCACACGGGCTGCGATCCTGCGGATTTGAAATCCGATCGCAGATCATCTGGCTGAAGCAGCACTTTGTCATTTCACGCGGCGCTTATCACTGGCGGCATGAGCCGTGCTGGTACGCGGTGCGAAAAGGTCAGAATGGGCGCTGGCTCGGCGATCGCAGGCAGACCACCGTCTGGGAGGTGGCGAATTTGAATCCGTTTGGCGGGGAATGCGCGGAGGAGAACGAAGCGACTGGCCATAGCACGCAGAAGCCGGTCGAGATCATGCGGAGACCGATCCTGAATCACACACGTCCCGGCGAGGCTTGCTACGACCCGTTCTTAGGAAGCGGCAGCACGCTAATTGCGGCCGAGAGCATCGGGAGGATCTGCTTCGGCATGGACATCGACCCGCGGAATGTCGATGTTGCGCTGCTCCGGTGGCAGCGGTTCACCGGAAAACAAGCCGTGCTCGATGGCGACCGGCGGACGTTTGATGAGATTGCCCGGGCGGCACGGAAGGAGGTTGCGTGAAATCTCGAATCTGGAGCACGGACTCCGCAAGCCAAGAAAAGCCGCCGAGGCAGGACCTCGGCGGCCAGAGGAACCGGATTGATTGGACTTCAGTTCTTCAGCGAATATCGGCGCTCCCCGTCCTCGACTTTGGTGGACGTGATTTTCAGGCCCATCTTCTTGCCCAGGACGCCGGAGATAAATCCCCGGACCGAGTGAGCCTGCCAGCCGGTGGCTTTCATGAGATCTGCGCTAGTGGCGCCACCGGAGCGCTTCAGCAGGTCCAGGAACTTGGCAGTTTTGGTGCCCCGGCGGCTATTGATGGCCTTCTTGCGCGACTTAGCCGACGTTGCGGCCGTGTTGGCTTTCTTCGCTCGGGCAGCCCGTTTTCCCGGCTTGCCCTTGGACGGCACGACGTGGCGCGCGTGTGCGCCGACACGCGGCCTTTTGGCCGGAGTTGGCTCGACGGACGGGGCACTAGCCTCGTTGTTGGAGGCATTTTCTGGAACATCGTTCATTTTGATTTCTCCTTTAGCGGTGATTACCGCGACGACCACATCAATCGCTCTGGTTCCCGCCGATTGCAAGCGAATTCTGACAGGAATCTGCACGGCGCAGGAGTTTGCGAAGACGGTGGCAGATGGTAGGGCACGGAGCAAAATTCGAGCAGAAGATGGAGCAGGCGATCGCCGCACTCCTCTCCCACAGGAGCATCGAGGATGCTGCACGCGAGGTGGGGATCAGCCCGAACACGCTGGTCCGGTGGATGAAGGAACCGGAATTCCGGGCCGCATGCCAGGAGGCGCGTCGCACGGTATTTTCCCACGCCATCGGGCGACTGCAAGATGCTGCGGGCGCCGCTGCGACGACTCTTCTGAAGATCATGTTGGACCCGACCGCACCGGCACCAACCCGGCTGCGGGCCGCCGAGGTTGTTCTGGAACAAGCAGCCAAAGCCGGCGAAATCGAAGGAATTGAAGATCGCGTGACGAAATTGGAGTGTGCGGCGGGCTTGGTCCGGAAGCCCCAGAAGAGTTCCTCAGATCTCACTTGGTTGAGCGCCACGTATCTACCTGATGCAGCTGCAACGCCTGCGCGGATAGAGGCACCGCGGCTCGATAGTTCGGAGACTGGCGAGGATGACATCGAGTAACGCCATGGCAGAACAGACTCCGCACTCTGCAAACGAAGCCGTGGACTCACCCAGCAGCCGAATCTCCGTTCTAGAAATCGCGCGGCGACTGAACATCGGACGCCTGGCGGTCTATTCGATGCTGGAACAGGGAATCATTCCCGGGCTCCGCCTCGGCCGGCGATGGATCATCACGCGACAGGCATACCTGACCTGGGAGAGCACCTGTGGCCTCCCGCCAGGCACTGGACTTCGGCGTCAACCAGAGGTAGACGTGGTGAACTGATGCCCGTCTTCAAGCGTAAGTTTGCCTCGGGGAAAAACGGTCTGGCGGTATCTAATCAGCGCGCCAGGAGCCACCCACAAGGAACCGCTGATTGGTTGGAGAGGTCGGCTTCGACAGCAAACAGGAAGCTGTCGACGCAGAGGCGCAGCGCCGCACCGGTTGCCGAGCGCGCTGTACGTCGCGAAGGCAATGGAGTCAACTAGTGGCGGTATATAAACGCAAGTATGACTCTGGAACGGTCCTCTGGTACTTCAAGTTTCAACCACCTGGGGCGGCACGTGGTTCGCTGCCGATCAGGCAGTTTGGATTCGCGACTAAACGAGAAGCAGAGGACGCCGAGGCGAATCGCCGCATCGAGGAACAGCAGAAGCATGATTTGGCGAAGGCTGGCTCCAGCGTCGCGGCGTCGCCGCCCAAGACGCTCGCTCAGCTGCTGGAGGAATTTTTCCAGCAGCACGTCCAAAAGAAGCTGGCTCCGAAGACCATAGAGCGGTATCACGAGCAGGCGAAATACCTCAATCCGGATTTGTTGGCGATGCCGCTGCCGGAGATTACACCACTCCATCTCAACCGGGAATGGAACCGGCTTCTCCAAAATGGCGGCCACACGCGCGGGTATAAGACGCAGCGTCCGCTGTCGGCGAAGAGCGTCCGAAGCATAGCGGGCGTTGTGTCGAGTGCGTTCCACCGCGCCGTCAAATGGGGACTGGTCGCAGCCAATCCGGTATCGAACAGCGAGCCGCCAGTCCCGAAAAAGCACAAGGGAATGGCGTTGTTGCCGACGGAACAGATGTTGCTGATCGAATCTGCGACTGGCCCGGCTTGCCTGCCGATGTTTCTGGAGCTTTCGGCAGCTACAGGCGCACGACGTGGGGAGGTGCTGTCGCTTCGTTGGTCGGACGTCGATGGCAACGATGTACTGATCGCGCGATCGCTGACGCAAACGAGGCAAGGGCTGGAGTTCAAAGGCACTAAAACAGACAGACCGAGACGAGTCGGCTTGCCCGAGTCGGTCCTGGTCTCTCTCGAAGTCCATCGAAAAAAGCAAGACGAGTTCCGCCGGCAATTCGGTCCCGACTACCGCACCGACTTGAATTTACTATTCGCTAATCCCGACGGCACGCCGCTCAAGCCCGACTCGATTTCGGCATCGGTGTCCCTGCTGTGCCGGCGTCTTGGTCTGCCAAAGGGTGCGAGCCTCCACACCCTGCGCCACAGCCACGGGTCGGTCTTGCTGGCGGACGGAGTGGACTTGGCAACCGTATCGGAACGGCTGGGCCACTCCTCGGTTCGCGTGACGGCGGACATCTACTCACACGCGCTTCGCGGACGCGACCAGGACGCCGCTCGGCGTTGGGACGAGTTCATGCGTCGGAACGGCGGATCGCGTGATGAAGAACTTAAGACACGTGCGAACTAGAGTCGTTTAGGGAAGGCCGGGGCGGAGCTGGAACTGCCGCCTTCCCGACTCCCGTCAACCGAAAGGTTGAAGGTTCGATTCCTGTTTGCGGAGCCAGATTTATTCACTACGAGTTCTCTCGGCCTTCTGGTTGACGGTGGGACCGCCGGCACTGCTCAAATTGGCCAGTACTTGGGGAAAGCGCCTCTCTCTGGAAGCCCGGTTCGTCGGGCTGGCTCGCCCGAACCGCCCCTCCGCCACCTGGCGGTGTCAACTTTCTCAGGCTCTCCTCCGAGGGACGCGCCTTTGGTTAACGGCCAGCTTCCCTCGGTGCCAGAGTCGGGGCAGTCTTGAGCGATTGATTCCCGACTCTTCCGGAGCGTTTACGTTGACCAGCGCCGATAGGAGCCGCTCAGCGGCGACGCGGGAAACCTCGCAACAGCCGCAGCCAGCCAGTTTGTTCTCCTGGCAATTCTGTTGAGTGATTAAAAGCAATGCAACCGCACTCCCGAACGCCGCCGCACGCTCCCGGATTCAATACCTGCTTCGCGAGCACGATGACCGTCAGCAACTTCGTATTCTACAGGAGCTTGCGTTCCTTCCTGCCGTTCGGACCGAGTTTTTGCGGAGTACAGACGGGCCGGATTTGCTGAATTCGGCTAGAATCACAGATTGGCGACGGATCGAGAGTTCACCAGGATTCTGGACTGGCCCGGGTATCGGGTCTATCAGCATGAGATCGACGAGAAGGCGAAGACGCTGAAGCTGTGGATCCGCCGCAAACCAACTTGAAGGTGACGTTTTTCGCAAGGAAATTACCCTTTGATTGTAAATATAATGACTTAAGCGTAGGCGTTGATATTTGGCAATCACTGATTCGTCGCGGCCGTCGGGCGACAATGACCTGCCCAGAATGATCAGTACGATGGCATGCCTATGCCGTGACTCGCTGAGCCGAGGTCCGCTTGTTGAGCGATCTGCCCGTTGCCCTGACCCGCGCCGTCAGCAGCGTATCGAGCGACACTTTTCCGGGACCGAAGATCAGAACCAGCAGAGAAGCTACCAGAAATGTGTAAGGCGCGGCGGCAGTGAACTTATCCGGATTCGAGATAATCGAGAACAACGCCTCTCTGTCCGCCAGAATATAGGCGACCATCATATCTATGACGAGCGGCAGAGCGATGAGCCGCGAGCCGAGTCCGAGCACGAGAAGAACGCCTCCGCCAAACTCGAGACCCGACACAAAGTACGCATTCAATGCCGGCGCGGGTATACCGAGCTCAGTAAAGAAATGAATTACCTTTCCGATATTTGTTAGTTTGCCCCAGCCGGTCTGCATGAACTGCCATCCCCAATAGAGCCTTACGGCAAGCAAAAATAGAGATTGCAGACTGGACGACGCTTGAATCAAGCGATTATAGTTCTTTTCGATAAACTGGATGTTCATTTGATTTCCTCTTGCCTCTGGCACAGCCAGCCCAACTCCGCCCATGCGGCGAACCACGACTTTAGCAGCGAACACTGGCGGTCGAGCGGTTCAGGACTACGCGCGAACACCTTTCCGACCGCCTCTCCGATGGACTGCCCCTGGCGAAGCGCGTTGAGCAGGCTGTATTCCTCAAACGCGATTCTCCGGTAGTAGACGTTACTATCGAACCGGTGCACGGCGGCAAAAATGGGCGTCGGTCTCAATTGGGCCGCCCGCCGCATCAGGCGGCGCGTGGAGTGCGGCACGCTATTGCTTTCCGGGTCATCATCCGACGATGCCCGATTCACCAGAATCCGCAGTTCATCCACTGGAAACTTCAGCGCTAGCAGCTGGAGATGGGGCTGAATTCCGAGGCTGGAGCCCTCCGCCAAGTGGATCAGATCTTCCGATCCAAGCGTCTTGTGGGCGCCACCGTCGAACGCTTCGATGTGTGCCCACTCCAGCCGTACCATGTCGAGCGCAAGCCCGAGCGCGGTCCCGGCATAGCGCGGATTGCGCCGCAACCAGGCTGGGAGGCGGGAACCCAGATTACGCAGAGTGAACGACTGCGACGGACATTCCACCAGATAAGCCTGCGACAGACGCTCGAAGGCAGTCGAACCGACGGCCGCCAGCAGACCCGGGAAATCCTCTCTTATTGATCCGATCAGCCGGAACCAATAGCTTCGGCTGTAAATATCAAGGCGTTCCAGCGATGTGAGACGGCTGTTGGGCTTGATGAAGGCAGCGGCCTCCGCGGCCATCGATTTGGCGGGCTTACCTTTGATGGCCGTGGTCCTGTGCGCGATGTGGCCGGAGCGCGTGAGGGGCATCATGAGGACTGCGGCCATCCGCCTCTGAATCTGTCTAAGATTTTGGACCTTGGCGGCCGTCATCACGCTACCTTTGCCTGTTGCGGCATGTACCGGGCGGCCTTGCGGGCCTCCGCGTGCACTTCCTCAAAGGGCGGAATCCGATCGTCCCACTCCAACAGCGTCGCGGTGGGGCCAAAGCGTTCGATGGCATGGCCATAAAGGCGCCACACCGGATCGATTACGGGGTGATCGTGGGTGTCCAGAATGTATTTCTCGAACTTCGAGTGACCGGCAATATGGATCTGGGCTACCCGCGCGGGATCGACGGCATTCAGGTAGTCGAACGGATTGAACTCATGATTGCGGGAGGAGACATAAATATTGTTGACGTCAAGAAGAATTCCGCAGTCGGCGCGTTCTACAACCTCGTTCAGAAATTCCCACTCCGTCATTTCGGACACGTGGAACTCGGCATAACTGCTCACGTTCTCGACGGCGATCGGCACCTCAATGAAATCCTCAACCTGGCGAATATTGCGCGCGGTAATTCTCGCGGCTTCGATGGTATAGGGCATAGGGAGGAGATCGTGCGTATAGCGGCCGTCCACGCTTCCCCAGCAAAGATGATCGGTGAACCATGGCGTTTTAGTACGGCGAACCAGCGCCTTCAAACGCTTCAACTGTTCCCGATCGGGCGGGTCCACGGAACCGAAATACATCGACACGCCATGCTGAACCACTTTGTACTGTTCGAGAATGCGATCGAGGGTCGCAAGCGGCGGCCCACCATCAACCATGTAATTCTCAGAAATGATTTCGAACCAATCAACCACCGGTTTACGCTCGAGGATATGGTTGTAGTGCGGGACGCGGAGACCTACGCCAATCCCGTAGTCTTTGTGTCCGTTAAAGCGATTGACAGGCATTGTAGTATATGGTGGGGCCGACTCACAGGCTGACGGCCCCCGGGGAATCGTGGGTTCTATTTCTTGGAGCCGTCGGTAGCGCAGGCGCCCTGACCTTTGCAGGAGTTCTTTCCTCGTTCCTTCTTATCGCCGCCGCCGTTGCCTTTGCAGGAATTCAAACCCTTGCAGGCGTGCTTCTCGATCTCCTTCTTGTCGTCCGCGGCCTGTAGGCCGGCCGAGAGCGACGAGTTCGATCCCGTGGGCATAGGCTGAGCCGCTCGGACCACAGTTCCACCAACCAGACCGGCGAAGGCCGCGGTCACCAGAAGCGAGTTCTTGTTGATCTTCATTTTATATTTCTCCTCATTTCGTTTTTTGATGTTCGGCGACCGCACGGAGACGATCTTACCGTCGACTGGTATTTCGCGACTCCGTGCCCAAAAGTTATGGAGCTGCGTCCATTTCGGCGTGAACTATTTTCATAACCTCGGCGAGTAGCCGACGCAAATAAAAGATTGAATCGCTTCAGGACCCGTAACTTTCCGACATGCTTCGCGAAAGATCATGCAGTGGGTTGACACTCTTTGCGGAAATCGCGTGAGAGGTTACAAGCCCATCTATTTAAAATAAGAGGAGAGTTTCATTGACTTACAACACTCGCAACACCCGTAGAATTTCACGCGGCGTCATGGCTTCGGCAATAGCCGTCGCTTTGGGTATGACCGCACTGGCGCAGAATTCAGCGCCGCTTCGTACGCCACGCAGATTGTCCCAGGCGAGAATCGACATACGCTACGCGCACATCGCCGACTCAGCCACAACAGCGAATCCCAACACTGCGCAAGGTCCCGGACCGGGACCGCGAGGACCTGGACCGGGTTGTGACCTGTTCCCAGCCCCGCCTTCTGTCGGCGCGACTGTGGACCTTTCGTACTTCGGACCACCCCCGTCGTCTGTCAATCGCAGCCTGGTTGGTCCGGTCCAATTGCTCAACACAGGCCCCGTTAACGTGGCCGCGGGCACGATCACGATTCCTCTTTATCTGGGACACATGAAGAATGGGAAGAACGTTTGGTACATCCTGTCGGATGTTGACAACTCCGACGTGGCAGCCGAACTGGGACTGAATTTTTCGGCGAAGCTGACGTTTGCGTCGACTGCGGCGCGGACGGCGAACTTCGATCAGAACAACGACCTCGTGTTCGATAAGGGAACCGTTGATTTTTCGCCCGTCCGGAGCATCGTTCCTGGGCCTCCCGGACAGGAATTCCCTCCTGTGGCCTTTCAGCCGGGAGCGGTCGGTGACAGCGACTACAGCCCACTTGTTCAGGTGGTGAATGCGGCAGGCGTTATTTACAATGCCCCCATCGTCGCATTTAACGTCGGGGCCGACCAGATCGATTTCCCGAATGGTAACGTAGATTACACGATCATCCATGATCAGGTACTTGCCATCGATCCTGTCAATATGACGGTGACAGTGAATCTGATCAACGGGTTCAGTTTTGGGAAGCCGGTGTGGTATATGTCGATGGACGCGAGCATACCGCTGGCGGCCGCGATCGAGCACAATACGTTTGCGCCCTTGATGGCGAACCTTCAGCTCGGGAGGGACGACAGCTTCTCCAGCCCGATCGAGCGGATCTTCCTCGCTGCGAACGGTCCGGAAGCGGGCGGATGCGCGAACCCCCTTCGGCAGGGCTTATCGGCCGACTTGGCGGACGGTTATCGGCCCAACAATGTCTTGGGCGGAATACCGACAAATGCACTGGATTATTCTCCTACCTGGGATGCTCAGATTTACGAGTGGACCCAAGATGCAATTAACAAAGGATACCGGGGCCAGTTGCGTGAAGAATTCCAGATTCTGACGTTCGTCCAGGACGGCCTCATAACGGCGCCGGGTGGAGCGGCGTTCACGACCAGCAATTTCTCCATCAATTGTTCCATCGTTCAACGGCTCAATTGACATTTTCCCTCGTGCCCGCTGCCCGGCCTTTGGTCGAGCGGCGGGCTTTTTTTTGGTTAAACTCTGGACACCCTCCCGAACCTGGGTCGTTCCAGCTCAGCGGCAGCAGGACTCTATTGTTCCGAGGGATCAAATCGAGCAGCTTATGGGACCGGTTGATGCTTAAACGTTTCTCGACCCGATGATCGATCTGAGACCCTGTTTAAAATGCCGTGACCTTTTCAAGGACAACAGCGAACTAACTGAGGGAGACCTGAAATACGGTCGCTGCCGGATGCAGCCTTGCAACCACCGCCAAAGGAGCACCTAGTGACTTGTCGCGAGATGAATGGCTTGATGAGCTCGTCTTCAGAAGGTTTGGCGCAAGAGGAAGGATCTGCCGAACACCTCGCCAAGTGTGAGCGTTGCCGCATTTTGACAGACCTACTCGACCAAGTTGGAGAAGGTTCCGTGCCTTCCGAGAGCCAGTTGAAGAGAATTAAGATTGCCATAATCGAAAATCTCAAACCGGTTCGACCTTTGCCGCCGTCCCGGGTGCTTCTTTTAGCATGCGCGATTATCTTTCTCAGTGTGGTGGCTGTAGGCGCCGTACGGCTCGGCACGCATGGCTGGGCTGCTCTCAACATCGAACAGAGAATCGCGGTCTTTTCCTCGCTCGCAGCCAGTGCGATTCTCCTGGCCGCTTCGATGGTTCGGCAGATGGTGCCGGGAAGTAGACACTCTTTCCCCCCCGCCGCGTTGCCTGTTGGTGTTTTGCTGGTTCTGACGCTGGTGATCGCCACCACGTTTCGCTCGCATGAAGAGGTGGCGTTTGTTGCGGGCGGCCTGAGATGCATAAAGAACGGGCTTATGTATTCGGCCCCGGCAGCCCTTCTGTTCTGGCTGCTGTTGCGGCGCGGAGCCATACTATTTCCCAAACTCATGGGCTTGGCCGCAGGCGGATTGGCCGGTTTGATTGGTCTCAGCGTCCTGGAAGTCAACTGTCCGAACCTGAACATATTTCATATCTTGGTTTGGCACTGGGGTGTGGTCTTAATCAGTGCGCTGGCTGGCGCACTGGTCGGCGCTGCCGTGGATACATCGAATGATCGCGCAAGCCGCGTGACCTTCGCTCGCGGTGATACGAACTAGATCATGGGAGATGACAAATCATATGACACAAACCGATCTCGCAAATTTTCGCGATGTCTTGAGAGCCAAGCAGGCAGAGCTCACCAAAACGCGAGGCTTGGAGAGCATCGCGATCGAAAGAAGCGCAGACGTGCTGGAGGAGGCCGACTACAAGACTGCCAGAGAATTGGCAATCGCCGGCTTGAATCGTGAAGCGACGGTTCGACGCAGCGTGGCGTCAGCGCTGCTCCGAATCCAGGCCGGCTGTTTCGGAACGTGCGTGCATTGCGGTAGTGAGATTAGCAAACGGCGCTTGGCGGCAGTTCCGTGGACGCCGTTCTGCATCACGTGTCAGGAGGCGGCTGATCGGGGTGAAGAGAGGGTTCTTGAAAGCCTCGATCCGGCATTCCTCGACGCGGCGTAATCCGCTACGGCATTTGTGGCACCATTAGCAGGTAGGTTACGAATATGACGAACCAGATGAAGATTCAGCTCCGTCAGGTTTCAATCTCGACAACCGAAGCGACTATCCGCACTCACCAGGTACTCGTAGACAGACCGGCAGAGAAAGGCGGAGCCGATATGGGTCCCATGGGCGGAGAACTGTTCCTTGCGGCTGTGGGAGGCTGCTTCATGAGCAACCTCCTGGCGGCGATCAAGGCCAGAGAAGCGCAGATTTCCGACGTTCGTATGGAGGTCATCGGCACCGTTACCGGCTCCCCGGCCTGCTTTTCAGCGGTAGAGTTGCATGTCACAGCAGACAGCCTGGATCGAGACCTGCTTGAGCGGGTAGTGGAGATCGCAGACCGCGCGTGCATCATGATGAACACCCTTCGCGGGAAGCTGGACCTTCGTGTCCGTATAGGTATGCCTGTCTAACCAGGCAGCCCGTCGGGAGTCTCCAAAGAAATATTCCCGCAGGGCGTAACTCCGAGTGCTGCTGCTGCGAATAATCCCTCAGATGGAGTCCGCCGTCCAAGAGAACGTTGTGTCCCAGGAGTCCTCTGCCAGCTTGGATTACTGGATGGAGCGATACCAACAGGCCGATCCGAAGGCTCCGGCAGCATTGGTCGGCACTCTTAGCCCAGCGTTGCTTCGATTCTTTATGAGCCAGGGGGCAAGCCGGGAACACGCTGACGACCTGCTACAGGAAACGTGGTTACGGATACATCGCGTGCGGCACACCTATCGCCCCGGTATGCCGGTCCTACCTTGGATATATGCCATCGCAAGGCGGGTTCGAGTGGACGGATACCGCCGGACGAGACGCATCGCCCTACACGAGACTGCCATGGACGTCCTGCCGGAGCGAACT
>Ga0182024_10004804_pt1 | contig 30735 bp, 21 predicted proteins | sample P32metaG_FD_120480 | JGI IMG/M metagenome (GOLD analysis project Ga0182024, IMG submission 120480) | Permafrost microbial communities from Stordalen Mire, Sweden - P3-2 metaG (Illumina Assembly) | ecosystem: Environmental > Terrestrial > Soil > Wetlands > Permafrost | place: Sweden: Stordalen... | reverse complement strand
CTGGAAGTCGGCGGTCTTGCCGTTCAATAACACCTTGCCCGACCGCAAATCCGATTCGGCAATCGTCAAATTGTGCTGGTCGGCAAAACTTTTCAATGCGTTGAGCGACTCCTGGCTGGCGCCGAAACGCTCCTGATAAGCGCCGTTGTCATCGCCAAGGGCAGACGCTCTGCCTTCCGACATGCGCGCGATGTAGCGGTCCATGCGCAGCACTGATGCCTTGCTTCGCAGCAAGACCGTGGCGTTCATTTGAGTGGTAGGATCGACCGGTCCGACAACCGCATCTGTTGGATGGTCAGCTCGAACGCTGTCCATCAACTTGGCTTTGTCGCCCTCAATCACGAAGTTGGGTTGTAATCTCAGGCTCGACGCGGTTGGAATGCGCGTGTCCATTCCCAGCAGCCCTTTGGTCACATCCGTTGCCTTGTTCCAGCCGTTTTGTTTGAAATCGGCAAACCCGTCAAATCGTTCAGAGGCCAGAATCCGGCCGCTCAGCCCTGCCCCTAACTTGAACCCTGCATATCCCAGCCCGGTGTTGACACCCAGCTCGCCGGCAGCGTCGCCCCATTGCTGTCCCGACGTGTTCAGCTCAGACCAGGTATTGGCGTCTAAACCGGTCTTGTATGCCTTGATGAATCCGGGTGCCGAACTGATTAAAAACCAGGCGCCCATCGCCAGACCGGCTAGTTTGCCGACGGGTCCGGCCTCCGGTAGAACTGTCTTCAAGGTCGCTGCAATCGCGGCGGAGCCGCCCAACGTTTTGAGAATTTCCATCGGGTGTTCCAGGTCGTAAGCAATAGCATTGCCCAGTCCGCAAGGAATGTGCACAATCCCGTCGCCCGTGGTTAATGCAAGACGCGCAGCGCCGCCGAAAAACCCGTTCATGCCGATCTGATTCGTTTCCTGGCTGAGGTGCACTGAAGCGTCGGTGGGCGCGCTCAAGCCTGGCGTTGAACCAACTTGACTGTCTCCCTGTCCTGTTCCCATCAATGCCAACCTGGCGATACCGAATTAAGTCGCCGCCAACCGATCCTCAGATCGCTAACTAAGCCGCGCCTGGAGTATTTATTTCAGAGGGGGCTTGATCAACAGGATCCGCCCGAGGAGTTCCTATAAAAATAAGCCCAAACTCCGCGCGCGTAAAGTGGTGAAACTACGGCATATGGCTCATTTTCAAGGGAAAGATGCCGGCAGCCGACTTTCTGTTCAGATTGTTGCAGAAAAGTGCTTAGTTGCCAAAGTTGCAGACGTGCAGCGAAGTTACAAGCGAAGTTATAGCCGCTCGGTTTGCATGCCACCACAGACAATATCAGCGGCAGTGCTGTTCTCTCGGCTCGGCTAAATTGGAATTTCTGCTACGGGTGCAGTAGACTATATGAAACTTGGAGGCAACGTGAAGTTATCAATAATCGCGATAGTTGTCGCTTTGATCGTTACATACGGCGCAATACCTGTGACCGCTCAGCAAAAATCGCCGGCTCGTGCGCATGACCAGTCACTGATACACAATCCGCTCTTTTCATTCAAGTTGCCGCCTGGCTTTGCTACCGCTGAGCACCAGACGAAGGGAATTCCGACCGACATCGGGCTAGTGCAAAATGAAGAGTATTCATCGCACACCGAAGATGGTGCGACAGTGGCAGTGATGGTGGCAACCTATCCAAAGGCAATCACCACAGTTTCCGCTCACAAAGTGTTAATCGGAGGCCGAGATGGTGCGCTGAAAAAGGCAAATGCCAAATCGACGAAAGAGACTTTTTTCACATTCGATGGCTACCCTGCTTTATCGATGTACTTTTCTACTGAAGGAACCACAGTCCCTCTCTATGGGCGATCCTGCTATATTCTGGAGGGCGTGCACCTGTATCAACTGATTTATCTCTGTGCCAATTCTGCTTCGACAAATTCGCCAGAAATCGAAAAGTTTTTCAATTCGGTCAAACTGACTGCTCATCATTAAGCGCGCTTGGCAGTGAGAAGGCATTAATTGATGTGGGTCAGTCAGATTCCACGATAATCGGCTCAAAGGGCAACATTAGAATTGCCACTTGAGGTGGTCACGGAATGCATTAATCTGACAGAGGGAGCATATTGGAATTGATTGGAACCAGCTTCGTTTCTTGCTATCGTATACAACAAACAGTTCGATGAGGAAATCAGTAATGGCAAGACTAAAAGATATAGTCAATGAGAAGGGCGAGTTTTACGACAACGTGAGGCCGTTCGTCATCCAGTCAATCGAACCTGCCGACACGGTGTCAGAGGCAATTATCGAACATCTAAGATTTGGATATCAACTCAGCAGCATGACACCCCTGAGTGCGGGCCCCCATGGCGGCAGAATGTTGCTGTTGTTCACCCAATCGCCCGGCCGTTAAGCGCGCAGCCATCCCGCCTGGGACTTAAGCTACTTGATAAATTTGGTCTGTCGGCTTGAGAAGATCAATATAGGATTCCAGTGTTGAGAAAAGGTTTTCTCAGCACTTCTTTTTCTTGCCACCAGAATCAGTGCGATTGATAGTTGGAATCGGCATCTGATTTTTCTGCCAGCGGTGTTCATAGACAATAGGATGAATGTGCGTCCCGTAAAACGCTTGCGCACAATCACTAATCACTCACAACCTACTCACCGCTTGGACATCCACAGTGCTTACTGTTGAATCGTTGGCAGTCGCGCCGTTCCCGGAGGATTCTTATTATGCTCGGAAGAACCAAGATAGCAGCCCAAAAGTATCACCTTGGGCAGTTACTGGTCGCAGCAAGAATTATTAGCAACGAGAGTTTGGATGATGCTCTGCATTTAGCGAAAGGGACTCGTTTACCACTTGGTCGAGTCTTGACTATCTCTGGGAAGCTTAACGACTACGACCTTCCCGCACTGTTAGAGGCTCAGAGATTAGCTAAAGAGGGATGGGTTCCGGTGGATTCAGTGGTGAATGTGTTGAGACAGGCTCATCTCTCTAAAGTCGCCTTTGATGAGGCTCTCGTGCGTCAAGGCTGGTTAAACTTCAAGCCAACGAATGTAAATCCCAACATCAGCGCGATTAGTTTCGCCAGCGGCGATCAACTGGATGAAGCACCACCAGAGGCAGATCAGACCGCCGATCAATGCTCGGATATAGACTACAGTGACATTCGGAATCTGCTACAAGATGCATGCCATGTCACTTCAGTTTACGAATTGGGTCCAATCGACCCTATTCTTTTTGATTTAGCAATCCGATGTCAGCGCCTGATTAGCCAAGGTTTCATAAGCCGACAGCATGCTGTGTTTGCCATCGCCTGTTACAACGAAAGTGTCAGCCCACAACGGCCAATCAATCCGGAACAAGGCGTCGGCTTTCGCAGACTCGTCAGCCATCTCGCAGTACGGACCCCTGAACAATATTTGGCAGCAACAGCGTAAAGTCGACAAATCTCTCTCTTGCTGCACAACAACCTCAGTTCTGCCTCCGCCAACGTCGGAGCGATTTCTCGACTGGGTCGCTTCGCGACCCCTCTCGAACTAACAGTACTGGCTGTTCCAAGTGATAGAGATCCTGAAGGTGCAGCCTGCAACAGAGCCGGTGTTATTTCGACCGAAGTGAGCGCAGCGAACGAAGTGGAGAAATCTCTCTTACCGTTGCCGTGCCTGAATTAAGGCTGCTGCGCAGCGTTATGAGAGATCCGCTACGCGCTGGCGCGCTCCGGTCGAGATGACAGGGGAGCGAGGGTTGCGGTGGATTACAGCCAACACTGGGGAGCCGAAGAAAGTCGGCTCCCAGCATGTCTCAGACCAGATTGTTGGAGTTGATGATTTGAGCTAGAGCAGCTTCAATATCCTGAGCTTCTTCCTGTGATTGTTTGACTGTCCTGACGCCGCGTTGAATGGCGCCCATGTTTGCTTGCAACGAATCGGACATGCGATTCGGGGGAGCAGGAAAGTCCTCAATCATCGCGTACATTTGATTGCCACTGCTGCTGGTGCGAGACATTGTGGACTGATTCGGTGCGTTGACTTTGGCACCAGCGGCGCTGCCCAGCGCTGCCGTCAACCGGCTGTTTGTGGATTGTGCCGCTTGAGCTGCGACAATCTGCGAAGCCGCGGTCGAGTTGCGTGCTGCCTGACGCACCAGTGTTGCAGGAAGATGCCATTTGGCTGCGAGTTGTTCGGCAAAACCATGGTGCGCCTTGGCGTCAGCTTCGAGCAGTTGTGCGGCGGCTAATGGGGACTGCGCCGCTGCTTGGAATATCGACGGTTCACCGATCTGCATTGTGTTTGCCACATATGCGCCGTAACCAGGATGCACTATCGCTTCGGCTGCGACCATTTGTGCCGCGGCGAGCGGATTCGTGGCTGCATCGCGGACAACGTCAGGGTGCACGTTCATGGTGTTGGCGATGTAACTCGCATAAGCCGGGTTGGATGCAACTTCTGCACTGAGCGCAGCAGCCGCTGCCGCCGGACTCATGGCCGTCATGCTGAACACTTCGGACGAATTGATGTTCATAGACGAGGCTATTTGGCTGGCGTAAGTTGGGCAATAAGCGGCTTCGGCGGCGGCCAATTGCGTTGCTGCCAGGGGGCTAACTGCTGCTTCGGTGATCAATCTCGAATCCAGATTTGGCACTGTTTGGGCGACTGCTTCAGCATATCCAGGGTTTTGAGAGGCGCCGATGCCAACCAACTGGGCGGCGATGGTCGGGTTGAATGCTGCTGCTGCGATCGATTCCGCAGATTGTGCACCGAAACTCTGGGCAACGTAACTGCCGTAAGTGGCGTCGTTGTATGCGGCAACGCCGAGTACCTGGGCGGCTGCCACAGGGTTGGTGGCTGCGCAAGACAACATTTCCGGTGAAACATATCCTTGCAGTGTTTCTGTAGTTTCTCTGGCAAACACTTGGCTCTGACCGGCTTCTGCTGCTACCAACTGCGCGGCGGCAACCGGCAGTTGTGCTGCGCTGGTCAACATTGCATCGCTGACTCCCAATTCGCTCGCTGCTTGATGCACATATTCTGATGAACCGTATGTGGTGACATCGGCAGCCATCACTTGGGCGGCGGCGAATGGATTGGTGGCGGCGCTGGCAAAGACAACTTCGGAAACTCCGAGCTGCTGAGCCATTTGCTGCCCGTATCCTGGCTGGACGGCTTCCACTTGCCGGGCTTCTGCCGAAAGAACCTGGGCTGCAGCAATTCTGTCGGTGCCGGCGTCCATGATGATCGCGGCGTCAGGCATACCCAGCGATTGTGCCACTGCCTGGCAGTACTGCGGATTGGCGACCATTTCCTGTCCCAGCACCTGGGCAGCGGCTAGAGGATCGCCGACAACTGCGGCTTGATAAAGTGTGTCCGGATTTACGCCGGTACCTTCAAGCCCGGATTGCACCAATGCCAGCGCATCGGGATCGGATTGCGATGCGACCAAATTGGCGGCCACATCGGGTTGGCTGAGGGCGTACAACGTTGCTTCGGCGCCCGGCATCTGATTGGACGTTTCGCGCAGAAGCTCAGGACTGAGTACTGATGCGGGAAGGTTGACGCCGTTGACATCAAATGTTCCTGCGGCAGGATCGTACGCATAGTTTGTGCCGGTGGCAACGAAGCCACCGTCGGTAGTGCCCTGCACCGGTACTTGTCCACCGGCGAGCCATTGACCGTCGGCACCCAACGCGACGTCGATCGGTTTGCCACCTTCGAGCGCCAGCCAGCCTTTGTTTGTATCGAACTGGGCAAAGGCTTGACCGTTCTCGGCCACAGCATTGGTCGTATTGCCATTGTTGACGATGTCATAGTTGCCGAGATGCTCTTGCGTTGCCAGGGCAGTCAATCCGGAAATAGCGGCATCTGATGTGGCTGCCGTTGGAATTTCGGCACCCGATACGTTCGTCGCCACTGCTACTTCGGCTGATGCTGGGTAGATACCGACATCTGTAAGTCCATTTGGTGTCACCTGACCGACTTCCATGTATGGTGCTCCATTAGGAGTGTTGGCAAATCCGACTTCAATTTGGGTGCCATTAATATTCACGGCGCCGTCAACCAACGGATGCAGTCCGGAATCTTGTGAGAAGACTGCAAGCGATCCATCGGCTTGACGTACTAGTGTGTTGCTGTCGGAAAGGTTGGCGAGCGGTGTAACGCCCTGGGGAAGCCCGGCCGAGTTAAGCGTCGGTGCGTTGCCTGCCAGATGGTTTTGCAGGACGAGCGAGCCATGGCTGCCGTCGGGGGTGGTCAATGAGAAGTTATAACCTTTGCTGGTCGCCATCGCTGCCAGATGAATGTCTCCGCCATTGGTGTGGAATGCTGCGTTGGGTGTGTGACCTTGTGACAAGTCCAGAGCGCCGATCTGCTTGCCGTGGGCATTCTTAAGCGTCGCTATCTGGTGACCTTTGGCGTTGGTTGAAAGGGCCAATGAAAAGTTGTGGCCGTTAGGCATGTGTATTGGCGAGCTGCCACTGAAACTGTGACTGTGGGCTGGCCCACCGGCTACCGGTGGAGGAACGAAGTTGAAGTGCAGCGGTTTCGCCGCCATGTGGGAAGACGATGCAGTTTCTAGCGACGCTTTGTGGGTTCCGCCTTCGCCACCGCCATCACCGCCTGTGCCACCACCACCGCCCGTGCCACCATTACCACCATCGACATGGGCGTCAGCAGTGCGTTGTCCGTTGGCTTTAACCGCATGTGGATTGGGCTTCGTTTGAGAAGCGCCGGCAGTCCTGCGAGCCTGAGCTGCCGCCTCGCTGCGCCGTGCCGCCGCTCCGGCGCCTCTGCTACCGCGGCCGCCTTTGCTGCCACCTGCACCACCACCACCGCCGCTGCCTTTGGACGAAGCCTTCTCCGCGGCTTCCTGCCCGGCTGCTCTCACCAGTCCGACGAAGTCGAATGCGTATTTGACTGCCGAGGTAGCAAGAAAGTTAAGGGCGCTGGTAAGGATCGTTCCCGTTTCGCCGCTCACGCCTTTGAAGCAGGCCATGAGCATAATGACGGTGTTCCAGAAAAGGCTCCAGAAGCAGATAGTAATGCAGCCTTCTATCCACGAGGGCAATGCTTCCTGCAACTGTCTCGTTGGCCACACCCATAGTCCGGCAATCACTGGTCCGACGAGGAACAGGTAGATCAGGTAAACCATTTGGAAGGCGCACAGCACGTTCCAAGCAGCAGTGAGAGCAGCGTTCGAACCGAATGCCAACGCTCGCGAGAACACCGCAGATGATGGCATCAATTCGTCGGCGCGATCTTCTGGTGCGCTGTACGCTTTGCTGCATGGATCATCGATTTTCGATTCGTACATCTGATTTTCCAGCGATGCCCAATCGGTGATCTTCTTTGCGGGCCAAGTGGTGGCTGTGCTGTTGGCGCCCTGGAGATTTTCCTGATAGCTGCGGTTGGGGAACGCCCGGATTTCGCCGCACATCGCGTCGCTGTACATGCTGTTGCCGAAAAGCCGCGTGTATTCGCTGGCCAGTGTGTAAGTGATACTGTTGGAGAGATCGATGCCGTAATTGACGACAAGAAAAGTAGCTGGAATCAAAAAGATCGCGGTCAAGGAACGGAGTATGCCATCGAAGCAGCAGACCTGGCTGCCATCAGCCATTTCGCCAACAACGGGCGAACCGGCGGCGACAATCGCTCTGACTTGAGACAAAATAGCGCCTGGTAAGAAAAGCAGAATGCCGATTGGAACAAAGACCTGGTCGCGCAGTTTGTTCCACGGATTGTTGGGCTGAGCAGTAAAGTTGACCAAATACTTGGAGCAAAAGTCGATCGCTGCTGATGCTTGACCCTTAGCCATATCACCGAGAGCGTTGCCGGCGCTGGTCAACTGTGCCGACTGTTCCGCTTGTGCTTTGGCTGCGACGAATTTGGGGAAACGTGCCACAGATGCTGCGGCGGTCGCTGCCTGCAGATTGTAAATGGAATTTTGTCTGTCTGTGGGCCAGTTGCCACTGTAGTTGGATTTTGCTAATTCGGTCTGGAGAAATTTTGCTTCGGCACCAGTTTGTGTCGTGAACTTGATTAAGGGCGTCGGCGGAAATTTGGTTGGGTTCAGCGTGATAGTCTGCGAGCTCAGGATTCCCGGCAGTGGGTTTCCCGTCAACGGATCGGTGATATTGGCGCCGCCTTGTGCAGGTGACATGAAAGCTTGGCAGGATTGATTGCCTGAGCGAATGTATGATTCGGACATCTGCGAAATCGACGGCGTCGAAACCGTAAATCCTTGAACGCCGAGGGAAGCTTGGAAGCCTGGAGTGGGCAGGCTGGGCAGAGTCGGCAAACTGGGCAGAGATGGCAGGCTCGGCACGGAAGGCAAACTGGGCGGAGTGGGCAGACTCGGCAGAGAAGGCAAACTCGGCGCGCTTGGCAGGCTGCCTGGTTTGAATGGGTCGGCGAGAACCGCACAGCCAGTGGAGATCACGAAGAGTGCAGACAGCGAGACTAGTAAAGTTTTGGTATCAAGTTTCACTGCCGATCTTTTTGCCATGCCGTTCATTTTTGCTCCTTCAAACATCTCGACCGTTTCAATAACCTTCCGCTTATGCCTGTCCGCCTGCTTTCACTCCGGCTTTCTGAAGCAACGTATCAACTAAATCTCCCGGTCTAAAATCAAATGGATTGAAGGGAACGTAGGTCAACATCACCATAAATGCTGTGTAGACTGCTCTTTCCCACGGATCCTGCGCATTGTATTGACCGATTTCTTGCAGCCAGTGAATGCGCGTGCTCATGCAAAGCAGAATGACGCACCACCAGAAGCGCCACAGCGCCAGGTTTGTCACTGCGTCAAGCCAGGAGCCGAGAACCATTTTGAACAGCCGGCCGACTCCATTTGGCCAGGCGAAAAACGCGGCTGCGATCGGTCCCATCAGAAACAGGTAGCACATCATCACCGTCTGGTAGGCGATCAGCACCGTCAGAGCATAGTTGAGCAGCATGTTCACTTCATTGAAGATGGACCCAGCCATCGCCGTCGCGGTGTTTTCGTTTTGCTCTTGCTCTTGTTCTTGCTGCTGGTTCGCCGGCGGTGTGCCAACTGTTTGTTGCGCCGACCAGCTCGATACCATGGAGTTGTCGATGTAATTTTGCACTTCGTAAGTCATTGAGTTGCCGATGTCGATTGAATAGCTGATCACCAACTGCGTGGCAGGAATCATAAAGATGGCGACGATGGAACGCAAAATGCCGGCGAAAGGAGACAATGTGTCTTCATCGGGCATGGCGGCATGGCTGAACGTTCCCAACATCGCCCCTTTCACCTGAACGATAATGGCGCCAGGAAGAATCAAGAGAATCGCCATCGGCAGAAAAATTGTTTTGAACAGTTTCTGCACCATCCAGATCGCTTGCGGCAAAGTTTTGTCCTGAGAACCACCGGTGAAAGGAACAGCCGCTTGTTCGTTCGCCACATTGATCAGCGACTGGCGCAGAATCGTTTCACTGGCGCTGAACGAGTTGTCGGCCGCTTGACCGGAAGCTCGTTCAGCTTGTTCGAGTTTGCCTTGGAATGCTGCTTGGTCCGTGGGATACGAGGGCTGGATGATGTTTTGCCCAAGGCGCACACCGGCGGTCAACATCGAGGCGGCAGAAACATAGTCCGAAGGCGGAGCGCCGGTGCCAGGAAATGCATACTGCATCGTTGCTGGTGCCATGCCTTTCAGGGTGCCCTGGTCGATGTTCCACATGTGGAAAGGAATGTCGCCAGGCTGAGGAGGACCGAAGTGCGCCGGTTTGATGGTCGGCATAGTGAAATTCAGACCCAATGCCGGATGGGGATCAATAGCGGATTCCATCTGTTTCGCAATGTTCGCCGGGCTATTGTTCGTCAGATTCAATTGCGACATGGCCGTCTGGATGGTGCCGCCCTGATGCTGCCCGGTGTATTGGTCTGGCTTGGCCGTCGGCGGCATGGGCAGCCGCACCCACGAGGCGTACAGTTGCTGAGTCGGTGCACCCTGAACTTGTCCACGCAGTCTTCTCAGTTGTTCGAATGAATCTGCATCAGCCCTTTGGCAGCAGACGGCGCCGGCGGCGGCGAGCGCGAGCACCAGCAAGAGAGACACTTTGTTGATTCGAGTAGAAAGGTACACGGTACACCTGAGAAGCTTGAGAGAGGCAGAGATTGGCTAGGCGCAGCTCTTGTCACGGTCAACACCGAACTGGGACCACCCGCTGGGGCGCTTGCTGTGACGGCAGGGAGCCGATCCTCTGGGTCTCTGCACTTCGAAGCCAGCTGCATCTGCCATCGGAGGAGGTCCGACTTCCATCAGGGCTTTGCAAAGTTCGCAGGGTTCAGCTTGGGAGTATGGAGAAGAATCTATTAGTAGGAACATTGAACGCCTCCGTCAGGGAATAGTGGTCGCGAAAAACAGGCATACCGTCGAGGCATGACTCTTAGACACTTAGGAGAACAGATTGTGGGCGTGTCAGCCAATCGGCGCTTAGTGCGCTCGTTTGTGGCTTTGGGGTGGCGATGCGATTGAGAGGTTCGTACCCGTCTCGGCGTGCTTCAGGGCATCACTTCAGCGGGGCTGCGTGCTTGTGGGCTTTTGCTTGGGGCTTAGGGGGAGAACTTGTTCTCCATGGATTCAGAGTAATCCCTTGTTTGTGAAAATTCTATGAGAGGGTCTAGCGCCTGGTTAACGATGATATGGAATGCCCGAAACCTGGTTTGTGAAATTCTATGAGAGGTCTAGCGCCTGGTTGACGATGTTTATAGAATGCCCGAAACCTGTAGGAGACGCCTTGCGTCTCCCGGGCGGCATCGCCCCTTCCGCGCACCCGTTTCTACTGCTCGCAGATAATAGTAAGGTCCAAATCAGAGCCGGCACTTTCGTGGACAACACGAACCAATCCCCGCAGGTTACTAGATGATGCCTCAATTTGGGTATCTGCAGCAGTGCGGGTCTCACGTTCTATCTTCCATCCGGCTTTCTGCAGCGCGTCATGGTAGTAATCGGTCACAGAACTTTCCGCGAGCGGCATATGAAGGTGCGCGACTGAAGTTCTCTGAAAGACAATTGGTGTCTTTCGCGAAAGTTGATATCGAAGCTGACCCGACGCCTGCTTCAGGGACAGTAGCTTGGCTGATGGAGGAATCGGTAGAAAGTTTTTTGGCAACACCAGTCTTTTCTGATTTTCGTCAACCCAATTACTGCCGAATTCAGTTGTATTCCAGATATCATCTCGGCCTGAGTTGGACCCATCCACCGAATTGGCGAGGCGTTTAATTGACATACCCAACATGACCAACGATATGGCAAGACAGACTAAACGGATTGCTAGCATGTGATTGGCTCCTGCACCAGCGCAGATGATGAAAGCGGTTTCGAGTAAATTAGCTTGTGTTCGTACTATATCGCGGGCATTTGCGATTACTTGGCATCCTAAGCTTTGTGTAAGACATTCCCCGATGGAACGATGCAAGCTGAAATGCTAAGGAACGTTCGTAATTTTGCCTGTGGTTTGAAACTGACGCATGATGCTGGCAGCGTCCGAGTTTCTTCCTAGTTGCTGCAGAACTGCCGCGTATCCGCTGACCGCCTCGCCGTACATTGGAATTGTCGCTGTGGTTACTTTGGTATAGAGCTGCAGCGCTTCTTTGTAGTTTTCGGCTGCCTTATCCAGCTTGTTTAGCGCCACATAGCACTGCCCGAGGTGCTGGCACGCTTGGGCGCGATATGCAGTTTCGATGTTGCCTTCCTTGTCGTAATGCGTGCCGCCCTCTTTATACGTGTCTCTGCAAAACTCGAGCATTTGAATGGCGTGATTGAAATCACCTTTCTGAAAGTAAAGCATAGAACTTCTGTCCATGCTGTCAGCCTCGGAGTATGCATCACCAAATGTGGTGCCCAGCGGTTTGGCAATATGCGGTTTGATAGCTCCAGGCGCAAAATCAGCCGGCGTTGCACCACCATAGTAATCGCCGGGCGGTGCTACAACTGGCGGAGTATTAAAGTGATTGATAAGCGCTAATCCTAGCAATACGCCTAACCCAAGTATTGTCGCAGCCGACAAAGATCTTACCGGCAAACTTGCTTTCGGTTTAGGTTTTCGTTGCGGAGGAATGCCACTTTGAACCCGCTCCAGATCTGATTTCAGTTCCGCAACTGACTGGTAGCGATCACTCGCGCGCTTAGCTAAACAGCCTGTGATTACGGATTTCAAGCCGCCAATTGCAATTTCATGATCGAACGTCACGGGCTTCTGGATGTGGCTCATCAGTGTCTCGAGTGCACTGTTTTCCGGGAATGGTGCCTTCCCCATTACACACTCATACAGGACACACCCTAGCGAGTAAATGTCAGAACGAGCGTCGGTCGGCTGGCCAAGACACTGTTCGGGACTCATGTATGCAGGGCTGCCGAACACCTCTCCTGTTTCTGTCAAGGTAGCGTGTGCTTCTCCTTGTATTTCAATTTTGGCAATGCCGAAGTCGACAATCTTTACCGATTCCGAACCGTCAACCGATTGGGTGACGATGATATTGCTCGGTTTGATATCACGATGGACGATGCCTTCGCCATGCGCGTGCCGCAATGCATCCGCGGCATCGGAAACCAGTTTGATTGCACGATCTGACGCGAGTCTGCCAGACTGCTCGATTAAAGTAGAAAGCGGAACGCCGTCAACATAGCTCATCACCAGGTACGGCTGTCCCGAATCATCCACGCCGAATTCGTTAAGCTTTACGATGTTGGGGTGTTCCAGGCGGCTGACCGCTTGGGCTTCTTGCTGAAACCTTCTGATCGCTTTGTCATTGGGTATTCGATCGGGCAGCAACACTTTTATTGCAACGGTCTTGTCGAGCAGCACATGGCACGTCTTGTATACAACACTATTACCGCCAGTGCCTAAGACAGAAATGACTTTATAGTAGTGCGCGATCATTTCGCCAGGCTCAAGGATCTTTCCAGCCTGGCTAAACGTTTTCGAGTCAGCAGATTCTGGCTGTGTAGTAGTGTTCAGGGAAGGGTTCGACCGGGATGAGCCAGTCTCAGGAGCGCCAGTCAATCCACCTGAATCGATCTGAGCTTTTTTAGGATCAGTCAGCGTAACGGAATTGTCCGATACCGAATCCTCGTTGCGCAACCCCAGTTCGTCTTCCTTTGTCGAATCTTTCAGCTCGCCCATGGCAGTCCCAATTGCACCCGGTTTTTCATATCATACGTCGTTCGCCGACCGATCGCACTGCCGAGATAACTCGCAGAATTGATCTAGCTGGCCAATGGATGATGCAGCTTCCGCTGGATCCATCCATAAGGGCCCGCATTCAAAACCGCCGCCACAATGTTTTGCTACGAATGCAGTTCTGTCCTCAAGCTTTGAATGTCTGCAAATCTCTCGCTGGTCTCGGTGGCGGTGGCTCGGGCGACGAGCGCGTCGAGCGTGTCGGTGACGGCGGGATTCATTTGTTTTGGGTGAGATGACGATATCGGTTCAGGATCTTCTCCTGTAAGCATGAAATAAATGGTTGCGCCCAGTGCATAGATGTCGCTTTGCGGAGTGGCCTTGCCTCTGAATTGTTCGGGCGGAATGTAGCAGTGCTTGCCGACTACCGTCTTGGTTGCTGTCGATTGGAGCTGTTGGGCAACGTTGAAATCAATCAGTTTCGCCGCCCCGTCTGGCCCGATCATGACGTTTTCGGGCGTGAAGTCGCGGTGAACCACGGGCGGTGATTGGCTGTGCAAATGGTGCAGAATATCGCATAGCTGAGAGGTGATCTTTATAACTGTGGTCTCCGGCAACCTGCCATCACGTTCCACCAGGCGACGCAGAGACTGCCCCTCAATGTGCTGGAGGACGAGGTAGGCGCGCTCGTCCTCTACAAAGAAGTCGAGAAAGCGAACGATTTGCGGATGAGCAATCTGTTTCAGCAAGTTAGCTTCGCGCTCGATGCTGTCGAGGGATCGCTGTTTGACTGTTGGTCCTCCATGTGCCGGAAGAATGAACTCTTTCAGAACAACGATCTGGTCCGAGCTGCCGTCATCTTGAGTGACTTTGCTCATTCTTGCTCGGTAGGCGACGCCCTGCCCGCCTGACCCAATCTCGTCGATGATCGTATAGCGCCCGCCGCACAGAACGGTGTCACCTTGCAGGGCATCGTTTCTCAACCTGTCGGGAGCCGGGTCCAATGAAGACAACCACAGCTCGGTGTAACTCTCAGATTGTGTCGGGCTCAGCAGCTCTATCAGCACAGGATCGATCCGTTCTTGCGGAAGATTGCGAGTGAGCGCGCGAAGAAACTCCTTAGCATCTGCACCAGAGGCGATACCATGAGGATCGATGTACATGCGGCAGCGTTCCTCTACACCCCAGAAGTCTTTATAAAACCAGGCGAAGAAGCCCATTTCATCAGCAGAAATGTTCTTGGTTGACACGTGAATGACCAACAAATTATCCCGGAAAAACAGACCGGTATATTTGGATACGCCAACATACGAGATATGCTGCCAGCGCACAATCGGGCTGGTTAGCCTCAGCCACTTGTATTTCCACTTGAGGCGAAACCCCTCATCATTCATCCTGATCACGTTAGGAGAGAACGAGTTCTGTTTTGCAAATAACATTGCCGAAAGATATGTCCAACCGAAGATGAACCCTGCAAGAACAAAAGGGATGCCCCAGCTGGAGTCCACTCCATGCCCTGCCAAATAAGCTGCAGGGCACGTGAAGTACGTGAGAAGTAGCAGCGAAGCGTAGAATACGATTCGCTTTCTGCGGCTGAAATGCTTGATCTGCAATAGCCTGCTTTGCACTATGCGATCTGGCCTGAGTTTGATAACAGTTTCACTTCGCTTGCTGTCTGTTTCAGCAAGAGTGCTCACCGTTTTCTCGGCTGTCGTCTCAGCGATGGTCCTCAAGCAGGCGGCTGCATCTGCATCAGCGCCTGCGTCTGACTGTGGTCCGCTATCGGCAGTGAGATTGAGCGTCTCCAGCGCTTTGTTCGACTGTTTTGTAAATGGTCGGTTCATACGAGCCTGGATCCCGGATCGAGTTTCAAGACATGGCCGGCTCAGCGTTGCTGGTGGTCCCATCGCTTCCGGTTGCAATTTCAGACAGCGCGCTCTTAAGCGCTTGCGCTGAGGAGAGACGGGTTGATTCATCCAGGGCTGTACACGATGCCACGAATGAATCGAGAGCCTCTGAGATGTCTGGGCGCTGGGCGCGAGGATGAGAAACTGACAGCGCATCCGGATCTTGACCCGTCAAAAGAAAATGCATGCTGCATCCTAGTGCGTAAATGTCGCTCGCCGGGCTAGCTTTGCCGCGAAACTGCTCAGGCGATATGTATGATTGCTTGCCGATCAAAGTACCTGTGGCTGCGCCCAAGTATTCGTTTGCTGCACCAAAGTCAATGAGCGCAATCGTGCCGTCTTCCTTCAGAACTACATTGTCCGGCGTCAGATCGCGGTGCACAATCGGCGGATTCAGGCCATGCAAATACTCCAAAATGCTCGCGATTTCGGCGGTCCATTTGACGACTCTCGCCTCAGTCTGAGGACCGGTGCGTTTGACGAGTTGCCGCAGGCTTTGCCCAGGCAAATATTCGAGCACCAGATAGTCGCGGCCGCCTTCCACCAAATGGTCGACTACTCTGGCGATCTGCGGATGCTTTAGCTTAAGCAAGAGTGCGGCTTCGCGCTCGAAGAGCTCGCGCGCCTTGGCTCTGGTCTTCTCGTCGATATTTTTAGGAACAACAGATTCCTTGAGAATAACCATGGACTTACTGCTGGTTTCCGCCAGATATACAGCAGAGAGCCCGCCGGAAGCAAGAAGAGCGATGACCGTAAAACGTCCTGACTTGAGGACCGCACCCTTCTTCAAGGGCACGAACACCGTCGCTCCCATGTGAGAGTGCAGATCGTTCTTCCACATGGACGTAAATGATAAGTCCTCAACCTCATTGCCATCACCAGCAGCCAAGCCAGAAGTGACTGCAGGTTTAAGATTGGCCTGAGCGAGAATCTTACTGATTGCGTCTAGCAGATCAGCTGAAAGAACTGACTGATCGGCCCATCGCTTCAGTCCATTGAAAAGTACTTCCAAGTCGGGCTCAGTCATAAGACTCAGCTTAAGAGTGGACATTCCTCCGGGTTGGAACGTCAAGTTGAGGGTCCCCTCTCTCAGGCGGTCCTCAGGCTCTCCGTCTCGAGCCTCTAACAGGGTGATGCTCGATATATCTGACCACGGGCGTGTCAGCCAGGATTTCTGTTTGGAGAACTGCCCACAGCACTTTGAAATAGGGGCAAGCTGTAAGGCGGAACTCCCCGCGGGCAGTACCTTATCAGGCAACGTCAGCCCGCTGTCGGTAAGAATGATTTTGCTTCTGCGTAGCATCCCCAAAGTTAGAGAGAGCGGGAGAAGCAACAGCGTTGCCGCCAGAAGATAATCCTGGCGCTGAAGCGGGTCGTTTTCCTCTCGAAACTTCGGGCAGCAACTACAGGATTTGCCGCAACTGCAAGCAGAGCAGGACATTGGCACAGGCAGGCGTCTGTGATGAGCCACATGCAGGCCAGCCGGAAAACCGAATTTGCACACATCGAAGCAGGTTCTAGCCATATGCAGTGGCACATTCATGCCCCAGAGCACGCATGAACTAGCCACGCATAGAGCCATGAGCAAGTAATGCTGACGCCCATAGTGGACAACGTACTTTAGTGTATGGGCAATCTCTGTATTTGACACGACTGTCGATCACCTTGACTAAATTGCTAATCCTCCCCTCATCATAGGCTCAATTACCCGTTGGCGGAAGGTAGCCACATAACCTATTCAGGCATCTTGAGACTGCCTCCGGGGAAGTTCGCGATATTCGAACTCAGATGTTCAATAACTGTTCCGCTGAAATGTCTGAGCTATGCGGATCTAATGTCGCGCACGCCTCCGGTCGTTTCATCCCACTAATGATCTTCTGCGCTCTTCTCCTGACGTTCACGCATTTGCGCCGGCGTCAGAGGCTTTTGATGATCAGCAGCTCTCTGGGCGACATGCTGATGTTCGCGCGGGTATAAGCTAGCCATGACAGATCCGTCCCATCTTGAAGAAGACACTGGCGATCTCTTTGGTCGAACGGATGAAGAGAAGCGGCTGCACCGTGCGGAAAACAAACCGAAATTTGTTAAAAATCGCGCTGTTTCTCCTGCTGAAGGTTCGCAGCTTTCCAAAAAGAAACTGCTGCTTTTCATGTCACCCCTGGCAGCTTGCTTGCTTTTTCTCTGCTTACCCATAAATGCATCGAAAATTCTTACATATGCAGCGCTAATGCAACGCAATGGAAAGCATTATGACAGTGCAATTCAACTCTGTGATGTGGCGCTAAAGTTGAATCCGGCGTCTACCGACAGCTACTTAGCGCGAGCCACTATCAATGAGGACTGCCAACATTATGACCTGGCTATTTCAGATTACGGTCGCGCCTTGATTATGGATCCGCAGCGTACAAGTATTTACTTTGATCGAGGCTTGGCTCGTTACAAAATCCACGATTACAAGGGCGCGATTGCAGATTTCGAAGAAACTATCAAAGCGCAACCTGCCAACGCTGATGCGTTTGTGCGGCGCGGGATAGCTCACGCGCGGCTGGGCGAATATGATGCGGCGATCGCAGATTACGATCAGGCGACCAAGATCGATCCGACAAACTCTGAAGCTTTGTATAACAAAGGCTGGGTCATGGATCTGCAGTACGATCAAACTATGGAAAACGACAATTCTTCTGGAAATGTTAGTGCGCAGAAAAGTAAACTTTCGAAGCAAGTCGATGACTTGAGCAAGAGATTAGAACTGGCAAAGACTGATCCGCAGCTCCACTACAATCGCGGCTTGGCTTGTCTCAAGTTGCGAAAGACGAAAGAAGCGATTGTCGACTTCAATGAAGCGATACGACTCAGCCCGCAAATGGCGAGCGCATATGTAAATCGGGGATTAGCGTATTCCAGCCAAAACCAATTTGACAAAGCAATTGCCGATTACACTGCCAGTCTTGCGGTATCACCGCAAAACGCTTCTGCCTGGTATCGGCGAGGGTTGGCATACGATCATGTGGCTAAGTTCAGTGCTGCTCTTGCGGACTATCAAATGGCTGCGCGGCTTAACCCGAGCGGCGCCAAACGTTATGCAACCCTAGCCGCACTCGACGAGCGGAGGCTGAATCCCTCCACCAGGAAAACCGCATCAGCGCCTGTGCAGAGCAGGGCAAAAACGTCAGCAGCAGCCCGAGTCGTGACTTCTGCTAGTGCAAATGTGAGTGGTGCCGCTACGCCTGCAGTGACAACGGCTAGCACCGCCAGTAGTGCGCAGAGCTTGAGCGACCACTTCGCTACCGCATGGAATTACACTAACCAGTTCAAACATGCCGAGGCGGTGGCTGCGTGGTCAGTGGTTCTGAGAGAGCGACCGAATAACCAAGATGCGGCGTTTTTGTATCATCGCGAAAAGGGCATTATCCTCAATTTGGAGGGAAAATTTGCTGAATCGGTGGAAGAGTTGAATGCAGCTGCCGCGGTTTATCAGCCTAAGAATGCGTTCTTCTATAAGTGGCGGGCACGAAGCTATCACGGCTTAGGCGATAACAACCGGGCCATCGCTGATATCAACGAAGGGCTCCGCAAAAATCCTCAGGAGTCCGGACTTTTAGAGCTTCGCCAAACTATTTACGGTGAGACAGGTCGAAAAGGTGCGTCTTCTCAGAGTGGCATAGCTAGCGGCTCGCGATCAAGTTCCACTCCAGATAATCCGGCTGGGCGTTTGCCAGAGAATCCTGGCACGGCGCAATCGTTGCCAGACCAAATCCGTTCCGCCTGGCAAAAAGCGAAGGAATACGATCAAAGCGGGCAGTTTGAGCAGGCGCTCTATTATTACAAACTGGTTCTCTCGTACCACCCCAGACTGAACGCGTCGCGGCCCGTGTATCGGGCGATGGGCGCTGTGTATGGGAAGATGAAGGACTATGATCAGGCACTGGAAATGTACAGTGCATCAATTAAGTTGGGATCACGAGACACTGATATTTATAAACGTCGGGGTTATATATACCTAGCACTAGGACAAGGTCAGCAAGCCCTGAATGATTTCAATGTGGAAATTTCACTCAAGCCGATGCATGCCGAAGGTTATCGCGATCGCAGCAAAGCCTATAGAGCTATAGGTCGTGCTGATTTAGCTGCCGCAGATGAGGCGAAGGTGTCTGAGCTGAGCACAAGACAGTGATCGCATCATGTTTCTTCGAGAATTGCCAGGCACACAGGTTTCTTCGACGTTGGAATTGTGCAGATCTGTTTGCGCAATCCTGTAAGAGCCCGGGACATGGACGGTTTGAATCAAAGTCCGCGATAACTAATAATCAGTGTGCCGTCACCAGAAATGGCAACGGCACAATATTTGGATGAAACTCCCGAGGTAAGATTCGAACTTACGACCAAGTGATTAACAGTCACCTGCGCTACCGCTGCGCTACTCGGGAATAGACAGAAATCCTATTATACGGTATTGAGCCGCTTACGATATGTGCTGAGGGCGAATCGGATATGAGAACAGTGATAGGTGCGCCGAGGCGGGGCGGGGAGTGTAACTTTGCTTTTAACAATCGGCGGCTGCAGCCCATGGAAACCGGTCTTAGGCGGTGAAAGGTAAAATTGGGGGCTGTAGCCGGTATACTTGTTCTTTGTTATATCCGGCAAGGGGCTGCGAACATGGGCCTGTTTGGTACACAGAAAGTCAGCAGAGGATTGTGCGACGAAGCCGTCCACATGGTGGAAACATACTTCCGGCACCGGGGGCTGAACCCTAGCGACCACGAGCTGTCCGGCTCTGAGGGCTGCGGCTGGTGGCTGACGGAAGGCAGCGCCAAGGTTTATGTGTTCATTCAGGACAGCCCCAATGGTGCCGTCCTGCGCATTACAAGCCCACTGGTCTTCTTGCCGAACAAGAATCGCGAGCAGTTTTACCGGCATTTGCTCGACGTCAACACCAACTTGACCGGCTGCGCCCTATCGACCCACGGGGATATCGTGCTGGTAGTTTCGCAGCGCTCGACCATGGGAATGAGTCAGGACGAGCTTGACGAGCTTGTTTGGAATACGGCTTACATAGCCGATCTGATGGACAACAAGCTGAACGAGGAATACGGAGCATTAATGTATACCGAAAGCGGGGCGGCGCCGAACGGCAGCCCGCAGGGGAAGCCACGGGTTTAGGCGAGAGTGACGAAGAAAGAACTGAACGGCGAAGAGATTGCCTACGTCAGTGAGCTGACCATCAAAGCGGGGATCCTGGCGGCGCAGATGCGCGAAGGGGTGTCCATCAGCGAAAAGTCCGAGCCATGCGACAAAGTCACCGCGGCTGATTTCGCTTTGTCCCGCATGCTGGTCGCCGGGTTGTCTGAGCGATTTTCCGATGACGTGATTGTTTCAGAAGAAGATGAGAAACATCCGATCGGTGCAGCACACGATCGCGTTTGGTTGATCGATCCTATTGATGGAACGGAAAATTATATTTCCAACGATGGACAATGGGCGGTGATGATCGGACTGATCGTCAACACTAGACCTGTTTTCGGCTGGGTCTTTGCTCCTGCTACCGGAATCTTGTATTACGGCGGACCGGGTTACGGCGCGTGGAGACAGCGCCAACATGAGGAAAAGCCCTCGCGTTTCGAGAAGCTAGAAACTCTAAATCCCGACTGTGGCGCCCGCGTCACCATGGGTGGCAGGGACCGCAGGAGCCATCCATGGGTGAAACAGCATCCAAAGGTGACCCTGGTAAAAGCGGGAAGCATCGGGCTTAAGGTGGCGAAGGTTCTGGAAGGTGAAGCGGATATTTTCGTCCATCTTTCAGGCAAGCTGAAAACGTGGGATACTGCCGGTCCAGCAGCAATCGCGCTCGGCGCCCAGCTGGACGTCGGCACACTGGAAGCCGATGCACTGCCGTTCGATATTTCGAGCGTCAGGCAAGAATGCTCGATCGTGATGGGGCGACCAGGGTCGCTCGCATGGTCGAGATTGTATTTACGACCCAACAAGGTGCATTGCGAAAATGGCGTTAATAACTAAAGAGAGCGCACTGCGTGAGCTCTGCGGCAAGGTCGAGAAAGCCAAACGCTGTGCCATTGACCTGGAGTTCGTGCCCGAAAGAACTTATGAACCAGTTCTCTGTCTGGTGCAGGTTGCCACCGAGGATGGTGCTAACCTGGTTGATCCGTTGGCGCTCACAGATCTGTCCTGCTTGTGGGATGCATTGAACGGCGATGACATGCTCGTGATTTTGCACGCCGGCAGCCAGGATCTCGATCTAATTTACAGCATGTCTGGCTCCGTTCCGCAAAATGTTTTCGATACTCAAATTGCCGCCGGATTTGCCGGGTTCGGTTATCCAGTAGGATACGGCAAATTGCTCAATCAACTATTAGGAGTTTCAATTGCCAAAAGTGAGAGCTTTACCGATTGGACGACGCGTCCTCTAACCGACTCGCAAATTGAGTACGCAGTCGATGATGTCGAACATCTGTTGCCGATGTACGAGAAACTAACTGACAAACTGAAGGAAGTTCAGCGGCACGATTGGGTGCTGGAAGAATGTCGCAGGCTAAGCAACATCGAACGCTATCAGCACGACAAAACGCAGGACTTCCTGCGCGTCAAGGGTGCGAGCAGTTTGAGCAGGCGCGGATTGGCGGTTTTGCAATGTTTGTGCGACTGGAGGAACGGCGAAGCCAGGCGCGTCAATCGTCCAGCTCGATCGATAATATCGGACAACACTTTATTGGAGCTGGCGCGTAAGCCACCAAAAGATGTTAACGACATACAAAGGATTAGAGGAGTTCGCATCGATCAGATTCGCGCACACGGCAATCAGATGATGCAATCGATCGAGCAAGGCAGGCGGATTCAGGAAGAAGAATGTCCGCAATGGCCAAGCTCTCGCATTCCTCCGAAGAAAGAAGTTTTGCTGGCGGATGTATTGTTTGCCGGGCTGAAGGTGATGACTTACGATGTTGATGTTGCCACCGAACTAGTTGCCACGCGAGATGATTTGCAAGCGCTGGTCAGACTGCACAGAGAAGGCAAGATGGATGTCGCACGCCTTCCCTTGCTGCAAGGCTGGCGCTGGGAGATGGCGGGAAAGAAACTCGCCAGTCTGCTTGATGGCTCCGAGTTGACAATGACATTCAGTCCCCGATCTGATCCACCAGTTAAGATGCAGATCAACGGAGACGGATCCGACAGCATTGAAACAAGTGTCGCAGTAGCAGAAACCCAGGACTGAAGCTGCTGCGCAGCATTATGAGAGATCTCTCGCTGCGCTCACTTGTCGTTCGCTCCGGTCGAGATGACACGGGTGGATGGACATTTTGGACGGACTAACTGAACCAATGGGCAACCAGCACCGATGCTCGGTGCGGACAATCAGGTTGTGACGGCTGCTTCGATCGCCGCGATTTCTGCGGTGAATTGCTTGGTCAGGAATGAGCGAAACTCTGCTCGCTTTTCGGCAAGCTGTGTTGCTGCCTGGCTCAGCTCGAGAGTCGTTTTCATAATCAAGTCCTCGGCCTGGTCGATTGCCTTGCGGTAGCGGTCGCCGCCGGAACCGAGTGTGCGCACATTTTCGCGAGCACGTTCTTGGTCGGCTTGGCATCGCGCGATCTGTTCTTTCATCTGCCGTTCAGTGCGCTGAAGCACGTAAATCTCTTCTCGGCGTTTCGTCACCTCTTCGAGAAACTGTAAGAACTTTGCATCAACGTAATTCTGTTCCAATGCCCAGGTTAGTTCGGGCAACTCAAACATTTCGAAGTTTTCCAGAAACAAACTGGTTTGTGAATCCGTTTCTTCCATGACCGGCAGAGACATAGATTCCTTCGCATCCAGCTCGACTCTAAAGCGATAAAAATGTTCGGTACTTTCAGCCGGTTTACTCAAACCGACGTACTTCATATTCGGCGTGACTGGATGCTCCACGAACACCACTTTCTTTTTATCAGTCAAATTCTCCAGATTGTATGTTTTCTTCGTCTGCTGTTTGTAGTCGAAATAGAGATAGTTGTGGATCGCGCGTACGCGCCAGACCGGTTTTTGGGAGTGTTCGAGACGCACAATTACATGCACTCCGAGGTCAATGGCGTAGACAACAAAGCGTGTATCATCGGGTTTCACGACATCCAACAACGCTTCGCCGGCGTACGAACTGCCTTCCATGATCGTTACCGGACCGGATTCGAGAGTTAAACCGGTGCTGTTCTTCAGGCGAATCGCACAGTACGGATTTTTCGAGTTGCGTTTCTCGTTGTAGAGCGAGATTCGTTCACCTTCGATGTTTTGCTGCACAATTGTGATCAGGGCAGAGCTGTTCTTCGGCACCGTCACTGGTGCGCTGATCCTGTATTCAAAAAGCTCGCCCGCCGTTTGTGTAGCCACACCGACATCGGCAGCTCCCATGCTCGCGAACACGTTGGACTCTTCCAGAAACTGATCGATCTCAGCAGCATTTATACCTCTGGCTCTGCCGAGCGCTTGCATCATCTGTTGCGGAGCAGGCGCAGCCTGTGGCGCTCCCCAGGCTGCGGAGGAGCCATACATACCTCCGGCACCGGCGGCCATCAGAGCCGGTGCTTGGTATCTGGCATTCTCACCAGTGGTGGTGCCTTTCGCTTTGCGATGGGCACGTTCTGCTACGAAGGGAGTGGTTGAACCGACCCCTTGCGCTTCAATTGTTGGTCGTATCGGCTGAACCGGATCGTACAACGGTTGAATGAAAGAAATGGGCGAGGCGCTAACAAGTGTCATTTGAACGTCGTTCCAGTCCTCTTCCTGAGTGTTGTCGACAATCGCTGTTCCTTGAATAATCAGCTTCTCGTCGTCCGTCGACACCAGCCGGTAACTGGTCTTCCAGATTGGTGACGGAATGGAATAGGCGATCGTCAAATCATGTTCTTCGCTGTCATCCACTTGCACTTTTAAAAGTTTCTGATCCTTCTTCCGCGTGGCTTGGAATAACAGCTCCAGCTGCTGTTGTATCTCCTGAGCCAGCGACGGATCGTTGACGGTGATATGTTTGATCGAAGAAAGCGCAATGCGCTGCATGTTCTTTTCATCGCTGTAGAGCACCACTTGATGCTCGGTGACTACAGTGTTGTTTATCGTTTGCTGAGTTTTATCCAGACCAATCACGCGTCCGGAAATCGTCTCACCGGAATGGTCGACGCTTACTGGAGCGCCCTTCAGTTGGGCAATCAGTTCGATCATGCCGCCGCAGCTGCGCAGATCGAAGCCGAACTCAGACAGGCGTGTTTCAAGGGTTTTAGAGGACTCATACGTGATTGCCGAGATCGTTTGCCCGCCGCTGCTCAAGACCAACAGCGATTTAAGCATGTCGTCGATCTCGTCGGGACCGCACATTAACTCGATCTCGCCCGGACCCTTATACTTCCCGCGACGCTCGAAATATCCAATGCCGTGCTTGTACAAAGCCACGCGCTTGAGCGGGATCGAATTATTCTTCTTTTCTTCGCCGGACATCTTCTGCTCCTTGTAAGGCGCGGTGGTGGTAGGGGTACTTGTGATCTACCCAGAATCTAGGACCGCCTGCCCGAGTAATAATTAGAGCTAAGAGCAATCTATCAACCGTCGCTGGCACCGCCTTCGTCGTCAAAATGGGCGTGGCTGCCGGCAGCTCATGCGGTTCCGACTGCCGGTGTTGTTGAAATAACCTGAATAATTTTAGCCTGAGCCAGAGAGGGTGCTAAATGCCCGAGTCGCTCATTCGGCCAGGACCGGCGGTTTCAAAGCGCGGTGAGCCATCCAAGCTGATTGGCAGAGGCGAATCAGCATTTTCTACGACTAGATGCGCATGCTGTACGGCTTTTAGCTAGTCCCACCCTGGCAGAAACAAGCGCAGGCTGCGACGACGCCTGCCTTGTACAATGATCAGTGGAAGAAGCTCAAATATAGGCGCCGATATGACATCTACCAAGGACCCGAACAACGAAGTAAGTTTTGCCGAAACCGCCATGCGCATGGGCGGCAAGACTGAGGAAGAAGCGACGCGCACCGGAGCGGTCGACCGTGCTGATGACCAGGTGGAGTCGATGTTCGCTCCCCAGTACAAAACGGTCAACAGCCCGATTCACAAGGCCGTCTGGGACGAGAAGGTGCCGATTGAGCTGTTCACACCGCCAAAAATTTCTGCCGACGACGTGTCCAACCCGGCGATGCAAAAGTCCATCGAAGCGTTGAAGAAGCACCGAGATGCCAAAGATATTTACGACGAGAAGGGCAAAGTCTCGGAACAGGTGTTCAAGGACCTGGCAGATGCCGGATATTGGGGCATGCTGATTGGGAAGAATTACGGCGGACAGGGCGCCACTGTGATTCAGTTCATGAGATTCCTGGCCAACATCGCCAAGGTCGATCCCACCTGCGCCGGTCTGGCGTCCGTGCATGGATGCATCGGCGCTGTCGACCCTGTGCAAAGTTTCGGCACCGAGGAGCAGAAAAAGAAGTTCCTCCCCCTCTTAGCGAGCGGCAAGGCGCTCTCCGCATTCGCGTTGACAGAGCCATGTGCTGGTTCTGACCTGACGGCATTGCGCACGACGGCTGTGCTCAAAGGCGACAACTACATAATCAATGGCGAGAAACTTTTCATCACCAACGCCATCCCCGGGCGCACCGTCGGCATTGTTTGTTTGATCGACGGGAAACCGGCGGCGCTGATTGCAGATCTGCCACCAGAAGAGAACGAGCACTTCAAAGTGGTGACCTATGGATTGCATGCGCTTAAGCACGCATACAACAACGGGTTGGTTTTCAAAGATTTTGCCGTTCCCAAAGAGAACCTGCTGATTCCTCCAATCGGCGATGGTCTGACGGTTGCTTATCACGGTTTGAACTTGGGACGCCTGGCTTTGTGCGCGACAGCTACAGGCGTGATGAAAGTGATGCTGGCGAATATGTTGCCCTGGGCGCATTTCCGCGAAACCTACGGACATCCGGTCGATACACGCGAACTGGTGAAAAGACGCATCGCGCGTGCAGCCGCTCTGATTGTCGGTTCTGAAGCGCTGTATCAATGGGGTTCGTGGTTGCTTGACCAGGGCTATCGCGGCGAGCTTGAGTGCGTCATTGCCAAGATCTTCGGCAGCGAAGCGCAAAAAGAAGTGGCGATCGAATTATTCATGAAAACTCATGGAGGAAGATCGTTCCTTCATGGACATATGTTCGGCGACAACGTGCATGAGTTCCTCGCTCCTTGTATATACGAAGGTGAAGGCGAGATGCTGGGGATGGCATTCTTCAAATCGCTCGCCAAAGCGCATGGACAGAAATTTTTCGAGCCTGTCGGAATGGCTTTGCAAAGAGAGAAGATCAAGGCATTCAATCCGACCAATCCGGCTCATGCGTTCGCTCTGCGCAACGAGTTGATACCGTATGCGATGTGGCGTGCCGGCAAGATGTTCGAAGGTCCTGATCAGCACACAATTGCAGGCATGAACGAAACGCTGCAAGATCACATCAACTTCGCTCTCGACATGCTGCGCGAATTGCCGATCGAGCTAAGCCAGAACATGGTCAAGCACCAATTGAAACTCGCAGACCGCCAGTGCCGCATCGCCGACCTCTCGCGCCGAGTGCAAGACACAATCATCATGATTGTCACGTGCATGTGGGCTCACAAGCAGGAAGATGAAGTGCTGATCGCATCCGCGGATATCCTTTGCCAGGATCTGCGGCGCGGGCTGACAGGACACCGGGCGTCAGACAAATACTTCAGAGCATGTTCAAAGCTGGCGGATATGGTTATCGCTGGTGGCTTCAAGGACCTGCAAGACGTGCATCAAGCAGATATCTTGTTCCCATATCAGAAGAAAGCTTCTGCGAAAGAACCTGCTGCCGCGGGCTCCAAGAGCTAGCTGCAAGGACCGCCCAGGCGTCTTTCCAGTCCCCTAGTGTCTGGATGGAAGGTGCTCGCCTTATGTGGTGAATTCCGCCAGGATAGGAACGTGGTCTGAAGGTCGTTCTAGCTGGCGCGGTTCTTTGTCGATCCATGAGCGAATGCAATCGTTTGCCAGTGATTTCGTCGTCCAAATGTGATCGATGCGAAACCCCATATTTCGGCGGAACGCTCCCATTCGATAATCCCACCAGGTGAACTGCCCGCCGCCTTTGTTGTGGATGCGGAACACATCTTCAAATCCCCAATCGTGAATGGTGGCAAGTTTATCGCGTTCCGCGTCGCTGACCATAATCGTGCCTCGCACCTCTGAAGGCTTGTAGACATCAATGTCTTCAGTGGCTATATTGAAATCGCCGCACAGCAGCAACTTCGCGTCAGGCTTGTGCTGGACGGCCAGATGGTCGAGCAAAGAACCGATCCAATTAAGCTTATATTCGTATTTGTCTGAGCCGACCCGCTGGCCGTTCGGTATGTAGACATTCAGTATGTGCAGACCGTCCACTTGCGCTTCGATGAAACGACGAGAGCTTGGCTGCGCCTCTTCGATGAATCCCTTCTGCACGTTGACGATCGGACGGTCGGCGATGATCGCCACGCCGTTGTATGTTTTTTCACCGTAAAACTCATAGCTGTAACCCAGTTCATCGAACTCGGCACGTGGAAACTTATCGTCGACCAATTTTGTCTCTTGCAAGCAAATTACGTTCGGCCGATGCTGGCGAATCCACTGAGAAAGCAGTGGCATTCGGACTGCGAGGGAGTTGACATTCCAGCTGGCTATGATCATGTTATATGCGCTCCGTCGGCTTCGGTACCCTCGCCTCCTCCGCGCTCACCGCGTCGGCTGCGTCCGGCTCCTCGCCGCACTGGCCTCCTTACTTGGTAGTTTCCTTCTTTGCGCTCCTCGGCTTCGGTTCCCTCGCCTCCTCCGCGCTCACCGCATCGGCTGCTTTCCTTATCTACACTCCGTCGGCTCGGTTCCTCGCGCGCTCAGCACGTTCGACTGCATCTGGCTTCTCATCACTGGCTTCGTGCGGTATGCCGGCGAACCGAACGAACTCGCTGCCGACCCCGCATTCTAGCAGCAGAAGCGGCGGTGCCTTTCACGACAGGGGCTAGTGAGTTTGTTGCTCCTATCAATAATATAGATGTATGGCTGCGCGTTATCACGGCAGGCAAGGATGATCTTGCTGCTGATGACGCTCAACAACTTCATCCTCACTTCACTCGCGCAAGAAGCGCATGAACACTGGAGTCTATCCTTGCTGCATTCTGCGACCGTGAATTTTGGTATGTCTTGCTCTACTACTGCGTGAATTGAAATTTGAAGAGAAGTGAATGATGTAACTGATTTCAGCGAGTTTCAAATTCGAGATCTACGGATGAAAGCGTAGTTCGAATTTGGTGCTTTGCAGTTTTAGGCGAACGACGACTCGGATCGGGATCGAAATCGAGGCTTGCGAAGATGCCGATAGAATGGGAGTTTTCGTTGAGAGCCAAAAGTGGCCTAGCAAGAAAAAATCAGATTTGCAAGTGCGCGCATATGTCCGAGGGGATCGCTAATATCTATGCACTGCTGCGTCTCATGCATACCACGCACGGTGCGAGTGTTATCCCTGTTGGGTTGCGAACTTTGAGAAAAACTCTTTTATGTCGTTCAAGCGAAATTGGCATTTTATGCCCGTTTTGGACCTTTACGATATTCGTTTTGCTGTGTAAAGTGAATAGACATTGAGAGTGGTTGCAATCAATTACAAAACCACCTCCACGGTTATCAACTTGTTAAGAACCGTGACAAATGCCGGACCCGGCAAATGCTCTGCGACGGGTCCGGGAACTCCCTGCTGTCTTGTGAGGAATATGCCCATGCCGAAAAAGGTACTTATCGCGTTGCCGCCCGCAATGTTGGAACAAGTGGACTTCATTGCGCAGTGCGAACATCGCACCCGCTCAGACCTGATACGTGAAGCGCTCCGCCGCTATCTCGACAACTTCAGACGTACTCAAGGCGCTCATCTTGCAGTGAGCACAATAGACGCAGCAGAAGCCCCGTTCGCCACCACCCTCTCGTGAGCGACTGCGCCATTGGGTGTTTTTCAGAGAAGGCGAGAATCTGAAAAATACCCAGTCCCAGCGCAATAACAACTTCTTACTGAAAAGCTTTAGGCAACCTGGAATCTCCACCTTCAAGAAGTAATGCCGTCAACGCACCAGCGTAGGCGGCATTACTTTTGGGGCACGTAGACCACTTCAAGACCGGGCAGCCATGCGGTACAGAAGAAACTGTCAGCAGTAGTCTATAAACCGACCTGGGGCGCGGGCGTGGGAAGCCGCATCTAAAGCCGTCACCTCTGTGCACTGACTGCGTACGGCTTCTCGCACTTGCCGCCTTACTTGAAGGCAATGCAGAAGCAGTGATATACAATCGTACGATTAGCAATCGGAACTCAGTCAAGTGAGCAAAGAAACAGATTCACCTCAAACCGCGATGAGACAAGCGAATCGGCTTGCAGAAGTAATTTCTAAAGTCGGAGAAGCCGTAATTCTGTTGTCAGATAAGCGCGTGACTCTTGAAGAGAAAATGATTCGTCGGTATTTGCACGAACTTTCCGCGATCGCAGCGCAAGCGATCCGCGCAATCCATTTGCTCACCAGGGATGGTGCCAGTTGCGAAGACGAGATTTTTGGTGGCCTCGACCAAATTACAGGGCAGATTCTGGATTCGCTCAACGAACTGCTCAAAGTCGCGCACTACGACTTGAATTTCCTCGAACAGTACTTCGAGAAACAGTTTTATGACAACCTCATAAACCAGAGCAGATTCATCGAGAGATTTCGTGAGATTGAGCGAAAATTATCCGAGCGGTGTGTAACGACCGAGCGGTAACGCGAACTGCGCTACACGAATTTCCTGGGAGATTTCCTTTTGTTTGTCAATCGCGATGAGATCTGAGGCACGCGCCCTGGGATCACCAGCCTCCAGTCAGCATCGACAGCGCCGCCCTGGGAGCGCCGGCTTCCAGCCGGCATCAGCAGCACTGACCAGAGCCAGTTGAACCAGGAGCCGCCAAGATGGCGGCGCTCCCAGGGAAGTGGCTTGCCTACTCGATTACGCGCTAATCAACCTGACGGCCTTTTGCACTTTCATGCGTACTTCCGGATTGGCGTCGTTAGTCGCTGCTTGCAGCGCGTCGAGCACAGCCTGACTCTTAGGATTGAGGCGGCTGCCTAATTTGCCCACGGCTTTGGCTGCGCCTTTGCGCACCTCGGCGTTTTCGTCTTGCAGCAGCTTAGAGATTTCAATCACGGTTTCGGCGGAAACGTCGTGAATCCTCTCTACGGTTCTGATAGCTTCCATTCTGACGAATTCATCACTGCTGTCGAGCATTCCGCAGATAGCCTTGAGATAGGACTTAGCTACTCCCGGCCGTTCCTGAAACCACCGCAATGCAGCAAGCCTGACATAGATGCTCGTATGCCCGAGCGCGCTGGTAAACGTCTTCGTCGGCATGCGCTGAATTTCCTCCGGCAATCCGAGACGCAGTCCTCGCGGCTCAAAGCCTGGATAATCAAGCTGCACGATCAGGTCATCAACTACTTCGGCCAATCGATCAAGTTCCAATTTTTTATCTTTCATCAATCTTCGTCTATTGAATTTGCAACTCTGCGTTTCCGCACTGCTGCTACTGCCCACCACCAAATATCTGTTTCATCATGTTCGGGTCGATACCAGGAATTGCGCCACCATTAGGGGCACCCAGTCCAGGCACATTCATCATCTGCTGCATGTTGCCCATTCCGGCCATTGGATT
>Ga0182024_10004803_pt1 | contig 30735 bp, 28 predicted proteins | sample P32metaG_FD_120480 | JGI IMG/M metagenome (GOLD analysis project Ga0182024, IMG submission 120480) | Permafrost microbial communities from Stordalen Mire, Sweden - P3-2 metaG (Illumina Assembly) | ecosystem: Environmental > Terrestrial > Soil > Wetlands > Permafrost | place: Sweden: Stordalen... | reverse complement strand
CGTCGGCCGTCGAAACCAGGATTTCCCGCAACGAGATCATTTCCTGGCGGATGAACTCGGTCTTGTGCTCGTTGTAATACTTTTCGATTTCGACCTTCGGGATTACGACGTTGCGATAGACCTCTTCGCTGATCACGCGCTGCGAAAGAAATTGGTCTTTCGTTCGCTGCCTGAAATCTTCAAAGCTCATGCCAGCTTGATCGCGCAGTAAGTCGTGAAACTCCTCCGGGTCGGCGATCTTGTATTCCGACTGAAGCGCGGCAAGGTACCGCTTCAGCTCGGCATCAACATTGATGCCCAGTTCCTTGCCTTTCTGAACGAGTAGCAACAAATCGATCTGAGCACGAAACGTTTCCGCCGCACTCTGGTTTGCAGCTTCTTCCAGCTCCCGGCCGATGAGACCTTGTTGGCGCAACCCGGCTTCGATCGTGAGACGCTGTTTATCGAGTTCACCGCGTGTAATGATCTCGCCATTCACTTTCGCGACGATTTCGTCCACCACATTTGGGCGGGAGTCCGGCCGGTCGGTGGCAGTGAGCGCGGAGGCCAGAAACAAACCTGAGAGCCATCTCTGGTTCGGCATGGCCGATGGTGTAGCACCCTACCACCCATCACAAACCATGAATACAATCAACGGCTCGGAATCTAAGCTGCGTGAAAGCCGCTCACACTGGAGCTGAAAACGCGACAGCCCGTCTAAGGCAAGCCGCCGATGAAGCCGTTGATTTTGCACCGTACGTCGGCGTCGGTCGAGTGAAACACGCCCGCGGTTTCTATCTCCGGATGGTCTCGGAAAGCCGCGTCACAGTTGCGTTGGCGATGCTGTCGATCTCGCCGGTATCTTCGTGGAAATCTGCCTGATCGGCGCGGATCACCAGATACCCGTTGCAAACAGGCCTTGGAGCCCCCTGAGAAACACAAAAAGGAATCCTGATCTCGACGTTGCCCCTCAGATGAATCACTGAATGCGATGGTTCGCCAACGCGCACAATGCTCAATGCCGCCATTGACGCGTTGGGTCCGGATTGCGCGGTCACGACAGTTAGATGCTTCAGCGTCGGTTCATCCTGAGATCTGGCGACAGGGACCAGAACTCCGCAAGCGCAAATCGCGATGAGGCGGAGAGTTTTCATCGAATTCGTCCCTTCGGGGGCGCTGACGCTGTTCCGGCTCCCGGCGTTCCATTTTTTCGCAGGCGCCGGCCGGGCTTATTGAGCTAACGTGTAGTTTACGTCCACTGTCGTCAGCACGTTCACCGGCTCGCCATTCAACAGCGTCGGCCTGTAGACCCACTGCTGGACCGCATCGGTCGCCGACTGAATCAGTTCGGTGGGTCCGCCGACAACTGACACCGCCGCAACATGCCCTTCCTTATCGATCGTAATTTCAAGTTTTACCGTGCCCTGAATTCGATTCTGTTTGGCTTCCGCCGGGTAGACCGGGGTAACCCGGGAGAGAAGATTGGCCTGCGCAACGTTGCCGCCCAGACGGATCGCCTTGTCTTTATCCTGGGCAATCGCCGTCGACAGCGCCAAGCCGACTCCCAGAACCACCAAGAGTATTCTTCTCACAGAAATCTCCTTCCTTATACAGCATTCCCCTCATAGGACACCGGTTTCGGCCGATGAGTTCCCACTATCACCGCGCGGCGAAAAATCTTACAGTCAAAAAGACCTGGCTCTGCTCCGCGACCGCTCCCGGCGGCGGCGGGATCGAGTATCTGAAACCCTTCGCGAAATTCAGGGCCGCGGGGTTCAGGCTGGGGTCGGAACTCTCCGCGATTTCCGTTTCAATTGCATTTCCGCCGGGGCCGAAAACAGCGTGAACAATCACCGGCCGGACAATCGTCGGGCGCTGGCGCGAGCCATCCGGAATTCCCGCGAAAAGATGGACCGAGTCATGAAAAACGGGCCCTGTCGTCATCCCCGCGGCCGGGGTCAATTGCTTCCGGTCCAGAGAAGCCGGCTCGGTGACGCTGTCGAGGTGTATATCGAGCACCTTCGTTCCGGCCTCGCTTACCGTAATATTGCGGGGCAGCGTGAGGTCGTGAAAGTGGAGCGCGTCCGTATAGTCGTAGACCGTATACGCACCGGGCACTTCGGAGGCGATTCGCAACAGGCCCGACTGGGTGTTCACGCACCACTCGGTCTCGTCCCATCGGCGGCGCTGGGTCGCCGGCGGTTCGACGCTTCCGTGCGACATCAAAACGCAGGTCAGCTCTTCGTTGTTTAACGAAACCACACTGGCGCGAATGAAAGCGGTTTGCGGATTCGCGTAGATCGGCGAGAAGACGGCTTGGCGCAACTGCTGAAGCCGCATGGGAATTTCGGGCGCCGACCTTGCATCGTAGACCAGGCCCATCGTGCCGACGATCCGCGTCTGGGAATAGCTGCCGAGTTGCGCCGTCCAGCGGGAGCCGTTCGGTCCGAGGAACAGCTCTTCCAGCGTACCGGGTCCTTCATAGTAGGACTGGCCGGTAGCGTTGAATATCACTTTCAAGTCGAACGGACCGCCCGCATGAAGCTTGTATTGGTCGCGCGCTTTCACGATGATTTGCTGGGCGGCCAGACGCTGGTCCGGTGAGTCGGGAATGGAGATTCCTCCGTTCACCAATTCCAGCGGATCGGCCGGGATCGGAGCAAACGGGAGGTGAGCAGCCGGCTGACAGAGGCCAATCACGCTCACAAGGCCGCCTACGAGGAAGACGCGAAGCGGCGTTCCTGGCCGGACGAACATACTCCAAACGTATCACGAAAATGGAGGATCGATTCCTCAAATCCCGCGTCTTACAAGAGCCGGAAGTTGACTTCGATTGTGGCGCGCACGTTCACTGCCTGGCCACTCTTCATGCCCGGCCTGAACTTCCACTTCCCAACGGCCTCGATCGCCTTCTCATCCAAACCCATGCCAAGGCTCTTGACGACGTGGATATCGCGCGCGCGACCTTCAGCATCCACGATCACCGCGAGCATCACGGTTCCGCTGTACTTGGCTTTGCGCGCTTCTTCCGAGTATTCGGGATCCACTTTAAAGATGACCGACGGCTGACTTACCCCGCCACCGACGCGGAATACACCGCCGCCAACACCGCCGCCCTCACCGGGGCCGAAACCGCCGCCCTTGCCCGATCCCAAACCGCCGCCGCTGCCGCTGCCCATGCCGCCGCCGAAGCCGGTCCCGTTCGAGAGATTCGAAAGTTTGGCCAGAGGGTCGCCCCAATTCGGCAGATTATTCTGCGGCAGAACCGTGTCCGGAGGCGCGATGATCGTCGGCGTCATTTCCAGCTTCGGCTTCTCCTGAACGATCATCGGAGGCGTGAACTGCTTTGTGGCGGGCTTGGGAGCCTGCCCCTTGGAAACAGGCGTGATTTCCCGTGCTCCACCACCTCCGCCACCACCCGCCTGCTTCGGCGCCGAAGGCTTATACGGCTCGATGTTCGGATCGATCAGGTTGAGCCTTTCCGCAATCTTCTGCTGAACTGCTTTGTTCGTAAAGGTAAACATCAGCAGCGCGAACACGACCGCATGAATAACCACCGACATGTAGCGGGAACGCGGGTCCTTCGCATACAGTCCCCAGATGCTCTTAACCGCGACCGGCTTCGACGTGATTTCGAGTGGAGGCAATTTCTCCGGCCGGATCAGATCCCGAATAGCCCCGTACAGCGAGACATACCAGGGGATCTCCACCGCCGCGGGCGCCAGCAGCCGCGCCAAATGGCCGTTGGAAGCGGCAGCCGCTTCAAAATTCCGCGCTTCGATACGGCCCAACACACGGACCAGAGCACCGCTAACATCGATCGCTCTGTTGTCCGCGCCGTTTTCCGTGTGCAAAGACAGCTCGGAGAGCCACGCGTTGACGCGCTGGTGCGTCGCAACCACGCGATCAAATGTGAAGCGGCATCCGGCGCAGGAAACCAAATGATCTTCCACCATCCGGCGGAGTGGGCTCGTCCCGGACTCTTCCAGATATCCCTGCATATCGGACTCTTTCAAACACGCCATCATTCCGCCCTCCCATAGAGGCTCACGTATTCCTTCTCAAACTGCGCCTTGGCCCTGGAGATCAGCACGTATAAAGAATCGAGCTTGACTCCCAGGACGACCGCGATCTCTTTGCCTGTGAAGCCGCTGCTCCCCATCAGAAGAACCTGGCCTTGTATCGGTTTCAAACGAGAGATCACCGTACGCACGCGTTCGCGCTGCTCCTCCGCCAGCAGTTCATAGAGCGGATTGGGTGTTCCGTTCGCCAATCCTTCCCGCTGTGCCCGCTCCTCGCGGCGCGAGCGGCGCGAATTCGCCCGCAGCGCATCGAGGCCGAGGTTCATCGCGGTCCGGTACAACCATCCAGCGGGATTCTCCTCCGGGCTTTGCCCCCTCCGGTCCGGCTGACTCCGGTGCCGATGAAGCCTGAAGAAAGCTTCGGACGCCAACTCTTCGGCCTGGCCGGGATTTCCCACCAGCCGCAGAAGGGTCTTTACCAATCGGGGATAGTGTTCCAGAAAGATCTCCTCGAACACGAAGTCGGAGGTCAATTCCGGCCCGGTGTTCAGAAGCACTGCCTCGTGACTTTGCTGCACACTTATTAAACGTCGCGCGGCGAAAAATCCTAACAAAGATATTTAGAGCCGTGGGAGTTTGGGCTGAGTGTCACCATTTATAAAGAGTCGGACCTGAAAAGGCGGGGGGTCCTTTCGAAGATCGTCGCCGTAGATCCCGACCATCTTGCCCGCCAGCGCAACGGCGATCCATAACCCCAAAGACACGCATGCGACCAGCCCTGCGCGCAATCGTCCGGCTGGCGGCTCCGATCGCGCTACCCTCCGGTGCACCGTGAAATGAAAGACGATCGCTGCGAGAAGAATAGCCATCTTGATCCAGAAAAACGAACTCTCATAGCATTTGAGAGTTTCCGACGAGAGAATCATAGGCCCGCTGACGAGCATGACCACGAGACCGCCCGTCGTCCAGGGTGCGAGTTCCCCGGCGATGCGCGCAGCCGGGTGACGGCGGATACCGAATCCGAGAAGCGCCATGTCGACCATTAGGACGGTCCCGATGAGCAGGGTCAGTCCGAGCAGATGAACGATCTGCGTGAGAGCGATCAACGCCGCAGAGCTTCGAATCGTTTGACCAAGCCAGGTGTGTCCCAGCCAGGCAAACAGCGGTATGAGTACTTCTCTGCTCACCCGTCGTACCCTGGCCCGTAAGCGATCGATCGTCCTGCCGCGATGATGCCGATCCAAAGCACCAGGGACACCAGTCCCGCCACGCGGGCCCGCAACGGCGCGACCGGTACGTCATCCCATTCGGCAGCGCGGCGGTAGACGGTCAGATGAAATATCAGCGCATTCAGACCCGCCAGAGCCAGCAGTATCATCTTGATGCGAAATGCCGGGCTGTGATAGAGCTTCGACGCTTCGGCGGAGAAAAGCCATCCGCCGGTGAGGAACATCAGGCAGAATCCCGACAATGTCCAGGGCACGATGCGCGATACGACGTGCGAAACCGGTTCGCGGCGCAGTCCCAGTCCAAGCAGGCGCAGATCGACCAGCATAATCGTTCCCGCCACCAGAATGATGCCGAGGGTATGTACGGTCTCGGTGATATCGAAGATCCACAAAGAGTCCCGCATGGCGGCCGCGGGAGGCGTCTTTTCAAGCCATTGGCAAATGGTGAGGAGGTACACCCGTAGACGACTCTAACACCAAAAAAAACCGCGCAACCCGCCAGGGGTTGCGCGGACAAAAGAGGAAACTTGGGTTAGCGCCGGAACCCGCCGCGGTACCCGCCGTAATAACCACGCCCGTAAAACCCGCGGCCAATGACCACCCCAAAACCACCGTAGTAGGGATAGGGATAGCCGTAGGCGTACGGGGGATAGTAGGCTGGCGCGTAAGCCGGACCGTAACCGTAGGCAGGCGGAGGAGGAGCACCAGCTCCGCAGTTGTAGCACGAGGCCGAGGGCGGCACGCCTGCCCCATACCTTCCATAATCCTGCTGGGAGTTGACATACTGGAAGGCTTGCGGCGCGCGATCTGTCGCGATCTCTACCGGCGCCTGGACTTGGAACGTGAGAACGGATTCCGGATAGATCACGGTCGGTCGGCCACGGGTCAGCATCACGCCGATAATTCCGACAACCGCGCCCGCGCCGGCTCCGACGCCTGCTCCGACACCTCCGTTAACGCCCGCTCCGACAATTGCGCCTAACGCGGTGGTCCCGCCGATTGCAGCTGCGTCGCGTCCTTGCGAAGTCTGCCCGTTGCGAGTGACCATCTGCGATTGAATCGCCGCCTGGTCCCCATCCACCAGCGTCAACTGAGTCAACTGTACGCCCAACCGCGATGTGCCTTCCACACGCCCCGCTTTCTGCGCTTCGGAAACGCGGCCGTAAACCATCTGGCCCCTCTGCGCTACCACGACCCCGTCCACTACAACGGGCTGATCGAGAGTCGCGGTGAAGGTGTCGCCCTGCTGGTTGCGGTCCGAAGACAGCCACTGATTCATGCGGATCGTCACGTAGGTGCCGGGTTTCATCGTCAACTTGGGCGGAACGCCGTAGTTGGCGGCTGGCGGATAGTTCGGGGCTGGTCCGTTATAGGGAGGCGGCGCTTGATTTCCCTGCGGATCGCCAGCCTGGGCCTGATCGGGCTGCCCATTTAGATTGATCGACTGCTCCGGCTGAGCGGGCGCCTGATCGAGCCCGGCCGGCAGTGGATCGTTGACGCTTCGCCACGCGTGCGGCGTCTGATCCTGTGCCATCGCAAAACCAGCTACGGCCAGCAGACCAACTGCAAAACGGCAAACAGCGTACTTTGTGGAGTGTGATGTCGGTTTCATTCTTGGGCTCCTTGCCCATGCGTTATACCCAATTAACGCAACTGTACGGCCAAAGTCGCGGCCCGGCAAACCATTGAAAACATTTAATGCCCATATTGCACTCTTTGGTCAGGCAGCACCAGCACTGGTTCATTTCAACCACCGCAGCCCAGCAATATTCCATGTGGAACAGATTCGCCGACCGCTGATTTATGCACATGGAATCCACCTTGGGCAGTCTGCAACCGACTGAAAAACAAAGACAAAAAAGCTGAGGAAAGGTGATCAATTCAGCACAGTTTCTATTTGACGAACGGACGCTTTGGGTTCATGATCGTTTCAGTTCCAGGGTTCACGGAACGATTAGCTGAGCAGGACGAAAACGGGTTTGGAGCGTTGATCCGGGGCGAAATCGAAAGAGCGCGCTGCGGGGAGCGAAAGACAATCGGTCGTCAGGCGAGGCGAGCTTGTTGTGGTGAAGCCGGTTGAACGCTTTGATCCGGAGGGTGGGAAATCACCTTAAGGGGAGTGGAGACCGGATGACATTGCAAGAGCGCTGGAGATCGGCGCGGACAACGGGTCGAAGGTGAAGAATTCGCCCGGTTTCGGCTTCGAAACCGAACCGAGCGGAGGAGCTTTCGGTCGAGCGGGTGCGCGAAGAAACACTGGCGTGGAAGCGAAGGGGCAGGGCAGGAGCGTTGACCTCGTAATGGTGGCGAAAGCGTCGTTACGGGCGAGCGAAAGGCCGTTCCGAGTTTCCGGCTCCGGCAGGATGCGAGGTCTGAGGAAGCGTTTTTTGCGCTGACCCGGCGCGCGCCGAAAGGCGTCGCTGGCGAGCGGGAGACGATGAATCGTAAGCGTCCGGTCGCGGATCGAACACCGAGCATGCCGGTGGTTCGCTCAATCGTGCCGTGAACCCTGGACGCATTTTGTAAGCCTCTAAGCGCTGGCCGTGCGGGACTTATTCGGTTCAGCCGGTTCGTTTGGGTGCGCTTCACGGGGCGGAACAAACTTCTTCCATCGCTTGAAGCTGAACGCTTCCTTGCACCTTCGAAAGCTGGCAAAATTGAGGCGGCAGTACTCGCATCTGAATTTCCGCGCGCCCAGCGCAGCCTTGATGGCCACCCATAATCGCTGTTCCTTGTAGGTTTTCCCCGCCCAGCCATTCAGGTCCATGCGCCGGCAAACGGGGCATCGCGCATAAGAGAGATCGGCCCAAACGAATGTGGGCGCGATGAAACGAGCCCTGCAATCCTGACATCGAAACGGTGACCGCAGGCGCAGTATACCCAACTCCTCGGAACGGCTGCGCGTTCTCGCCGGACGCAGATGGCGGCTTCCACATTTTGGGCAAGCGACCGACATACGTCAGGCGCTCACTGGTGTGCGCTTCCTGTGTGCGATGTCGAGATTCACATACGAGTGGAAAGCGCGGAGCAGACGATCGCATACGTCACCGCGACCGGAGAGTCCCTGGCCCGCAATTTCCCTTACGCGAAGAAGGCCGCGCGTGGTCGATGTTATGAACACCTCGTCGGCCCTGGTGAGTTCTTCCAGTGTCAATTCCCGTTCCACCATCTGCACGCCTGGCAGACGGGCTTCTTCGAGCAGCACTTCGCGCGTGATCCCCGGCAGGCACCCTTCACTCAGAGGCGGCGTCGCAACCTCCTGACCGAATATCGCGAACACATTTGCCGATGTGCATTCGGCCACGCGACCGAATTCGTTCAACAGGATCACCTCATCGAAACCCTGTTCCTGAGCCCGTTCCGTCCAGCGCAGGTTATGCGCCCATGACAGAACCTTTGCCCGCGTGAAATCGCCGGCGGCGAACCGGCCATGCGGCTGAATTCCCAATTTCACGCTGTCGCCCCATTGTTTGGAATCGGCCGTGAGCGCAATCGTGTCGCTGGCGCGTCCGCTGGCCGGGCCTTCCCATAACCCGCCGCCGTTCCGCACAATGACGAGGCGCATGGTGCAATTCGGCGCCTGGTTCACCTCCACCAGGCGAAGCAGATCCTGTTCGACCTCGACCGACTCCCGGGGCATGTCAACGTTCAACAACTGCGCATCCCGTTTCATCCGCGCCCAGTGCCGTTCCCAGGCGAATAACGCTCCGTCCACCACGCGCAACGTTGTAAAGACACCCCATCCGGACAGCAAACCGAGCTGCCCTGGAAACAGGCTGGCTTCCGCTGCATCCCGCACTTTCCCGTTATGTAAGAAATAGCGATGAATCATGGCCTTGGCGCCTAGTCTATTATTTCATCATTTCGTCGCGCTTGGCTTTGAATTCGGTGCCCGGCTTCCATTCGGGATACTGGGGGTCCTGTGCCACTTTGTCCCCGACCTCGAAAAACACGCGCAGATCGTCGACTGCGCCCGAAAGATCCCAATCCGGCTTCACCTCGTCGGACGGTTTGTGATAGTCGTGCTCCGTGTAGTAATCCCGCTTTTGCTTGCCATAATCCGCCGGTTTGCCGATGTAATCAACCCCTGAATCGGGATCGAACGCAGGCACACCCTGCTTGGCGAACTCAAAATGGTCGGAGCGGTAGAAGAATCCTTTCTCCGGTTCAGAGTCCGGCGTAACGGTCCGGTCGTGGGCTTTGAGGACCTCCGTTGTTATATCGTCGAGCGTCGAGTTCCCCAAACCGACAATGGTGATGTCTTTCGTCTTTCCCCATGTGTTCAGGCCATCCATATTGATGTCGGCGAGCGTGTTCTTCAGCGGATAGAGCGGATTCTCCGCGTAATACTCCGTGCCCAACAGGCCTTGTTCCTCGGCCGTCACCGAGAGAAAAAGTATGGACCGTTTTGGCGCCGGTGAAAGCTTCGTATACGCCCGTGCGATTTCAAGCAGACCGGCGCTCCCCGACGCATTGTCCGCCGCGCCGTTGTAGATCTGGTCGCCTTTCAGTTCCCGATCGCGCCCCAGATGATCCCAGTGCGCGGTGTAAATGACGTACTGATCTTTCAATGCCGGATCGCTGCCTTCCAGTTTCGCCACGACATTGTGCGAGTCGATTTTGCGCAGCGTATTTTCGATCTTGAAGCTTGCCGACGCTCCGGGAAGCGCGACTGGCTTGAATTCTTTCTGTATGGCGGCCTTTTTCAGCGCCGCCAGATCGAGGCCGGACATGCGGCACAACTCTGTCGCCTTGTCGTAAGTGATCCAGCCTTCCACCGAAACGCGGCCCGCGTTGTTGTCCGGGCGTTGGATGCCGAAATTCTCACTGCCCCAACTTCCGGAGACTACTTCGAAGGGGTACCCGGCGGGCCCGGTCTCATGAATGATGATTGCCGCCGCCGCGCCTTTCTGCGAGGCAATCTCATACTTGTACGTCCAGCGCCCGTAGTACGTCATGGCGCGGCCCTTGAACATCTTGTCGTCCAGTTTCGAAGGGTCGTTTGGGTCCGGTATGGCGGGGTCGTTAATCAGCATCAGAATTGTTTTGCCTTTGACGTCCACATCTTTGTAATCGTCCCAGCCATACTCCGGCGCGACTACTCCATAGCCGACGAATACGACATCGGAGTTCTTAACGGCGACCTCCGGCGCATAGCGGCTCGACAGTGCAATGTAATCCTTCCTGCCGGCCAGCGAAAGCTTCCTGCCCTTGACCGCGATATCCGCCTGCGACGTCGACGTGATGCCCGCGAGAGGGACATTCTGCAGATACGTTCCATCCGGATTGCCCGGCTTCAGGCCTATCTGCCGGAACTGTTGCTGCATGTAAGCGATGGTCTTCTGTTCACCTGCCGAGCCCGGTTTGCGGCCTTCGAAATCATCGGACGAGAGCGTCTTGATTTCGCCCAGCAAAGAGTCGGCGCTGATGGTATCGAGGGCGGGTTGCAGATTGCTCTGCTGGTTCCGCGAGCAGGAACTGAAGATCAGCAGGAAGGTCAAAAGGGTTTTCTTCATGATGGGCCGTATTATAATTGTGCATGACCACGTTGGACATTCAGATCAACTCCCCCCTCGGGTCGCTGGATAAGCCAAGCGCGGCCGGGATCGATCTTGACCCCGCCAAACTGGAATTCGGGACGACATTTGCTCCCGACTGGTTCGTTTCCGAGTACCGGAACGGATCGTGGCACAACGCGCGCGTCGAACCCTCGCAAAACATCTCGCTTCATCCCGCCGCAATCGTACTTCACTACGGACAGTCGATCTTCGAAGGTATGAAGGCCTATCGGTGGGCCAACGGAAAAGTCGCGCTGTTCCGCCCCAGGGAAAATGCGCGCCGCTTCGCGCGCTCCGCCGAGCGCATGGCCATGCCGCCGGTGGACACCGAATTCTTCGTGGAAGCCGTGAAAGCGCTGGTGCGCACGGACGCCGGGTGGACGCCGCGGGAACCCGGCAGTCTCTATATCCGCCCCACCATGATGGGCACTGAAGCCGCCATTGGAGTGCATGCGTCGCACGACTTTCTTTTCTTCATTCTCGCGTTGCCGTCGGGGGCCTACTTCAAGGGCACCAGCGCGAACACCGTCGGCACGGTAACCGTCTACGTGGCTGAAACGACCTCTCGCGCCGCTCATGGCGGGACCGGCGATGTCAAAGCTTCCGCGAATTATGCCATCAGTCTGCGCACCATTGAAGAAGGAAAGAGGAAGGGCTGTTCCCAAGTCTTGTTCCTCGATTCCAACGGCAAGCGGCAAGTGGAGGAACTGGGCGGCATGAACGTTTTTTTCGTCGAAGGAAACACGCTCTATACGCCTCCTCTTCACGACACGATTCTGCCGGGCATCACGCGCGATTCGGTGATCCAGGTGGCGCGCGATCTTGGAATTGGCGTTTGTGAAACTCCCATTCAGATCGATGAGGCCGCTGAGAAGATTCAATCCGGCCGGATCTCGGAAGTCTTTGCCTGCGGTACTGCGGCGGTCGTGATCGGGATCGATGAATTTGTCTTCGAAACAGGTCGTCGGCTCGTGATCGGCGGGGGTATCGCGGGCGAGTTGACCCGGAAGCTCAATGCGGAACTACAGGGCATTCAGTTCGGGCGCTTGCCGGACCGGCATGGTTGGACTGAGCTGGTCGTTTAGTTAAGAACATCGTCCAGCCGTCGGCGCAAGTCGGCTACTTCATCGCGCAGCCTTGCGACCTCAGCTTCCAGCGCGGAAACTCTGTCTGTCTGAATCGGAGCTGATGCCGCTTCCACCGGTCCGCCGAGCGTATGTGCGTATCGCGGTTCCTTTGTTCCCGGCGCGTGGGGGAGCTTTTGTATGAACGTGCCCATCATCTTCTGGAGCACGGTTTCCGTCTCGTCCAGATCCGCGAACGCGTAGATCCGTTCCGTGCGCCCCTTGATTTCACCCACCGTCTGTTGCCCGCGCAGCATCAGGACGCAAAGGATCGCCGTCTCTCTCCGCCCGAGATTCAGCTTTTCCGTGAAACGCTCCGCGAATTTGGTGACGCGTCCGTTGCCGGTGATCGATGCCGCAAAGCCGCGCGCTTTCAAACCATCGATGCCCTCCGTCACATCGCCCTCGGTGTAGTCGGTCACCGGCCATCGGTTTGTCTTTTGATTGCACGCGGCGAGAAGGCTGTTCAGCGTCATGGGATAGTATTCGGGTGTCGTGCTTTCCTTCTCGATCAGAGCGCCCAGCACGCGCAGTTCGACGGGATTCAGCGGATTATGCATGGGCTCTATTGGGCGAATCACCCGCGGGTGGCAATACCCTTTCCGCAAGCGCGAATTTCAAGGCTTCGATTCCCTGCCCCGTGGCGCTCGATATTTCGAAGAACGGGAGCTTCCGCGATGCCGCCAGATCATGCAGCGCCGCCACTTTATCGGGATCCTGCGCAACATCCATTTTGCTCGCAACAACCAGCATGGGACGTTTAGCAAGGTCTTCGTCGAAGCTCGCGAGTTCCACCAGCAGCGTTTCGAAGTCGTGGATCGGGTCGCGGCCGGTGTCCGACATGTCGACTAGATGCACAAGCACCTTCGTGCGCTCGATGTGTCTTAAAAACTGGATTCCGAGACCGCGCCCTTCGTGCGCGCCTTCAATGATCCCCGGTATGTCCGCCACCACGAAACTTCGCAGATCCGGCATCTGTACTACGCCGAGATTCGGTTCCAGCGTAGTAAAGGGATAGTCCGCGATCTTCGGGCGCGCGGCTGAAATCCGGGAGATCAGCGTCGACTTCCCGGCATTGGGATAACCCACCAGGCCGACATCGGCCAGCAGCTTCAGCTTGAGTTGCAGCTTCTTGAACTCGCCCGGCTTCCCGTCTTCGTGCTCGGTCGGCGCCTGATGCGTGGCGGTGGCGAAGTGCTGGTTCCCCCGCCCCCCGCGCCCGCCTTTCGCCGCCAGCCACGTTTGGCCGTCTTCGGTGAAATCGAACAAGGTTTCGCCGGTTTCCTGATCGATGACCGTGGTGCCGACAGGCACCTGAATAGTCACGCTCTCGCCTTCGTGGCCCGAGCGGTTGCTGCCTTCACCGTGCCTGCCGCGCTGGGCTGTGTATTCCGGGTTGTAACGGAAATGCAGCAGTGTGTTGCGGTGGATGGTAGCGACCATCGTAACGTCGCCGCCCCGACCGCCGTCGCCGCCACTCGGTCCCCCGCGCGGGACGTACTTCTCCCGACGGAAGGCCAGACAACCGTTGCCGCCGTCACCCGCTTTGACTGTGATTCTTACTTCGTCGACTAACATGAAAAAGGCTTGACGCGGAACGCAGCCGTGCTGGTCGACTTGTCCTCCGATAAGTTGACTATTCGGCTTCGCCTGGCCAAACCAGCGGCCGAACTCTTTCTTTAAGAACCCTCACAGGCTGAAGCCTGTGCTGCTTCAGGCGGCGGTGACGGGTTCGGTTTTGATATTGACAAACTTACCCATGCGGCCGCGGTCGCGGAACTCTACTATGCCGCTGACCTTCGCAAAGAGGGTGTCGTCGCTGCCCCAGCCGACATTCTCGCCCGGCTTGATGCGCGTGCCGCGCTGGCGCACGATGATCGAACCGCCGGGCACCGCCTGGCCTCCGAAGACTTTCACGCCCAGCCGCTGCGCGTTGGAATCGCGCCCGTTCTTGGAACTGCCTAAACCTTTTTTATGTGCCATGACTTTAAACCGTTAAGCGACTTAAACAACGATGTCGCGGATGCGGACCTCCGTGTAATCCTGCCGGTGGCCCTGCGTGCGCTTGTATTGCTTTTTGCGCTTGAATTTGAAAACCAGAATCTTCTCTCCGCGGTCCTGCGCGGCAATGGTGGCATTGACTCTCGCCGCACCGGCGCCTTCGCCCAACAGCAGATCGCCCGAGTCTTTAAAGAGCGCCACGACTTTGCCCAGCGCTACTTCCGCGCCAACTTCGGCGGCCAGCTTGGGGACCCGGATCACATCGCCTGGAGCGACGCGAAACTGCTTACCGCCGGTCTCGACAATTGCATGCATTTGGAAATGGACCTCGATTGGATTGCTCACAGGCACACGTCAACCTCTGAGCATGTTGCCAAAACTCTGATTCTAATACAAAACGCTGGTGAAAACAACATGGGTGCGGCGATTTCGGGACTCGAAAAAACGAGGCCATCCAGTCGGCGCTGGCCTTTTATTTCAGCCATTTGGCAGCGTGCCTCTTTTGAAAATCGCCGGCGCCGAGATCGCCGGCGGTACAAAGCCTTAACCCTTCCCATCCGGTAGCGTGTTCGAACTTAACCGTTACCAAGGCTAACCATAATCAAGGCTCCATTTTCCGGTTTTCGGCGCTATGGTTTTTCCTATGAGTCAAGTGCAGAGTTTCTTAAGAGACGAACAAGGTCAGGATCTCATCGAGTACACATTGCTGATGGCCTTCATAGCGCTGGCGTCGGCTGCTGTCTTCGTTAACGCGGGCAAGAGCATCAGCACCATCTGGGGCAGCGCCAGCACGCAATTGAGCAATGCGGCGGTTTCAGCCAGCTAGCTGGAAATTTACGACAACCGGGAGTCCATCGGCGCCTGAGTAGGCCACGGACCATACGTGTCATCGGACGCGTCCACTCCCGGTTTGTTCGCAGCTTGACTGAACACGAGAGTGAATGTGACAACCACGAAGATATTTGCCATCCTGGGGGCGTCCGCCGTTGCCGCCTTCGGACAAAGTGTCGCCGTCACAGTTGCCGCTACATCTCCTACTCAGGCCGTATTAACCTACACCGCGCCCGGCAATTCCGCTTGTACGGTCGAGGTCAGTGAGTCAAACACGTACGCCCCGCTGGTTCACGACGCGGACCCCAGCCTTTTCGCGGGCGCCAATCTTGACAGCCGCGCGAGCGCGATCAATTCGGCCGGTAATCTCCGCATCTTCGTCGCCGGAACCAGAGCCATCCAAACCGGGTCGGATTCCAAAAACTACAGCCGCGCCCTGCAGCAGGGCACCCAACATTATTTCCGCGTAACCTGCGGATCGGCTGTCGGGACCGGCACCTTCACGACGAAGGTGCTTCCCATGGGCACCACCTACTCGGATCTGATTCCGCTGGACGCCAATGGAAATTACCTTTTCCCCTCGGTAACCCAAACCCGCAACGCAAAATTGATCGATCCGCAAACCGGGGTATTGATGACTCTGGTCAACGTTCCATCGGACAACACCACAAACTCGGCGCCCTGGCCTTCGGCCGGGGGATTCGGCAGGTATGCCAACGATCTGGTCGACGCTCAGGGAAATTATCACGTCCTGTTCAACGACTCGCCGGGCGGAATTTTCCCCAGCCTGTACAGCATCAATCCCACCACGGGCGCGGCGAATTACCTGGGCTCGGCGTACTTTTACAACGAGACCATTGCCCCCGATGCTACCGGTGGAATTACGGGAGTCGCCGGCGGCACCGATACGGTAATGTTCGATGCCACCGACCCGAATACGATTTATGTGGGCGTGTCCGTCAATACGACGCGGGCCAGAAGCACGATAGCCAAATGGACGTACACGGGAAACGATACCCCGCTGCCGGGGTTTGCGCCTGCGCCTGCGACGGTGGTCGATCTGCTTGGCGGTCAGGACCTCAACACGCTGGCCCACAACTTCAACCCGGCTCTCAACACGTCGGAATGGGGCTGTGGGGTTGTTGAGCTTCAGAGCCATTACTTCCTGCTGCGCTGCACCGGTATCGGAGGAGTCGTGCAGAATGTTTATGCTTGGGAGGGCGCATACGACATGGGCAACGGCCTTCCGCTGGGCTCGGGCGGGAACGGCCATATCGTGGCGATGGTGCCGGCATGGACGCTGCCGGGTTCGCGCTGGTGCGGCGATCATACGTCCGAGTATCTGGGCAACGTGCCTGTGATGAGCTTCTCGGTTCACTCTCTCACCGGCATTACAAATCCACCGTACAACCACGGCGGACCTTATACGTCTACCCTGGTCGGCAATATAGGCTCGGGTGACAGGACGATCACTATCACGTCTACCTACCCCTCAGGCGTCGGAGGCCCACCGGCCGGATATGCCACCGGCGAACCGGTCAGCCCCAATCCGGACTATTTCCTCATGGCCGCCGCCGTGGGGGATACATTCTTCATCGACTCCGAGACTTTCCAGATCACAGCCAAGAACTCGCCGACAAGCTGGACTGTCGCGCGCGGAGTCGGAACCACGCCTGTAACAAGCCACTCCAACGGCGCTACGGTCCTGATGGCCTGCCAGAATGCGCTGACGCTGGAGAACTCGACCGGCGGCTATGTCTGGTGGGATTTCGTGAATAACCCGACCGGCACGAATCCCTCGCAGTGGGTGATGAACTTCGGAGACCATGTAGTGAGCCGCGGCAACTACCGCGTGGACTCCGGCTATTCTTACCGGCCCGGCGCCGTGACGAACGAGAGCACTTGGGGCGTGAACCCGGCGTTTTACGTGACCGCGCATCCCATATTCAGCAACAGCTCGGCTCCGGCAGACGGCAACTCTTATCAGAAGCACCCGGCGATGGCATCGGGCGCCGCGACGACGTTCTTCGACCAGACCTACTTTGTGGGTACCACCCTTTTCTCCGCGGCCAATTCCACCGCGACCACCAGGATCACGGGCGCGCTTTATCAGTATCATTACGAAACCAGCGTTTCCTATCAAAATGGCACATTATTGACGCCCAAGTATTTCCCAACGCTGACCAAGACCGCGGGCCACGCCTTTGTGGATGTCAGCGGACCGGGCTCCGTGCTGACGGGAAACCCCGTGGACAACTACAAGTACTGCATCGCAAATGCCGTTAACGAGTGCGTGGCGGGATCGGCAATAGGAAACGTATATTTCAACCACCCGTCACTTAGTCCCACCACCCCATGGTGCACCGGCGGAGAAAACGGGACCGGGGAGACAGACATATGCATCGGTAATTTCGCGCCCAACGGTCTGGCATCGATACAGTTCGGCATCGGCAACGATCACATCGGGAACCTGACCTATCGGCCCCTGACTCGTTTGTTCGAGACTTATGAGGGGATGGTTACCGCTCCTCTTAAGTTGACGTACGGCGGAGAGTTCGCGTTCATGTTTCAAGGCACGAACACGAATCCTCCCGCCTACACCGATAATGTATGGGCGATTCACGTGCCGCCAGTCCCCGCGAGCGATGGAATCGACCGGGGCACGTTCGTCCCCGCCGGGTTGACGCTCACGGCGCCGACGGGCATGGGAGTAGCGACGGCGCGGGTGAAATTCTGGTACGCCGAGCAGGGCGGCACATTGTCCTCGCCGTACTGCACGTCGCGCCGGGAGGCGTGCGTGACCACAGCCTCGACCATCAACCAGGCCAATCCGTTCAGCTATGCGGCGACAGAATCATATGTGCCTGCGCCCTGCGCGGTGAGTTGCACGATTACCATCCCGGTCTACCCGCTGCACACGGCCTACTACTCCGCCGAATTTCTGAACTCCCTGGGCAACGTAGTATCCACTACGCAGGGGATCGCCATGGAGAACGTAGTCGTTGGGGGCCCCAACGCTGCAGCCCCGCCTGCTGCTTTGTCCCTCTCTACGGTGGCCTGCAATCTCGCCAGTCTCGGGCAGAGCGCGGCTGGCACATGCACGGTGACGCTGAGCCAGGCCGCTCCCGCGGGAGGGTCGAGCGTGACATTGGCCAGCAACAATGCCCTACTCACCGTACCGGCGTCGGTGACGGTGGCCGCTGGAGCCACCAGTGCAACGTTCAACGCGACCGCGGCGGCTTCGATTACCGGCAATCAGAGCGCGATCGTCACCGCCACTCTTGGCACAAGCTCGACCACGGCGACCGTCAATCTCCTGGCGCCGGGGCTGATCTCAACGCTGGTCTGCAACCCCGCCAGTCTCGGGCAGAGCGCCGCCGGCACATGCACGGTGACGCTGACCGGGGCCGCACCCACAGGCGGGTCTAGCGTAACGCTGGCCAGCAACAGTGCCCTGCTCACCGTACCAGCATCGGTGACAGTGGCCGCCGGAGCCACCACGGCAACGTTCAGCACTACCGCGGCGGCTTCGATTACAAGCAATCAGAGTGCGACCGTGACCGCCACTCTTGGCAACAGCTCGAAAACGGCGACCGTCAGTCTCTCGGCGCAAATGGCAATATCCACGCTGACCTGTAATCCCGCCAGTCTCGCACCGCGCGCCGCCGGCACATGCACGGTGACGCTGACGCAAGCCGCCTCCACAGGCGGATTGAGCGCGACGCTGGCCAGCAACAATACCCTGCTCACCGTACCGTCATCGGTGACAGTCGCGGCCGGAGCCACCACGGCGACGTTCAGCACGACGGCGGCGGCTTCGATCGCGAGCAATCAAAGTGCGACCGTAACCGCCACTCTTGGCAACAGCTCGAAAACGGCGACCGTCAGTCTCTCGGCGCCAGGGCCAATCTCCTCGCTGGCCTGCAGTCCCTCCAGTCTCGAACAGAGCGCCGTCGGCGCCTGCACGGTGACGCTTACCCAAGCTGCTCCCACCGGTGGCTCGGCTGTAAGGCTGGCGAGCAGCAGCACTTCGCTCACCGTACCGTCATCAGTGACTGTGGCGGCGGGAGCCACCACGGCCACGTTCAGCGCAAGGGCGGCAACTTTGATCGCGAGCAATCAGAGCGTTACCCTAACCGCCACTCTCGGCGGCGCCTCGACAACGACTACGCTCAGCCTGTCGGCGCCAGTGTTAATATTCACGCTGACCTGCAGTCCCGCCAGCCTCGGACAGAGCGCCGCCGGCACATGCACGGTGACACTGACCGCGACTGCGCCCACAAACGGGTCGAGCGTAACGCTGGCCACCAACAATGCCCTGCTCACCGTACCGGCATCGGTGACAGTGGCGCCCGGAGTCACCACGGCGACTTTCAGTGCGACGGCGGCAGCTTCGATCGCGAGCAATCAAAGCGCGACCGTGACCGCCACTCTCGGCAGCAGTTCGACAACGGCGACCGTCGGCCTGTTAGCGCCAGGACTCATGTCCACGCTGGCGTGCAGTCCCGCCAGTCTCGGACCAGGCGCGGCCGGCACCTGCACAGTGACACTGACCCAAACGGCTCCCATTGGCGGCTCCGCCATTACGCTCGCCAGCAACAACACCTCGCTCACCGTACCCGCTTCCGTGACGGTGGTGGCGGGAGCGACCAAAGCGACGTTCACCGCGACCGCGGCGGCTTCGCTCGCCGTCAATCAGAGCGCGACCGTGACCGCAACGTTCGGGGGCAGTTCCCGAATCTCTTCCATCAGTCTTGTGGCGGCCAGTGGAGCCGTTGGTACGCTGAAGGCTTCTCCGGCGAGCGTGGCGCTCAACATTCCGGTCACCGCTCCGGTCACGACGACCGTAACGTTGACCTATACGAACACCTCTCAAAGTGCGCCGGGGTTTCAAGCCACCGCCGCTGCCGGTGGGGCAACCCCATGGCTGACCGTATCCCCCAGTTCCGGACCAATGACGCAGGCTTCTTTCGACGGCACCACATATACCTATTCGGCCACCGTCTCGGTTACCGCGGATCCAACGCGCTTCAGCGCCGGCTCCACGTTCAGCGGCACGATCAACTATACTGCGGCCGATGGCACGGCATCCACGCTGGCAACGACGCTGGCAACCATGAATGTCGTCGATCCGACGAAGTTCAGCGTCGTCCCGCAGTCGCTCAGTTTCAGCTCCACGCAGGGGACGTCGAGTCCGCCAGCGGCGCAGAGCGTCGCGGTCTTCAGCAATCCGTCGGGCGAGCCGGTCACGGCCAAGGCCGTTCTCAACAACGGCGAAAGCTGGCTTACTGTAAGCGGCGGTACAACCCCCGCTGCGGTAACGGCATCCGTGAACCCGAATCTGGCTCCCGGCACATATTCCGCCGCCGTCGCCATCTCTTCGGCAGCCAACACAGTAAACGTTCCGGTCAGTTACACCGTCGTGAATCTTCCGCCACAGCTTTCGGTTTCGCCGCTCACCGCGAGCTTAAATCTGACCCAGGGAGCCTCTCCCGCGTCGGGCCAGGTGACCGTATCGAACACCGGCGGCGGAACGCTCCAGTTCAGCGCCCAGGCGACCAGCAATCAGGGAACGTGGCTCAGGGTGGCTGGCAGTGGTTCCGGCAGCGCCACGCCATCCACGCCTGCCTCGCTCAGCTTTACCACCGATCCCACCGGCCTCACCCCCGGTCTCTACACGGGCCAGATCACGGTGCAGGACGCGAACTCGACCGCACAGGCCGTCATAGACGTAACGATGGCGGTGACCCAGGCAACCCAATCGATCACGCTTTCGCAGTCGGGACTCACGTTTTCGGCCGTCGCAGGCGGGCAGCCGCCGCCTTCGCAGCCGTTCACCATTTCGAGCCAGGGCACCGGCTCGCTGAGCTGGACGGCCCAGCCGCAGACGATTTCGACCGCCGGGGCAGCGACGCCCAATTGGCTCAACATAACGCCGGCGGCCGGGTCGTCCATCGCCGGCCAGGCCGGATCGCCTGTCCAGGTTTCCGTCAATCCCGCGGGCTTACCCGCAGGCCAATACTACGGTTCGGTCAACATCGCCGCACCGAACGCCGTGAACAATCCCCAAACCGTGACGGTCCTGCTCAATGTGACGCCGACCGGTCAGACCAGCGCCGATGCAGGAGTCTCGACCGGCGGCCTTATCTTCTCCGGTCCCTCCGGCAGCACAACGCCTGAGCAGCAGCAGGTGAGCCTGCTCAATCCCACCAGCGCCACGATTCACTACTCCACTACGGTTTTCACATCGAGCGGCGCGGGCTGGCTCAGCGCATCTCCGGCCAGCGGATCGGTGCCGCCCGGCGGCAACGCGTCGGTCTCGATCGCAGCCGACCTCTCGGCGCTGCCGCCGGGAGTGCAGACCGGAACCCTGAGTATCGGCTTCGATAATGGTGCCGTCGGTGTAATACAGGTCACGGTGATCGCTACCAGCGGGACGTCCGGATCGGGCACGACGTCCGGATCGGGCGTGGCCAGCAGTTCGGTTGACACGCACGCATTGATGACATCTTCCGCCTGTTCGGGCGGCAAGCCTGGATATCTGGTGCCCATATTCCGCCAGCCGTCTTCCCAGTCAGTCCTGCAGGTTGCAGTAGCACAGCGGGTCCAGTTGCAGATACTGGACGACTGCGGAAGTCCGTTGGCGGCGCCGAATGGCGGCGGAGCACAGGTATCGTTTGACAATCAGGATGCGCCGATCAATCTGACCGACGTCGGCGGTGGAATTTGGGAAGGAACCTGGACCCCTGTCAATGCGGCCCAGCCAGCCACACTTCAGGCTGTCGCTTCGGAACAAACCCTCGGGCTCAGTTCCATCGCAGCGGCAATTGCCGTCACCGTGCAACCGGCGTCGGCCAATGCGGCCGGACAGACTTTTGCCGTAGTGAACGCGGCCAGCGGCGCGCAGGCCACGCCGCAGGTCGTGACGCCCGGCGGCTATATCGCCATATACGGGACCAGCCTCGCGTCCAACGAAGCGCCGCTGGCAACCACCATTCCACTGCCCGGCACGCTGAACGGTACGCAGTTTTTCCTCGGGGGCAAACCGCTTCCGTTGCTCTATGCCGGTTCCGGCCAGGTGAACGCGTTGATACCGCAAAATCTGAATCCGAACACCTCGTATCAGCTCGTGATACAGCGCGGGTCCACCCTGTCGGTGCCTGCGTTCCTTACGGTCGCTGAGTACCAGCCCGGTATTTACACTATGGATCTCTCGGGTAGTGGGCAGGGAATCGTCGAGATCGCGGGCACCGCCCTTCTGGCGGCGCCGACCGGCAACGGGTCCAGACCGGTGCAGCGCGGATCGGAATATCTGTCAATCTTCGCGACCGGTTTGGGACCAGTGATCGGAAGCAACGGGGAGGCGCCGCCGGCGGATGGCGCCGCCGCTCCCCTCACCACGATCTACCAGACAACCGCGGCGGTAACGGCCACGATTGGCGGTGTCGATGCTCCGGTCTTGTTCTCCGGCCTCACGCCGTCGCTGGTCGGGCTGTACCAGGTTAACGTTCAGGTCCCCGCTACGGCACCCGCCGGGGATGCGGTGCCACTGGTGCTCACCGTGACCGACCCGGTGACGGGGCAGAGCGTTCAGTCGAATACCGTCACAATAGCCGCGCAGTAAGCCTTCGAACGAGTTTTCGCAAGTGCGGCGAAACTCGCGCGTACTCCCTGTTTCGCACACTATCGCGGTACGCGATGCCACGCCGCCCGCGCGGCAACGAGAGCCAGCAGGGATGCGCCAAGCAGCGATCCCGTGGCCGGCTCAGGCGCGGCCGGAGCTCCGACCGCGGAACCCGTCAGATTCAGCGTCCAACTGATTTCATTCTGCTGGGTGTTCGCCGCATTACTGCTTGCATCAAGGCTGAATGAAATGACGGGAGGCGCGTCAAAGGGGCCGGTGGAGCTGAAAACAAACTTCACGTCCCGGGAGGCTGGACCCAGGTGACTTTCCACAAAGGCACTAACCGGAAGCGTGGGAACCGCGAAGCCGTTGAAATCCTGCCCTGTCGTCGAGCCATTGGCATCGATCTGCACGTAGGGGGCGTTCGGCTGGGGCGTAGTACTTTCAACGTCTCCAAAATTGAACCCAAGGAAACTCAGATCGAAAAGAGGTACGGAAAGGACTGTTGGAAACTGAAATTGCCCGTCGATTAAAGGCAGCCACTCCAGCGGGACAGTCAGGTCAATCGAACCCTGCGTGACACACGGGTTGAGCGCCGGATCGACACTTTGGGACGGGCAGAGCGATGAGTTAGCCTGGAACGTGCTGTAGGTGCCTTCTATCGTCGCGACGTAGTCCAGCGACGGTGTGTTCGCGAGGGCTGCCGCGCAAAGTGAGACGGCGATCACGGCGGTGCGCAGTAAAGTGCCTGAATATGACATTTTTCGAGTGTATCTTAAGAAACAGGAACAGAAAATGTCCCGCGGTTGGGAAAGTAAGGACGTCGAGTCTCAGATGGAGGAAGCGGCGTCGAAACGCGCCGCGGCGCGGCAGACTCCGTTGAGCGCCGAAGAAGTTCGTGTGCGGAGTGAACGCACGAGTCTTGAATTGTCGCGGACACGAGTTCTCAAAGATCTTGAAGGCACCGCTCATCCGCGACGCCGGGAGCAACTGGAGGCCGCACTGCGGCATCTGGATCGGAAGCTTGCGGAGCTGAAATGACGTGGGCGTCGAGACGAGTCTCCCGACCACAGGCATTAACTAATGGATCACCTTGTCCGCGCATAAGGCCTGTCCAGTGAGCTGCGCCTGGCCAACACGCATGAGTGCCGGCGCTACACGCGTTCGAGGATGGTGGCGATTCCCTGGCCTACGCCGATGCACATGGTGCACAAAGCGTATCGCCCACGGGTCTTAACTAGTTGGGAGATCGCGGTGGTGATCAGTCTGGCTCCACTCGCGCCTAGTGGGTGGCCGATAGCGATCGCCCCACCGTTGGGATTCAGGTGCGCAGCGTCATCCGGCAGTCCGAGATCCCGGGTGACCGCCAGCGCCTGTGAGGCAAAGGCCTCGTTCAACTCGATCACGTCCATCGCAGAGAGGGTGAGGTTTACCCTGGCGAGAACTTTCCGGGTGGCTGGTGCGGGCGCGAATCCCATAATTCGGGGCGCTACACCGAACGTTGCCGTTGCCAGCACCCGCGCGCGCGGCGTCAAACCGAACTTCCTGATCGCCTCCGCCGACGCCAGCAGAAGAGCGCACGAGCCGTCATTCACTCCCGAAGCATTGCCGGCGGTTACAGTGCCCCCCGGCTTCACGACAGGTTTCAGTTTCGACAGGGCCTCAAGAGTCGTATCGGGTCGCGGATGCTCATCGGTATCAAACTTCTTCGGATCGCCGGACTTTTGTGGAATCGGGACCGGAATCAATTCGTCCGCGAAGAATCCCGCCGCGTGGGCCTTCGCCCAGCGCTGCTGCGTCCGCAGCGCGAACGCATCCTGATCTTTCCGCGACACCTTGAAATCCTCCGCCACGTTCTCGGCAGTTTCCGGCATGGAATCGACGCCGTATTTGCTCTTCATCAGCGGATTCACAAAGCGCCAGCCGATCGTCGTGTCGAAGATTTCGGCATGGCGGCTGAAAGCGATATCGGCCTTTCCCATCACGAATGGGGCGCGCGACATGCTCTCCACACCGCCCGCGATCATGAGATCGGTTTCACCGGACTTGATGGCGCGCGCCGCCACGCCAACCGCATCCATGCTCGATCCGCAGAGCCGGTTGATGGTGGACCCGGTTACTTCTTTCGGCAGCCCGGCCAACAGCAGCGCCATGCGCGCCACATTGCGATTGTCCTCTCCAGCCTGATTGGCGCAGCCGAAGATAACGTCGTCGACCGCCTGCCAGTCGACTCCCGGGTTTCGCTCCATCAATGCCCGGATGGGAATCGCGGCGAGGTCGTCGGCGCGAATGTTCGCCAGCGTTCCGCCGTAGCGGCCGAAGGGCGTACGGACAGCATCGCAAATGAAAACATCTGCCATTGAGTGGGAAGATCCATTTTAATCGACAGCCGGTCTAATCGACAGCCGGGCGGGTGCCTGCCCAGGCATGCTGCAACAGCGCCAGCACTCCCGCATACTCAACCGGCCGCGGATTCGCGTATGGATTCTGCACGGCCAACTCCGCCGCTCGCTCCAATCCGTCGGCCGGCATACCGATGTCTTTCAACGCCACAGGCGCGCCGATCCGCATGGCAAGATCGAACAGTCCCTGCGCCGCGCCTGCGACGCCCAATGCCTCCGCCCTAATCCGCATAGCTTCGGGCGCGGCCTTGCTGTTGAATTCCGCGGCATGCGGGAGGATCACGGTATGCACCTCGGCGTGCGGGAGGTTGAACGTGCCCCCGAGCGTATGGCAGAGCTTGTGATGAATCCCGATACTCACAGCGCCCAGAACCATGCCCGCCAGCCACGCGCCATAGAGAGCATCGGTGCGCGCCTCCAGATCTGATGGCGTCCTCACGATTATCGGCAACGAGCGCGACAACGCCCGGATGCCCTCGGCCGCGAACAGGGAAACGATTGGATTGCCATCCATCGCATAGAGCCCTTCAACGCAATGCGCGATGGCGTTCATCCCGGAGGGCCCGGCGATCTTCGGGGGCAGCGTCAGAGTCAGCGCGGGATCATAGATTACGGTCTTCGGCAGCACCCTGCGATCACGGCCGGTCTTCTTGATGCCGTCCTCGGTAAGGCCATAAATCGGCGTAATCTCCGAACCTGCGTAAGTCGTCGGCACAGCGACGATTGAGAGGCCGCTGTCGAGCGCAATCGCCTTGCCCAGCCCGATGGTGGAACCACCCCCGATGGCCACGCAACAATCGGCATCCAGCCGCCGGGCCGCGTCCCTTGCCTGGCGCGCCGTTTCGATCGGCACGTGCATGACTGCGAGGGGGAAGATGCCCGCGGCGAGATCGCCCAGGCGCCGCGCCGTTTCTTCAGCGTCTTTCACCTGCTCGGGCTTAGACAGTACAAGGACCCGCCTGGCCCCCAGGCGCATCACTTCGTCCGCGAGGCGGTCGAATGTACCCACGCCGAAAATAACCCGCATGGGGGGTTGATCGTAAGTGAAAGTCTGCACGCTGGGCCTTGTGGCTGCAACCCAATCACCATCGGATTCGGGGAGCGGAGCCCACTATATGGGCTCTGAGCGGCGCCTGTCCCATATGTTGTATGGGGGGCGGAAATATTCCTTAAATGTATGCTTGACATATTGAAATCTCAGGCGTAATTTGTAGATATCACTGAAGAAGGAGGTGGTCCAGAATAATGAGTTCAAGTAGTAGACCGCGCGAGGTGGCCGACTGTTGAGTCGACCGTTCTAAAGCTGCCGATTCCCGCTCTCAGTGGCGGGGTCATGTTCCTGTGGACCGGTTGCCTCGCTGCGATGTTTTAATAGCTGCGTGGTATCAGCAATACCTCAGGCAATAAGCACCAAACCCCCGCGAGCCACGCTACGGCTCACGGGGGTTTGCCGTTTTGGGCCTGGTGAAATCAGCATGCTTGACAGCCTGTGCTAGCATGGAATTTCCCCGAAAGGTACAGAATGAAAGCTGGAATACACCCTGCCTATAACGAGGTAAACGTGGTCTGCGCGTGCCAACACACGTTCAAGACGCGATCAACTCACAAAGGCGACATCCGCGTCGAAATCTGCTCATACTGCCATCCCTTTTTTACCGGCAAGCAAAAGCTCGTCGATACAGCGGGGCGTGTGGACAAGTTCGAGAGAAAATACAAGAAGGTTCGCGCCGAAAAGGCCGCCAAGCTGGTTCACTAGCAAAACCGACCGGCTGAAGCCTAGGCTGCGGGCTAAAGCCTGTGCTACCTGTTTTTCTTGCCGAGCTTGGCGCGTTCGCGCTCGGCGCGCCAGTTGTCATAGGCGACCTTTTGCTGGTCGGTCAACAGCGCCTTGACCGCATCAACGTGCTCCTGCTGAATCTTGTCGTGCAGAGGCTGTTCCTCGGCGGCCAGCGCATCGAACCTGCGCTTTGTTTCGTCGAGGGTCCGGGTGATCTCGACGATCTGCGCCTCACTGACGCCTACCTTCGTGCGCATCCCGTCCAGGTATCGCCTGCGGAACTCCGTCATGCTCCGCGGCGAATTGTTGGCGCTGGCCGTATTAGCCGCATACAGCCTGAATGAAACAATGCCAACCATGATTCCACTGGCAAACACAAGAATCAGGTAAAGAGCAATGCCGATGCGTGTACGGGGCATGAGCTTTTATTCGGGCTCCAATTGCGAAATACGGTCGAGATGAAGCGGTTCCAGAGAAGAAGCATGGTCCGCCCGGAGCGCGTCGACAAATGTGGCGTTGAAAAACGCGCTGGACTGATTCATCGACGACATCATCATTCCGAGAATCACCGACGCAGCCAGGGCGGCGGTCACCAGCGTTTTGGCTACGCGGCCAAACCAATTCGTCGAATTTTCGCGCGCCGCGATCCTGGTCCACATGTTGGGCATGAAGTTGGCGCTTGCTTCAGGGTCGGGCGACGCTGCCCGGTATGCCCGAAACAACTGATCCAAGCGGGCTTCATCGCTGTTTGAGGCTGGGTTCGAGTTTCCCTGTTCCATAGGCCTATTGGAAGTCATAATACCGCTTTTTCAGCTTGCCTCATCATCTTTGGCGACAAAAGGTGAAGGTCCGGTTACTTCCTTCATCTTTTTTAATACGCGTTGGCGGGCGCGGAAGAGGCGTACTTTCAATGCGTTTTCGTTCACGTTGTATATCTTTTCGAGTTCTTTGAGCGACAGCCCCTCCACTTCCTTCAGCGTGAGAAGTATCCGGTCTTCTTTGGAAACCGTGCTCAATAACTCCTGCACCGTGTCCCTGACCCGCCGTTTTTCAGTATCGTCATGCTGGGCGCGGGAACCCGCAACTGCATCTGCCATAATGACTTGCTGTTCGGACAGATCGGCCATTCGGGATTCGACCCGGCGCCGGCTCTTGCGCAGGTAATCGTACGAAGCGTTAACTGTCAGCCGATACAGCCAGGGCTCAAAGACTTCGGCCGTCCGCAGTTGTCCCAGGGAAAAATAAAGACGGATGAAGACCTCCTGCGCTACATCCTCCACGTCCTCCGGCCTTCCGATCACGTGGGAAATGGTGCCCATGATCCTGCGCCGGTAGGCGGAAACAATCTGATTGAACGCCGCTGCGTCCCCCTTCTGGGCCTTCTGGATCAGATCGAATTCGACCAGCATCCTCTATGCGGCCAGCTTTCCGGTGAGGCGTTGCTTCAGTCTGAACCACATCGATCAGAGCCACTATAGCTCACCCCTCATTTCCATCGGCGTAACGTTTTGTGCATATAATCGCCTTATTCACCCGCTGAAATGGTTCCATCGTGCTGATCGACGATCCAAGCGCGCGATTGAAAGCACCAGTCCTGCACCTTCGGCCGCTCTGGAACGAACCTTAAGGGCGTTTAAGCCTGTCCTTTCTCGAGCATTTCTTTCACAGCTTGCCCAACTGTGACCAGAAACTCCTCCAGCTGTGATGGCTTTTGAATATACCGGGTACCCTGGAGACCGGCACGGTGCTTATCGCTCGTCGCCTGCGATGACGTGATGACGGCCATTGGCACCCTTGCCAGAACGGGGGACTGTTTCAGTTTGATGAGTACTTGAAAGCCATCGCTCTTGGGCGTGTTCAAGTCGAGAAGAATGGCATCCGGGACGAATGCGCCTGTCTCTGTCCCCTCTGGCGGACAGAGCGCGGCCAGCGCCTCCTGGCCGCTCTTGAACTTCATCAATTCGCAGGTTATGCCGCTTTCCTTCAGCGCCAGTTCGACGAGGATTACATCTGAGGGATTGTCTTCGATAAGCACGATCTGAGCTACCTTCATACGTCACCGTCTTTGGCAGGAAGAGTAAAGTGAAACGTCGATCCTTGCCCATAAACCGATTCGGCCCAGATCTGGCCCCCGGATCGCTCGACGATTTTTTGGCAAATGGCCAAGCCTATACCACTGCCGGGGTACTCCTCCGGTCCATGAAGGCACCTAAAGGGAGCAAAGATCGTATTCAGGTACTGCGCTTCGATGCCGATACCGTTGTCGGTCACGGAAAAACGCCACGCCCCTGCCTTCTTTCGCGCCCGGATGTGAATCTTGTGAACGAAGCGGTGGCGGGCATCGGCATCCATTCCGTTCGAACGCCGCGACGGGTCATTGGCCCAGGTGGAAATCGGATGTACTGCAGTCACGACCGGCAACGATCGGGTGATCTATGCATCCGCGCGCGACATCAGTGAGCACAGGCAGATCGAGCAGAAATTACAGGAAATCCGGCATTGGGAAAGCCTCGGGGTGTTGGCCGGCGGGCTGGCGCACGACTTCAATAACCTGCTCACCTCGATCCTCGGCAGCGCCTCCCTCGCCAAGGAAATTCTTCCTCCCGGCCATGAGACGGTGGTTCTCCTCGATGGCGTCATCTCGGCGGGCGGGAGGTCGTCGGATCTGGTGCGCCTGATGCTCGCGACATCGGGCTATCGGCCGCACGACAGCGAATGCCTGCAGCTCGATTCGATTGCTGGACGGGACGCTGGCGAACCGGCCGTTGCCGCCCAACATCCGGGTAGTGAAAGAAGTGGCGGGAGTGGCGAACAAAGCGGTGCTTTTCATGGGCGATTCGTCGGGATTCCTGGACAAACGCGCCTGGTAGCCGCATGTCCTTCAGAACTGGACTTTCGGCGCCGTCCGTGCGCCCGGCTCGGTCTTGAAGTACGCGTCTTCCCGCTGGTACCCGGCCATGGACGCCACCAAGTTCGCCGGAAAGAGCGACAGGTCCGTGTTGTACTTCTGTACGGCTTCGTTGTAACGGCGGCGCGACTGCAGGATGCGGTTCTCCGTTCCCTCAAGCTCAAACTGGAGCTGCTTGAAATTCTCGTTCGCCTTCAGGTTCGGGTAGTTTTCCGCCACCACAAGCAGCCTGCCCAACGCGCCGGTGAGCTGATTGTTGGCATCGATTTTCTCCTGCGGAGACTTCGCGCCGAGGAGCGCGGAACGAGCGTTCGCAATATTCGTGAACACGGTCGTCTCTTCTTTCGCGTAGCCCTTCACGGTCTCGACGAGATTCGGAATCAGATCGGCGCGGCGCTGCAGGTCGGCGTCCACCTGGCTCCACTGCCCGGTGATGGCTTCCTTCTCCACCGCCAGTTTGTTGCGCGTTCCAATAAACTCGCAGCCACCCAGCACAAGAGCGAGGACCACGACAATCAGTACGATAACTCCGGTCTTCATCGGATGATTCTCCTTATTTTCACGAACGGGCCTTTTCCAGGGAATCGACGGCGTCGATCACCTTGCCGATTTCCTTCATGTATGCGGCTAACAAGGCTTCCGGTTCGATGTCCTTCGGCTTGATCTTTTCTTCGCGCTGATCGAGAAGGCTGTTGAAAGGTGCGGGATCGATACCGAACCTTTCGCGAGCCCGCTCGATAACGTCGCGCTTCCGCCCTGAAGCTTCGACGCCGTGCAGGATCAACGCATGCCGGAAGAGTACGCAGAAGGTCGAAATCGAGTCGGCCAGCAAGCGCCGCAGTACGTCTTTATCCGAAAGGACTCCGGAAGCCTTCTGGCGCAATCGCAGCAGTTTCGCGCGGAGGTCGTGCTCCACCTGCGCACGGTAAAAGCATCGGTCGATCTCGATCGCGGAAACGACGTCTGCGCCGTACAGGATGCGATGGTGCTCTTTGATGTCCTGAAATTCAATCGCAAAACAGTCGGTGGAAGTCCGGACTTCATGCTCCGTAAGCAACAGAGGCGCTGGGTTGCTCTGCTCCCGCCACCAGCGGAAAATCGGCCCCGTCGCGCCGAGTTGCGCGGGCGTAATCCGGCTGAGGACGCAGAGGATATTGTAGTCCGAAAATTTCTCATTGTGATCGCCGACAGCCGCGGAGCCATAGAGAATCACCGAGACGAGGTCGGGGCCAAGTGCTTTGCGGAGTCTTTCGACAAGTTGATCGAGCTGGCCTGGCATG
>Ga0182024_10004802_pt1 | contig 30739 bp, 32 predicted proteins | sample P32metaG_FD_120480 | JGI IMG/M metagenome (GOLD analysis project Ga0182024, IMG submission 120480) | Permafrost microbial communities from Stordalen Mire, Sweden - P3-2 metaG (Illumina Assembly) | ecosystem: Environmental > Terrestrial > Soil > Wetlands > Permafrost | place: Sweden: Stordalen... | reverse complement strand
AAGACCTACTCGCAGGTCTTCGCCGAAACGATGATCAAGCTGGCCGACATGAACTCGAAGGTCGTGGCCATTACCGGCGCCATGCCGAACGGCACCGCGCTCGATCTCTTCCAGCCGAAGCATCCGGACAAATATTTCGACGTCGGCATCGCCGAGGAACACGCGGTGCTCTTCGCCGCCGGCATGGCCACCAAGGGCTACAAGCCGTTCTGCGCGATTTATTCCACCTTCCTCCAGCGCGCCTTCGACCAGATCGTCCACGATGTCTGCCTGCAAAATCTCAACGTCGTGTTCTGCATGGATCGCGGCGGTCTCTCCGGCGACGACGGCCCGACGCATCACGGCCTTTTCGACATCAGCTACCTGCGCTGCATCCCGAACATGGTCCATCTCGATGCGAGCAACGAGGACGAACTGGCCGACATGCTCTTCACCGCGCTGCATCACGACGGCCCCATCGCCATCCGGTATCCGCGCGGCAACGGTCCCGGCGTCGCGCTCAAAGCCAAGCCCGCACTGATTCCGATCGGCAAGGCCGAAGTGGTGAAGCATGGCACGCAGGCGGTCATTCTCGGCCTTGGTGCGCTTCTGCCCATGGCCCAGGAAGTCGCCAAGGAACTCGAAGCGAAGGGCTATTCGACTGCGGTCATCAATCCCCGCTCGGTCAAGCCGCTCGATGGCGACACCATTTCTTTCTTCGCCCGCAGCGCCGACGTGGTCGTCACCATGGAGGATCACGTGCTGGCCGGCGGTTTCGGCAGCGCCGTTCTGGAGGAACTAGCCAATCGCGGCTTGCAAACGCCCGTCGTGCGCATCGGCTGGCCCGACGCCTTCATCGAGCACGGCAAGCCCGACGCCCTCCGCGCGAAGTTCGGCATCAGCGTCGCGGCCACGGTCGAGAAAACGTTGCCCTACCTGAAAAAAGCCAAGACCGCCACGAAAGCCCAGACGCAGGTCGTGGCGTAAGATTCATTATGTAGCGGCGGTCTATGACCGCCGTGCATAGGCAACACGTTTTTCTTTTTCCCTCGGCGGTCATAGACCGCCGCTACATAAGAAGAAGGGCCATCGCTCGGCAGTTGCCCTGCATTTGCTGGATTGACCCGTGGTTCCATCTGCCGGATAATTCGGGATGCTGGTAAAAGCTCCCCTCCCCGTGAAACCGTCCCCCGCGTCATCCCCCGCCACAGCGGAGGCGCCGGCGCGCACGGAAGTTCAGGCGCTCTACGATCAATTTGTCGTCCCGACAGTCAACCGGGGGCTCACGCTGACGCGGGGCAACGGCCGGCACGTCTGGGACGACCAAGACCGGAAATATCTCGATCTGGGCGGCGGCGTCGCCGTCAACAGCCTCGGCCACGCGCATCCCGCGATTAGCGAGACGCTGGCCCGGCAGGCCGATGTCCTGATCCACAGTTCCAATTACTACTACAACGAATGGCAGGGGCGGCTGGCGCAACGGATCGTCGAGCTGACCGGGCCGGGTAAAGTTTTTTTCTGCAATAGCGGCGCGGAAGCGAACGAAGCGCTGATCAAATTGGCGCGCAAATTCGGTCATGCTGCCGGCGACAGCGGCAACGACGGTCGTTACGAAATCATCACGGCGCAGAATTCCTTTCACGGCCGGACGATGGCGACACTCTCCGCCACGGGGCAGGACAAAATCAAGCAGGGCTTTGATCCGTTGCTGCCGGGCTTTGTCCACGTTCCATTCAACGACCTGGCCGCCGTCGAGGCCGCGATCACGCCGAAGACCGTCGCGGTGCAAATCGAGGGCATACAGGGCGAGGGCGGCGTAAACGTGGCCACGCCGGAATATCTTCTCGGCTTGCGGGCATTGACCCTCAAGCACAATTTGCTGCTCCTCTGGGACGGCGTGCAGGACGGCTATTTTCGGACGGGCCGGTGGCAGTGTTACGAGCGGATCCTGGAAAACGTTCCGGGCGCGGAAAACTATTTACCCGATGCCATTGCGATGGCGAAGTCGCTCGGCGCGGGTTATCCCATCGGCGCCGTGTGGATTCGGGAACCATATCAAAATGTTTTCACTCCAGGCAGTCATGGCACGACCTACGGCGGATCGCCGCTGGCCTGCGCCGTCGCCCTGACGGTGATGGATGTGGTCGAGCGGGAAAAACTCGCGGATAACATCCGCGCGCGGGGCGATGAACTCAAGCGGGGACTCGTCGGCACGCGGGGCATCCAAGAGGTCCGCGGCTATGGGGGGCTTATTGGCATCGTTGTGGCCGATGAACCCGCCAGCGTGGTCGCTCGACTGGCGAAAGTCGGACTCATCCTTATCCCCGCTGCACACAACACAGTTCGCTTCCTGCCACCGCTCAATGTGACCGCGGAAGAGATCACCGAGGCGTTACGGATTGTCAAAGATCACGTAAGCGCAAGCGTATAAGCATCTTCCAATAAATGAGCCTTCTAAAGCCTGGCAGTTCAAAAAAAATTGCAGAAATGCAATTTTGTTGTTGGCATATCTTCTTTAGGTATTACTATAGTTCGTAGAGGTTCTCTTGTAAGCCCTGAAACAAATACCTGCTCGTCCATACAATTCCATCTAACTGAAAAACATAACCATGAAAAAAATCCACTCACTCTTACTTCCCGCTGTGGTAGCTGGGATTGCATCGATCCTGACCTCCGGTATTGCCTTTGCCGACGATGTTTTCGTGGTCAACAATGGTAGTGATACCGTAGACGAAATCAACGGTAACACCGTTAGCACTTTTATTGATACTGACTTGAACAGCCCCACAGGCATTGCCATTTACGATGGCGATGTGTATGTGGCTAATAACGGTAATGGCGCCAATGAGGGTTATGTTGCGGAGTTCTCGTCAGCCGGCGCGTTTATCGAGGACTATTCCACGGGTGAGAATGGTCCCAGGGGAATAACCTTTGACAGTGCGGGCGATCTCTATGTGGTCAACCAAAGCAGCGGGAATGTCGTGGAAATCCCGACTGGTGGCGGCACAGGCACGGTGGTGGCGAGCGGTTTGGGTACCCCTAACGCCGTGGCCCTTGAGGGTGGCACTCTCTATGTGACATCCGGCATCGTCGATACAGTCACGGGCGGCGTTACCACTCCTTTCGCGACCACGGACTTGACTTCCCCCAATGGCCTCGCATTTGACAGTGCGGGCAATCTTCTGGTGGTCAACCATGGCACCAGCCAGATCCTTGAATACAGTCCGACTGGCACACTTATCGGATCCGCTGTTGAGCCCGCATACGCGAGCAGCGTGAATGCGCCCAAGGACGTCGCCCTTGATAGTCTCGGAGATTTCTACGTGACAGATGCCGGCGACAACACGGTTACGGAGTATAATTCCAGTGGCCAACTGGTGCAGGTTTACAGCACATTCCCCGGCGGCGCTTCGGCCTTCGACGGCCCCTGCTTCTTGACGACTGAACTTGTCGTTCCCGAGCCCACGACCTACGCGCTTTTGCTCTCCGGTTTGGGACTGCTTTTCTTCATGGCCCGCCGCAAAACAGCGATGGCCTAAACTCACTTTTTCGAATCTATTTCTGAACGACACCGGGCGAAGCGCAAGCTTCGCCCGGTTTGTTTTTGAAGTTGAAGGTTATTTCTCTGCAACTGGCGCTTGGTAAATCTGGTCAAAGACCCCGCCATCGCCAAAAAAGTCTTTCTGGACCTTGTTCCAGTCACCAAAGGTTTCAGCTTCGGTGAAGAGCTTGATCGCCGGGAACTGGCTTGCGTATTTCGCCAGCACGTCCTTGTCGCGGGGACGGTAGTAATTGCGGGCGATCACGTCCTGGCCTGCAGGCGAGTAGAGGTACTTCAAATAGGCCACGGCAACATCGCGAGTGCCATGCTTGTCGACGTTCAAATCGACCACGGACACAGGAGGCTCGGCCAGGATGGTCTGGCTCGGATAGACGATTTCAAATTCACCCGGATTGAGCTTGTTCACGCTAAGCAGCGCTTCGTTTTCCCAAGCGATGAGTACGTCGCCTTGGCCGCGTTGCACAAACGTGATGGTTGAACCGCGCGCGCCGGTATCGAGCACCTTCACATTAGCGTAGAGGGCTTTCACAAAATCCTTCGCCTTGGCCGGGTCATTATTGTTGGCCCTAAGGGCGTAACCGTAAGCGCCCAGGAAGTTCCAGCGCGCGCCGCCCGAGGTCTTGGGGTTGGGCGTGACGACTTCAATGCCGGGCTTGATCAGATCGGACCAATCCTTGATCGCCTTCGAATTGCCTTTGCGCACCAGGAAGACAATGGTCGATGTATAGGGCGAACTTTTGTCGGGATAGCGGGTCGCCCACTTCGGTCCGATGATATGCGCGTTGTTCACGATCGCATCAATGTCGGGAGGGAGAGCGAGGGTGACGACATCGGCCTCCAGCCCGTCGATCACCGCGCGGGCTTGTTTGCCTGAACCACCGTGGGATTGGCTGACAGTGACGTCGTCGCCGGTCTGCTTCTTCCAATAGTCGGCGAAGACCTTGTTGTAATCTTCGTAGAGCTCCCGGGTGGGATCGTAGGAGACGTTAAGCAGGGCAACTTGTTTGGCTTGGGCAAGCGTGGCGCTAAAACCAAGCACAAGGATAACGAGGGATGTAGTCAGGATGTTTTTCATATTCTATATAATGTCTGTAGACTTATTAATTTTATTGAATCTGTCAAGACTCATTGATGGCCATTTATTGAGATAAATTTCATAACTCATTATTAAATTAGATACTTGCGTTAAAACAATCGTGCCATTTATTTAATATCCCCCACTCCCTTAATCCAAACGATGCTTCTTCTCACTGCCTCAAATACCTTCATGACTCGCCGCCGCTTTCCCTGCTACCATTCCCGTTATTACAAATGAAGTCCTTATGAAAGGAGCGGATACGCACGATCCGATTACCGTTGTCTTCGCGTCGGACGACAACTACTGCCAGCACCTGGCGGTAACCATTCTCTCTTTGATCGAAAAAAATGAGAATGAAGTCCTCCATTTGATCGTGATGTCGATTGGCATCAATAAGCTTCATAAGGATCGCCTTGGCCGGATTATCGAAGGCAAGTCCCTGGTCAGCCTTCAATTCGTCGAACTCGATTCCTCTTCTTACCGCCATTTCCGAGTCGACGGCCACATTTCATGGGCTGCCTATGCGCGGATATTTATCCCCGATCTGGTGCCGCCCGAAATCAGGAAGGTTCTTTACCTGGACTGCGATTTATATGTGGCCGATTCCATTCGTCCTTTGTGGCAAACCGATATCACGGCCTATCCTCTGGCCGCCGTCCCGGTCGTTCATGAGGCGCACAAGAAATCGCTCGGTATTCCTGAAGATAAAAATTACGTCAACTCGGGCGTGCTCCTGATGAATCTGGACCTATGGAGGTCGCGGAATCTTACCAGGAAGTTGATCGATTACATTGAGAATAATGCCGGACTCCTGAAGAACTGGGATCAGGACGCGCTGAATGCCGTCCTTTTTGACCAAATTTATGCTCTGAATCCGCGATGGAATGTTTCAAATCGCACTTTCAAACTAACGGCTGAGGAATTGAAACTTCGACCTGAAGAGCACCAAAGTTTGAAGGACAAGCCGGGAATTGTTCACTTCACCACGGATTACAAACCGTGGGATTATCTCAATCCGAATCCATTCACGCGCCATTATTGGCGAATTCTTAAAACCACGCCTTATCGGGACTATCGCCCTCCCCTTCGCTCCGCCCTGAAGCGTTTGCCGCCCGAATATCGCCCGCGGACGCTCCTCGGAAAGTTATGGCCTAAAAGAGTTCAGAGGGATGGTTAGTCCCGGAATTTCATGAATCGTACTGAACACGCGCCTTTACATTGGGAAAAATCTTGTACGTTATCCCATGCCTCTTTCAATTTTAATTCAAACGATTCTTCTGCTCACGGCCTCCAACACGTTCATGATTTGGGCGTGGTACGGTCATCTCAAATATCTGCACGACAGACCCCTTTGGATGGTGATTCTGATCGCTTGGGGCATCGCCTTTTTTGAATACTGCTTTCAAGTGCCCGCCAATCGGATCGGCTTTCGGGCGCTCGATGGTTACCAACTCAAGATCCTCCAGGAAATCATCACGCTGGTCGTCTTTGTCGTTTTCGCCAAACTGGTCTTGGGAGAAAACCTGAAGTGGAACTACATGGTCAGCTTTGGCTTTCTGGCCGGTGCGGCTTGGTTTGCCTTTGCCTATAAATCCACTTAACGGCTGGTTGCTAAGCAGCGCGACCTTCGCTAAGCTTGCCCCTCCAATCATGCCCTCTTCTACTGCCGCCCCCTGCATGGGCACTTATACCGCACTGGTTGCTCCTTTCCGCGACGGCCTCGTTGATGAAGCCGCGTTCACGCGCCTGCTGGAGGAGCAGATCGCTGCGGACGTCGACGGCGTCATTCCCGTCGGCACGACCGGGGAATCGGCCACGCTCTCGATGGAGGAACATCTGCGCGTGATCGAACTGGCCGTACAGGTGGTCAACCGCCGGGTAAAGGTCTTTGCTGGGACCGGCTCCAACAGCACAACGGAAGCGATCTACCTGACGCAGGCAGCCAAAAAGCTCGGCGCGGACGGCTTTCTGATCGTCACTCCCTACTATAACAAGCCTTCGCAGGCCGGCCTTTTCGCCCATTACTCGGCCCTCGCCGAGGCCACCTGGCTGCCGATCATCACCTACAGCGTCCCGGGCCGTACCGGGATGGAAATCGGCGTCGATACGATGGCGTCGCTTGCCCTGAAGCACCCGAACATTGTGGCGATCAAGGAAGCGGGCGGCTCGATCGAGCGCTTCAGCCAACTGCGCCAGGCATTGCCGGACAACGTCGCGATTTTGAGCGGAGACGATTCGATGACGCTTCCCGCACTGGCGGTCGGGGCGACGGGCGTGATCAGCGTCGCATCGAATTTGATCCCGAAGCAGGTCGGCGACATGGTGCGCACGTTTCTCGCCGGCCGGCCCAAGGAAGCCGAGCAGATGCATCGGAAATATTATCCGCTCTTCCGCGATCTTTTTATCGAGGCAAATCCGGTGCCGGTGAAGACGGCGATGGCGCGCCAGGGCTGGATGACGGAAGAGGTGCGGCTGCCGCTCGTTCCGTTGCAACCGCAAAACCGTGACCGGCTGGAAATCGCCCTGGAACATTTCGGGCTTTAAGGAACGCGATGAACCCGAATAAGACCAAGATCATTATCGTCGGATCAAAGGGCCGGATGGGCGAGGCGCTGTTGCGTCTCGCCGGGCAGGACCCGAAGCTGGAATTGATCGCCGGCATCGATAAGGGCGACAACGCGCTCGATTTCATCGACCGCTGCGACGTGCTGATCGAGTTCGCGCATCATTCGCTCTCGGGCGATCTCGCGAAGACTGCGGCGAGCCACGGCAAGGCGCTGGTCATCGGCACGACGGGTCATACCGCAGACGAACGCACGGCCATTGAAACGGCTGGGCGGCGTATTCCCATCGTCTTCGCGCCTAATTTTTCCGTCGGCGTAAATCTTCTTTTTTACCTGACACAAATCGCGGCGGAAACGCTTGGGGAAAATTACGATCAGGAAGTCGTTGAGATGCATCATCGGCAGAAGCTCGACGCGCCCAGCGGGACCGCTCGGCGCCTTGGAGAAATCCTGGCCGAAACGGCAGGCGGCACGTACGACGACCTGACGCTCCATGGCCGTCATGGTGATGTCGGCGCGCGGCCCAAGCGCGTCATCGGCATGCACGCCTTACGCGGCGGCGATGTCGTGGGCGATCATACCGTCCATTTTTCCACCATCGGCGAGCGGCTTGAACTGACGCACCGCGCCTCCAGCCGGGATACTTTCGCCTCGGGCGCGCTCCGCGCCGCGCAATGGGTCCGCACCCAAAAGGCCGGCCTCTATTCGATGCAGGATGTGCTCGGGTTGAAGCGATAAGAAGCCCCAACCCCCGGCTTGTTCAGCGAGGAGTAAAGTGTATGATAGAAGCATGAAATTCGCGGATCGGATCACCTTTGACCCTGAACAATGCGGGGGACGGCCCTGCATTCGTGGGATGCGTATCCGGGTCAAGGATGTGCTGGAGATGTTGGCGGCGAGAGTTCCCGAATCGGAAATCCTCACCGACTTTCCCTATCTGGAGCCTGAGGACATTCAAGCCTGCCTTGAATTTGCGGCTTCAGAAATGGACCATTCCATTTTACGAGCAGCCTAAATTGTGCGTTTTCTCGTCGATGCCCAATTGCCGCCCGCACTGGCGCGGATGCTAATCGCCGAAGGCCACCAGGCTGAGCATCTCGAAGACATTGGGTTGCGCCATGCCAAAGATCCTGTGATTTGGGATTATGCTCTCCGTCACCTGACAGTCATTATTATCAAAGACGAGGACTTTGTGGATCGGTTCCGCCGTCTTCCAAATGGCTCCGTTATTGTTTGGCTGCGCATCGGAAATGCCTCCAAGCGAGCGCTCCTGGCTTGGTTCATGCCGCACTTGCCTGCGCTGCTGCTACGCCTTGAATCCGGAGATAAGTTAATCGAACTCCGTTAATCTCGGCACACTAAACTTTACGAGAGCATTAAGCCCCCACCGATCGTCAACCCGGGTGGCGGGGACGGACGACCCGGCACGGGTTTCCGCAGCAAATCATTCCGGCGGGCGTGTCCTTGGTGACAACTGAGCATGCTCCGATGATGCAATCGTCTCCGATCGTCACGCCGGGCATGACAAAGGTCCGGGCCCCCAGAAAGGCGCGCGCGCCAATCGTGATTTTTGCGGTCATGAGAAACATGGTTTTTTCAAAATCGTGCGTGCCGGTGCACAGATAACACTCCTGGGCCACGGTCGATTCGGGGCCAAGTTCAACCGGACCGAGGCTGTAGATGTTGGCCCGGTCACCGATGCAGGCGCGGTCATGCATGGTCAGGTTCCACGGAATTTGAATGCGAGCGCGTTGGTGAACAAAGGGCTTGCCGTTGAGTGTCGCGCCGAAGGCCCGCAGCCAAAATACCCGCCAGCCATTGAGCGGCTTCGGGGTCCACGAACAGAGAAACAGCCACGCGACCTCCCACAAAAACATTTTGATCTTTTCCCCGAAACTCCAGGGGGAGTCATAGATGGATTTTTGCTGGTAAAGTTTCATGGGACAACCTGGTTAGCCTCGAATGACTTGATCGTATCAATCAAACTCACGGCCGTCTGCGTGATTTCAAAATATTGTTTGAAGCTGTCAACCGCCCGGGCCGCCATCGCGATCTTACCCTTATCGTCGAGGTTAAGCCACTCCTCAAGCAAGCGGGAACAACCCTCGACGGTATCGGAATCGACCAGACCCGCGCCGCTCGATTCGATTTCGCGCCAGATGTTGACCGGGCGTGAAATCAGAACGGGAGTGCCGCAAGCGAGCGCCTCCACGACGGCAATGCCAAAATTTTCCTGGTGAGAGGGCAGAATAAAAACCTCGGCCCGACGAAGCGCGCCCCACTTGAGGTCGCCCGACAACATGCCGGGAAACGAGACACTTCCCGGAGAGAGGGCTTCGCACCGACCGGCGAGTTGCTTGAGCAAGTGCAGATAATCGGGGTGCGAGCAAGGTCCCGCGATCATCAGATGAAGATCGCGCCAAATCTCCTGCGACTTGGACTCCAAGAGATTCAGAAAGGCGCGCAGGAGAAGGTCACAACCCTTCTTCTCGTGCAAGCGTCCCAGAAAAAGGATCACGCGTTTATTCTCAAGTTGCGGAAACGCTGCGCTAAATGCATTGAGCTGCTCCTCCTTATTTTCAGGTGGCTCGCCGGTGCCGAGAGGCACAACCCGTTCAACGCATTGGTAGGGCCAAAAGCTTTTCCGTGCGAGCAGGAGTTCTTCCTGGCAGGTAAACAAGACCGCCCGGGCGTCCCGCAAAACGGAATATTCGGTCAGCCACCAGAAGAGGCATTTTTTAAAATGCTTAACGGGATAATAGCGCTTGAACCAGGGATCGAGCATCCCGTGCGGAAAAATAAAATAGGGACGCCCAGCTAACCGTGCCGCCCGGCGGGTGGCATGCGAGTTGAATCGCCAGAGCCCGTGGGAAATAATCGCATCAAACCTTCCGCTGTTTTGCATCAGCCACTGATTGAAGTCCCGGGAATATTCCAACGGTCCGTGTGCGGGGCCTTTCATGTGAACGGGAACCTGAAGATTCTTTTCCCACGCGCTGTCGGGGGCGTCGGCGCTGACGATCTCCACTTCGTGTCCCAAGTTCATGACCGCCTTGCTCAAACGGAGAATGGACTCGGAGATTCCTCCGGCAGCGGGGTCGATCGACGATACGACGTTCAAGATTCGCATTCCCCGTGCCGGGATTTTTTGTTGAGGCGAAACCGTCATGCTCCTAGAGGCTATTCGAAAAACTCGCGCGGGTCGCGCCGAAAGAATTTTTGCCTTCCAGCGAGGAGTCGAGTGAGGGGCATAGGCCGTTTTTACCGAATTTCAGAAAGTTGCGTAACGGAGCGTGCAAGATTACTCTTATTCCTTTATTTTGTTACAAGCCGCCTGAAAATCGCCATGGAAGAACTGATCATATCCGCCGAGCACGAGGAAAAGAATTATTGGAGGAACCTATGGAGTTACAGGGAACTCCTCTATTTTCTCGCCTGGCGCGACATTCTGGTTCGCTACAAGCAAACGACGGTGGGCGTAGCGTGGGCCGTCATCCGTCCCGTTATCAACATTGTTATCTTTTCGACCCTTTTTCAGAAAGTCATTCCAGTGTCATTCGGCACTGTGCCTTACCCCCTTTCTCTTACCGCGGGCACACTCCTCTGGGGATTATTCGCCAGCGCTTTTTCGGATGCCGGCAACAGCCTCCTCGCAAGCTCCAATCTGATTTCCAAGATTTACTTCCCACGTCTTCTGGTTCCGGCATCGACACTGGCCGTCGGCTTCGTTGATTTTCTTATTTCGCTGGCGATTTTAGCCGTGCTGATGATCTGGTATCATGTTATTCCCGATGTCAGAATTCTAACCGCACCCCTGTTTATTCTTCTGGCTTTGACGGCCTCTTTAGGAGCCGGATTTTGGATGTCCGCGCTGACGGTCCAATACCGTGACTTTCGTTTTATCGCTCCGTTTATTGTCCAGACGGGCTTCTTCGTTTCACCGGTTATATATCCGAGCGACAAATTTCATGGTTTCGAGCGCCTCCTCTATTCCATGAATCCGATGGCAGGGGCGATCGATGGATTCCGCTGGGCGGTTTTTCATGGCGCGGTCCCCGTCTTTTGGCCGGGGGTGGTCATTTCCATCTATACCAGCCTAGTCCTTCTCATCACCGCCATTTTCCATTTTCGCAAAACGGAAAAATCGTTTGTGGATATGATATAAGAAAACCGACTCATGAGCGACTACTGCATTTCAGTCGAAAATATCACGAAAAAATACCGGCTGGGACAACTCGATTCGGCCGGCGACGGGTTGCGGCATCGGCTTGAGCGGGGAGTGCGTTCATTATTTACTTCACCGCAGACTCTTTTCGCTAATAATAAAGCAAAAGAGTCGAGCGAATTCCTTGCCCTCCAGGATGTCTCCTTCCAGGTCAAGACGGGAGAAGTTTTGGGCATCATTGGCCGGAATGGGGCGGGTAAAAGCACGCTCCTGAAAATTCTTAGCCGGATCACGCCGCCCACCAGCGGGCAAATCCGCGTTCGAGGTCGCATCGCCAGCTTATTGGAAGTAGGCACAGGTTTTCATCCGGAACTAACTGGCCGCGAAAACATCTTTCTCAACGGAGCAATCCTCGGAATGTCGCGCGCGGAAGTCAAAAGCAAGTTTGACGAGATCGTCGCCTTTGCCGAAATCGAAAAATTCCTCGACACTCCGGTCAAACGCTATTCGAGCGGAATGTATGTGCGCCTGGCCTTCGCCGTGGCGGCGCACCTTGAGCCGGAAATTCTCATCATTGACGAAGTTCTGGCGGTGGGAGATGTGCAGTTCCAGAAAAAATGTCTCGGCAGAATGAATCATGTGGCCCGCACCGACGGCCGGACCGTCTTATTTGTCAGCCACAACATGGGGGCGATCAACACCCTGTGCAACAAGGCGGTACTGCTTCGCAGCGGTCAGGTCCAGGCCATCGGCCCGACTGGCGAGATTGCCATGCAGTATTTGGCCACCTCCGGCCTCAGCGCCAGCGAGATCTCTTTGACGAACAAGGTCAATAAAAACCCCGCGATCACCGTCATAGGCGGTCGTCTGGAGAATAAGGCAACCGGCGCTTCCGAATTTGCCTACGGCGACGACCTTGCCGTGATGTTGAAAATCCAGGTTAATGAGCCCCTCACTTACGGGGTTGAATTTTTCCTGAAGGACGGTTTGGGCGTGCCGATCGGCTTCTGTCCGAGTGATATTCAGAATGGCCTAAGCTTTACTTCGAAGCCGGGAGTTTTCATCCATCACTGCACCCTGCCGGCCATCCCGCTGGCGGAAGGACGATATTCTCTGGACATCATGATTTCAAAACCTCTCGTGACCGCGCACGAGGAGATCGAGAGCGCGTTTGTCTTCGACGTCGAGTCCACTGTTTTCCCCGGCACGGTCCGCCGCATCTCACAGCAAAACGGCTACGGCGCAATCGTGTTGAAAGTTACTTTCGACCAACCCATTCCCGACACTTCATCTCCTATCGATGAACGGGAAATAGTTCGACAGGCCACCGGCTGAAATGTCCATGAAGTTCTCGATTCTCCTGAACAACTATAACTATGGACGTTATCTAGGCGCAGCCATCGAGTCCGTCCTGAGTCAAACCCACGCGGATTTCAAACTCATTATCGTCGACGACGGCTCGACCGATGATTCACATTCGGTTATTGCGCGCTTTAAAGACCCGCGCATCGTTCCAATCCTGAAGGAAAATGGCGGTCAAGCCTCCGCATTCAAAGCTGGTTTTGCACACGCCACCGGCGATTACGTTGCGTTTCTGGACGCCGATGACCTGTGGGATTCCACCAAGCTGCAACGCTGTTCCGAAATTCTGTGCAGCGAACCGGACATTGTCCTGCTCAATCACAATTACCGTACAATCGGAGGAACAAACCAGCGGAAGATTCCCGAGCCACCACCCTCCGGCATTTACGATCTGTCGGCGGATCTCCGACGTCACTCAACTAGTTTGCCGCTTGTACCCACGAGCTTCTTTGTCGGACGACTCCACGAATGCCTGCAACTGCAGTTTGATGATCAGGCGTGGCGGATCGCCGCAGATACGCCCGTTATTATCGGCCTGGCTTTGAGAGGAAAAGTCTACCATCTAAGCGACGTTCTCGGTTCATATCGAATCCACGATTCCAACCTTTGGAACGGTCGTTACGCCCGTGAGCAAACGATACAACTCCATCCCGAATTTGCTTCACCTGGCGTTGAAGTTATCGATTCCCCCGTCTATCTTCACTTTCAGTGGTTTTACCGGCTAGCCAACGAAGAACAAGCGCGCCTGGGACGCAAGGAACGTTTCGACTTTTCTAAAACAGATATTGCAATATCCAACCGCATCCTTCGCACCAGTAGATTTTCACCTCAAGGAATTTATTGGCGCCTGGCAAAAAAATTCCGCAGATACGCATAGAGCACTGGTACTCCCAGACCGTTGTATACTCCATGAAGTCCAAACCAATTTCCTCTCCAACAGGTGATTCGAATCCGCGTTGCCGCATCGCCCTGATCGGTTGCGGCGCGGTTTCGGAACTTTATCACGCGCCGGCGCTCCAGCATTTGGAGGCGGAGGGTGCGGCCGTGCTCGCGGCCGTATTTGACCCGGATGCCGGGCGCGCCGCCAGGTTTTGCGCTCAATTCCCGAGCGCGCTTTCTTATCCGGATGAGTCCTTTCTCAAAAAAGTGCCGCTCGATCTGGTCATCGTCGCATCACCGGTAAGTTCTCATGAGACTCATGCCGTTCGCGCATTGGAAGCGGGAATCGCGGTCTTGTGCGAAAAGCCCCTGGCCGCGAATACGGCAGCCGGCGAGCGCATGATTGCCGCGGCGCTCAAGCATCAGCGGATTCTGGCCGTCGGGTTGCTCCGGCGCTTTTATGCCAATGTCCAATTTATCCGGCAAATCATTCAAAACAAAACCTTGGGTTCGGTAATATCCTTCACCATCCAGGAGGGGGGCTCCTTCAACTGGCCTGCGAGATCGGATTCCTTTTTCCGAAAAAGCACCGCGGGCGGCGGCGTCCTGCTCGACATCGGCGTGCATGTCCTTGATCTCGTGGTCCACTGGTTTGGCGAACCGCAGAAGCTGACTTACGCGGACGACGCCATGGGCGGTTTGGAGGCGAACTGCCGGGTGGAACTTTCCTTTCCGGCAGGTTTTAAGGGGACCGTCCATCTCAGCCGTGACTGGAAAACCTCCAATCTCTATGTCATCGAGTTCGAGCGGGGCACCCTGAAGTTGCGCGCGGGAGAAGCCGAGAAAGTGGAACTTCAATTGAACACCCCGGGTTTCTTGCTGGAGGGATCTTTGAAAGACCGCGTCGGTCTGGATTCGCCGTTGGGCACCGTTTCCCCGGCGTTATCTTTTCCGCAAGCCTTTTTGTCGCAATTGAGGGACTTGATTTTGGCGGTGCGGGGGGGCGGTCGTCCCGCCATTCCGGCGGATGAGGGGATTCGCAGCCTGCGTTTAATCGAGCAGTGCTACCAAAATCGGACGTTGATGGAGATGCCCTGGCTGACGCAGGAGGAACGGAAGTCGGGCCGGCTTCTCGCTGCCGGAGGGGGACGATGAAATGGGCGGTTCTCGGCGCAAGCGGCTTCGTTGGCTCGCGCTTTGTCGAGAAGATGCATTTAACGGGTGAGGCCTCTGTACGCCCGATCGTCCGCAATTTCTCGAGCCTGGCGAGACTCGCCCGATTTGAACTCGACTGGCGCGTGACGGACCTTGCCGATGTGCCCAAGCTGACCGAGGCGCTCCAAGGATGCGACGTCCTCCTCCATTCGATCGTGGGAGATGAATCGGTCATTCTGGGATCGATTCCGCCGGTCTACGAGGCGGCGCAACGGGCGGGAATTCGCAGGATCGTTTACCTCAGTTCCTCGTCGGTGCATGGGCTCGCCCCCCATCCTTCCACTACGGAAGAAACTCCGCTCTCTGATCAACAGCCCTTCGCTTACAATAATGCCAAGGTGCGGGCAGAAAAGTTATGGACCCAATTGCGCCGTACCGGAAAGGTGGAAGTGGTCGGCTTGCGACCCAGTATCGTTTTTGGCCCCCGTTCGCGCTGGTGCTCCGACCTGGCTTCGGAAGCCCTGGCTGGCATGGCTTATCTCGTTGGCGAGGGAAATGGAATCTGCAATACGATTTATATCGATAATCTTCTTCAGGCGATTGCTCGCGCGGCTCAAGCTCCCCAGGTCGATGGGCATTATTTCCTGGTGCGCGATCGGGAAACGGTGACGTGGAAGGATTTTTATCAGCCGATTCTGGAAGCGTGCGGCACTCGGCTACGGGATGTTCATCAGGTTGAAGCGCCGGAGTTCCACCGACCCAGGCAGGCCCCTCTTGCCCGCTTGCGCAGCTCTTCTTTTTTACAGATGATCAAAACATTTGTCCCTCCCGTTGCTATTCGCATGAGCAAAGCTGCGCTGGAAGCGCTGCCGACTCCCCCAACGCCCTCTCCCTGGCCAAGCGACGAAAAACCGCGTCCGCAAGTGACGGCCGAGATGGCGGCGTTGCAGCAATGCAACTGGCGGATGTCCTGCGCCAAGGCAGAAAAACTGCTTGGTTACAAACCCCAAGTCAGTTTTGCTGCAGGCATGGAACTCTCCATCGGCTGGCTGAAATTTGCCGGTTATCCCGTGAAAAGCGCCGGATGAAAACGCTGGATTTCAATCAATGGGCCGTGGTGGCACACAACGATGATACCGGGTTCGGGCGTCAGGCGCGTGATATCCGTAAAGTGTTGTCTCTAGGTCGTCACATCGTTATTCCATCCGAACGGCTCACCGACCATCCCTTGAACCCGCACGACGAGGTCCCGCTTCGACCGAGCGCCCCGGAAACAAGGGTGAGAGAGGTTTTGCAAGGCCTTCAGGGCATCATCTTCTTTGAGCGGCCCGCGTGGCATGCCGATCTTCTGCGCTGCGCTCGTGAACTCGGCGTGGCAACGGTCTGCGTGCCCAATTGGGAATGGTTTCGAGCCACTGATAAAAGATGGGACAATTGCGACCTATTTGCTTGCCCGAATGATATGGCGCTGCGGACCGTCCGACGTTACGGCCGGACCAATTCCATCTTCCTGCCCTGGTGCCTTGATCTCGACTCGCTGCCCGCGCTTTCCATAGCAGGCCCTGCCCGCACTTTCGTCCATAATGCGGGACTGGTGGATCCCGATGACCGCAAGGGTACGCGCGATACGGTTGAGTCGTTTCTCCGGACAGGTCGAAAGGATATCCGGCTGATCGTCCGGCTCCAAAAGGAAGTCCCGCTGCCGGAATTGGATGAACGCATCGACGTGCAGGTCGGCAATATCGAAAGCCACGCCGATCTCTACCGGAATGTGGATGTGGCGATCCAGCCGTCCAAGATGGAGGGAATCGGCTTCTTGATTCTGGAGGCGGTCTGCGCGGGACTGCCTGTCATCACCACCGATTACCCGCCCATGAATGAATATGTGTTGCAACCGGAATTGAGGGTACGAACCCATTGGTGGAAGCGGAAAGCTTTTCCAACCGCCTGGATCAAACATGCGCATCTTCGCCTGCCCAGGAGAGATGACCTTGTCCGCCGTATTGAGTGGTGCGCGGATCAGGATATGGACCGCTTTTCAAAACAAAATCGGGCCTGGGCCGAGGAAATATTTTCGGCGGACCATCTTCGCCGGCAATGGTCGGAAGCTTTTGACGCTCACTTGTTTTCCTCTCATTCAAAGTCATGACCCCGTCACCTTGCGAGTCGTGGCCCGTCAGCGCCTACATCCCATGCTATAACAATGCCAAGACGGTTGGCCTGGCGATTCAGGGAATTCAAAATCAGACTCATCCGGTGAACGAACTTTTTGTGGTTGATGACGGTTCCGCCGACAATTCCGCCGAAATTGTCGAAGGTCTCGGTGTGCGGGTAATCCGCATGGGAAAAAATAGGGGACGCGGCGCCGTGCGCGCGCAAGCGATGGAAGCGGCCCGAAATGAATTGGTGCTTTGTTGCGATGCCACGAACCGGTTGGCCGCAAACTTCCTCGAAACCGCACTCAAGTGGTTTTCCAATGAACAAGTCGTCGGCATCTCTGGCCGTTGGTACGACCCCCATGCGCAAACCGCGGTTGATCGCTGGAGGGCGCGACACCTCTTCCAACAGGACATGCCTCAGGAAATTAAACACCGGAGTCCTTTCGCTACCTATGGGGCGCTGGTACGGAAAAGCACGGTGTTGCAAGCGGGAAACTACAACCACCTTCTGCGCCATGGAGAAGACTTTGATCTTGGAACTCGCCTCTTGGCCATGGGAGACGTGGTCTACGATCCAGCTTTGGAGGTCGAACCTGTGGCTCATAACACCTTGTTCCAGGTGATGGAAAGATTTGCCCGGTGGAATCGCGCCTCAATCAAGAATTATACGCTAAGCGACTTTATCAACAGCCACATCCTGGCCTGGAAAATACTTATTCCCCGCGACATCGAGAAGCGAGACTGGTCGGCGGCGCTTATCAGCGCGGCGCTCCCCTATTTTTCCATTGCTTATGCTGACAACAAGTCCGTTAATTTTTCCACCGAATCAACGCCTTAAAAAGAGAAGACACGTCCTAAGGTGTGGACTTATTTAGTGCAGCGTGTTTAATGAGCCCGATTCGCATTTAGGCAATGAAATCGCTTTCACAATACATTCCATTTTGGGATTACGTGCGAGGCCTCGCCCTACTTTGGTTTTTCATCTTTGATGCGAACTTTACTGTTTACGAAACATCCAAACTCCCCTGGAACGCCTGGACGGATGCAGCTATCTTCTTGGCCATAAGCGGGTTTTATATTCTTCTCAGTCCGAAAGGATTTAGAGGCTGTCCGAATTTATAAAATGAGATCAGAACGATGCTTTTGTCCATAATCATTCCAACTTTCAAACGGCGCGAAACATTAAGCGTCTGCCTGGACCATTTAGCTCGGGAAATGCAAAAACATTCTCCGGACGTTTTTGAAGTCATTGTGACGGATGATGCTCCAGGCGACGATTCACCCGACCCCTTAAGCCGGGATTATCCCTGGGTGGTACTTAATCGCGGACCGCAAAAGGGACCGGCTTCCAACCGTAATAGCGGAGCAAAATCAGCCCGTGGTGAATGGCTTATCTTTTTGGATGATGATTGTCTGCCTCAGCCCACCTTTTTATCTGCTTATATTGAGGCTATTCATAAGAACCCGGACTATTTCGTATTCGAGGGCTCCACGTTGGCGGAACGTCCTAGAATGCGCTTGGATGAAGAAGCGCCAATCAATGATCAAGGAGGTTATCTTTGGTCGTGTAATTTCCTGATCAAACGGAAATTGTTCCTTGAGATGGGAGGTTTTTGCGAATCATATCCCTATGCCTGCATGGAGGATGTGGATTTCCGCGAACAACTCAAAAAAAGAGAGCTTAAGTTCCTTTTTGTGCCAAAGGCGAGCGTTGTTCATCCTTGGAGGCCTCTAGCACCCGACGACATGTATTTAAAAATGCGTTTGATTTCCCATGAGGTTTACTATGATCGTTATCCATTGCGAAGACCTTCCTTCTATTGGTCTTGCAAATCAATTCTCCGCAGGTGGCTACTGGCTTTATTCGTAGAGGCCCCCGGCCTAAAATTTCGCGGTTTTTGGCGTTATTTTGCCAGACAATCGACAGTAACTAAATGCCAGCTTTTGATTGGTTTGGGATTAAGTCGAAAAAAAGGCAGAAACTAGGGCGTGTTTACGAAGAAGGATTAGGGGGTTATCTGTTCGATGGATCGTCCTATGATTTTGATTGATAGCCGTAATAAGCGCCACCCAACCGGCTGAATTCAGCCTGTCCTTTGCGATCGGGAGGAACAATTGGAGTCTCAGTGGTATTTTCAATATCGAAGAGATGGGACAAGACGATGGCGTAAATACACAAATCAATAATAATGTCCTTGAAGTCTCCGAAAACCATGAAAAAACCAAGCATCATGGTTACAAGATTACATAGGATCCAGACATAAAAAGGAAAGAGAGAAGATCGCTGGTCCGCTTTTGGTCCGAAAACAAAATGTGTCGCCGCCCATATTTCAATCCCTCCGAGAGCAACAAAGGCAATGCCTCCAATGATCCCCACGATATCGTAGACACTTAGCCAGCCCGTATGTAAGATTTGTCCCTCGATAAAAATCTTTGCCTGGTAGTAATCTTGATCCGCCCTCGACCCTTGCGTGGCCATAGCGTTGTAATAGTCAAATTCTTTCGTATCGATGCTGAAACCCTTTCCGATCCATGGACTTCTTTTCAGATATTCCTTGATATAGACATCTTGAATATTCTTCCTGAAAAAATTGGATGATTCGGCATCCTCGATTGCCTTCTGATCCCATTCTCCAGGTAAAAATGACAACGATCTCTGGGCAATCATAGGAAGCTTGTTTGTCGGCAGAGGGATTAGATTATTGCTTGATGCGACGACGACTATAAGCGCCACGACAATAAGGCCCGCGGGTAAGAAAAGAGAGCGCCACGAGTAATAGCACCAGGCACCGACCATGGTGATCATGGCGAAACCAAATAGGGCACTCCGATAACCGCTTGCAATCGCGAAAATGAAACAGATGAACGAAAGGCCACCCACCCACCATCGCTCGGGACGAACCCATGTGCCAATTGGATAGTGGCTAACCAAATAAACCTGACAAACACCACCCAATGGAGCAAAAATTGCAAAACGACCTATGACACCTCCCGAATCGCCACCGGGACCGGAACCGGATTCTGAAGCCATATAAGCCCCCACATTGACACTGTTGGTAACGGTATAGAGTAATGGGGCCAGGCTGGGGATATAGGTGGAAAGGAGATAGGGCATGCTCGAAATAGCAGCCAGAATGACGCAATAGAGGGGTACTTTACTAAGAAAATCAACGGAGGGGGTCGCTATATTAATGCCGCAGAAATAGGCAAGAACAGCCAAATAGATGAGGATGGCCGGTTTCCCCCCCTCCGTATCACCGCCCGCAACGCGCACGTTCAAGGCATGATTGTGATAAAGCAAAATCAACGTAATAATCAGGATTGGCCAGAAAAACTTGGGCTTTCCCACTTTGATCTTCCTTTGCCTGATGATGACATAGCCCATAATATAATAAATAATCAGCAGGATGCAGGCAACATGCTTGGCCTCCAAGGGTAACGGCAGGAAATTCATCGCCCCCGTGATGCTGCCGCCAAGCAACGGCCAAATGCACAACGTGTCTTTCAGGACAAAGAAAGCCAGCGCTAGCGCAAGCAGAATTACAAGAAAATACGCGGGCAAATAGTCAACCGTCAGGGTTGAAGAAATGATGAACGGCACCAGGATAAAGCTTGCCCCAATAATGAGGGCATTAATGATCATGCGTTCAGTAATCATTGGTCAAAATATCGTGGTTTGTGATTGGGTTTCGCAGCCTATCTTTTTTAAAACTGCAGCAAGCAGTAACTCTACCGGTTGCCTTTCCGAGATTCAATGATTACCCAGCCCAACCCAATTACTCTTTTGTCATGGCGGAAGCCCTCCGATCACGGACGATCAAGGTGTTTTTATATTTGCAGGGCTGGGGAGTCGGGAGGGTTGGAATGTTCCTTAGAGGGTGTCTGGAAAGCAGGTGCAGATACCCTCTTCGTCATCCAAATCTCAAGGCGTCGGCTGAGGTTCCACGCAGTGATCGCGATGACCAGATAATCAAAGGGCAGTCGAAGGCGTATTCGGGTAAGGAAAATCGCCGACGTGAATGCGCTTAAAACGTAGACGATGAGGAATAATTTTTCGCGAGGAGTGAGCGGGAAACGCTTGATGTCGGTCAGGCGCCAACCTAAAAGAGCCAGTAATAATGCATAGCTGATCGCCATCACGATTTGTTTCCACGCTGAAAACTCTTCGTTATTCTGCGTCGCGTAAGCGTTCATCGTATTGAAAAAATTCAGCACTCTTTCCAAATAGTTGACGAGCGCACGCCATGGGTGCTCTTGAATGTACGAGAGGGCAACGCGCCAATAGTAGCTATCGGTTTGGAATTCGTCCAAATTTTCGGTCGCATAGTAATAGGGCTGCATGGCGTCAGCAGCCGAGCCCTCGTAAACAACGACGTTTTCATTATTCCCAGCCAAAAAATTAACACCCGAGTTGGAAGCAATGGGAACGAACCGATGAAAGAGAACCGCGTTGCGCAAGGTCCATGCTCCGATGACAAAAGAGGCGGCAAGGGCCATCAGCAGAACATCCCGCCAACGAATCATTTTAAGAAAACGAGCAGTTCCAAATACAACCGCCATTGTGAAGAGAAAAGTGGGCACAACAAGGATGAGAGTGCCGTACGAGAAGCCTGTGACCAGGTTGAGAACCAGTCCTCTCGGGGTGACCAGAGTAAGGGTAAGGGCGAGGATGAAGAGAAAGCCGGCCAGTGTTTGGGGATAGATGGTGGCACTGATGTAAAAAAGAATCGGATAACAAATGACCAGACCGGTGACAATGAGAAGTCCCGCGAACATTCTTCTCCCTGAGCCAAGCCGGTAGAGCAGAAAAATAGTTCCGCTGAGCAATAGAAATTGGGCCACGCGAAAGCCAAAAAAGCCGCCACCCATGGCTCGAATGGTGGAAAGAAAAAATGCATAACCAGGCGGCCGGGAGGCGGTCAGGTGAACGCCATCCAGGGAAAAGCCGGGACCATGAAGCAGGTTATAACTCAACTGCAGATACTCTTCCGCGTCGGAAAATTGCGCTGTCCGAGGAAGAATGTCACTGTAGATCACCCCGGCAAGCAGGTAAAGGAGCAGCAGGAGAACTCCCGCGATTTCGAGGATGCCTCCAGGTGATTTCCTGGGAAAACTTCTGGCTTGGAACAGGTCTCGTAATCGCATGGGGAACTGAAGCGTAGCAGGCTGCTCCTGGAGTGGGCCCAGCAGGATTTGAACCTGCAACCAAGGCATTATGAGTGCCCTGCTCTAACCATTGAGCTATAGGCCCGCTGTTTAAAGGCTATCAATGAAACGATTTCGCGTCTAGAAATCTCCCTATTCCGCCACCGCCCTTATGGAAACGCCACCGTCACCGTCGATTCCGCCGCCTGATCAGAGCAACGACAAGTTCCTGGCCATTCTGTGCCACGTTTCCCTCTTTCTCGGCGTCGGCTTCATCCTGCCTTTGATCGTCTATTTGGTGAAGAGAAGAGAATCCGAACTTGTTGCGGCCCATGCGAAGGAAGTTTTGAATTTTCATATCTCGCTGGCGATTTACGCCATCTGCACCATTCCTCTTGTATTTTTTCTGATCGGTATTCCGATTTTCATGGGGCTTGGCCTCATGTCGTTCATTTGCGCAATCGTCGCGGCCATTCAGGCATCCGAAGGCGGGTTTTATTTTTACCCGCTGACCATTCGGTTTATTAACTAGGACTCTGTTCGCGCACACAACAAAGGGACGACTCATACCAGCAGCGAGGCCTTGCCAACCTTTTGCCGGACGAGGAAAAAGTCAACGAGCGCATCGCGAATTTGGATCGAGTGGAGGATGCGCCGGCTGGAAGGACGCGCGACAAGTCTAGCCACGGTCAGGAAACGTTGCCCGCCCGATTGCGAATCGTACGAATTGAGAGCAATGCGATAAGTCGGTTTGACCGGGAGGGGGGAACCATCGGCGGAGCGTAAATCCTCGACCTGAGATGTAGTTCCGTCCCCGGAAATGATGACGCGTACGCCCATGAGATTGCGGGATTCGCGTCCGGAATCGAAGTCGCGGGCCAGGGCGAGGAAATCGTCACGCGCCAGTTCGATGGTTACGATCTCGTTTTCGTAGGGAAGAACGGCCCACGCATCCGCCACCGTTTTCGTTCCGGGCGCAAGCGGATGTTTATCGTCGAAGAGACCATGGACAACAGCATCAATTTCCACTCCCTTTTTACGTAGTGCCGCGAGCATGGCGCTGCCGATCAGACGCTCGACATCGCTCGGACGGCCGAAAGCCGTGGCCACGTCGAACGGCTCAGTCAGCTCCCCGATTTTTTGCGCCAACACCTGGTCCGCCGAGTCGAGATCGGTCCGGGTCAGCGAGAGCACGAGCGGGTCGAGCGCGATTTGATGATCCATCTGGACGGTGCAAGCATCGCGCCGGAGCAAGCGGCGTGAGGCACGGTCGAAGGTGAGATCGATTTTACCGGCATAAATGCCGTAATGATCGGCTTGCGTATAAAGAACATGGTTCACCGTTTCGCTGGAGCGATTCTGGTGCGTATGGCCACCGAGATAGGCGACGAGTTGCGGAAACTCGCGGGTGAGCGCACCGACCCGGTTGGCATAATCGTCGCGGCGGGTGAGACCCATGTGTCCGGCGAGCAGAATGGCATCTGGCTTTTCCGCGGCGACCTCGGGCAGGAGCGCGCGCAACGTTTCAACTGGGTCGAGCACCTCGAAACCGGTCAGTTTTTCAGGAGGCAGCCAGGTCGAAAGAGCGGGTGTGGTCAGGCTGATGATGGCCAGCCGAAAACCGGCGATTTCCTTGAGGAGCCAAGGCTGGATTTTAGCCAGCGGGCCTGCGGATTCAGTCAACTTTCCAACCGGCGTGTCGGCGATCATCGCGTTGCCGGAAAGGACCGGCATGGAGGAAAGTCCGACGCAGTCGGCGAAGGCTTCCATGCCCCAGTCGAACTCGTGATTGCCCACGACCCACGCATCGTAGGCGAGCGCGTTGAGGCATCGGATCATGGCCGCACCCCGCGTGCGCAGTCCCAGCTCGGTGCCTTGGTAGACGTCGCCGACATCGAGAAGAAGGGAGTTTGCATTCGCGCGCTGCCATTGGCGAATCTGGGTAGCGCAGCGGGCCAGTCCGCCCAGATCAGGATTATCATTGTAATCAACCGTGGGCAGGATGTGACCGTGCAGATCGGTCGTGTGGAGAATGGAGATGGTGACGGCATCGGCCTCTTCCGCCCAAAGCGGACCCGGCAGCGCGGCGAGTAGGGTCCCCTGCCCGAGCATTCGCAGGAAGCGGCGCCGGCTGAACTCGGACGCGTGGATGTTCACGCCTTTTTCAGGTTGGACCTTGGCGTCTTAGACGAAAACAAGCTGGATAAGGTCAGGCCGTGAATCGCGGCCAGCTTAAGAATCGAGCTTAGGCGCAGGTTCCACCTGCGACCCGCTTCGAACGACTGGTACATTTTGTAGGAAATACCCGCGTGCTCCGCGAGGCCCTCCTGGGTAAAGCCTGCTTGTTTCCGCAACGCACGCAGTCTTTTGGCCAGAAACAGGGCTTCCTGAGGACGTTTGGACATCCCACAGGCTTTCTCGATTTGACTCCGGATAACACTAACCTATCTGTTAGTGATCTCTCGAGCATCGGCGCGCCTAAACCACGCTTTGACTTTAGAGCCGGGTGGACCTTATGTAGAAGATATGTCAAATGGTCCCGGCCCCGGTTCATCGGGCAATGTCCTCGCGGCGGTTTGCAGTTTCTTCATTCCCGGTCTCGGGCAACTGGTGCAGGGACGCGTCTTGATTGCGCTGATCATGTTTGTGCTGGCCGGCATTCTCTGGATTTTCTTTCTCGGCTGGCTTATTCACCTCTGGTCGGTGATCGACGCGGCGCTTTATCGCGGTTAAGAAATCACGATGAATGATCTTGAGATTTGTTTTTTGCCCGCGCAGTGGAGGGCGTTGGATGCCGAGCGCCTGCGCGTTTCGGCGTGCGCGGTGATCGATGTCATTCGCGCAACTTCGACGATTGTGACGGCCCTGGCCCAAGGCGCATCGGGCGTACAGCCGGTTGCGAGCGTGGACGAGGCCTTCGCCTTGAAAATGCGGAATACCCAGGCGTTACTGGTGGGCGAACGCGGCGGTCAGGCCCTGCCGGGGTTTGACTTGGGCAATTCGCCGGAGGACTTTACGACCGAGCGCGTGCAAGGACGGCCCATCATCCTCACGACGACCAACGGCACGCAGGCGCTGGCCGCTTGCGACGGCGCGCGGGCGGTGGTCACGGCGAGTTTGCTGAATCTCGAAGCGGTGGCGGCGCGGCTGAGGGAAATCGGTCCGCCCTGGATCATTGTCTGCGCCGGATGCGAGGGCGAGTTCGGCGTGGACGACGCCGTGGTGGCCGGTGCATTGGCGGAGGCGCTGGGTCAGGAGCACGCCCTGGTTTCGCTTTATCGCTCGGTGCGGCGGGAGCTGGCGGAGACCCTGCTCGGGAGTGCGGCGGGCCGGGAATTGCTCAAGGTGGGGCTGGAAAAGGACGTGCCTTTTTGCGCGCAACGGAATCTGTTTTCGATCGTGCCAACGCTGGGTAAAGATGGCGTGTTGCGAGGGTAAGGTAGCCGTTGCGCGCCGCGCAACGGACCGTCGCAGGGCCTGCGACGGCTACCTAATGACCGGCGACGAGGCTGGAGTCAGGCGTAACCGGCTGGCCCTCGACGACCTTCGCGCCGCTGAGCTTGGCCGTTTCGTCGAACCATTTTTTATAATCGGCTTCGCTTTCGACCACGAGCGTCCCTTTCATCAGCGAATGGTTGTTGCCGCAAAGTTGGGCGCACACGATTTCATAGGTGCCCATTTTGACCGGGACAAACCACAGGGGAATGACGGCGCCGGGCATGGCGTCCTGCGCGACGCGCATGTTGGGGATGCAAAAGTCGTGGATGACGTCCTTGGACATGACGTCGACGATGCAGGGCTTGTTGACGGGAAGATGCATTTCGCCGATGGCGGTGAGATCGTCGGCGGCATCCGGGTCACTGCGGTCGAGACCCAGTTGATTGGACGTGCTGACGAGCTTGATGTCGCGGTGGCCGAACTTGCCATCGGGCCCGGTGTATTGGAAGTTCCAGAGGAATTGCTGGCCCACGGCGCGCAGATGGATGACATCCGGCCCGGTAGGGAATTGATCAACGCGGTTGGCCCAGATCGGCGCGGCAAAGGACATCAGGAGGACGACTTCCAGCACGAGGACGCCACCTTCCAATTTGGTGGGCAGGTGGCTGGTCGCGCCGACGTAGTTCGCCTTGGGATGTTTCTTCGCCTGAAAACGCCAGAGCGTGTAGGCATAAAAGGAGCCCCAGCCGACGAAGAGGATGAGCATGAACCAGTGCAGCATCTCCAGCATGCTGTCGATGGCGTAGCCGTGCAGGGAGGCATTCGGCGTGATGCCGAGCATTTCAATTAAAATGGCGAAGCTCATGCGGGTTTCGGAGGGATCCCTGGTTCAGGCGGGGCTTGGTCGTCACTCAACAGTTCCTGATAATCCGGCAGGGGATGCTTGGCCCGATAGGCGAGGTGAAAGCCAAAAGCCGCCACCGCGCCGAGCATGGCGAACATGATGACGACCATGGCGAAGATTCCCACAGTGGCGGCGTTGCCCATTTTGCTGCCGGTGGTGTCCCCATAGCAGGCCGCGCAGGCCATGGCGCTGGTGTTGGAAACGAGGACGAGAAGTCCGGTCAACGCGATCAGCGCGAAGCCACGGGAGAAGAGATGAGCTTTCATGATTTTAGCCTATAATGAGTTTCTTGGTCTTCTTCAGGAAATGGATTTCGTAGGCCACGAGCGCCAGCGCCGCAAAAATGGAACCAATCCCCGCCACGGTGTACCAAACATTGCCCGTTGTGCTCGGGTCGGTGAAGCAAAACCAAGCGAAGATCAGCGAGATGCTGATCCCGGCGAAGATGATGACTTGATGGACGAATTTAAGGGACATTGCGTTCAGCCGGAGGGTTAATACGGTCCTTGATCGGGTCGCCGATGCCGGGAATTTCGGAATCCCACCAGGAAAGGAAGATCATGCCGGCAAGAAAGATCGCGCCGAAGATGAAGGTCTTGGTAACAAAAGTGAATTGCTTGAACAAAGTGGCCATGAAATAGGCGATGAGACCACAGCGCATGGCAGCGGTGAGAAAGACGAAAAAGACGTTCCACGTGGGCCCGAAATTAATGCTCCAAGTAATGACGGTCAGCAGGACGACACCGAAAAAGCAGAGAAAGAATTTCCAGTTTTCGTGGAAATGCTCCCACGCATGGGCCACTTCAGCCGCCTGATCGTGAGCCTGGGGGGCTTCCTCGGAATGATCGGTATGGTCGGCGCTCATGATCTTAATTTAGTACGGATGGGAACTTTTTCAAAACGTCAGGTGAGATAAAGAATGGGGAAAACGGTGATCCAGACCAGGTCGACAAAGTGCCAGAAAATGCCGGTGACCTCGATGCGGTTGGAAAGCTGCTCCGGGTTGCGCTTGTAGAGCCGCGAACCAATGGTGAGGAAATAGGTCATGACCACGACACCGCCGACGATATGGAGGGCGTGAAGGCCGGTGACCAAAAAGTAGATGGCGTAGTAGGTGCCGTAGGCGGGCAGCAGATAGTCCGAACGCTCGACGTCGCTCTTCTGGATGGTAATCGTCGCGTCTTCGTCTCCTGCGGCGGCTTCCGGCGCGGACGCTCCTTTTTCCGGGGCGAGATTGACGAGATAGCTCGGATTTTTGTCCGGCACGAAGGTAAAGGAATCCCCTGCCGTATTCTTGACATCCTCCGAGCGAACCTCGTAAACATGCTGGGAGGGAATCGAACCGACAAAAGCGTTCATCTTCTGCAACTCGGGCATGTATTTGTCGATCGCATCGGCTTTGATCATCACACCCAAGTGGTTGAACTTCGAGTGGTATTCAACGGCCTTGATGCAGAGGAAGGCGATGCCGCAGAGAATCGTGAGACCGAGGGCCAGGCGATAGGTATTGAACTTGCGTTCCTTGAGCGCAACCCAGGCCCAGACCATCGTGATACTCGATGTGATCAGGACGCAGGTGTTGGTGAAGCCCAGCGCGACGTTCTGGATGTGGTCCGGCCAGGTGCCGTCCTCCGCGCCCAGACGCATGAAAAGATAAGCCGTGAAGATGGCCCCGAAGAGCATGACTTCAGAAGCGAGAAAGAGCCAGATGCCGAGCTTGCCGTTGTAGAGGCCGGTATCGGGACGCGCCGTGAGGGTGTAGGGGATTTCCATGAAAAGTTTTAAGTGAGGGGCGGGAAACCGATGCTGCGTTCCAATTCGGGCGGAGGGCCTGAAATGTGGATCGCCTTGGTCGACGTGGGCGGTTCCGCTTGCGGAGTGAAGTCGGTCGGATGCCCCGGCACGCTATATTCGTAGGGGCCGCGATAAGCGACGATCGGATGGAGGAAGTTGCCGTGGGGCGGGGGCGACGGGGCGGACCACTCAAGCGTGGTGGCCTCCCAGGGATTGTCGGAGACCTTGCGGCCATATTTCCAACTGAAACAGAAGTTGATGATGAACGGAATTTGCGCGAGACCCATCAGCCACGCAGCTTCGGAGATGAAAACATTCCAGTGGAGAACGTCCCTGTTCAGCATCTCGTAGGTCGCGCCGCCGTCATACATGCGGCGGTGCATGCCCGCCATGCCCTGGAGGAACATGGGGAAGAACACGCAATTCATGAGGATCATGGTCGGCCAGAAATGGACCTTGTTCCAAAACTCGCTCATCATGCGGCCCGTGGCCTTGGGATACCAATAATGGATGCCTGCGAAGAGGGCAAAGATGGTGCCGGGCGCGATCACGTAATGGAAGTGGGCGATGATGTAATAGGAATCGTGCAGAAAGGTGTCGGGCGCGTTGAACGCGAGCGGAATGCCGGTCAGGCCGCCGATGCCGAACAGGGGCAGAAAGGCGGTGGCCCAGAGCATGGGCGAGGTAAAGCGGATCGCGCCGCCCCACAGGGAGATGATCAGCGAGCTGAGAATCAGGATTGTCGGGACCGAGATAATGATCGTGGTCAACTGGAAGAAGGAGCTGACCGCCGTGCCCATGCCGGTCAGGTACATGTGATGCGCCCAGACGATCATGGAAAGAAATCCGAGAACAAGAAGGCCGTAAACCATCTGGTTGTAACCCCAGAGCGGTTTGCGGGCGTTGTTGGCGACAATCTCAGCAATGATGCCCAAGCCGGGAAGGACAAGCACGTAAACTTCGGGATGGCCCAGGAACCAGAACAAATGCTGCCAGAGAAGCGGTGTACCACCGCCGCTGATGTGCAGCGGCGTGCCGCCAACGACAAGGCCCGAGGGGCTGAAAAGACTCGATCCGGCGAGGCGATCCATCAACTGCATGAGCGCCGCGGCTTCCAGCGGCGGAAAGGCGAGGAGGAGCAAAAAAGCGGTGACGAATTGGGTCCAGACGAAGAAAGGCATCCGCATCCAGCCCAAGCCCTTGGCGCGAAGCTGGACGATGGTGGTGATGAAATTCACGCTGCTCAAAAGCGACGAGGTGATGTTGAACGCCATCGCGATGATCCAGACCGACTGGCCGGTCAGCCACATCGGCCACTTGTAATGGAAATCGTGTCCCCAGAAAACTGTGTCGATGGGCTGGTCGGAAATGGTGGCCAGCGGCGTGTAGGAAGTCCAACCCGACTTGGCCGCGCCGCCCGGAACCAAAAAGCTGCCGAACATCAGGACCGCGCTGATGAAGAAAAGAATAACGCTGCCCATGTTCAAGCGCGGGAAGGCCATGTCGACCGTCCCGATTTGCAGCGGCATGACATAATTGCCGAAGGCGGCGAAAGCGACGGGCACGATGCCGAAGAAGACCATGATCGTGCCATGCATCGCGCCGAGCGTGTTGTAAAAATCGGGGGTCATGACGCCGCCCGGCATCTGGTCCGGGCCAAAAATAAGTTGCAGCAAGGGCGGATGATTGGGATCGGCCGGAACCGGCACGGGATCGACCGGGGCGGAGGCCATAAGCCCGAGGTGATACAAAATCTGGTGCACCTGGTACCCGATATGGTTGCTCGCGTTGGTCCAGGTGAGCGCCTGCCCCGGAAAGGCGAGTTGCCAGCGCATGAGGAGCATCAGCCCGAAACCGAAGAAGAGGAAGGTAAGGCCGGCCCACAAATACTGGATGCCGATGGTCTTGTGGTCGGTGGAGAAAACATAGGTCCGCCAAAAGCCGAGTTCGTGATGCTCATGCGCGTGATCGTCATGCGCCGCGTGGCCATGGGCCGATGCGGCATGGGTCGATTGCCCCCGAGCCGGAGCGGCGGCGGCTTCTGAGCTGGGGGGGAGATCGTCCATAAGGTGGGTTACAGGCTGGCTTTATGCTTACACATTTTTTCAGCGGTGCGCAAAGGTTTCTCCATGAAAATAGAAGTATTAGAAGTCCTGCGGACGGCAGTAAAATTCCTGCGCGGGGCGGTAAGTTTTGTTACGCATTCTTTAGAACGATTTTGAGCCATCGAACTGAAAGGCAACACTTGCCGTGCCATTTTTGACATGAATGGTTTGTTCAAGCGTCTGGGCGAACCGCGGATGCCAGGCATCGATTTTGTAGTCGCCGTCTTGGATTTGCATCCAGTAATCCTCGTACACCTTGAACTTGCCATCCGTGTCCGTCACAGCAAAATTCCGCGACTTCAGCACCATGACCCAGCATTGCATCCAGGCGTGGACGTCGCATTGGAGGGTGTAGATGCCGGGGTCGTCGAATTCCTTTTCGTCGGTCTGGCCCTGGGTGGGCTGGCCGAAGTTGAAAAGGTCGGCGCCGGGAGGTTGGCCGGGGCCGTT
>Ga0182024_10004801_pt1 | contig 30741 bp, 31 predicted proteins | sample P32metaG_FD_120480 | JGI IMG/M metagenome (GOLD analysis project Ga0182024, IMG submission 120480) | Permafrost microbial communities from Stordalen Mire, Sweden - P3-2 metaG (Illumina Assembly) | ecosystem: Environmental > Terrestrial > Soil > Wetlands > Permafrost | place: Sweden: Stordalen... | reverse complement strand
TCCCCTCTTCTTTTTCACCAACGCCTCCGTCGAGTCGGAAACCCTTGTCATGATGAGGCAGGGATAGAAGCGACGAAGCGCACCCCACCGGAGTTCCCCGCGAGGACCTCAACGATGCAACGATCACCGTCGAAACGCGGCGGCCGTCGGGCCGCCATCGCGCCGCTCACGGCCCTGCTGCTGATTCCCCTGCTGGGGCTGGTCGCCTTCGCCGTGGACTTGGGCTGGATCGTCCTGACCCAAAGCGATTTGCAGAACGCCGCCGACTCCGCCGCGCTGGCCGGGGCCGGCAAACTCATGAACGGCTTCGTGTCGTACAACCTGCCCAACCAGGCCAACAACCAGGCGAGCATCCTGAGCACGGCGGAATCCAGTGCCAAGAGTTCGGCCAAGCAGTTCGCCGGCCTCAACGCGGCCGGCGGCGTCTCGTCGCTGACGCTTCTGGACAACGACATCCAGTTCGGCTTCACGGACGCCAGCGGCAACTACACCCCCGCCGCCTCCGGCGTCTATCCCAACACCGTCAAGGTGACGGTGCGTCGGGACGGCACGGCCAACACGTCTCTGGGACTATTCTTCGCCCCGGTGCTCAACATTTCCACGGTGAACCTGACGGCGACCGCGTCGGCGACCATCTACGCGGCCAACATCAATAGTTTCACCAACGTAAGCAACCAGGCCATCGGGCTGCTGCCGGTGACGTACGACGTCAACAACTGGAACAATTTCCTTGCGACCGGAATGGGCGGGGACGGCGGCCCCGCCATGACGGACTCCAACGGCAACCCCGAACTGAGCGTCTACCCCAGCGTCAAGGACACGGGCAATTTCGGTCTGCTGGGCCTGGACGACAGCCACGCCGGGGCCAGCACCGTCAGCAGCTGGATCACCAGCGGCCTGACGCAGCCCGACGTGCAGAACCTGCTGAACAACAGCGCCAACGACCAGACGTCCTTGATCCCGCTGTCCCAGCACAACCAGAACATCCTGCCTTCCGCGTCCACCGACGGCATGGGCAGCTGGAACTGGGTCGGCGACACCGGCATGAAGACGAGCGTGCTGCACACGATGGACAACTACGTCGGCGACACCTTCCTCCTGCCGCTATTCGAGCCGCTGAACAACGGCACGGCGAAAGGCTCCACGTACACCGCGGGGAACGGCAACGGCTCCCATTATTACTACAACATTGTTCAATTTGTAAGTGTAAAAATCACTTATGTCGATAACAAGTCGCTGGTGGTGCAGCCCAGCGCGACGGTCGTTAATCTGAACTGGGCGACCTTCTCCTCCACGGCGCCGGCGGGGACAGGGTCCGGGAGCGCCTCCACCACGAACGCCACGACGTTCGCCCCTCCGAAGCTGACGCAGTGACGTCGGGGCCGGAACGAACGAGGGGGCGCGGGCCGACGGCCCGCGCCCCCTCGCGCCATTGCGGATCGCTTTACAGCGTTCCCCTCCGCGCCTGTTCGCGTTCGATCGCCTCGAACAGCGCCTTGAAGTTGCCCTTGCCGAAGCTCTTCGACCCGCGCCGCTCGATGATCTCGAAGAACAACGTCGGCCGGTCTTCCACCGGCTTCGTGAAGATTTGCAACATGTAGCCTTCGTCGTCGCGGTCCACCAGGATGCCCAGCCGGGCCAGCTCGGCCATGTCTTCCTCGATGGCGCCGACGCGCTGCGGCAGCAGGTCGTAATAGGCGGCCGGCACCTTGAGGAACGAGACGTCGTTGTGCCGCAGCGCCCTTACTGTCTCTATAATGTCGTCGGTAGCCAGGGCGATGTGCTGCACGCCGGGGCCGTTGTAGAACGTCAGGTATTCCTCGATCTGCGACCGCCTCCGGCTCTTGGCCGGCTCGTTGATCGGGAACTTGATGCGGCCGCCGCCGCCCTGCACCACCTTCGACATCAGCGCCGAATACTCCGTGCTGATGTCCTTGTCGTCGAAGTGGACCAGCTGCGAGAAGCCGAGCACGTTTTCGTAGAAGCGCACCCACTCGTCCATCTTGCCTTCCTCGACGTTACCGACGACGTGGTCGATGGCCTTGAGGCCGGTCGGGCGGAAGGTGCGCGGGCTGTAGCGGTCGGCGTCGAGCGGTTTGTAACCGGGGGCGAAGACGCCGCGATAGCGGTCGCGGTTGACGAAGGTGTGCGTGGTGTCGCCGTAGGCGCGGATGACGGCAAACTCGTAGACGCCGTTCTCGTCCTCCAGCAGCGCCGGCGGCGCGACGCCGGTCGCGCCGCGTCCACAGGCCGTTTCGTAGGCCGTGCGCACGTCCTCGACTTCCAGGGCGATGTCTTGTACGCCGTCGCCGTGCGTGAGGATGCGCTGGGCCTCGGGGTGGTCGGGGCCGAGAGGCGAGGCGAGGACGAACGTGATGTCGCCCTGGCGCAGGACGTAACCGGCCTCGTGGCGGGTCTTGGTCTCCAGGCCGGCGTAGGCGATCACGTCGAAGCCGAAGGCGTTGCGGTAGAAGTAGGCCGACTGGCGGGCGTTGCCCACGAAGAAGCGGATGTGGTCGATGCGACGGAGGGCAAGGGCGTCGGCGCTTTCGGCGGCCGGCTCCGGGTAGACGGCCGCGTCGTCGAATTCCCACACTTCGTCAACTATGACGCTGTAGATGGGAGTTTTCGGGTTCTCGGGACGGTCGCTCATGACTTGATTACCTCACGACCAGCGGTTGTTCGGCGAGGGTTCTGTTATTGTACCAGAACTGGACCCAATAGAGGGCGGGCGCCGGGAACGTGCAGTTGCGTATTCGGAATAGGAGGCTGCGGACGGCCAACGGGTCGGGCGGAAACGTCACCGTGTGGGTTAGACTTGAGAAGACGCGCCGGCCCGAGTCGGCATGTCGGCAATCGATCCGGGCCTGTCCCGTCCCTCTTCCGCCCGCGACCTCCAGATAGACGCACAAGATCGGCAGGCGCATCGGAAAGGCGGGTTCTCCTACCGCCTCGACCTTGCCGATCATGCCCAAGACGTCAACCTTGTTGGGTCTGTTCGGTTCCGGACGAACGTCCTCACAGAGCAGCATGTGTCGGACGACGGGATCGATTCCGTTCATCGTCTTCTCCGTTCGCCGCGCATCACAGCACCGGAATCCCGAACCGCCGCACCAGCCCCTCCAGTTCCCGCCGCAGGAACGGCAGCGACGGGGCGACGAACAATTGGTCCTGCATCCGCGACGGGTCGTAGTCGGTTGCGATCACCACGTCGGTCTCGAACGGCCGGCGCGTCACGTCGGGAGAAAACAGCGAATACGGGACCTCACCCGTCGAAGAAAGAATGCCGGCGCCGAACACCTTCGTCTCGCCGGCCTCCTCGATCAGGCCGAATTCGATGCTGAACCAGCTGAACCGCTTCAGGGCCAGGACGTGATCGCCGCGCATCGTCGTGGCCACGGCCTTGCCGATGAGGACGAGCAGTTCGGCGTAGTCGCGGTTCATCTGCGACGGGACGTGGCCGAGGCAGTCGTGGATCATGTCCGGCTCGGGCGTGAACTCGGGGTGCGAGCCGTGGCGGAGGAACTGCGTCACCGGGAAGCCGCGGGCCGCAATGTACTCATAAAAGGTCCGGTAAGGCAGCGCCCCCTCGGCGGAGACGAGATGCAGGTCCGTCTCGCGCCGCAGCCGGTCGCTGAGGAGTCGCAGCTGCGGGATTTCGTCGCGCGTGATGGCGAGTCGGCGTTTGCCGTCGAGGTAGATTTGGCTCGCGTATTTGACGTGCAGCTCATCCAGCAGCGGGCTGACTTCGCGCCAAATCCGCGTCTCCTCCGGGGTGTAACGGATGATCGGCGGCCCGAGTCCGCCCAAACGGTGGGCGCGACAAAGGGCGAACAACTCCTTCCGTCGGCGGACGTAGGCGTCGTCGCCCAGGCCGGGGTGTCCCGGTTCCAGTTCGAGTTCGGTCACATCCGGCGGCGTCACCATCACCTGCGCGTCGATGGGGGCGCCGTATTCGATCAGTTTGATGGCGTCATTCATATGGGGCGCCCCGTGTGCGGGGACTGTGTCATCGGGCGGCGGACCTGTCTACTTCCATTATACCCCACCGGTAGGGCGGCCGTGGTCCGCCGGTGCGTTCCGCGTAGGATGTATCAGCGAGTCGGTTTCCTCCGCGCCTTGGGAGCGTTGTCACCATGAAAGCCGCCTACATCGAAGCGACGGGCAGCCCCGACGCGATCCGCTACGGCGACCTGCCGGCGCCGACGCCGAAACAGGGCGAAGCGCTAGTGCGCGTCGCCGCCGTGGCCGTCAACCCCATCGACCTGTACATACGGGCCGGCACGGTTCCCATGCCGCTGTCGTTCCCGTTCATCGTCGGCTGCGACCTGGCCGGCACGGTCGAAGCGGTCGGCCCCGGATCGACGCGCTTCAAACCGGGCGACCGCGTATGGGGTTCCAACCAGGGGCTGCTCGGGCGACAGGGCACGTTCGCGGAGTACGCCGCCGTCGGCGAGGACTGGCTCTATCCGACGCCGGCCGGCGTGACCGACGTGCAAGCGGCGGCGGCGGCGCTGGTCGGGATCACGGCGCACCTCGGCCTGTTCCGGGATGGGAAGCTGCGCGCGGGCGAGATTGCTTTCGTCAACGGCGGCACGGGCGGCGTCGGGGCGATGGTGGTGCAAATGGCCAAGGCGGTCGGTGCCGACGTGGTGACGACGGTGGGTTCGACGGAGAAGGCGGAACTGTGCCGCACCTGGGGGGCGGACGCCGTTTTCAACTACAAAACGCAAGACGTGGACGCCGGCGTTCGGGCATTCACCAAGGGCAAGGGCGTCAACGTCTGGTACGAGACGCAGCGGGAGCCGGATTTCGTGCGGACGGTCGAGCTGATGGCGCCGCGCGGGCGGATGATCGTGATTGCGGGCCGACAGGCGCGGCCGGCCTTCCCGGTCGGCCCGTTCTACGTCAAGGGGCTGTCCTTGCACGGCTTCGCCATGTTCAACGCCACGCCGGACGAGCAGCGCCGCGGCGCCGACGACATCAACCGCTGGCTGGCGGAGGGCAAATTGCGTCCGCCGATCGGCCGCACGTTCCCGCTGGCGGAGACGGCGGCGGCCCACCGCTTCCTGGAGGAGAACACGCTGCAAAAAGCGGGAACGCTCGTCGGTAAGGTGGTGCTCACGCCGTGAGAATGGTGGAGGGTGGAGGGTGGAGGGAAAAGGCAAGAACCGACCGCTTGCCGTCTTTTCCATCCACCCTCCACCCTCCACCCTCCACCCTCCACCGCTTTTGCGAGCTATAGTAAAAATGCGGTCGAGCGCCGCCCCGCGGCGTCGGGGGCGCGGCGGCAATGCCTGCGACCGGACAGGCAAGGGGGAGCAGCGTGAAACGGACGATTCGCCTACGCGGCCTGAATGGGGCCGTCAAGGGACGGGCCTGGGAAGCGACCGACCTGATGCGCGTCGGCCGGCTCGATCCTTTGGAGATCGTGCTGGACGACAGTTCCGTCAGCCGCTACCACGCCGAAGTCAAGGCCACCGACCGCGGCTGGCGCGTGCGCGACCTGGGCAGCACCAACGGCACCCGCCTCAACGGCGTCCGCCTCGGCGCCGGCCAGTGGCCGCTGCGGCCGCGCGACTTGCTGCAATTCGGCGAAGTGGCCGTCGTCGTCGAGGCCGTCGAGGAGCAGCCCGAACCGGCCGACGCCGGGCCGGCCGAAGAATCCGGCATGCGCGTCGAGGGCACGGCCAAGTCGTCGTGGGACGTGGCCCTTCAGGGCTTGGCCTTCGACAGCCACAGTTCGCCCCGCGCCGGCGACCAGCTCATGGCCCTGCTCCGCGCCGGCCACCACCTCGGCCACATCGAGAAGGAAGAAGACCTTCTTCATTCGATTCTCAACGACGCCGTCGCCGCCCTCGACGCCCAGCGCGGCGCCATCGTGCTGGCCGAGGGGCCGGAAAATAAGCTCAAACTCAAGGCGATCGTCTCCGGCCGGGCCGAGCCGCGCGCGGCGGCGTCCGGCCGCGGCGAAGCCGGCGGACGCTTCCAGTTCAGCCAGAGCCTCGCCAACCGCTGCGTCAGCCGCGGCGAATCGATCCTGTGCCACAGCGTCGAGGAAGACCCCGAACTGGCGGTGGCCAAGAGCATTGCCGAGGGGGCGATGGCCTCCGTGCTGTGCGTGCTGCTGCGGACGCCGCGCAAACGCCTGGGCGTGCTCCATCTCGACCGCAGCCCGTGGCAGAAGCCGTTTACGATGGAAGACCTGCACGTCGCCGACGCCCTGGCGGCCAACGTCTCAGCCGGCATCGAGTGCGCCCAGCTGCTGCGCAAGCAGCGCGACCTCTTCCTGGACACCATCACCATCCTGGCCCAGGCGGTCGAGCTGAAGGACGAATACACCGGCGGCCACATCTACCGCGTCAGCACCTACTCCACCCTGCTGGCGGAGCAGCTGGAAATGTCGGCGGCCGAGTTGGAGCTGATCCGGATCGGCACGCCGCTGCACGACATCGGCAAGATCGGCATCGCCGACTCCATCCTGTGCAAGCCGGACAAGCTGACGCCGGAAGAGTTCGACGCCATGAAACTGCACACCGTCAAGGGCGCCGAGATCGTGGCCACGGTGCCCGACCTGCGGCCGATCATCCCCATCGTGCGCTCGCACCACGAGCGCTGGGACGGCCGCGGCTACCCGGACGGCCTCGGCGGCGAGGCCATCCACCCGCTGGCCCGCGTCGTGGCCCTGGCCGACGCCTTCGACGCCATGACCTCGGATCGGCCGTACCGCAAAGGGATGCCGGCCTCCGTCGCCTTCGCCGAGATCGAGAAGATGGCCGGCAAACAGTTCGACCCGGTCTTCGCCGCCGCCTTCCTGTCGCTGCGCGAAAACCTGCAGCGCGAGATACAAACCCAGACCACCGCCGCCGCCCACTCCACCCGCAAACTGCGGCCGGTGACGGCGTGAGGCCGCTTCATTAACTAACCCGAAGCGCAAGCGAGGGAGAAGGTCAGGAACCTTCTCCCTCGCTTGCGCTTCGGGTTAGTATTTCACGTCTCCACCGCTTTCGTCTTCAATCCCGCCCAGTTCCCGTCGCGCGTCTTGCCGACGACATAAATATCAATGTCCACGTCCCCGAAGCGGAACACCTTGGCGCCCGACAGCTGCTCGCCGACGACCTGTTGCAGGTCCTTGTATTTGTCGGCGTCCGGGGCCGCGTCGTCGGTCAGGTTCGCAAAAAACTCGGCGAGGGTCCGTTCCTGAACCGGCGCCACCGGGTCCGCCCCGGCGAGCCGACGCGCCGTTTCCGCATCGAGGTCGCCGGCCGCCTTGCCCCAGGCGAACGCCTCAAACGGCTCGTCCGTGTCGCTGGGGTAGAGCAGACCTTGCGACGCTTTTCGCAACGCCCCCAATACGTCCGGTTGCATGGCTTTTCCCCGTGAATCGGCGCGACGGCGGCTCATCGGTGGTGCTCCCGCGGCGGCGGAATGGGCGAGGCGTCCGCCTGCTCCTTCAGGGGATCGAGGACGGCCGGGTCCGCCCGGTCAAAGAAGTGGTAGCCCGTCAGCTGCTCGACGGCCCGAACGGCAACCCGGTATTTCCCCCAATTATTGTCCACAGTTTCATCGTTCGGCATGACGACGGCGATCAGACGCGTATTCGCGTCCACTGCCCCGCCCCGGCCCAGTTCCATGACGACCTTCCAGGTCTTGGCCGGCACGACGACCTGACCGTGGGCGATGAAGTCGGCGCTCTTCCCTCGACTCTTGCCGCCCTGCCCCTGCGGCCCGGACACCACGTACAGTTCCTTGCCGTCCTCGGCCAGCGAGCGGCAATACGACTCGAATTTCTCCCAACCTTTCTCGTTGTTGGCCGCCGACTGGGGCACGACGTTGGTCATCACGAACGTCGCCTTGAGCGCCTCCATGTCGCTGCCGCGGTCGGCGGCCGGACACATGTGCCCGCGGTCGAAGCCGGAGCCGCTGTACTCCTCGGTGACGATCCTTTTGAATCCGCCCGGCAGACCGTCATCCGGCTGGAAGACGAGGCCTTCGCGGTCGGCGTCGCCGAGGTCTTCGCGCACCAGGCGCCAGCTGACCCAATTGGGCGTCCCCTTGGTGTTGTTGTACGACAGGGCGTAGTACTTCTTCTCCATCAGATAGTTGTCGCGGTTTCCGGCGTCGGCCCCGCTGGGATTACCCCAACGCAGATGGGGATAGCCGACTTCCGCCGGGTTTTGCGACGGCCCCGGGGGTGGCGACGGCCCGGTCTGCCGTCCGTTTTCGAGCACGTAGTACAGGACAAGGGCCGCGACAAGCAGCAACGACGTCCCCCAACTCAGGTGGGTGCGCTTCACGGGTCATCTCCTCCGGCGCCGCGTGCGGGGAAAGTCCGGCAAGGGGACGGGTCTGGGAAAGAGTATACGCGGTCGGCGGGAAGGGCGACACCCCGGAACTGTGGTTGTTCCGGGAGGGCGGGTTGGTATAGTGCCGGCCGCGCGGTCGTGGGCCGCTCCCCACCTTCCGGGACGGGGGCCGTGCGGGGAGGCGAAACCGTGAAGCAAAGTGGACGGCTGTGGTGGTTGACGGCCGGCGCCCTGGCCGGGGCGCTGGGCGCGGTGTTGTGGGCGGGCCGGCCGCGCGAGGCCCAGGCCTGCACCGACCGCTTTGAGGACTACATCATCGCCACCGGCGAGGTGGCGACCGCTCCCAACGTGCCGACCGACGGCGTGTGGATGCTCGACTACCGGGCCGGTAAGCTGCTCGGCACCGTCATCGACCGGAACTCGGGGAAAATCTCCGGCTGGGCCGAAGTCGATCTGGTGACGGAGTTCGGCCTGCCGCCGCGCAAGGACGTGCATTTCATGATGACGACCGGCATGGTGGCGCGCGGCCAAGCAGCTCTGTACGTGGCCGAGACGACATCCGGCAAGTTCGGCGTCTACACGATGGGCCTACGGCCGGACGGGCAGCCCGGCGTCATGATTAAGCGGCTCGATCTGGTGTTGTTCCGGCAGCCGGCCAACGCCGGGAATTAAGAGTACGTCAGGGCGAGCGGCGCGGCGTCAGCCCGCCGGTAAAGCCCAACCGGCGGGCTGACGCCGCGCCGCTCGCCTTTGATGAAGCGTTAGCGGCCGAAATCGACCGTGGCCGTTTGGTTGGGCGTCACCGTGACGGTACGGGTCTGATCCATCGGCTTCCCATTTTCCATCCACTTCGCCTGGACGCTGTAGGTGTACGTCTTGTTCGGCGTCAGCGGCGGCGACGCGAAGTCGCGTTCCATGCCCGTCTGGTGCGTCTGATCGCCGTCGAAAAAGACCTGGGCGTTGGCGTCCGGGACGCGCACCTCGACGCGGGCGCGGTTGTCCGGCGCGGCCGGCTCCGCATAGGCGGCCTGCGAGACGCCGGTGTCATACGACGGGGCGACGGTCGTCGTGTACGGCTGTGTGTAGATCACGTTGGGCGAGTAGTCGTAGGCGCCGTAATCATAGGACGGGTATCCACCATAGCCGTAGCCGCCGTATCCGTAGCCACCGAAACCGCCGCCGTAGCCGCCGAAACCGCCGCCGTGGTAGCCGCCGCCGCCGTAGCCGCCGTGGCCGCCGCCGCCGTGGCCGCCGCCGCCGCCGCCGTGGCCCGCATCCACCGGCAGGGCGGCGAAGAGCAGGGCAGCGATGGCGCAAGCCGCCGTGAGGACGATGGGATGACGTTTCAGAAACATGATGCTTCCTCCCCTTACCGGCTGCGGCCCCTGCCACCGTCGGCCTAAGACGAATGTTCTTGACAGTCCGGTGCAGCGTTGCGTCCGTCCCGTACCTTGGGAATAGGTTGAGCACATTGCGCGCCGAAATGAATCAATAGGTACAGATGCTACAGATGCCATCGCCGCTCCGCACTTGCTCACCGCGCATTTTTACGGCGAAGGCGTTGTGGAGTTCGCTCTTCGACGGCCCGTTTGCTCAGGTGACAGCGGCCGGTCAGGTGCGGGCGGGCCGCTGGTACTCGGTGATCTCCACGGGCCGGGGCGGCAACTCGGCGACCTGATGCCAGGTCGGCTCGGGGTCGTCGGGGCCGGCCGCGGCGGACAGCGGCGCCTGACAGCGGCGGCCCCGCCGTAGTAGAACCGGATGCGGAACTTTCCGCAAAGAAGGTTCAAAGTCTCCGCTGTCGAACGCCGGCAGGACCATAGGATAACCGCCGGAACGGCGTGTCCAGGGGAGTACACCTATGAAGGCGATTCTGTTGCGGGAGCCGGGCCGGTTCGAGCAAATCGGCATCGACGAGCCGGCGAAACCCGGACCCGGCGAGGCGCTGGTGCGCGTCCACCGCGTCGGCATTTGCGGCACCGACATCAGCGGCTACCTCGGCAAGATGCCGTTCTACAGCTACCCGCGCATCCCCGGCCACGAGTTGGGCGTCGAGGTGCTGGAGGTCGGCCCCGACGTGGCCAACGTCCGGCCGGGCGACTGCTGTTCCATCGAGCCGTACATGAACTGCCAGCGTTGCTTCGCCTGCCTCCACGGCGGCGTCAACTGCTGCGAAAATCTGCAAGTGCTCGGCGTCCACACCGACGGCGGTTTGCGGCCGCGTTTCGTGCTGCCGGCCCGCAAGCTGCACTCGTCGAAGCGGCTGACGCTGGACCAGCTGGCCCTGGTCGAGACGCTCGGCATCGGCTGTCACGCCGTCAACCGCGGCGCCCCGAAGGACGGCGAAAACGTGCTGGTCGTCGGCGCCGGGCCGATCGGCTTGTCGGTGATCGAGTTCGTGAAGCTGACGGGGGCGACCATCACCGTCCTCGACCTGAATCAGCAGCGTCTCGACTTCTGCAAGCAGCGGATGGGCGTTCATCACACCGTCCGCTTCGGCGACGAAAACGGAGTTTGGGAGGCGCTGAAGGGCTTGACGGACAGCGCCCTCTACCCGGCCGTCTTCGACGCCACGGGCAGCCCCAAGTCGATGTGCGGCGCCTTCAACTACGTGGCCCACACCGGCCGGCTGGTGTTCGTCGGCATCGTCGTCAACGATGTCCAGTTTCCCGATCCGCTGTTCCACCGCCGGGAAATGACGCTGTACGCCTCGCGGAATGCGCTGCCGGAGGACTTCGACCGCATCATCCGGCTCATCGAGGACGGCAAGATCGACACGCGGCCGTGGATCACGCACCGCACGCCGTTCGCGGAGCTGATCGGCAACTTCCCGTCGTACACGAAGCCGGAAACGGGCGTCATCAAGGCGATCGTGGAAGTGGACGGGTAAAACGGAGCCGCGAATGATCCGATCCAGCGTCACGATCAGCCTGGTCCCCGAAGCCCGCGGCGGCCCGTTCGTCTTCTGGGACGACCACGCCGCCGCCTGTCGTGAGGCCAAGCGACTCGGCTTCGACGCCGTAGAAGTATTCGCCCCGCCGGACATGGACGCGGCCGCGCTGAGGCGTTCGCTCGACGACAACGGCCTGAAACTGGCGGCGATGGGCACCGGCGTCGGCTGGGTGTTGCACCGCCTCACGCTGACAAGCCCCGACGCGGGGAAGCGCGAACAGGCGATCCGTTTTATCCGCTCCGTCATCGACGTGGCCGGTTCGTTCGACGCCCCGGCCATCGTCGGCTCCATGCAGGGCCGCCACGGCGACGGCGTTGAGATGCCGCAAGCGATCACCTATCTCGTCGAAGGCCTGAACGCCCTCGGCGAACACGCCCGGCAATACGCCGTGCCGTTGCTGTTCGAGCCGCTCAACCGCTATGAAACGAACCTCGTCAACACCGTGGACGACGGCGTTCGCCTGCTGCGGTCGCTGACGACGGACAACGTGAAGCTGCTCGTCGATCTGTTTCATATGAACATTGAAGAGGCGGACGTGGCCGCCGCGATCCGGGCGGGAGCCGGCGCCGTCGGCCACGTCCATTTCGTGGACTCCAACCGCCGCCCGGCCGGCTGCGGCCATACCGACTTCGCCCCTATCGCGGCGGCGCTGCGCGACATTGGCTTTAACGGCTACGTTTCCGCCGAGGCGCTGCCCTATCCGAATCCGGCGGAAGCGGCGGCGTTGACCATCCGGGCGTACCGCCGATTCTTCGGCGCCGAGTGAAGGAGGCCGCGGTGCTCAAACACCAGCTGATCCACCCGCGGATCAACGAAATCCTCGGCCGGGCCGGCCACCACGCCAAGGTCCTGCTCGCCGACGGCAACTACCCCGCCTCGTCCAAAAAAGGCCCCAACGCCGAGCTGGTTTGCCTCAATCTGTCGCCGGGGATCGTCACCGTTGCACAGGTGTTGACGGCCGTGGCGTCTGCCGTGCCGATCGAGGCCGCCAACACGATGGGCTACGAAAAGACGGGGCCGTACGCGCTGACGGCCGACCCGCCGGTGTGGGACGATTTTCGCCGCGTGCTGGCCGCCGCCGGGCTGAAATTGGAGCTGAAGCCGATCGAGAAATGGGATTTTTACACGACGGTGTCCACGCCGGACCACGTGCTGACCGTGCAGACCGCCGACCAGCAGCGCTTCGCCAACCTGCTGCTGACCATCGGCGTGCGCATGGATTGAGGGAGAAGTCATGGAACGCCGGCCGCTGGGCAATACGGGCCTGACGCTGCCCGTGTTGAGTTTCGGGGCGTCGTCGCTGGGGCAGGAGTTTCGCCCCGTCGATCTCAACGAGGCGCTGCGGGCCGTCCACGTCGCGCTGGACGCCGGCATGAACTTCATCGACACGTCGCCGTTTTACGGACGCGGAATGTCGGAAGTGCTGCTCGGCGTCGCCCTGCGCGGAGTGCCGCGCGACCGCTACTTGCTGTGTAGCAAACTCGGCCGCTACGACTCCGGCCACTTCGACTTCTCAGCCAGGCGCGTCGTGGAGAGCGTGGACGTCAGCCTGCACCGCATGGACGTCCAGCACCTCGACATTATTCTGTGCCACGACATCGAGTTCGTGGACATGGCTCAGATCGTCGAGGAGACGCTGCCGGCGCTCCGCAAGGTTCAGCAACAGGGGAAGGTCCGCTTCGTCGGCGTGTCCGGCTATCCGATGAAGATATTCCGATACGTTCTGGACCGGGCGCCGCTGGACGTGATGCTGTCGTACAACCATTACACGCTGCAAAACACGATGCTGGCGGACTTAGTCCCGTACCTGAAGGCGAAGGGCGTGGGGATCATGAACGCGGCGCCGTTCTCGGCCCGCCTCCTGACCAATGCGCCGCTGCCGCCGTGGCACAAGGCGACGCCGGAGGTGCGGGCGGTCTGCCGCAAGGCGGCCGAACACTGTCAGGCGAAGGGCGTGGACATCGCCCAGCTGGCCTTACAATTTTCGATCCGCAATGAGGACATGGCCACCTGCGTCACCGGCTCGGCGGACCCCGGCCGCGTCCGCCAGTGGGCGGAGTGGGCCGAAAAGCCGATCGATCAACGACTGCTGGACGAGGTGCTACAGATACTAAAGCCGATCCACAATTGGTTCTACATCGAGGGCCGTCCGGAGAACAACGACCGGACGGAATAAAGAAGATCTCACGCAAAGACGCAAAGAAATGCAATTCTTCGTTGTCTCTTTGCGCCTTTGCGCCTTTGCGTGAGATCTTCTTAATCAAACACCTCCGCCCGCGCCAACGGCAGTCCCTCGGCGTCCTTGGGCGACAGCAGCGGCGCCGCCCCGCCGACCAGCGGCCAGCGGACGCCGACTTCCGGGTCGTCCCAGCGCAGCGTCCGCTCGTATTCGGGATGCCAGTAGTCCGTCACCTTGTACGTCACCTCGGCCCAGTCGCTCGTGACGTAGAAGCCGTGCGCGAAGCCCGGCGGCACCCACAACTGGCGGCGGTTCTCGGCCGACAGCGCGACGCCGACCCACCGGCCGAACGTCGGCGACGACCGCCGTAGGTCCACGGCCACGTCGAACACTTCGCCGACCGTCGCCCGCACCAGTTTTGCCTGCGGACAGCGGACCTGGTAGTGCAGGCCGCGCAGCACGCCGCCGCGCGAGCCGGAATGGTTGTCCTGCACCATCGTCCCCACGACGCCGGCTTGCTCGAATTTGCGCGCCTGGAATGTCTCAAAGAAGAATCCGCGGTCGTCCCGGAACACCCGCGGCTCGATAAGCACCACATCCGGGATCGCGGTCGGCGTGAATTGCATGACGGAACCCCCGGTCAGGCGGCGCGGGACAGGCCGGCGGCCGGCGACTCCCAAATCGGCGGCCGTTCGCGCACCAACTCGTTGGCCGCGGCCAGCGAATCCAACGTCCCGGCGTCGGTCCAGTAGCCGTCGAGGACCGTATAGCCCAGCCGCCGTTGCTCCAGGTAGTAGCGGTTCACGTCGGTGATTTCCAGCTCGCCGCGGGCGCTGGGCTTGAGCGTCTTGATGACCTCGAACACGTCCGCCGGGTAAATGTAAATGCCGACGACGGCGTAATCGCTCTTGGGGTTCGCCGGCTTCTCCTCCAGCGAAACGACGTGCCGCCCCTTGAGTTCGGCGACGCCGTAACGCGACGGGTCGTGGACCTTCTTCAGTCCCACCCACGCGCAATCCGGATGGCGTTCGGCCTCCGCCGTGATCGCGTGCAGCGGGTCGAGGAAGATGTTGTCGCCGAGGATGACGACGCTGCGCTCGCCGGTGCTGAACAGCTCCGCCAGTCCCAGCGCCTGGGCGATGCCGCCGGCCTCGTCCTGGACGCGGTAGGTCAGCCGGCAGCCGTGCTCGCGGCCGGAGCCGAGCAGTTCCACGAAATCGCCCATGTGCTCCGTGCCGGACACCAAAAGGATGTCTTGGACGCCGGCCCCGACCAGCTTCTTGAGCGGGTGGTAGACCATCGGGTACGGCCCGACCGGTAGCAGGTGCTTGTTGGTCACCTTGGTCAGCTCGCCGAGCCGCGTGCCCTTGCCGCCCGCCAGAATGATTCCACGCATGTCCGGTCCCTCGGACTCAGGGGATGCCCCGCGGCGCGCGCCTTACGCGACCGCCTTTGTGCCGTACTGCCGCTGGTAGTATTCGAGATAGTCGCCGGAGCGGATCCGCGCGACCCATTCGGCGTTGGCGCGGTACCAGGCGATGGCGTCGCGCAAGCCCCGCTCGAAGGGGACGGCCGGCCGCCAGCCGAGTTCGCGCTCGATCTTGGAGCAGTCGATGGCGTAACGGCGGTCATGGCCCAGCCGGTCCTTCACATTGCGGATCAGGCTACGCGGCTTTTCGAGCAGGTCCAGCAGCGTGTGCGTCAGCTCCAGGTTCGTTTTTTCGCAACGGCCGCCGATGTTGTAGACCTCGCCGACGCGGCCCGCCCGCCAGACGCGCTCGACGGCCCGGCAGTGGTCGAGGACGTGAATCCAGTCGCGCACCTGGCCGCCGTCGCCGTAGACCGGCACCGGCTCGTCGCGCAGCAGATTGGTGATGAACAGCGGGATCAACTTCTCGGGAAACTGGTACGGCCCGTAGTTGTTGGAGCAGCGGGTGATGAGCGCCGGCGTCTTGAAGGTGTGTGCATAGCTTTGAACGAGCAGGTCGGCGGCCGCCTTGCTGGCGGAATAGGGGCTGCTCGGCGCCAACGGCGTCGTCTCCGTGAACAGGCCGGTCGGGCCGAGGCTGCCGTAAACCTCGTCGGTGGACACCTGGACGTAGCGCTCGACGGCGAACTCGCGGGCGGCGTCGAGCAGGATTTGCGTGCCGAGCACGTTGGTGCGGACGAACGGCCCGGAGTCCTGGATGCTGCGATCGACGTGGCTTTCGGCCGCGAAGTGGATGACGTGGCGCACGCCCATTTGGAAGGCGGCGCGAACGGCGGCGCGGTCGGTGACGTCGCCCTTGACGAAGCGGAGGCGGGCGCAGCCCTTGAGGTCGTCGAGGTTGGCCAGGTTGCCGGCGTAGGTCAGGGCGTCGAAGTTGACGACCGTAACGTCGGGGTCGGCGGCCAGGATGTGCCGGACGAAGTTGCTGCCGATGAAGCCGCAGCCGCCGGTCACGAGCAGAGTGGACATCCGCACCCTTTCGTCACTGAGGAGGAAGGCCCCTGTTCCCTCCATTCCTATACATTGCGGGCCGGATGACGTGCAAGAGCGGTCTGGCACGATCACGCCCGCGAATCCCGGGCGAGCGGCGCGGCGTTAGGCCGCCGGTGCCTCACCAGGCGAGCGGCGCGGCGTCAGCCCGCCGGTGCTTCACTTTGTCTGGGACGCTATGCTACACCGGCGGGCTGACGCCGCGCCGCTCGCCTTCAAACGGGTTTCTTGACCGCCCGCGCCGGCGGGCTTACACTCCATCCTATCCTCTCGCCGTCGCCCGCACCGCGGAGCCGACCATGACCAAGCGCTGGGTGGGAGCCGTCCTCGCCGCCGTCGCCAGCGCGTTCGCCGTCTCTGCGGCGGTCTACTTCGGCGTTGGCGGACGCTTCACCTCCCCGCCCCCTCCGGAACAGAAACGGCCCGATCTGGCCGACAAAATCAAGCCGGACGACGTTGCCGACGACGCCTCCCTCTACCGGCCGGCCCCCGTCAGCCTGTCGGCGGCGTCCGCGTTCCTCTACACCGGCAAGGCGCCGCGCCAGGTCGGCATGGACCGTGGGGCGCTGCGGCGTCGATGCGCCGCCGTGATTCGCGGCCAAGTGCGGGCGGCGGACGGCAAACCGCTCGCCGGCGTTGAGGTCGGCGTTCCGGCCCAGCCCGAAATCGGCCGCACCTTCACCGATTCCGAGGGCGGCTTCGACCTCGCCGTCAACGGCGGCGGCCCGGTCGTCCTGGCGTACCAGAAGAGCGGCCATCCGCCCGTCCTCCGACGGGTAGAGGTTCCCTGGCAGGATTACGCCTGGGCGCCCGACGTGGTGCTGGGACCGCCGGACCTGCCGGCCGACCCCGCGCCGCCGGAGGGCGCCGTTGTCCCGCCGTGGCCGGTGGCGTCCGTGCCGGCCCTCGAAGCGCCCGCGCCGCGGCCGGCGACCGAAACCGTCTTGTTACCGGGTACGCATTATCGCCTGTATTACCACGGCGACCGCGCGCCCGGCTGCAAGGCGCCTTACACGCTGGACGTGACGCCGCGCGGTCCGGATGTGCCCAAATCCGTGAAACGCATCGACCTGGAGATTCGGGTCGCCGGCCGTCGCCTCCTTTTCCCGGATCAGCACGATCCGAAAAAGACGTTCGTCTGGGACGGCCTCGACGCTTACGGCCGGCCGGTGCAGGGGCGTCGCCCGGCCCTGGTGCGCGTCGGCTACGTCTACAACGCGGCGCCGCCGGCCCGTCAGGAGTGCGTGCTGTGGCGCGAACGGCGCGTGTTGCTCGGCGATTGGGACGCCCGCGCCGCCGGCCTCGGCGGCTGGACCCTGGACGTCCACCATTCCTACGACCCGATCGGCCGCGTCCTCCACCTCGGCGGCGGCGGTCGGCGCGAAGGAATGCAACTGCCGCCGGTGGTCACGACGGTCGCCGGCGGCACCGGGTCGCTGACCTTCAACGACGACGACCAGCCGGCCGTCTGGGCCAACCTGTCGCAGCCGCGCGGCCTGGCGGCGGGGCCGGACGGCAGCCTCTACGTCGCCGACGCCGGCCAGAATCGCGTCCGCCGCGTGACGCCGGACGGCCTCATTTCGACCGTGGCGGGCACCGGCCGCAAGGGCTATGACGGCGACAACCATCCGGCCGTGGAGTCGCAGCTGAACGCGCCGACGGGATTGGCGTTCGGCCCGGACGGCAGCCTGTATATCGCCGACGACGGCAACGACCGCGTGCGGCGGCTGCGGCCGGACGGCGTCCTGAGCGCGTTCGCCGGCCGCGGCGGTCGCCTGGAATACGGCGGCGACGGCGGCCCGGCGGTCGCCGCGCAGTTGAGCCTACTCGGCGGCGTCGCCGCGGGGCCGGGCGGCGACCTATTCATCGCCCAAAACTCCTTTTATCAGTGCGTCCGCCGCGTGGCGCCCGACGGCGTGGTGACGCGGTTCTTCGGCGGGCCGCCCGGCAAAGTGGACCTCCGCACCGCCTGCGCCGTGGCCGCCGACCCGGACGGCGTGCTCTACGTCGCCGACGGCGACGGCTGCCGCGTCTGGCGGATCGATCCGAACGGCAAGGCCGCCGCGTTCGCGGGCACGGGCAAGACCGGCTTCGCCGGCGACGACGGCCCGGCCGACAAGGCGGAGCTGAATACTCCGTCCGGCCTGGCCGTGGGTCCGGACGGGAGCGTGTACATCGCCGACGCCGGCAACCAGCGCGTCCGCCGCGTCGGCCCGGACGGCGTCATCCGCACCATCGCCAGCAAGGGCAAGGCGGAGTCCGACCGCGATGTCGGCGACTACGGCCCCGCGACGCAGGCGGTGTTCCGGTTGATGGACCGTCCCGAGCCGGGCGTCTGCCGGCTGGTCGGCCTCGCCATCGGCCCGGAGGGGGACGTATACGTCGCCGACGTCGGCCACGGCAGCGTCCGCCGCGTCGCGCCGGCCTTCGACGGTATTTCCGATGGTGAAATTCTCTTGACCTCGGAAGACGGCGCCGAGTTGTACGTCTTTGACGGCGTGGGCCGCCACCTCAAGACGCTGGACGCCGTGACCGGGGCGACGCTGTATCGCTTCGTCTACGCCGCGGCCTGGCGGCTGACGGAGGTCCACGACGGGTCGGGCGCCGTGACGAGGATCGAGCGAGACCGGGCCGGACGGCCGCGGGCGGTGGTGGCCGCGGATGGCGAGAGGACGAAATTGGAGACCGGGCCGGACGGCAGGCTGAGTCGGATCATCTTCCCTTCGGGCGAGGGGACGGAGATGGAGTACGACGCGGGCGGCCTGCTAACCTCGTACAAGGACGCGACGGGGAAGGTCGCGCGTTTCCGTTATGACGAGATGGGGCGGCTGTTGAAGGAGTGAATGGGAGGATTCCCAGGGTTCGTCATGTCGTAGGGCCGATCCGGCCGATTCATGGAACCTCGACTGAAATTTCTTGGCTATGATGGAGGTCCGGAATATCGACCAGTCGCCCCGTCCGCTTGCCGTCGACATACTCCACCAGCACGACCAGCTTGGTGAACTGATAATACCGCGACAAGTGCCACAATAAGGCTCCGCGCGTGGTGTAGCCTATGGGGATGTCTACGGTAAGTTTCTGCCCGGTGAAAGGGGTCTGCAACGCCGAGTACCGTTTGGTTTCGGGCGGAATCGCATTATCCAGCGCATACTCGGCGTCCTTGGAATTGCCAAACGCCTCCGCGCTGACCGCTCGAATGTTCGAGGCGGCGGCGGAACGGATCGTCACTGTGAGCGGCAACATCCCGTCTTCACAAATCTTTGAAAGCGGGACGAACGCGAGACAGCCCATGACGATCAGCAGTAGGGCGATTCCAATTATCAACATTCGGTGCATCATGATGGTAGCCGTTCCTACGCCCGCTTCCAGCCATCGCCTTCATGGCCGAAGTGGAACGCCTCCGGGTGCAGCAGCTCGGCCACGATCTCCAACGACTCCGCCAATCGCGGACCCGGCCGGTTGAAATACTGGTTGCCGTCCGCCAGGAAGACGCAACCGTCGCGCACCGCCCGCAGCCGCGGCCACTCCGGCCGTTCCGTCAACACGGGCAGGTCGCGCCGCGACCGGGCGATGTCGAAGCCGCACGGCAGGACCAGGATCACGTCCGGATCACGGGCGACGAGTTCTTCCCACGTCATCCACGGCGATTGTTTGCCGGCCTCGCCGAAGAGGTTGACGCCGCCGCCCATGCCGACCAGTTCCGGCATCCAGTTTCCCGCCGCCATGAGCGGATCGATCCACTCGATGCAGGCCACGGTCGGCCGCGACGGCAGGGCTTGCGCTCGTTCCGCAATCGCGCCCATCCGCCCCCGTAAATTCCGGATCAACTCGTCGCCGCGTTCGCGGGCGTCCAGCGCCTCGGCGACGCGGTCGACGTCGGTCCAGACGTCGGCGAGGGCGTTGGGTTGCAGCGACACCAGCCGCGGACAGGCCGACAGCCACGAACAGACCGCCCGCTCCACGTCGCGCAGGCTGACGGCGCACACGTCGCACTGCGACTGCGTCACGATCACGTCCGGCCCCAGTTCCCGCAACAGCTGCTCGTCCACGCGGTAGACGGACAGCGCCTCACGCAGCAGCGCCTTGACGCGCTGGTCGATTTCGCAGCTGGAGCCGTCCACGTCGAACTTCGGCGCCGTGCAGACGGGCAGGCGACGAACCGACTCGGGATAGTCGCATTCGTGGGAGCGGCCGACGAGCTGGCCCTCGAAGCCGAGGGCGCAGACGATCTCGGTGGCGCTGGCGATCAGGGAGATGATGCGGGGCATAAGGTTCACCGTGATCCCGCCGGCATGACGACAGCCGACGCGACGGGCGCCGCCTCGTCCAGCCGCTCGCGCAGCCAGCGGCGGAACACGTCGGCCTCTTGCTCCTTACCGGTCCAGCGCGCCCGGTCGAACATCGTCAGCGCCATCAGCAGCGCGTGGTGCTGGCCGGCCCGGTCGCCCGCCAACCCGAACTGCCGGTACAGTTCGTCGATCAGGCCCACGCTTTCCCGCGCCGCCGCCTCGTCGCGGAAGCCCAGCTTACCCGCGAAAAACTTCGAGTAGACGTTCATCGGCTTGGCCGTGGACGTGTACAGGTCGAAATAGCCCGGCGCGTGCTCCGCCCCCTCCAAGACGCCGGCCACGTAGCTCGGACGCGACTGCGTGATCGCCGCCAGGTCGTTCACCTCCGTGATGCCGGCCTTGTACAGCGTCAGGACCTGGTCCTTTTTGCTGACTTTACGGATCGTCGATGGTTGCGTCTTATCCGGCTCGCGTTGGTCGTTCATGGTCGCTCCCGTTCTTCCACTCATCCCGCTTCGGATATCCTATAGGTCCTATAGGACTTACAAGACCTATAGGACCTATAGGACCCGAAGCGGCGAGAGAGCATAACAAAAGCCGCAGCCCTCGCTCACGCCATGCCCCAGCGCCGCCGCAGGAACCACTCCCCGGCCAGCAGTCCCGTGAACAGCACGAAAAACACCACCAAGAACGGCGACCACGACGCCGAACTCCAGTCCGGCGCCAGGTCCACCCTCGGCTTCGTCTTCGCGGCGGGCGGCAGCGGCAGCTGATCCAGGAACGTCGCCAGCTTGGAGCCGCGCCGGAACTCGCCGTGGCCCTCGTCGGCCAACTTCTGCAGGAACTTCTCGTCCGCCGCCCACTCGGCCATCTCCACGTCCGTCTCGTACACCAAAAACCGCGCCGAGGCGTCGCCGCTCACCTCCTGGCCGTCGGAATCCTTGCCGTGCGCCTTGACGTTGATCGTATATGTGCCCGCCGCCTGCGGCCGGTAGACGCCGCGATCCTCGCCGCCGTCGCGCGTCGGCGTCACCTTGGCCTTCTCGCCGTTCGGGCCGGCCACCTCGACCTCGTAATCGGCGTCCTTCACCTCCAGGCCGTTCTTGCTCCGCATCCCCCGACCCAAATGACGGCGCCGGTGCAGGGACAGGCGACGACGCCGCTGGCCTACTTCCTGGCCGACACCCGGCTGGAAACCGCCGCCTACGTCGGCTTCCTGCGCGGCGACTCCCTCCAGGGTCGTTACGGCGTCCACATGCTGGAGCCGTACCAGCCGGGCAAGGTCCCGGTCGTGTTGGTCCACGGCCTGCTGTCGTCGCCGCTGACGTGGATGCCGGCGTTCAACGACCTGCGGGCCGACCCCGCGCTGCGCGACCGCTTCCAGTTCTGGTTCTACTTCTACCCGACCGGCGACCCCTATTTGGCCACGGCCGCCGACCTGCGCCGCGACCTGGAAAATCTCCGCGCCGGGCTTGACCCGGAACACCGCGGAGATCCGGCGGATTCTGCTGGAACACGCCGCGGAATCCGAGGGCGAGCTTCCTGTTCCGTCGGGGCGGACGGGACCGCCCTAGAGCGACGGCGCCAAAATCGGGAGGCGCACCCCGTTGCCCTTGACCCCACCGCCGCAGCCGCTATAGTTCGCCGCGCGGTTCGGGGGAGACGATCCGTTGGTCCCGGTTCACGGCGGGGGAGAGCTATGGGCAGGATGTGCAAAGGTCTTCTACTGGCGGCCGCGCTGCTCGGCCTGACGGGCTGCCCCAAGGAGAACCTCCTTCAGCCGCCCAAGCCCAAGGACGAACTCAAGACGCCGCCGGCCGACGACCCGCGTTTCCTCAACCCGCCCAACTACCCGAACAAATTGCTCAACCAGGACACCATCCAAAAGTCCGACGACGACGATGCGGCTCCGGGGAAAGGCGGCCATGGCGGCGGCGGAGGAGGAGGAGGAGCCGGAGCCGGAGGCATCCATTGACCGGCGCGGCCGTCAGGGCGGACTCCCCTCCGGCCCGAACCGCTTGAGTACGCCGCGCAGCCCGGCCAGCGCCTCGGCATGAGGCGCGGCCGGATTGCCGGCCGTGGTTCGCAACCCCCGCCACTCCAGGACGACGCCCCAGCCGGCGTTGGCGGCCGCGCGGTTGACCTGGTCGCGCGCCGGCAAACCCCACACCGCGCCGAAGCGGTCGCGGAAGGCCAGCCATTCGCGGTCAAACGCCGTGGCCGGCTTCCGCCGGCGGCGCGTCGCCAGGCCCAGCCACGGGGCGACGGCCAGCAACGCCAGGGCGAACGAGTCCCACCCGGCCGGGTCGATCCATTTCAGAACGACGCAGAACTCGACGACGCAGGCGGCGCCGGCCGGCAGCACCGCCGCGGCCGTGCGGGTCGGCAGGTAGTTGAGGACGCCCACCGCCAGCGCCGCCGACAGGAACGTCGCGTTGAACACATTGAGCCGCGGGTCGCCCAAGCCCTCGGCGACCGGCCACAGCAGCACCACCAGTAGGCTGGCGACGACAAAGTTCCACGCCCCGGCGCCGGGCCGGCGCGCCCCTAGCACGGCCGCGCCGGCACATCCCGTCAGACACAGGGCGACGTAATGTGACAGACGCATGTCCACGCCCGGCCAGGCCGCGCCGACCCAGGCCGCCGCGACCCAGGCCAGCCATGCGCAGCCGGCCCATCCTACCGACTGCCTCAGGGTAGTCGCGCGGTTCGCCCGCCAGGCCCGCCACAGCGGATAGAATCCGGTCAAAAGCAGCACTCCCAGCGCCGCGTACAGCAACGCGTTCCTCCCGGTGAAAATGGGCAAGCTGGGAACCCGCCGCCGCGGCCGTGCGTTAATTTGTACGGCCCTTGCGGTGGGGAATGGACGGTCGGCCCCGGCCCCGGCCCGGTTTCCTACACTTCTCCCCGGCCTCCGGGTCGATCCTGAGTCTGACGAGTCGGACGGCCTTGCCCGGCTGTGAGGCCTTCTCGCGGGACGCTCGGGGGATTTTTCCCATGAAACGCCGTGTTGCCCTGGTGGTGCTGCTGACGCCGGTCCTCACGGCGCCCGCCTTCGCGGGCATCTTTTTCAACAACAAGAAGCCGGACAAGCCCAATCCGGCCGACCGCGTCCCCCAACTCATCAAGATCGTGCAGACGGACGGCGACGAGGACAAGCGCATCGCGGCCGCCGAGGAGCTGCGCGACTACGACCCGGCCCAGTTCCCCGACGTGGCGCCCGCGTTGATCAATGTGCTTATGACGGACAAGAAGCCCGGCGTGCGGGCCGAGGCGGCCCTGAGTCTCGGCAAGATCCGTCCCGTCTCGGACCAGGTGGGCGTCGCGCTGGAGCAGGCGCTAGCCAAGGACTCCTCAATGCGCGTGCGGTTGCAGGCCCGCAGCGTCCTGCTGCAATACCGCTGGAGCGGCTGGAAGGAGCCGGCCCCGAAGAAGGACGAGATACCGACCGCCCGGCCGAAGGGTCCGCCGACCGCGCAGAGCAACGAGCCGCCGCTGGCCCCCGCGCCGCCGCCGAAAGCGCCGCCTGCCCCCGTACCGGTCGCCCCGCCCGTCCACGAAGCCCAGCCCCTGCCGCAAGGGCCGCCCCTGCCGGCGCCTCCAGGCGGGGACGGCGGCGGCCCGGCGCTGAACCCGCCGCCGGGATGATCTCCGCAGATGCCGCTTTAATAGAGCGAAGTAGTAGCACAAGCTTAAGCTTGTGCTACGGTCGCGGATCGGACGGTCACACGCCGCGCACCGCCAGCGCGTACGCCGTGGCATAGGCCCGGCAGTGGGCGATCGAAAGCAACAGATCGCCGACCCGGCGCGTCTGGGCCACGTCCTTGGCCGCGCCGCACAAATGCACCTGCGGCCGGCCGCCCGCCTCGTTGCGCACCTCCACGTCGGTGTACGCCAGGCCGCGCCGCCAGCCCACGCCCAGCGCCTTGAGCACTGCCTCCTTGGCCGCCCAGCGGCCGGCAAAGTGCTCCACCGCCCGCTTGCGTTCCTGGCAGTAGCGGATCTCGCGCTCGGTGTAGATGCGGCTCAGGAACAGCTCGCCGTGCTGTTCGATCATCCGGCCGATGCGCAGGCATTCCACGATGTCCGTGCCGATTCCCACGATTTCCATGACGTATCCGCCGGCTTACGCCGGCCGCTCGCCCCTCGGAGAGCACCCCCTGCTGATCTTAGCAAACCGCCGGCCCCGCGGTACAATCCCATCCTGTACGTCCCATCCCACCCCCGGAGAAGCCGCCGATGGCCCCGCGCGATCTGCTCGCCGATTTGACCGACGCCCAGCGCGAGGCCGTGACGCACGTGGAAGGACCGCTGCTCATCCTGGCCGCCGCCGGCAGCGGCAAGACGCGCGTCATCACCCGCCGCGTCGCCCACCTGCTGCAACAGGGCGTCCGCCCCGGCAACGTCCTCGCCATCACCTTCACCAACAAGGCCGCCGGCGAGATGCGCCAGCGCGTCGAGGACCTCGTGCCGGGCAACCGCGTCTGGGTCAGCACCTTCCACAGCCTCGGCGCCCGCCTGCTGCGCCAGTACGCCGACCACTTCCGCCTCGACCGCAATTTCACCATTTACGATATGAGCGACCGTAGTAAGCTCCTCAAGATGGCCCTGGAGGACGCCGGCCTGGACAACAACCGTTTCTCGCCCGACTCGATCGGCGCCGCGATCAGTAAAGCCAAAAACCAACTGCTCAGCCCCGAACGCTACGCCGAACGCGCCAACGACTTCTACGGCCAGACCGTGGCCCGCGTCTACCCGATCTACGAGAAGCGGCTGCGCGACGCCAACGCGCTCGACTTCGACGACCTGCTCTACTGGCCCGCCCTGGGCCTGCGCCACGACGCCGAGCTGCGCGCCGAACTCGACGCCCGTTTCCGCTTCGTCCTCATCGACGAGTACCAGGACACCAACCACGCCCAGTACGCCATCGCCCGCGGCCTGTCCATCGACAACCCCAACCTCTGTGTCGTGGGGGACCCGGACCAGTCGATTTACAAGTTTAGAGGGTCGGATATTCGCAATATCCTCGATTTCGAGCGCGACTTCCCCGACGCCCGCGTGCTGACGCTGTCGCTGAACTACCGCAGCACCAAAGCCATCCTCCGCGCCGCCGCCTCGGTCATCGCCCACAACAAACAGCGCAAGCCCAAAGACCTCCGCACCGAAAACCCCGACGGCCATCCGGTCACGATCTTGACCTTCGAGAACGGCCAGGACGAGGCCGAGGGCATCGCCAAACGCATCCGCGCCGCCGTGGCGTCCGGCAAGCGTTCCTACCGCGACTTCGCCGTGTTCCTGCGCATCAACGCCCTGTCGCGCGGGCTGGAAACGGCGTTCGTCAAGCAACGGGTGCCATTTCAGATCGTCAAAGGGCTGGCGTTCTTCGACCGCAAGGAGAACAAGGACGTGCTGGCCTATCTGCGGCTGTTGCTCAACCCGCGCGACGATTTGTCGTTTCTGCGGGCGGTGAACGAGCCGGCCCGCGGCGTCGGCAAGGTGTCGCTGGAGCACCTGCGGCGTTACGCCGAGCCGCGCGAGATGAGCCTGCTGACGGCGGCCCGCGAGGTGTCCAAGGTCCGCGAGATCAAGGGCAAAGCGGCGGCCGGGCTGCGCGACTTCGCCCTGTTGATGACGGAGCTGGCGAAGAAGGCGGACGCGCCGCCGGACGAGGTGATCCGCGAGGTTTTGGACCACAGCAACTACCGGCGGATGCTGCTGGACAGCACCGACCCGGAAGACCAGGAACGCCTGGCCAACATTGAGGAACTGATCACGGCGGCCAAGCAGTTCGCCGCCGAGGATTCGGCGCGGACCATCGGCGACTTTTTGGAGAATGTCACTCTGGCAAGCGACGTGGACAGTTGGAACGAGAAGCAGGACTGCGTGTCGGTGATGACGATGCACTCGGCCAAGGGGCTGGAGTTCCCGGTGGTGTACGTCACGGCGATGGAACAGGGGTTGTTGCCGCACGAGCGCAGCCTGGGCCGCGAGGACGAGGTGGAGGAGGAGCGTCGGTTGGCGTTCGTGGCCATGACGCGGGCCAAGGAGGAACTGTACCTGTGCCACGCCCGGATGCGCGAGTTCCGCGGCAGCACCTTGTACGCGGTTCCGAGCATGTTCCTGGACGAGTTGCCGAAGGAGGGCGTGCAGACGATCGACCTGTCGGCGAGCGGCGGCGGGGCGCCGACGGCGATCGAGCACTGGCGCGGCGGCGGCGAGGCGGCGGCGCAGGGCTGGACGGACGCCGGTGTGCGGCCGCGTCCGGCGCCGATCCCGACGCGCCTCCCGACGGAGGACGGCGCCGGCGGCAAGTACGTCGAGGGGATGCTGGTGCGCCACGGGACTTACGGGCAGGGCCGGATCACGGAGGTGAGCGGCCAGGGGGCGTTGCGCAAAGTGAAGATCCGCTTCGCTTCGGCGGGCGAACGGACCTTCATCGCGGACAAGGTGACATTGGAGATATTGAGGAAGGGATAAGGCGAAAGGAGCGTAGGTCGCATGGCCCGCAAGCGTAAGAATGCCGGGGAACTCGTACACGTTGTCGCGGCGCCGGACACAGCCGTGTTGTTGGCGGACCTGCGCGGCTTGATCGACGCCGGCCGCACCCGCGTCGCCCAGGCCGTGAACGCCGGCATGGTGGCGCTGTACTGGGGAATCGGGGACCGCATCCGCCGCGAAATCCTGGGCGAGCGACGCGCCGCCTACGGCGAACAGATTGTTGCGGCGCTGTCGCAACAATTGACGACCGAGTACGGACGCGGCTATTCGCGCTTCGCCTTGGTGCGGATGATCCAGTTGGCGGAACTCTTTCCCGAGCCACAGATTGTGCAGACGCTGTCCGCACAATTGGGCTGGAGCCACTTCATTGAACTCCTTCCCCTGAAAGACCCCCTGAAGCGCGACTTCTACGCGGAGATGTGCCGAATCGAGCGTTGGAGCGTCCGCACCCTCCGTTCCCGGATCGACGGTATGCTCTTCGAGCGCACCGCCATCGCCAAGAAGCCGGAGGAAATCGTCCGACGCGAACTGGACGCGCTGCGGGTGGAAGACCGCCTCACCCCCGATCTGGTCTTCCGCGACCCTTACGTCCTCGACTTCCTGCGGCTGGAGGGGGCATACGGGGAAGGCGACCTGGAGGCGGCGATCCTGCGGGATTTGGAGGCGTTCTTGCTGGAACTCGGCGGCGACTTCTCGTTCGTGGCCCGGCAGAAACGGATCACGGTGGACAACGAGGACTACTACCTCGACCTGCTCTTTTTTCACCGGCGGCTGCGCCGGCTCGTGGCGGTGGAACTCAAGCTCGGCAAGTTCCGGGCGGCCGACAAGGGACAGATGGAGCTGTACCTGCGGTGGTTGGAGAAGTACGCGACGTGTCCGGGCGAGGCGCCGCCCGTCGGCCTCATCCTCTGCGCCGAAAAGTCGGCCGGGCACGTGGAACTGCTGGAACTGGAAGCGAGCGGCATCCGCGTGGCCGAGTACCTGACGGGACTGCCGCCCCGTCCCCTTTTGGAGGGGAAGCTACACGACGCGATCACAATCGCCCGCCGGCGTTTCGCGGAGGGCCGGGCAACCGCAGATGGGGAAAATTCACCGAGGTAAGCCGCCGGCGGGCGCCGCGCAAGGTGCAGGTTCGCTTCCCATCGGCGGGCGAACGGGCGGTCATCTTTCTGCCATGTCCCCGACCCTCTTTATTCTTTTTCCATCAACCGCTCCTGTGTTTCGTCCATCACTGCGGCGGAGCCGTGGCATCCGGCGGTCGCCTTGATTCGTCGACTGGTTTTTCCGGGGGTGTATTCCGTGTCGGTGAGCGTTTCGATGCCGCTCCTCCGAGGAGTACAGAGAGAATCCATAGACACACAAAAAATGCGCCTATAACTTCAAGAGAAGAAGGCGCGGGAGAAGGCGCGGGAGAAGGCGCTCCTAGGTCGTGTTGACGATCGCGTTCTCGCTCTTGACGTTCGAGTTCTTGCTCGTGGTTGAGCAACCAAAGGATAGCGAGCAACCAGCTTCTCCCCTCCCCCTCGCCATGCCACCTACTTTCGGAGGCTTCTGGACTTCTGACCGCAGGAGATAATGGCTCACGCCACTCCGAGGTGTGATTGCTACGCCCCTTCTCGAGTTCGTTGGGGACGAGCGACGATGCCCTCGGCGTTTCATCGGGGTGGGAGCGGTAGCCGCCTAGGTCCGGCCTCCGCAGTTCGTCTCCGTTGAAGCTCGAGGCCGAAGGCGCGAGGGCGTCGGGGTCTCCCTGAGGTGGGAACGACTTGTCGCGGACTTTCTCGGCGAGCCACTGTGACAACCGGCGCTCGGAGAGATCTCTTTGAGACGCGAGGGCGTCGGGGTCTTCCTGAGATGGGAACGACTTTTCGCGGGCTAACCCGTCGAAATGCTGTAGCAACTGGCTTTCGGAGAGATCTCTTTGAGATTGGAACGCCTTTTCGCGAGTTGCCGATTTCTCTTCGAGGGTCTCGCCCACCAAATCCCGTGGCTCCCGATAGGGGTCGAATTCCTTTACGTCGCGCGCGCCTTCGTAGACGCGTACCGCCTCCCCGACGAGTCTCCGCATGGCCTCGGGCCGGTCCTTCTCGGGGACGGCCTGAAGGCCTTGAGTGAGCATTTCCGCCGTCGAACGTGACCTACGCATGATGTCGTAGGCTTGGTTCACGTCCAGCCTGAAGTGGTCCACCAAAGCGGCTCGCGGCCCGATCTCGCCGCCCTCGCAGTAGTGGGCCAGGGCGTCTACCGCGTCCCTTTCCGTGCGGTGTAGCGTCGGAAGCGGCGAATCCGCCGGTCGTTCGAGTATGGCGAACTTGACCGGCTTGGCGTCCTTCGCCTCCTCAACGAAGTCGCGCAACGCCGGATGCTTCCCGGCCGACTCGTACTGCTGCGCCATCGTCTTGGACATCAGGGCGAGGAAACGTCTTCCACCGCTTTTCTCCGCCGCCTCGGCGTCCTTGGCCTCCTCTTCCTTGGCCTCCTCTTCCTTGGCCTCCTCAACAAAGCTGCCTTTCTCCGCCGCCTCGGCGGCCAGGTAGGCGGCCTCTATCTTCCTGACGGACGGGTACCCGCCCCAGATTTCGTCTGGGATTCCGGGGTGGTTATAGCCGAGTTCCTTTAGCTGCTGATCCGTGTGGTCGGAGGCCGCCGTGAGGACCTGGGCCACCATGTTCAGGGCCTTGGCGTCTTGCTCGGAAATCGACGGGTGCAGCGGCACGTCGGCATGGCCGAGCGTGGCCAGGAGGCCGATGGCGGTGATCAGCGACAGGCAGGCTCCGAACAGGGTCCACCGTCTTCTGGCCGACTCGGGGCGGGCGGTTTCCGGGCGTGGGGGTCGTCGACGCATGGCGTCCTCGCTTCGTTGGGGGCCGACTACTGGGGAAGGCCGCGGAGGTAATCCAGCAGCGCCTGACGGTCGTTCTTCGCCTGCTGGGCAAAATGGCTGGCGTCCACGGTCAGCAGGAGGGCGGCGAGCATTCTCGGCCCATGCAACCGGGCTTCCCGAAAGGTCGCCCGCCAGAATTCGCCTTGCGGGATCGGAGCGGGCGTGGGAATGGCGGTTTTGTCAATGCAGGTGACCGTAGGGTCGCCGGGGTCCGCCGACCTTCGGAATTCGTTGGCTTCATCCACGACGGCAAGCGCGTCCGTGTAGTGGATGCGATCCGCATAGGCGGCGGCGAGCGTCCTTGGGACTTTCTCGCTGGGAATGAAGTATGCGCGCACGTACTGGTGCAGCACGTGAGCGGGCTTGGGGGGTTCCGGCGGCGGCGCCGCGCCGTCCACCAGCTGTCGCAGCCGTGCCGCGACGGCCGCCATGCCGCCTTCCGCCTGCAACTCCAGGCTCTGGATATGAGCGGTGCCCCACGGCGGGTCGACTGTGCCCCGCGGTACCAGCCAGACGGGAATGATTTTTCGGCCTTGCGGGTCTTTCTTGCACAGGTCGAGCGCGGTGACGATTTCGTCGCGGCAGTATGGGGATGCGTCCGAGTGTTTGGAGACCAGAACGACGAACACGCGCGAACTCCGCAAGCCCGCCTGCAGCGTCCTCGTGTAGTCGTCGGAGGGCCGGATCACCTCTTGATCAAGGAAGACCTTGTACGGGGGCGACAGGAGCTTATACAACTCCCCGGCGTCCTGCTTGTCGGCGCTGGAGTGGATGATGAAGAAGTCCCAGGAGTACGCGCTGTCGGACATGGCAAGCCCCGCTCCTTGGACGGTGAAAAACGGTTGCTTCGGGCCGCGCGTGAATCGAGTCAGGCCGGCCGCCAGCCCCTTCCCGACCGAATGAACTGATTTTTGGTCGTGTCCGGCCGCGTCCGTTCCCGTCGAACCGCATCGGAGACGATCCGCGAATTGGGAGGAATCGTACCAGCGCATTGTCGGAGTTGCAAGAATTATTTTTTTGCCGAAACGGCCGGGGTGTGGCAAATCTTTCGGGAGCGCCTACGCTGAGAGGAAAGTTCAGCTGCGCAGCTGAGCGTGTCGCCGGTTCCCTTTCCCCTGTGGAGAAGCCCGTGCCTTCTGAACCTACCGTGTCG
>Ga0182024_10004800_pt1 | contig 30749 bp, 23 predicted proteins | sample P32metaG_FD_120480 | JGI IMG/M metagenome (GOLD analysis project Ga0182024, IMG submission 120480) | Permafrost microbial communities from Stordalen Mire, Sweden - P3-2 metaG (Illumina Assembly) | ecosystem: Environmental > Terrestrial > Soil > Wetlands > Permafrost | place: Sweden: Stordalen... | reverse complement strand
TGGGTCCCGGATTGGGCGGCGCCGTCTCGACGTCGGGCGCCGCCGGCGCCGGCGCAGCCGGCGGAGGCTGGCTGCTCGCCGGGGGCTCGGTCGGCACCAAGCTGGCCGTTGGATGTCTGCTCGCGCTCGGCGTTGGAGCGGGCTGCGTCGCGCTCACCGACCATCCCGCCGGAGTGCGCGCGCCCGTCCACAGGCGCGCCTCGGCACGCGCCGCCCCGGCGCGCGCCTCGGCACTTCTCAACGTGGCGGTCGGCGAATCGCCCGCCGCCGGCCGGCTCATTGCTGGTGCGCTCGCAACGCCGCGCTCGAGCGCCTCCTCACGCCCGACGGCGAGCGTGCCGTCGAGTCCGTCACGGAGAGCAAGCCGCGAGTTTGGCCCGGAGCAGGCACTGGCGCCGGGCTCTGCTCGATCGCTCGCCTCCCCAGGGCATGCGCCCTCCGCCGACGCCGCCTCCGTCGCGCCCGAAGCGCCGGCGAGCGAACGGTCAGGCCGCGCGGGATCCACCGACGCACGATTGTCATCTGCAGCCACGGGGGCGCCGCTCGCCGCCGCCCGATCGGCCGCAGCGCCCGCAGCTCAGCGCGAGTTCGCGCCCGGATAAGCTGGGTCAGCCGCGGGGAAACACCTTCGTAAGTCGCGCCAGCGCGAGCGGGTTGCCGCGCGGGCGCAGCCTGCCGGTGGCGATGGCCCGGAGGGGGTCCAGGCGCTCGCCGACGATGTCCGCCCAGTCCTGGTAGGAGAGTCGCAGGCGCAGGTCGGGGCTCGGCGCCTCGCCCTGCTCGACGACGCTCGAGCCGTTGTTGACGATGAGGTGCCACGTGGGGACGTCGAGATCGGTGAACTCCCACTGGAACGTTGTCGGGCGGGCGAGGCCGTGGTCCGGGTTGACCTGGCGGCGGATCGTGTCGAACAGCAGAGCGAGGGTCTCGGGATCGCGTGCGGAAGGGCCTTCGCGCACGCCGATGACGCCGGCTTTGGCGAGCGCACGCCCGCGCTGGGATATCTCAAGTGGCGAGAGGCCGGCCGGGAGCAGGGGCGGCCCAGGCAGGGTCTCAAGCGGCAGGCCAGCGGAGCGCAGCTTGGTCGTCATCGAGGTGAGGCCCTCGACGCCGACCGTGTCGAAGGTGGCGTTGAAGACCGTGATGTAGCGTTCGTCCCATCCCGGAGGCATCAGCACCTGCGCGGTGTATCGGGTGACCTGGCGCAGGATGCGGGCGACCGCCTTGGGAACGCCGACGGGGTCTTCGCGGTTGAGATCGGAGAGGAGCTTCACGCCGAAGCCGATGTGGCGCTGCTCGTCGGCCGCGATGTTCTCCATGCCCTGGCGGAACGCCGGCAGCTGGTTGCGTTCCTCCAGATAGCTGCAGATGAAGTGCTGGCCGGGCTGCGCGAGCGCAGCCTCGATTACGATGTGGTAGAGCGTCACCGCGGCAGCGAGTTGGCTGGGTGAGCGGTCCGCACGCAACTCGTCGGCCATGCGGTCGAGGCGGTCGAAGATCTTTCTGAAGCCGGAGGTGAGCTGCGGCTTGATCGCGTTCAGGCCGCTGGACATGGAGCCGTCGCCGACCCCGCATACCTCGTGCATGAAGCGCTTGAAGAAAACGGCGTGGCGGGCCTCGTCGACCTGCTGCGTGGTCAGGAAGTACTTCTGCTCCTCCAGCGGAGCCGCGTCTATGTAGGGGGAGAGATTGTCGGCGACGGCGTCCTCGCCCCAGAAGAACAGGCAATAGTTCCACAGCGCCGCGTGGCGCTCGAAGTCGGTGAAGTCCTCGCGCCACTGGCGCGCGTCCTCGGTGAAGTCGAGCTCGGTGGCACACCAGTTGCCGCGCTCCCAGCGCGAGTACAGATCTGTGTAGGAGATCGCGTCGGTCGCAAGGCTGCTCGACTTCGAGTCCGTCGAGGTGAAGGTCGTTGTGGCTGTCGCCATGGAGCTGCTCCTATCCCGTCGAGCGTGCGTGCGCCCGTATCGCGCGTGTTTGCGCTATCCGCGACCACAAGGTCGTGTGCGTAGGGCCGCCGGCTCTGAATGACCAGCTCCCTGTGCAGATAACGGACGCTATCGCAATAGCGTGCGCTCTGTCAAGTAGGATGAGGAGTCGTGGAGACTGCTCAGACTGAATTCACAGTGAGGACGCAGACGCCGCAAGCCACCGCTCGGATGACCCGCGAGCAGAGCAAGGCCAACACGCGCGAGCGTCTGCTTGGCGCCGCGCGTAGCGCGTTCGCGAGCAGCGGCTTCCACGGCGCCTCCGTCGAGGAGATCGCCTCGAGGGCGGGCTTTTCAACGGGCGCGCTGTACTCGAACTTCGACGGCAAGGAGGACCTGTTCCTCGTCCTGATGGAGCGGGAGATCGAGGAGCACGCGCGCGAGATCGCAAAGGCGGTCGCAACGCGAACGACTGTGGCGGAGCGGGCCACGGGCGGGGCTCGACAATGGATGACGATGATCGAGCGCGAGCCGGAGCTGCTGCTCTTGTTCATGGAGTTCTGGGCCTATGGCGTGCGCGACGCCCAGGTGCGCCCGAAGGTGGCGGCGCGGTTCGCGCAGGTCCGCGAGCTGCTGACCAAGCTGATCGCGGACGGCGTCCGCGAGTTCGACCTCGAGCTCGAGATCCCAGCGGAGCACCTGGCCGTGGCGATCGACGCGCTCGCGGATGGGATCGCGCGCCAGAAGCTGGCCGACCCCGACGCCGTGCCGGACGACCTGATGGGCAGGGTGCTCTCGCTGCTGTTCGCCGCCGCTACTCGTCCGGCAGGCACAGACAGGCATAGTGGAGCGTGAACAAGCGCCGCGCGAGGCGGGGCGAGAGGCCGTGGAGGCCCGCTCTCGCCGCCCACTTCACGTCTGCCGCCATTCGCGCCGGTCGTGTGGTGGCGAAGAAGCGGTGAACCTCGAGCGGCAGCGCGTCATCGAGCTCACCGACGATCGACAGGCCCGCGCGCTGGACGATCTTTTGCACGGACGGTCGATCGAGGCGCTGGAGGTGACCGACGTGGGCGGCGTGCTCGCGCTTGCGGGCACGCCGTGCTGACAGATTGGCCTCGAGCGGCACCTCGATGAGCACCGCGCGGCAGGCCCGGGCGACGTCCGCGAGGAGCGCGACGGGTTCGGGGACGTGCTCGAGCACGTGGGAGAGGATGCCGAGGTCGTGCGTGCCGTCGCGCGCCGGCACGTGAATGCCGTCGAACAGATCGACTGCGTCGATCTGTGGGCGTTCGCGCGCGATCGCGACGGCCGCCATCGTGATCTCCACACCCGCGAGGTGCCCGCCGAAGCCGCGACGGTGAAGCTCGCACAGCAGCGCGCCGTCGCCGCAGCCGACCTCCAGAGTGCTCGCTGGGCGCACGCCGGCGCGAGCACAGAGGGCGATCACGTGGTCGGCCTTGCCGATGGCGCCGAGCGCGCGCCAGCCCGCATACACCGCCGCCGTGGCGGAATCGTGCGAGTAGGCGTCGTCGTAGAAGCGAACCAGCTGTGCGGAGTCAGCCACGCTGAGGATTATTGTGAGCGCGATGGCAAAAAGGCTCACGGCGCCGCTCCGCGACGCCCCGGCGACGGTGCCTGCGCTGGCAGCGGTCGCTCTGTTCATCGTGTGGGCGACCGACCAGGCGGGCTATCCCGTCACGCATTGGGGACCGGGCGGGCTGATCGTGCTGGGGCTTCTCGCCGTGGCCGTTGGCGCGGTCGGGCTTCGCGCGGCGGAGATTCCGCTCACGGTCAAGATCGCGCTCGGCTGCCTGGTCGGCTACACGGCGCTCAGCTTCCTCTCGATTCTCTGGGCTGCCGTTCCGGGGGATGCGTGGGAAGGGGCGAACCGGACGTTGCTGTACCTGCTCGTGTTCGCTCTGTTTGCCAGCTGGCGCCAGCGGGGAGCCAGCGCGGCGCTGCTGCTGGCGGTGTGGACGCTCGCGATGATCGGGCTGGCGGCGTTCGTCGCGCTGCACGTGAACGCCGCCTCGAGCGCAAGCCTTCAGCGTCTGCTTCCGTTCGGGCGGCTGAGCTATCCCAGCGGCTACGCAAACGCGAACGCGGCGCAGTGGCTGATGGCGTTCTGGCCCGCGCTGCTGCTGTCGCGAAGCGCGCGCCTGCCTTGGATCCTGCGCGGCACGCTGGCGGGAGGGGGGGTCTTGCTTGCGGAGGTCGCTCTCCTCAGCCAGAGCCGCGGTTCGCTGTACGCGACTCCCGTGATGCTCGTGCTCGTGTTCGTGCTGCTGCCGCAGCGAACGCGGACGTTCGCCGTGCTTGTGCCGATCGCGGCGGGGATCGGCGCGGCCGCGCCGGCGGTGCTGCATGTGGGCAACGACCTCTCGGGCGGCTCCGTCAACGCTGCGAGGGTGCATTCTGCGATCGCGGCGATGTTCGCCGCGGCGGTGATTGTGGGACTGGTCGTGGCGCTGGGTGCGGCGGTCGAGAGCCGCCGTGAGTTCTCGGCGAGCTCACTTGCTCGCACGCGTAAGGCAATCGGCGCCGTTGCGATCGCGACGCTCGTGGCCATCGTGGCGGGCGGATGGGCCGCCGTCGGGGACCCGGCCGCGCGCGTGCGCCACGCTTGGGACACCTTCAAGAGCGGCAGCGGCTACGCGGCAAACGGAACCGGCAGTCGGCTGACCAGTGGCTTGGGCAGCGAGCGCTATGACTTTTACCGCGTGGCGCTGAACGAATTCGCCGCGCACCCGCTGGTCGGGATCGGCGCAGACAACTTCCAGCAGCAGTACCTCGCGCATGGCCGCAGCGAAGAGACGCCGCACTATCCCCACAGCGTCGAGTTGCGCACGCTCACCCAGACCGGGCTGGTCGGGGCGCTGCTCGCGATCGTGGGCCTGGGGGCGGCTTTGCTCGCCGGCGCGCGCGCGTGCCGCGACTCCGTGCGCTCTGGTGCCCACGTCCTGCGCGGCGATGTGACGGCGGCCGCGCTGGGCGGCTTCGCCTACTGGCTGGTCCATGGCTCATTCGATTGGTTCTGGGAGTTCGCCGGCCTGGGCGCGCCGGCGTTCGCCCTACTCGGTCTCGCTTGCGCGCTCGCGCCCGCACGGAGCCAACAGAGCTCCGGTCGCTCTCCCGGCGGCGTTCGAGTGGACGATGCGGGCAGCTCAGATCGATCTGCAGAGGCCGAGCCCGGCGGTCCGATCCGACCGAAGGGCTCGCGAGACGGTGGCCTGCGCCGGTGGCTGCCGCGTGGCCCTGTGCTGGGCCTAGCAGCCGGCACCGTGGGTCTCCTCGCGGCCGCATCGCTGGCAGCGCCGTGGCTGAGCCAGCTTCAAGTCCAGAGCGCGGCGCGGATATGGACACAGGCGCCCAGGGCGGCATACGCGCGCCTGGACGAAGCCGCGCGGCTGAATCCGCTAAGCGATCAGGCCTATCTCCTGGCGGGCACGATCGCCACGCGCTACGGCGACCTGGCCCGCGCCGACCATGAGTTCTCGCTGGCGCTGGGGCGCACGCCGGGAGATGCCTATGCGACGTTGGAGCGGGGGGCGATCGCCTCGACGAGGGGGGACCGGGAAGGGGCGTTGCAACTACTCGACCGGGCCGTACGGTTGAATCCGCGTGATCAGCTCGCCCGGCAAGCTCTTCAGCTCGTGCGCCAGGGCCGGCGCGTGAGCGTCGAAGCCCTAAATCGCTCGATTCTGCTCAAAGCTCAACAACTCGCCTAATGCACCCAAACAGATTTCGCCAAATAGGAACGTTTTGCTCGACAGCGTGCCAAACCTTCGGTAGCGTGTGGGTTGGGTCCTCGTTGATTTCATTGTCCCCGGTGTTCACGCGCTTAGGTGTCCGAGGACGGGGGGGACGGGTGGTGACGAGACATGACAAGGAGGGTTGGGCGGGGTTGCTCGGGTAGAGCAAGGAACCCAAGGCAAGGAAGCATGACAAGGCATCGGACGATCACTTCCTTAGTTGGTTTGCTCTTGGCCCTTTGCGTGGTCATGCCGGTGCCTGCCCAGGCCAACCCGCTGCTCAGCGGCTACGGCGGGCCCGGGCAGGGAAACCAGGCGATTCTCGGCTCCGCGCTGTTGAACGGGCCCGCGGGCGGTGGCGGTGGCGCGTCGGGCGGCGGCGCGTCGGGCGAAAGCGGGTCCGCGACGACTATCACGAGCGTCAGCTCTGCACCCGGCCGCCGCGGTGGAGGGTCCAAACGCTCTCGGGCCAATAGCCAATCGGTCGCGCCGGCAAGCCCGCCTCAGAAGATCGCACCGCCGCGCCGCGACGCCTCTAGCGCGTATCTCGCCGCCGAACGAGGCCGTGCCGTAGGGCAATCGGGAGCCTTGGGCCTCACCGGTCAGGACCTTCTTTACATCATCCTGGCGCTGGGAGCGCTGACGCTCGCGGCAGTGTTCACGCGGCGGTTGACCCAGACGTCCGACGCAGGAACGCAGCGGTAGCTAAAGACATGCGACGCGGCGACCGAATTACTGGATAAGGACACGAAAGGAAAGCGCTCGCTCAAATGGCCCGCCCGCCCGTCTCGCAACAGACCTCGACAACGCTTCCGCTTCGCGGCGAGCTGGCTCGCGCTGCGCCACGGCCGAGGGCGCTGGAGCACGGAACATTCGATGGACCGCTGCAGTGGGCTCTGGAAGGGACCGGCTGGGGGATTCTGCGCCCCGCCGTCGACTTCGCGCTGCTGTGCGCCGCGGTCGTGTTCGCCCAGGGTGGCGTGAACGCGACGCTGAACGCCCCCGCGAACCGCGTTCCGTTGCTGGCGCTGCCGCTGCTGGTGATGCTGCTGTTCTGTCTGCGCGGGCTGTATCGGACGCGCCTGCGGGCGCTGGTCCTCGATGGGGTCGTGCCGGTCGTAAGCGCCGTCTCGGTGGGGGCCATGACCGTCGCGATGCTGGGCCTGTTCGTCAACGACCACGCTCCGCCTCAATATGACGTTCTGCGGGCGTGGCTGTTCGCGCTCGTGGCCGTCGGCGTTGGCCGCATCGGCCTGTCGTTGACCCAGAGCTGGGCGCGCGCCCGGCGCCTGGTCGGCAAGCCGGTGCTGATCATGGGCGCGGGCGTGGTCGGCGCCCAGGTGGCACGCCGCCTGGAGAGCCACCCCGAGTACGGGCTGATCCCGGTGGGGTTCCTCGATGAGGACCCGCGCTCGATCGCCGAGGTCGGCGGTCGCGATGTGCCGGTGCTGGGGACGGTCGAGGATCTCGATGAGGCCGTCCTGCACACCGGCGTCAGGCACCTGATCGTGGCGTTCTCCTCGGTCGCCGACGCGCGCGTGAGTCGTCTGATCCAGCATTGCCAGGAGCTTGGCGTCGAGGTGTCGGTCGTGCCGCGGATGTTCGACACGATCAACAATCGCGTCGGCTATGACACCGTCGGCGGGCTGCCGCTGATGTCTTTCACGACGGTCAATCCAAGGGGCGCGCAGTTTGCGCTCAAGCACGCCCTGGACCGCGTCCTTGCCCTGGTGCTCCTGATCGTGCTGGCGCCGGTCATTCTGGCTTCAGCGCTGGCGGTGCGGCTCAGCTCGAGCGGACCGGTGCTGTTCACTCAGCGCCGGGTCGGTCGTGACGGCAAGGCATTCGACCTCTACAAGTTCCGCTCGATGCGCCTGGAGCCGGGGCACGATCCGAGCGAGGACGACGCCGGCCCGCTGGAGTTCCTGCTCGGCGGGGACACCGCGCCGGGCGGAGTTGAGGGCCAGGACCGCCGCACGAGCGTCGGGCGCTTCCTGCGCCGCTGCTCACTGGACGAGCTGCCGCAGCTGCTGAACGTGCTGCGCGGAGAGATGAGCCTGATCGGGCCGCGTCCGGAGCGCCCGGAGTTCGTGGAGTTGTTTCGCGAGGACATCGTCCGCTACGGCGACCGTCACAGGGTCAAGTCGGGGATCACCGGCTGGGCGCAGGTGCACGGGCTGCGCGGACAGACGTCGCTGGCCGAACGCGTGGAGTGGGACAACTACTACATCGCGCACTGGTCGCTCGGACTGGACCTCAAGATTCTCGCTCTCACCGTGGCGGCGGTCTTCCGCAACGCCGAGTGACTCGGCGCTGAAACGCGAACGCCCGCGCCCGGTCGTCGAAATCGCCCGCGCCGGCGGACCTTCTCAAATGCTGCGCTGTGCCGCTGTCGCCGATCCCGCCCAGAACTGGAACACGCGCACCCGCAGGCCGCGCGTGCCCAGCACCGTGGGCAGCGCGATCGAGTACCGGTTGAAGCGGTCGAGTGTGAACAGCGCCCGGTAGCGCAGCACCCCGCCGACGAAGCCTTCGAGCTCCATGTAGTCGCCAACCGGCGCCGAGCCGCTCGCGACGACGCCGGCACCGCGCCGGCGCAGGCTCAGGGTCACCGGGCTGGCGCTTGCGAACGGGGAGGCGAGTACTCGCGAGAGTGCAGCGAAGGCGGGCTTGCGCGCGCCCGAGCCGGTGAGAACCCCGAATTCCTCACGGCCCGAGTTCTGCAGGTCATAGACGACCGCGGCTGCCACGAAGGGCGTGCGCGCAAGGGAGCGGAAGACGTTGGTGATGTCGGATGCCTGAACGCCGGTGCTGACGCAGGCCTGTTCCTCCTGGATCCTGTGCCGCGGGTAGCAGCTGCTCCAGCCGAACTCGTCCAGCCACAGCGGCTTGGAATCGCCATTGGCGAGCTGCACTTCGCGGATCGAGCGCAGCGAGGCGAGAACGAGATTGTAGAAGTGCACCGCCAGGCCGTCGTAGTAGCCCTTGATCCCGGCCGCATACAGGGCGCGCAGGAAAGCCCCGTTGGAGCCGACGAGCGAGCCTGCGATCACGGGCACGAGGGGATTGGCACGCTTGATTGCCGGGTAGGCGGCGCGCAGGATTGCCGCATACCGCTGGGGCTTGTCCGGGCCGGCGAAGTAGAACTGGTTGGCCTGGTCGGGCTCGTTCCAGATCTCGATCGCCGCCAACTGCGTGCCATACCGCTGGGCCAGGTAGGCGACGAAAGCCGCGTATGCGGATGGGTCGCGCGGCGGCCACGCGTTGGCGCCGCTCGCCCGAGCCCCAACGCAACGACGCAGCAGCGACGCGGGCGCGGTCGTGGCCCAGCACGGGGTGCTGTCGACGATCATGATCACGCGAATGCCGGCCGCCGAGGCATCGCTCACCAACCGATCCGTGAAGGCCAGCGCCCGCGGGGCGATCTGTCCGGGGGCGAGCGGCTCGAGCACCGACCAGGGTACGGCGGCTCGCACGACCGCTGCGTGCAGTGCTCGGGCGGCGGCGATCTCCCGATCGGCGGCGGCGAGGGGGACGCCTTCATACGGGCCGTCGACGTTCACGCCACCGAGGGGGGCCACGGCCGGTGAAGGTGCGCTTGCGGTGGCTTGGCCAGCCAATCCAAACGCGATCAAGCCCGGCAGGCTGAGCGCCAGTGCGACCGGTGTGATCGCTCCGGCAAGGCATCCTGCCAGCCGTCGAAGGCGTCCAGCCATTGACTGATCATAGTGACGGCTCGGGCGCTTCGCGCTGGCTGATCGCCAACGTGCACGACGACTTTCCGCGGGATTTCGGCGCGTGGCGGGCGCACGCGCGCGGCCAGATACGCTGACTGCACAATGTCGCCAACGTGGATCTGGATGCAGGTCGCGATAGTCGTGTTCGTGCTGATCGGGATGATCGTGGCCATCACGAAGCTCGCCTGAGCGAATCCGACGGCTTCGGTTATGATCGGCGCGTGTTCAAGTCGATCGTAGTGGGCACCGACGGCTCAGACACCGCCAATCAGGCGGTCAGCCAGGCCGTCTTCCTGGCCGGGGCACTGGGTGCCGAGGTAGAGCTAGTGAGCGCGTATGAGCCCGTGCCGGCGCAGCGGCTGCAGGAGGAACGCCGTGACGCCCCCGAGGACCTGCAATGGGCGATCAACCCTCGCGAGGACGTCGACGCGACCTTGGAGGCGGCAGCCGCGGTGGCGCGCGAGGCCGGAGTCACTGCGACCGCCTATCCGCGCGAGGGCGACCCCGCAGATGCGATCCTCGACGTGGCCGAGGAGAGGGAGGCGGACCTGATCGTCGTCGGCAACAAGGGCATGACCGGCGCGAAGCGCTTCCTGCTCGGCTCGGTCCCCAACAAGGTCTCCCATCACGCACCCTGTTCGGTGCTGATCATTCGAACGACGTGAGCTGAGTGCTCAGGGCGTGAGCGTCGGGGCAGCGGTGCCTGGGGCCGCGTAGTACGGCGATCCAGCGGGGCGCGTGCCGATCACCACGAGCCCAACGGGGTTGGAGTCCAAGCGATCGAGCATCTCGCGAAGGTCGATGACGTCCGACATCTTCAGACGATCCAGACGTGCGACCAGCAGCAGCTCATCGCAGAACTGGGCGAACATCTGCGCGTCTGCGACGCCGAGCAGCGGCGGCGAGTCGATCAGCACGTATGCATAGGCGCTCCTGCGCAACGCTTCGATCAGCGACTGTAGGGCCGGCGTGTGCAGCAGCTCCGAGGCGTCGCCCCCGCGACGTCCGCCGGCGGGAAGCACGTCGAGCTCGCCGCGCGAGGCGACGCCCTCACCGTTGTGCGTCGGCAGTATGACCCTCGCGACCGCATCGAATGGCACGTGCTCGCTCTCGGGCGTGAGTGCGAGCAGTTCCCGCAGCCCCGGACGGCCGCCTACGTTGAAGGCCTCGTCGAGCTTGGGCCAGCGCAGATCGCCGGAGATCACGAGCGTCCGGTGTCCTGCCTGCGCGAGCATTCGGCCGAGGCGGGTGGTGACCGTGGTCTTGCCTTCGCCGTGTGCCGCGCTCGTCACGAGCATGACATGTGGCTCGGATCGAGGCGGTAGCGCGAGCCGGATCGCCGCCGACAGCGTCTGGTAGGTCTCGTACTCGGCGCGAGCGTAACGCGCGCTGACTCGGCGGCCGATGAAGGGAATGCCGCTGAGCACGGGTAGCGCGAGCAGATGGCCGAGCTCACGCTGACTGGTGATGCGGGGCGTGAGCTGCTCGCGGCCGAGCGCCACGAGCACCGCTAGGAAGATCGAGGCGAACAGCGCGATGACCGCGTTGCGAGTGGGCTTCGGCGAGCTGGCCGCCGAGGGCACCTCCGGGCGTTGCACGAGCTGCAGCTGAGTGCCGGAGCCCGCGCTCTGCGCTTCCAGTTCCGCGGCGCGCCCCTGCAGCGCGCTCAGCTGTGAGGCGATGTTCGGTTCGGTCGCGGCCCTTGCGCGAAGCGCCGAGATCTGGCCGTTCAGGGCGGAGAGGGCGCTCGCGGTCTGAGAATGCTCGATCGCCGCGTGTTGGTTCAGGAACGCCTGTGCCACCGCGCCGGCCAGCGCCGCGGCGCCCTCGGCCGATCCATAGCTGACCTTGATGTTGATGATGTTCGCGTTTTCCGCGACCGAGGCCGAGACTTTCTTGGCGAGCGATGTGCGAGTCTGCCCGGGGAACGATTTGGCGGCTTCTCCGAGCACGGCCGCGGTCGTCGCGAGCGTTGCCGTCGTAGCGAGATTTCGCTGGATCGCCGCGGATTCGTTGGAGCCGAGCAGCCCCGAGGTGTTGTTGACGACGATGCTCGCCGTCGCTTCGTAGCTCTTGGCAAGGCTCAGAGAGAACGCGAGCACGGCGACCGTGATAATCGTGACAATCGATACGATTAGCCAGCGGCTCCTGCGGAGCGCTTCGATGTAGCGGCCAACCTCCACGGGGTCCTCGCCTGCGGACATGCGACCGCCCTGCCACTGGCCGTTGTCACTGCTCATATGGTCACGTGGATTGGGGGTCAACGATCGAGTGGTCATCGATTATAGATCGACCTCGCTGGACTGCATCTAAGCAACGGGCGCGATCTTGCGCTGCAGCCTGCATTTCCCGTCTCGCGACGGGTGCGTCTCTTGTTGGCGAGCGCTGTCGCGCCCTACAACAGAGCTGTCGGCGTCGCGGTGCGCGAGGTCGCGAAAGACTACCCGGGCTGGACATTCGTCGGAGGGTCAGGGGGGCCCAGGCGCCACGGCCAACCTGCGCGGTGGTGCGAGTCCGAACCGGGAGCGACGCGGCCCGGCGCGGGTGGCCGAGTCGCGGGCCGTGCTGGCCCAGATCAGCGCGGCAACGACCCACTGGTGACGCCAATGGAGGGTGTCGACCTCGACGCTGTTCAAGATCAGGCCGCACCACGCTCCGAGCAGCGCCGCCGAGCCGATTCCGTAGGTGTCTCTTCCCACCACGACGTTGCGCAGCGCAAGCACGAGCGTCACGAGCAGGAGGGCTACCCACAGCAGCAGCCCCATGGGGCCCTGCTCGGAGAAGACTCGAACGAACGTCGATTGGCTCGCGACAGGGAAGTAGGACTCGAACTGGCCCGGGCCAATGCCTACTGGATGTGTCCAGCCGAGTTCCCAGCCGAAACGCTGCGCGGCGAACCGGCCGGCGTCATAGGACTGCAGTTGGGCACGGTGTTCGAGGAAGCTGATCGATCCGGTCGCGCTGAGGATCACCACCGTGACCCCGCCGATCAGGAGCAGCGACGCGAGCGCCCGCAGCGCTCGACGCGCGCCCGCCTTGCGCATGGCCGACGCGGCCAGCATCACGACCAGCGCGAGCGCGAAATTCGCCCACGCGGCGCGCGAGTAGGAGAACAGAATGCCGACGGTAAGCGCGAGCAGGCACAGCCAGGTCGTCGAGCCGCGCAACCGCAACAGCTTCGGGAACCGCGGCGCGATCCGCTGCTCCAACAGGATCAGGGCGATCGGAATGAGAAACGGCCCGAACACGTTCGGATCCTTGAAGAAGCCGCTCGCGCGTTCACCGCCGTCCACGCTGCCGAGGATGAACGAGCGTCCAGGCACCGGCAGGTTCAGCGCCGCCACCGAGACGACCGCCGAGATGACGGCGATCGCGAGCCATGTCACCACGACCAGGCGCGCTCGGGAGGCGGAGTTGACGTAGCCCGTGAACCACAGCGAGAAGATCGCCAGATACACGGTAATGAAGAGGAAGCGCAGCGCGACCGAGCTGTCCACGACGTCCATCATCGAGAGCAGGTTGACGACCAACAGCAACCCAACGATCCAGCGCACGAGCAGTGGCACGCGGTTGAGGCGGAAACGACCCGTCATCGCGGCGACCGCCATGATCACGGCGAAGGCGATGTCCGCGGGGGGCGGTTCGAACCGCACGACGCCCATCAGCAGCAGGCCGATCGCGATCGCCGTGTCGTAGTGGCTGATCGTCAGGGCCAGGAACACGACCAGCGCCAGCCCGCCGGCGAGCGCGAGTCCGAGGGAGACGTTCGCGCTGTCGAACAGGTCGGCGAAGCCCACGCCGAGCAGCGCGAGCGCCAACAGCGAGGCGCCCCAGCGCCCCGTGATGCCCGCACGGGAAGGTCGTGCCGGCGCGAATGCTCTCGCCGCGAGCTCGGTCATACCGTCCTAATCATCGACGCTCTCCGCGCCAAAGTAAAGCTCCGCCCCTCACGCGAGCGCCCTACCGCTCGCCGTCGGGCACGAGCGGGGGGGGCGCATCTGCTCGGTCCGCTGCGCGGGCATGCGGCTGCCCTCCGGACCTCGACGAGGAGGGAGCGGAGCGCACGGCCTCGCCGTAAACGCCGGCCAGGCGGTCGATCATCACCGATCGAGTGAACTCCTGGCGCACCCGGCGCAGTGCCGCGTCGCCCAGAAGCGCTCTGCGGCTCGGGTCCTCGAGCAGCCCGATCAGGGCTTGCGCGAGGCCTCTGTCGTCACGAGATGGAATCAGCACGCCACTCTCTCCGTCGATGATCGCCTCCCCGATTCCACCTACATCGCTTGCGATGATCGGCCGAGCAAGCGACATGGCCTCGAGGATGACGTAGGGGAATGCCTCCGCCCAGGACGGGTGCACGAACACGTCCATCCCCCGCAGCGTCGCGAGCGGGTCGGCGCTCGAGCCCAGGAAGTGCACGGCGTCGGCGACGCCCAGCGCGCGTGACTGTGCCTGCAGAGCGTCGAGGTCCGGTCCATCTCCGACGATCGCAATCCTCACGTCGGCGTGGCGGGCGATCACCTCCGGGACGGCGGCGATCAGCGTCTCGAGCCCCTTGCCCGGGCGCAGGAGGGTGAGGGCGCCGACCACCGGTCCACCACGGCCCAGCTCGGCGACGCGCGGATCGACCTCGCCGTCATCGGCTGGGGCAATTCCGTTGTGGATCACCCGTACGCGGCTGCGCGGGCCGACCGAACGGGCCAGACGCGCCTCGGCCTCGCACACGCACACCACGCGGCTCGCGAGCGGCGCCAGGGCACGCTCGGCGGCGCTGTAGGCCAGTCGCTCGGCCGAGTGGTTGAAGTGCCCGGCGAAGGCGTACCCGTGCGGCGTGTAGAGCACGGGAACGCGTGGAGAGAAAGGCCTGGCCAGTCGCGCGATCGCGCCGGCCTTGGAGCTGTGCGCGTGGATCAGATCGGGTTGCGCGTCTCGAGCGATTCGCACGAATCGCGCGAGCGCGGGCAGGTCCGCGCGAGGGGCGATCGCGCGCCGCAGATCGAGGCGGATGTGCACGACCGGCTGGCGCAGTCCTCGCGGGATCGCCGGCGAGCAGAGGATGATCTCGTCGCCCTTCGCCGTCAGCCCTTCGATCAGGTCGCAGACGTGGCGCCCGACACCACCGTCGGTCGGCTGAGTGCAGAGCAGGACCCGCATCACGCACGCTCACCCTACACGCCGCCACGTGGCGCTCAGCGAGCGCCAAGCACGACGATACGGTAACCCGAGCGCGAGGGGCTGTAACCGGATGCGCCCATGTACACGGCGCGCACGCGGTAGCGAGTCGCGGCTCGCAGATCCAGGAGGCGCGTGAAGCGTCCACGCGGACCCACGCCCATCGTCAGGTGCTCGACCGCTGTCCAGCGGTTACCGCGCCGCCGATCCACCTGGATCGCGACCGTGCCCTGAGTCGCCCGGAGAACCCTCCCGCTGACCCTCGTGAGGACCGCGCGCTGGCGTGTCGACCCGGCTCCTAGGTGGCGCGCCTGGTGGGCGCGCGAGCGCCGATGGGTGACGTGCCGGCGTGCTCGCCGAGCGGGAGCTTTAGTCGTGCCCCGCGACTTGGTCGAGCCGGCGCCGTCGCGATGTGCGCTGGCGGTGCTCGGTGAAGCCTTCGAGCTGACGGCTGCCGTGTCCACGATCGTCTGGGTCGCGATCACGGCGGTTGCCGAGTTGGAGACCGGCGGTGACGCTTCCGCCGGCGCGGAGCCTCTGAGCACGACGCCGGACGCCGCGGGAAGCGTTACGGAGCTGACGGGGTTGCCGTTGACGTCCTGCATCGGGCTCGGCAGCGAGATCGTCTGGGTCGGCGCTCCCGGAGGATTGACGAGCACCATCCCGCCGGTGAAGTCGCGTCGCAGCACGTTGCTCCACGGATGGCGCGCGTCGGTGGCTTCGCCGAGGTTGACGTTGAAGCCCGCCCACCAGTTGTCCGGCGTCTGCCCGCTGGCGCTGACTGCGTCGTTTCCCGTGGAGAGCAGGAAATAGCTGGCGAGGTTGTATTCGATCCCCTGGGGTTCGCCGGAAGCTCCGTCGAGGACGATCCCCCGCCCGAGGGCGTGGACCTGATCGACGAACGAGAACAGGGCGTTCAGCGACCATGGCCCGCTGCCGCCGGTCAGCCCGGAGTCGTTGACCCCGCGCTCGAGGTAGACGTAGTTGGCGGATTCGATCTCGCGGCGGATGCTCGGGTCGGCGGTGCCGGCATCGGAGTTGGCGAACCAGATCAAGTTGTGAACTATCTCCGTGCTTGGGAGCGCGGCGCGGATTTCGGCCATGAATTCAGCCATGTAGGCGCGCCAGCTGGCGGCTGGCATCGGCTGGCCAGTGTGGGGATCGATCGGCTCCACCTGCTGGCCTTCGCCGTTGCCGACCCGCTCTTCCATGTCGACGTCGTCGACGAACAGGCCGCTATAGCCGTGCGCGAGCCGTGCCCTGGCGTCTTCGATCCAGTAGTGACGAAACGCGGGGTTTGAGATGTCGCCCGCGTACTGGGGGCAGCTGCCGCCCGAGCAGGCGTAGGGGATGTACAGCTCGTTGCCGGCGGAATCCTTGAGGATCCATTCTGGATGCTGGCTTGCCAGCGCGCTGCCCGGGTAGATCGCGAAGGCGTCGTCGTAGACCCAGCCGTGCTGGAACCAGCGGGTCCTTTCGTCGAAATACGGCGAGAACACCGTCATGCGCCAGAAGTGCGCGCTCTCCCACGCCTGCGTTTGCGGCGAGGGATTGTCCGTGTAGGGGGCGAAGGCCGGGTCGGCCGTGCGCACGAAGTGCACGGTCCCGGCCGTGTCGGCCAGCGCTCCCGCGGCGGCGCCGGATGCGCACGCCATCGCGACGGTCAGCACCGTAAGGCCAATCGCAAGACGCAGGCGGTGAGACATGCTCTCTCCTTTCGGTAGCCGGGCGTTCTCGGAGAGATCCCTGGCTTTGCGTCGCCGACTCGCGTCGGGTTTGCCTTGTCGCGGGCGGGCGTGGCCCCCCTGCCGTCCACTTGAGGGTCGGGCGCCGGCCCTCAGACGGCGAGCGTCGATGCCGCGTCTGGACGGATGTTCTAGACAGCTATTGCGTGTAGAGGGCTACCGCGCGTGCGCGCTGGCGCTCACGGAGGGAGGCACTGCCGGCCGCGCTGTGCCGGGCGCAGCGGCGCGCGGACGTCGCGGCCGAGGCCGGCGAAGGCGGCGATGAACGGAGGCTGGTTGGCGCTACTGGCCGGCGCCGGCTTCAGCGGGCCGCGGAAGGCGCAGCGTGATGCCGACCATCCACGCATAGCGGCGCAGTACAGGCGCGACGCTGAACAGCAAGCGGTCGAGGCCGTCGAGTCCGCCGACGACGCGCTCAAAGCCGGGCCGGTCGCGCAGCGGAATAGCGGCCAGCGAGGAGAGGGTGAAGAAGTGCGTGCCCACCTCGCCGAAGAAGCGCTCTGCGAGAGCCAGGTCGCCCATCAGCAGCGGGTGCTCGTCGACCGTTCGCATTTCCGGTGTGCGATTGCGATAGGCGTTGATCGCCGGGTTGTGACCGAGCGGCTCTTCGAACACCCCGATGCCCGTCGGCTTGAGCACGCGGGCGATCTCGGCGTATGCCGGGCTGAGGTCGAGGTGATGCAGGATCCCGGAACCGCACACGAGGTCGAAGGTGGCGTCGGGGTAATCGAGATGCTCGCCATCCATCACGCGAAACTCCAGCTGGTCCTCGAGGCCCTCCTCGCGGCCCCGCTCGGTCGCCTGCTCGATTGCCACCGGCGAGAGGTCGATCCCGACCACGTGCGCTCCGTTGTGCGCGAGATGGAACGCGCGACTGCCGCGCCCGCAGCCGTACTCAAGCGCACGAGCGCCTCGCGCGTGGGCGCCGAGCGTCTCCTTGTGCCACGTGCTCATGGCGCCGGTCACCGTGTAGAAGCGTCTGGTGGGAGCGCGCACGTCCTCGGCGTAGCCGCGATCGTGGAACTCACGCTCACGCTCCAGGCGGGCGTTGGCGTCCATGGCCCGAGGCTAGCACAGCGAACGAGCGTAAAATTTGGCCGCGAACACGGCTCGCGCCGGCGGCGAGCGCACGCGGGAATCGGCGATCAGGCGCCTGCTGGCGGCCAATCGAAGCGGAGCCATCCACGGCTTGCGCGAGGCGCTCTACGCGCCAGTTCGTTGACGCTCCTGGGCGCAGCTGCGCAGCCGCTTGCTCGCCAGCCGCGCCAAGCGCAGCGGGGGGCTGTGCAGGAGCGGCTCGTAGCGATCGGTCAGCTTCAGCAGCGTCACTGGCAGCGGGTCGGCGGCGCCGATCATCGCCCGCGTGAGCTCATACGGGGCCCAGCTCCCCGAGCCGGTCGTCACCGCGGCGATCAACCCGCTGTCGCGCGTGGCCGCGATCGCCTCGGGCCCGTAGCGGCCGAACGGATACGCAAACGTTTCGACCGCGGTGCCACCGAGCGCTTCGAGCTCGACACGACTTTGGTCGATCTCCGCTCGGCAGGCGTCGTAGTCGAGCGTGGAGAGGTCGGGATGGGTCATCGTGTGGGCACCGAGCTCCCAATCCGCTGCCGCTAGCTCGCGCAGCTGCGACTCGGTCATCATCGCGCCATCGCCGCCCGGTCCGATCCACGGGCTGCTCTTGCCGATGAAGCCGATGGTCACGTAGACGGTCGCACGGATCTCGTACTCCTGAAGGATGGGAAGCGCGACTTCGTGGTTGTTGCGCATGCCGTCGTCGAATGTGACGGCCGCGAGGCCGGGTGGCGGAACGCCTCCCTTCGCGAGGCGGACGAGCTCAACCAGCGTGACGAAGCGAAAACCGGCCGCCAGCAGCAGCTCCAACTGGGAGCGGAAGCGGTCCGGCGCGAGCAGAAGCAGGCTGAGGTCGTCACGACGCCGGGACTCGGCCACGCCGTGGTATCCGAGCACGATGGACCGCCGTCGACAGATCTCCGCCAGGGCTCGCGCACGGAATGTCATGACGAGCTCACGAGAGCCCGCCCGAAGCAGCAGGAGGGGCGATCCGCGAGCGAAGCTGGGTAACGAGGGCGTGAAGGACCGAGAAGTCGTCGGGAAAGGCGATGCGCTCGTAGCCGAGCAGCAGAGCGAAATAGGCGACGATGGCCAGCGCCGCCGCAACCAGCGCTTTGTCATGGAGCAGGATCATCAGAGCGCCGGCGCCGGCGCTGGCCAGCACGGGACCGGCGAGCATGCGGCGAAAGTCAAGCCGTCCATGCAGATCGCCTGCCAGGACCATCAGGGACCCCGCCACGAGCAGCTCGGAGATCGAGGTTCCTGCCGCCGCACCCACGAGCGAGAAGCGAGGGATCAGCACGAGGTTGAGCGCGATGTTCTCGAGCCCGACGAGGGCGTAGACGATCGCCACGACCGGCCTGCGCGCCTGCGCGAAGAACAGCTGACTGGTGAGCGCGCTGATCGCAAACAGCACGACGGTCGGGGCGAGCACCGCCAGGGCGACGGCCGAGCGATGATATTGCCCGCCGTACAAGAGCGAGATGATCGGCCCGGCGAGCGCGACTGCACCGACCGCCACCGGCAGCGTGAGCGCGATCACGAGCTTCAGTCCACGTTGGTAGACGTCGCCGACCGCGGGGATCGTCTTCGTCGACAGGCGTGAGAGCGAGGGCAGCACGGCGACGTTCACTGCCCAGGAGAAGAAGGCCGTCGTTTCGAGCAGCTTGTAGGCGGCCGCGTAGTATCCGACCTGGCGGGCCGGCTTGAAGATCGCGAGCATCGTCATGTCGACACGGAAGAGGATCGTGAGCGCGACGAGCGCTATCCCGATCGGAAGCGCCTCACGGGTCACCCTCAGCGCGCCGCGAAAATCCACGCGCAACCGTGGTTTGGCGATGCGGCGGTACATCAGCCAGGTCCCAAGAGCGCTGGCCATCAGGGACCCGGCGCAGTAGATCCCCACGACGGTCACCAACCCAGCCCCGAGGTACAGGGCGACTATCGCAGTCGCCGTCGTGATCCACCGCTGGGCGATCAGCACGATCGCGACCAAGCTCACCCGTTCGTATGCCTGGAAGACGGCGAAGGGCACCTGCACCATGTACTCGCCTGTGAAACCGATTCCGAGCAGCAGGACCACCAGCAGCGTGTGGCCACTCATCCCGGCGAGCGTGGCCACGAGCAACGCCACGAGCAGCGGCGGGACGCTGAACATGGCTCGGGATACCATGGCATTTGAGTAGTACTCCTCGAGGCGCCCGCGATCGCGAGAGACCTCCCGCGTGAGGACGATGTCCTGCCCGAAGAATCCGAGCGCGGTCACCAGCCCGACGAACGATAGGGCGAACGCGTATACCCCGAACTGGGTCGTCCCGAGCTTGCGGGCGATGAAGATGTACAGCGCGGCGGTCGCCAGCTTCGACCCGGTGTCCGCGACCGCGCGGAAGCCGGCGTTGACGAGGATGCGCGACGACCGCGCCCCAGCCTGGGGCGCGTCGTAGGTTTGCGTCGTGTCGCTCATGCGGGTGTCCTGGCCAGCTCCTGCTCCAGCGCCCGGTCGAGCACATCGTGGGCGCGCTGCTGAGAGTTTGCCGGACGCAGCGTATGGTCCCGGCCCGGCAGGAGATCGAGCTCGAGATTGGGCCAGCGCTCGCCGCTGCTCAGGCGTCCCTGCCGCTCGAGCTCTTCGTAGAGGGGCTCTTCTTCGGAGAACACGAACCTGAGGCGCTTGTCGAGGCTGGTCAGCTGGTCCAATGCGAGATCGAGCTCATCGCTGTCGCCGTGCGCCCGCCAACGCTCGACCACGTGCTGGATGACCGAGCGCGGCGCGTGGAGGGCGACGTTGCTCACCCGCGAGAAGCGCACGTCCCCCTGAAGGATCATCCGCCACGAGGATGGCTTGAGCAACCCGCGGCGAAGGTAGCGGACATTCTCCAGCGTGGCGTTCCAGAAGAGCGTGCGGGGATTGAGCATGAAGGCTGCCACGACGCGCTCGTCCTGGAGGGCGCCGTGAAACGACCAGTACGCCCCCGAGCACAGGCCGGCAAGCACGAAACGGCGAGCCGCGCGTCGGGCGCACAGCACGTCGATCGCGCTGCGCACCTGCACGACCAGCTCCGGGACGTAGAGCTCCGCCACATCGGCGAATCTGGTCGCATCGCCGTCGGCGTCGCCAAGGCCCTCGAGGTCGAGCCGCAGCGATGGTACGCCGCGGGCCGCCCAGCGACGGGCCATCTCCACCCACATGCGGTTCGGGCCGATGCGGCGAATCGCCCCCGCGTTGAGCAGGACGGCACCGAGGTCCTGCGCTCCCGTCTTCTCGGCGGGCTCGGCGAGCACTCCGAAAAGGAGCCCAAAGGGCTGCTCGATGCTCAGCGGCGTCTCGCGGATGCGCACTCCGTCGATCGTCAGCTCGGCCGTATCACGGCAGCTGACGACGGCGGGGAGCGTCGCGGAACGTGCCTGCTCCTGCCCAGGGCTGGCGCCGGCCCCAGCCTCGCGCGCCGCAGGAGTGCCTGCGTTCGCGGGAGCTTCGCCGAGCCAGGTCTGCACGCTTGCAAAGACGTCGAGCGGCGGCCGTGCCTCCTGCGGCTCGGCGGTCATCGCGCCATAGCCGACACCGAGCCCGACCCGCACTGCGACGCCGCTCTGTTCGAGATGCTCGCGCAAGCGCTCGTCCACTCCGATCCCGTCGCGCTCGAGCATCAGCACGCGGCGTGGCCGGCCGGCGGGATGAGCATCATCAGCCACCAGGTCCAGGCCCTCCAACGATTCAGCCGTCTGCGCCGACAGCACGAAGCCGCCGGCCCCCACATAACCCGCCGGAAGGTGCTGGCCGTTCCCGTCGCTGCGCCTCTGCAGGCGGGAGGACTCCATGCGCCCAAACGCGCGCAGCTCACGCACGAACACGCTGCCTAGCGACGGCACGGCCCACAGGACGATCTCGTCGATCGGGGCGCCGTCGGCGGTTGCCGCGCACGCGAGTAGCCCACCGAGGCCGATTCCGATCGCGGCTACGCGGGGCCTCGCGCTGGCGGCCAGCAGCCAGCCCGCGGCCGAGCCGACGGCGTCGATCCATGCGGCGAGCCGGTCTGGGTCCTCGGGCGACCCGCCGCTGTCCCCCGTGCTCGGCAGATCGATACGCAGGACGTGATGTCCGGCGGTTGCGAGCTGCTCCGCCCATTCGCGCCGGCTGCGATAGGAGCACACGTCCTCCCAGCCGAAGGGTGGGCAGATGAGGACCGCCGCGTCGCGCTGCATGTCGCTGTGTGGCGTATGCAGAAGCCCGAACACCTGCTCTCCTGCACCGTCGAGGTAGAGCGCGTGCGCTGGTGGTGGCGCGCTCATGAGGACGTCCCGTCGAGCGTTGCATGGACGGCGTCCGATTGCACGCCGGCGACGGGCGAGGAATGCGCCTGCTCCTGCGCCGAGAATTTGATGCGCCCGCGAAGGTTGACGGCGGTCAGCCAACCGCCCGCGAAAACGGCACCGTCATCACGTGGAGACAACAGCACGCTGCGTTCCCCCGCGGGCTCGACCGGGAAGGCATCGTCGGAGGCTCGGAATCCCGGTGCGCACACGCGCACACCGTAGGCAAAGCGAGCGGTCCGCACCGACACGTGCACGTCGCCTTCGTCGAGCACGCGCGCGGTGGCGGCCAGTCCGAGGCCATCACCGGGCTCACTGGCGAGCGGTCGGCCTGCCGGGAAACGCACCGACTGCGACAGCAGCTCGCCGCCTTCGCGATCTGCTTCGAGGCTCGCAACGATCAGGTCCTGGGCGGGCGGGCCAAACCGGTACGCCCATGCCGCGTCCACGAACCGCCTGAGCAGCGCCTCGACGTCCCAATGCCGCACGTCGTGTGGAGCCATCTCGATCATCTCCTCGGCCTCGCCGACCGGATGCTCGAAGTCACGGTACAGCGCTACCCGCAGGCGAGCGGTGAGCGGGGTCGGACGGTCGTTTGCGACATGCGCGTGCACCCCTCCCAAGCCCTCGTCAGTCGTCCACACGGCGACGGGCGCCAGCGCACGGCGCAGGTGGTGATAGGCCACCTTTGGCTCGCCGCGATGGTCGATGACGCCCCAGCCGGCCCCGGGCACGATGTCGCGCAGCCACAGCACGAGCCCGCCTGAGCACGGCGAGCCGGCACGGCGCCACTCACCGAAGACCTCCCCCATCACCTCGCCCGTGAGGACTCGTGAGAGCTCGAGGTAGCGCTCGTGGTCGACCCGGCGCAGCTCCGCCGGCCGCACGCCGAACAGCAGCTCGAGATAGTGGTCGCGCACGTCCTCGAAGTCCCAGCCGCTCCCCGAGTCTCTCGGTACGCCCGCCTTCCAGCGTGGATGGTGCACGACGAGGTCCCCGGGGGCGTTGGGGAGCATCTCTTCGATCGCCGGCTCGTCGGGAACGTTGGAGAAGGCCAGGCACTCCGCGGCAAAGCGCACCTCGGCGCGTCGGGCGTCCTCGAGCGGGCGTCTGTATCCGCCGACGCCGTAGTAGTTCGACACCCCCCGGTCGGGGCGGAAGGGCAGATCACCGCCACATGGCGCCGAGGGGACGTAGAGGGCGTCGGTGTCGCTCTCGCGCACCAGCGCGGGCAGGAGCTCACCGAAGAGCTCACCGCGTCCGAGCGACGGGTCGAGCCCGAGCATCGCAACCTGCTGCTCGACCTCGCTGTTGCCACACACGACGGCCAGGCTCGGGCGGCACGCGAGCCGCCCGAGCACTTGCCTGGCCTCGTGTTCAACGGCGGCGTAGAACGCGTCGTCGGAGATCGGATAATCGAGGTTGGCGAACATGAAGTCCTGCCACACGAGCACCCCGAGCTCGTCGCAGAGGTCGTGAAAAGCCTCCTCCTCGTACGCACTGGTACCGGGGATGCGCACCAGGTTCATGCCGGCGTCGCGAACCTGATCGAGAGCCGTTCGCAGCGATGCGGGGGATGGTGCCATGCCGACGGCATCGACCGGCGTCCACACGCACCCTCGCGCGAAGACGCTGACTCCGTTGACGTGGAGGTCGATTCCGTCCACCTCGACGTCGTGGTCCTGTGACCGTCCGAATGTGAGGCTGCGAAAGCCGATTCGACCGGCATCGACGATGAGGCTCCCGTTCGGTCTCGACACGATCAGCCGCGCCTCATACAGCGCCGGCTCGCCGTGCGTGTGCGGCCACCAGAGCGACACGCCTGGCACCACGAGCTCGCCCTGGAGGTCGACCGCATCTCCCCGCTCCGTGAGCGCAAGCGGCGCGCGCCAAGCGCCCGATGAGCTGGCGAGCTCGATCTCGGCCGCGACCGGCTGCGCACCCTCGAGGGTGCGCAGGCAAGCGCGCACGGTCAGCCGACCTTCCTCGCCGCAGACGCTGGCGCGCAGGGCGAGCCCCTCGACCACGACCCGCCTGCGTCTCTCCAGGCGCACCTCTCGCCATGGTCCCACGGCGGCCGGTCCCGGCGCGAAGCCCGGTGCCCGTCCGAGGAGCATCGTGCGAAAGAAGCGGAGGTTGCCGTCTGCGACCAGGCGTGAGCGCCAGCGAGCGCGGGGCCGCCGGCGCTCGCGCAGGAGCGGAGCCAGCGCCCGGCACCGGATCGTCAGCTGATTCTCGCCGTGCAGGAGCGCTCCCACGTCGAGCGCGTGGCGGGCAAACATCGAGTCGCTCTCCAGGACCCGCTGGCCGTTCAGGTAGACCTCGGCAACGGTCGCGATGCCATCGAGGCACAGCACCACCTCCTCGCCGTGGGCCGCCGGCGGCGCGTCAAAGCTCGTGCGAAACCACCAGTCCTCGGCGTCGAAGTCGCGAGCTACCCCTTGCCGCCAAACCCCGGCGTCGCGGAGCGCGGAGGCTGCCGTTCCGGGTACGTGCGCCGGGAACCAACCGACCTCGTCGAGCTCGGCTGGGTCCGAGCACAGATCGGGCGGCGTGGCAGCGGCCTGCCATCCGTCGGACAGTTGACGCACCTCGTGGCCTTCGACGCGGGCACGCGTCCCCGGTGAGGCCGACTGCCTGAATTCAAGTGACTGTGTCATCGAGTCGAGCCAGTGCCTCGTCCCACGCCGCCGCGAGCGCGGTGATTGCCGGTTCGGGCTCGAAGGAGCGTCGCCGGGCGAGTCTGAAGGACAGCGCCTTGCAACCCTCGACGACCTCCGCCAGTGCGCAGCTTGCCGTGGCGCCTTCATCCCCGATCAACCAGTCGATATGCGACGCGGCGGCCTCGAAGGCCGAGCCTGCCATCCGTACGGTCGCGAACGCGTAGGCGTGGTAGTCCGTGGCGTCGCCGTCGAGCAAGCGCGGCAGATCCTGCTCGAGCTGAGCGCCGAAGCGAACAAACGGGTTCGTGACCGGCCGGCGGTCCAGGTGACGACGAAGCAGCTGGCGCGCCGCATCGCGCAACTCGTCTTCCGTCAGCGGCGAATCGCTGCCGAATCGCACGAGCTCCGTGTAGGGCGGCAGCACGTCCTCGGAGAAGGGACGCCCAAGGCGAAACACCCCGCGGTAGTCCTCTCCCTGCAGCTGGTAGAGCCCGGTCGCGTGAAAGTAATGCAGCCGCTCCCCCTCGGGATCGATCGCCTCCGCGATGATCGACGTCTTGACGTGCTCCGATTGGTAGCTCGTGGCGGCCGTGTCGGGCAGGTACCAGGAATCGAGCTCGACGGCCAGCGTGCGGCCGTGCGCGATCTGCTCGGCGATCTGATCGGGCAGCGGCCTGTATGGCTGCATCTCGTGCACGTCCAGCCCGTAAAGCAGCTCGAGGTCCTCGGGCGCCGGCTTGAAGAACGTCCACTGGTCACCCTCGAAGTCCATCCGCACCGTGCCGCCCATCGCCGCCAACGGCTCGTGACCGCGGGCGTGCAGCAGCTCCACGAGGATGTCGGTGTAGCAGTTGATCTCCATGTAGGTGCGCTCGGGCGCGTGCAGCGGGTGTGAGCGGTAGGTGTCCGGGTCGAGTGCAAGCAGGCTCACCAACCCCGCTGCGGGCGCGCTCATGCTCCCCACAGCTCCCTTCGCGCCTGGTTGGGCCAGGTTCGGAGATCGAGCCCGTGCGTGCGAAAGAGGGCGAGCGCGATCCGCTCCAGTCCGAACCCGAGGCAGGCGGTGTGGGCGCCGCTGCCGTCGCTGAGCTCGATCCGGTAGGCCTCCGCAAAGTGGTCCTGGTGATAGTTGAAAGAGGCGACGGCGGTCGGCTCTGGCCCGGCGATCTGCACGGTCACCTCGAACTTGAGCTCCTGTTCGCGCTGGCTCGCGGCGAGCATCCGCCCGCTGCGCCCGAAGAACGGGTCCGTGGCGAGTACGAGCTCGGCCTCGAGCCCGATTGCCCGCAGCATCTCGACGGCGCTGTCGCGCCATTGCTCGCGCCATCCCGCAACGGCTTCCGGCTCGCCGATGCGGACGATCTCGCGCTGGTGGAACATCTGCAGCCGCGCCGGGTCGCCGGAGGGCTCGTGCCGAAACACGTAGGCGCCGCCTGCGTCGATCGTGACGCCACCCGCGGGCAGCCTGCCTCGCGCCGCGATCGCCGGATACACGGGATAGCACGCGGCCGGCGTGAGCACGAGATCGGTCATCGCCTGGAACTCGCTCCAGTCCTCGTGACGACTAGCTCGGTCGTACTGCGTGGCGGCCTGCTCCTCGGTGCCGGTAAAGGCGAAGATGCTGCCGGCGAGGTGCGGAAAGGATTTCAGGTAGCCGACCGTCTCCAGATCGCGGCGAGGGAGGATCGGGGGGAAGCGCAGCCGCTCGGGGTTCTCGGGCGCAACCGCGCGAGTGACGAGGTCGGCGAGTCCTTCACGTACGTCCTCGAAGTCCCCGTTGCGACCGTACAGTCCAGGTACGCCACTCTGGAGCAGCAGGCCGCGGTCGAGGAGCTCCGCGAGGAACGCCGCTTGGTCCGCGGTGCCCGGACGAGCCGTGGCCATCAGACGTCCTTGGCGATCAGCAGCAGGCTCGCGTTCGTCTGGTGGATGCGCTCGTTGGCCACCATCAAGCTGGCGGACATGGTGTCGCGCAGATGGCGTCCGACGCTGAATGGGGTGTCGTTCTTGAAGCCCATGATCCCGCACACGCCCATCGCGCCCTGACAGACGCGCGGCGCCTGCTCCGAGGCTGCGATCTTCAGGTTGTTGAACCGCAGCGTCGTCGCCATCGTCGAAAGTCGCTCGCGACCATCCTCCTCGGAGGCATCGACGAACTCCCGTAGCGCGGAGCTCACCTCGGCACGCAGCAGCGAGAGCTCGCTCATCAGGTGCGACAGGCGCGCGGCCGTCGGCGGTGGCTGGCCGGGCTTTTGCTTGGCGGCCGCGCGCACGAAGGCCCGGGCGCGCTCGAACGCGTCGGTGGCGATGCCCAGCCACAGATGTGACCAGAGGATGTGCGATACCGGCACCATCGACTCGACCGAGACCCTCGGGAAGGGTGTCGGCAGCACCTGCTCGGGCAGAAACTCGGCCCGCACGAGGAAGCCGGGCGAGCACGTGCCGCGCATCCCGAGCGGGTCCCACGTGCCGGCCGGCTCGAGCGTGATCTGCTCTTTGCGCGTCAATACCACGACCTGGTCGCCGGGCTCGGCGTCGGGGGCGCGGCGAAGGGTGCTCAGAAGGTCGTCGGCGTGCTCGCCATAGCTGACCGTGGGCGCGCGCTTCTCAAACGTGCAGCCGCCATCCTCCCCCGGTGTGACCGCGGCCACCGAGCGCCCCATGTCGCCGCCCGTGCCCACCTCGGAGGTCACCGAGGCGATCAGGCGCTGCTCGTCCGCAACGTCACGAAGATAAGCCGTGAACCACGGCGCGTCCTCGAGATGACGCACTATCGTCACGACCTGGATCTGATGCATAGCGAACACCATCGCGCTGGCGCCGCATCGGCGTCCCAGCTCCAAGCACGCGGTGGCGATCGTCTCGAAGGAGACCCCGGCGCCCCCGAGCTCGGTGGGAACGAAGGCCGACAGCGCGCGCTCGTCGCGTAGCGCCTGGATCGTCTCCACGGGAAACCGGGCTCGTCGATCGACGTCCTCGGCGTTTGGCGCAGCGACATCGTCGGCGATGCGGCGCACCGCGGCCAGAAACGTCGCGTCGCGGTCGACGGCGACGCTCACGCCGCTACACCGATTTGCAACTCGCCGAGCGCACCGGCGATCGAGGCGATGCTCTCGAAAACGCTGCGCTTGAGCATGCGGTCCGGAAACTCGATATCGAAGCGATCCTCGAGCGCCAGCATCACGTTGACGCTCGCGTGCGATGTCATGCCGGCCTGATAGAGGTCGGCGTCTACGGCGAGCGCATGTACGTCGACGGGCAGGCGGGCGTGATCGTTGATGATCTTGCGAATCTCATCTGTCATGCGTCTCTCATCGGACGGTCTAGCCACTTCCTGAAGCAAAGCTCGCGATCACCACCGCCGATGCGAACCCGCCTTCGTGCGTGATGCTCAGCGCGAGGTCGGTAACGCCCCCGTCGGCTGCGACCGCCGCCGCCGGGCCGCTGAGCTCGAGCTCGACCCATCCGCCGGCATCGCGCACCACCTCGATGCAGTACCACGGGACTCCCACCTCGCCGGGTCGCAAGACCTTGAGGGTCGCCTCCTTCGCCGCGAAGCGGCCGGCCAGACGCTCCGGATCCACGCCCGTAGGCGTGGCGCAGTCTTCACGCTCGCCCGCCGTATAGACACGCGCGAGGTAGTGCTCGCCGTGCGCGTCGAGGGAGTCGCGGACCGAATCCACGGTCACCAAGTCGATTCCGACGCGCACCGGCACCATGAGCATTCTCTCAGGATCAACGGTCGCCAACGCTGCCTAGCCTGCATCGTGCGGCCGAAATACCTGCAATCAGGCCGCATCTTCGCGATGCGCCGCGCGCGACGCAAGTAAACGACGCGCGCTGCCGATAACTCTGACGGTGGGCTCGCATATGCAACCGCGGGACGTTGTGGCCGCCACGGGCGATGTCGCGACCCAGGCGGATGTTCAGGAGCGCCTGAACGCCGAGTTCTGGGCTCGGGGCGAGTGCGTCTCCTACTACGCGACCGATGGGCTCCGCGCGGCCGAGCGGACCCTGCTCGAGCGCCATCGTGACGCGCTCACCGGCCGTGTGCTCGAGCTTGGGTGTGGCGCTGGGCGCCTGACCGGCCACCTCGGCGAGCTGGCGGGCGTCCTGCACGCCGTCGACCTCTCCCCGGCGATGGTCGCCCTCTGCCGGAGCAGGTACCCGCGCGCCGTTTGCAGCGAGGCGGATCTACGCGACCTGTCCCAGTTTGAGGACGACTCCTTCGACGTCGTCGTCGCACCGTTCAACGTGCTGGATGTGCTCGGCGACGCCGAACGGCGACGCGCGCTCAATGAGATCCGCCGGGTCCTTGTGACCGGCGGGCTGCTGATCATGTCATCGCACAACCGTGGATACTCACCGCGAATCGGCGCCGGGATCCGAGTGCTCATCGGCAGTCCCCGCCGGCCGGCGGCGAGCCTCGGGAGCCTGCCGCGTCGACTACGCAATCGTCGACGCCTACGTCCACTGCAGCACGACGAGAGCGGCTACGCGATCGTCAACGATGATGCGCATGACTTTTCCGTGCTCCACTACTACATCTCGCGAGATGCGCAAGAGCGCCAGCTCGTCGATCAGGGCTTCGAGCTGCGGGAATGCCTGGATCTCGACGGGCTGGATGTGCCGGCGGGCGCTGCCGCCGTGTCCTGCCCGGAGCTGCACTATGTTGCGCAAGCCGCGTAGCGTCGTCGCGCACCGAGCTCAGCAAAACGAGCGCAGCGTCTTATTCCGGCGTGTAGGTTGCGTACAGCGAGGTCTCCTCGGCGTCGGTGGTGACCGTGCCGAACGGGTTCGTCGGCCCCGAGCTGTAGGTGTTCGTGTTCCAATCGCGCGACCCGGTGACGCTCGTGTAGCGGAAGCTGGCGACGCCTGCGGTGGCGCCGGTCATGACGCCGATCCAGTAGTTGCCCGCGGCGATTTTGACCGGCGCGGAGAAAATCAGTTCATACCAGCCGGCGACGTTCGTGCTTTTGAAAGTGAACTGTTCGGAGACGGCCACGAGCGCGCCCGGGGCGCTGCTCCCTTCGGCGTAGATCAGGCCCTTCATCACCTGCGAGCCCGAGGTCGACGTCGGCGCCAGGTAGACGCTCAGCTTGCTGACCGCCCCCGGGGTGGAGAGGGCATAGCGGTTCACGCGCTTGCGTTCTGAGGCAAAGGTGTCGGTGGACCCCCCCACGGTCGTTGTGCCGAACGTCGCCGATGCCTGCGTCACGACCGGGGTCTGAGCGGAGGTGGCTGGTGTCGAGGGACCCGCGGCGTTCGTCGCGGTGACCGCGACCTTCAACGTCGAGCCGACGTCGGCCGCGACTGCGGTATAGGTCTGGGCCGTGGCGCCCGAGATCGGCGAGCAGCTGGCCCCGGCCGAGTTGCAGCGCTGCCACGCGTAGGTGAAGCTCGTCGGTTCGTTCGTCCAGGCTCCGTTCTGAGCGGTCAGCACCTGACCCTGCGCGGCGGTCCCCGTGATTTTCGGCGCTTCCGTGTTCACCGGTTTTTCCGGCGGGTTCTGCGCGTAGGTCGCATACAACGAGATCTGCTCGCCGTCGGTCGTCGGCGTGCCGAACGGTTCGCTGGGCCCTGAGCTGTAGGCGTTTGCGTTCAGGTCGCGCGAGCTGGCGACGGTGTCGTATTTGTAGTCGGCGACGCCGGCGGTGGCGCCGGAGAGGATGCCGATCCAGTAGTTGCCCGCGGCGAGCTTCAGCGGCGTTGTCAGTTTGAGGTCATACCAGCCCGTGGAGTTCGTGTTCTTGAAAGTCAGCTGTTCGGTCACGCCCAGCAAGGCTCCTGGGGCGGTGCCCGTATCGGCGTAGATGACGCCCTTGAGCAGCTGCTGCCCCGAGGTCCCCGTGGCGCCCAGATAGACGCTCAACTTGACGACCGACCCGCCGCCAGTGGGCATCGAATAGCGGTTCGCCCACTTGGTTTCCGCAGCAAAGTTTGCTGACGTGCCGCCGACGCTGGTCTTGCCGAACGTCTTCCCTTCGGCCACCACGTTGGTCTGCGCGGAGCTAACCGGAGCCGAGCTGCCGCCGGAGTTAGTGGCCGTGACCGCGACGCGAATGGTCGAGCCGAGATCGGCGCTGCCGAGCGTGTAGGTCTGCGCCGTCGCGCCGGAGATCGACGAGCAGCCTTCTCCGGCCGTGTTGCAGCGCTGCCACGCGTAGGTGTATTTCGTCGGGCTGTTCGTCCATTCGCCGCTGTGCTCGGTCAGGGTTTCGTTCACGAGGGCGCTACCCGTGATTTCCGGCGCTTTCGTGTTTTTCGGTATTTCCGGTAGCACGAGGGCGGTCGGTTCGGAGATCGCTGGGATGCCGGCGCCGCCCGAGTTGCTCGCGGTCTCTTCGACCCTGATCGTGTGGCCGACGTC
>Ga0182024_10004799_pt1 | contig 30760 bp, 28 predicted proteins | sample P32metaG_FD_120480 | JGI IMG/M metagenome (GOLD analysis project Ga0182024, IMG submission 120480) | Permafrost microbial communities from Stordalen Mire, Sweden - P3-2 metaG (Illumina Assembly) | ecosystem: Environmental > Terrestrial > Soil > Wetlands > Permafrost | place: Sweden: Stordalen... | reverse complement strand
TGCTGCCACTATAGCCGAGCGCGCGCAACAGGAACGCGCCGCGAGGCCGCGGTAAGCCGCACCAAGCCGCACGCTCGATGCGGCGCACACGTGGAATTGCGAGGGTGCGCACATGGACATGGATGACCGACTCCGCGACTTAGACCGCGCGCAGCTGCTAAAACTCGGAACCGCAGCATTGTTCGCCGCGACCGCCGGAGCGCTGGCCGAAGGCGAAGCCGACGCAGCCGCTCACCCAATGGGGCGTAATGCCGGTCATCCGCTAACCCTCGACTACCAAGTGCAAGGGTTTGGCGTGCACCCGACGATGCAGCACACGCGCCTGGGCAAAGAGCTCAAGCGCGTCCGCATAACGACGCACAAGCCGAACGTTCACGGCGCCTCGATCGTGCACGAGTTGGACAACGCTGAGATCCAGGGCACCGACGAATCGGGTCGGCAGCACAGCTTGAAATTCGACCGAAACGAGCCGATGTACGTCGCTCTTTGGCTAGAGTAGCGCCTTGGCCGGCGCCCGATGGCGTCCGGGCTCCGGTACTTGAAAATTCAATGTCGCAGATTTGTCGCAGGGCAAGGAAAGCGACCGTTTAGCGCTGTACCTTGGATGGCTCCGCCCGACGAGAGGCGGTGCCGCTTGCGAGGGTGCGCGACATGAGCTCTGAGAATCGGGTCTACGGTCATCCGTTTACTCTGGTCTATGTGCAATCGGGCAGCAGGGCTCCGACCGAGACGCTAGGCCTAAAGCTCGAAAAACTCGTGATCACCGATCAGTTCGATACCGCATCTTCGGCGACCATTTGGTTCGAGATGGACAACGTTACAGCCAGTGGGAACGATGAAGTCGAGAGCGCCGAGCACCCGAAAGGGAACCCACACGACAAGCAACCTAACCCGATTGATATAATGTACGTGGGCCTATGGTTTGACATGGGATCTCACAAGTCAGGCTAGAGCATCGGCTGCGGCTAGCATCCCTTCCCTTTTGGCCTGAGCAGCAATGACATCGAATCGGTCCCCAAACCTATCGCGGAGAGTTTGCCCGATCGACACGAAGTCAGGCTCAGGCGAGAACTCGTACTTGTGCGTCTCGCGTAGATCTGTAACAAGCGCATAGAGCCGGGCTGCGCTCTCGAACTGTTCATCGTCGAGCGCAATCCGGCAAAATCCCTGGAACGCGTAGATGAGCAGAGCCGACGAGTCGATTTCCTGCGCAATCTTCAAGCAGATACGAGCTGAATCGCGCGCCTCATTGAGCCGATGTAAACCGACAAGAGCAGTAGCCAAGTCTTTGTGAAACACTGCTATTTCAAGCCGGCTGCCAATGTTTGCTTGAACAGCCAAGGCGCTACGGTAGTGGGTCTCGGCCATCGCAAAGTCGCGGCGCTTAAGAGCAATATGGCCCGCCAAAGCGGTAAAGCGCGCCGCGAGCGCTTCATCGGATGCTCGCCCGAGCGCGTCGGCAGCCTCGTCGATCCGAGCTTGCGCGAAGTCTAGGTCGCCCCGGTCGAGCGCTAGCAGTACGACATTATGGAGGGCCATCGCCTCGCCGAAAGCACTGTGCGCAAGGCGGAACGATCCGATTGCCCTATCGTAATTGTCGGAAGCAAGCTGAAGCTGGCCAAGTCGCTGTTCAATTACTCCGACGTTGTGATATGTCTCAGCGACGCCATTCGGATCGCCAAGTTTTTCGTAGAGCAGACGGCAACTGAGGTTCATCGCTCGAGCCTCGTCGTAGTCATCTTGCTCAATTGCGAACGATGCCGCACGACGCAGGAGGCGCGCACGAGTCGCCGTGCCGAGCAACGGGAGTTCAAGGGCACGCCGAAAGTAAGCCCGTCCCTCTTTAAGAAAACCTCGCGCTTTCCAGTACGCGGCGAGAATCGCCACGAGCTCGGCGGTGGCTGTTCGGGCCTCGCGGATTCCCCACTCCACGGCGGCGCGCACGTTGACGATATCATCATCGATCCGAGAGAGCCATTGCGGCGAAGCTTTTGCGTCGACATTCGCGTGCTCCGCCGCAAGTTTGTCGAAATACTCAAAATGGCGAAGTGCAACTGCGCGAGCCCGTTCTTCGTCGACGGTAACATCGCGAAGGTACTCACGAACGGTAGACATCATACTGTATCGCGCCGGCTTCACCCCGCCGACGACAGCCAACATTGACTTCACGCTGAGTTCCTCGACGAGACTCAGCGCGTTCTCTTCGTTTTCGCCCAAGATGGCGGATGCCGCCGCGATATCGAACGAACCATCGAAGACCGAGAGAGCGCAGACCGCTGCAGCTTCAGCCTCCGGAAGCAAGTCGTAGCTCCATGAAATTGTTGCGCGCAGTGTGCGATGGCGTTCGTCCTTGGTTGTGTCGCGCGAAACAAGCAGCTTCAGGCTCTTCGAAAGGCGGGTCAGCAAATCGCCGAGCGAATTCGTAGCAACGTGGGCGGCTGCAAGTTCGACCGCGAGCGGAATGCCATCGAGCCGACTGCAGATCTCGGCGATGACCTTGGCATCACCGGGTGACGTGCCTATGGCAGGCTCGACCTCACGTGCTCGTTCGAGGAACAACTGCGACACTTCGCCGAGGGGTCCGATGCGCACCGTTCGCTCCCCGGTGAGATGCAGCGGCTCGCGGCCGGTGGCGATGATCTGCAGCGCCGCGCAGCGCGACAGCAGCTTCTTCGCGAGGGATGCTGCGCCGGAGAGCACTCGGTCGACGCCGTCTAGGACTATTATGAGGGCCTTCGTCCCTATGGCATCAACCAATGTCTCCTCGAGCGGCCGCTGCGATTCTTCGCGGACGTTCAGGACGACGCCAATGGCCTGCGCGACTAGCTCGGGGCCGGTCAATGACGACAAGTCAACGAACCACATCCCGTCCTTGAAGCGCTCAGTGACGTTCGCAGCAACCTGAAGCGCCAGCCGCGTCTTCCCAATCCCGCCCGGCCCGACGATCGTGATCAGACGGTGCGTGCCGAGCGCTTCTTGGATCTCGCGCAGTTCGGATTCACGTCCGACGAAGCTTGCGATCTGGAACGGGAGGTTGTTCGGCCTCGCGTCGAGCGAGGCTAACGGGGGGAACTCGGGCCGCAGTCCTTCGGCGATGACTTGAGCCGTCGGTTCCGGTTCGCTGAGGTCTTTGAGGCGGAACACCCCGAGTTCGCGCAGCTGCACGCCTGCCGGGAGCCCGCCGGTGAGCAGCATCGTACTGGCGCGTGACACGATGACTTGGCCCGGATACGCGAGCGACATCAGGCGCGCGACGCGATTCAGTGTCGGGCCGAAATAGTCGCCGTCCGTTGCCGTTGCCACGCCGGTGTGGATCGCCATGCGCACTTCGATGGGCCCGATTTCGCTGGGCCACGCGTGCGCGCTCAGCCGGCGCTGACCCTCGATCCCCGCGGCGACGGCGGCGGCGGGTTCACCGAAGGCAGCGCACACGGCGTCGCCGACCGTCTTGAAGACAACCCCGCCCTGTTCTTCAACCGCGGCGCTCAGGATCGCATAGTGTGCCGCGACAGCGCCGCGCATCGCCTCGGGCGCGCGTTCCCACAGGCGCGTACTGCCGCCGATATCGGTGAACAGAAACGTCACCGTCCCGGTGGGGTAGGCCGTCGCGGAAACGGTCACGGGGTTGCCCACACCCCAGCGACTTCTCTACGCGGAGCCGCGGTGCTTGCGCCGAGCCCGAGGGGTTGTCGGCGCAGCCGATTAAGGTAAGGCCCGAGCTTCGCCCTTTGGGGCGAGGACATTCTTGTATGGGACGCCGCGACAGGACGTTATCGATGAAAAGCCGGCTTCGAATTCTGCGCCCGGTGGCGCTCGCCGCCCTACTTGTGCTGACCGCAACGGCCCTGGCGTTGGCGCAGGGCAGCCCCTCGGCGGCGCCCGCTCCGCAACTGCCCCCCGGCGTCACGCCGGCCATGATGAAGATGATGCTGACTCCGGGGAAGCCGCACCCCGCCGGACTGCCGCGCGACGTCGCCCCGTGGATGGGCTGCATTCCGACGATGGGCTTCCATTACGTCAATCCCAAGAACGCGCCGTTCGGACCGATCTACGGGTACTACCAGGGCAAGCCCGTCTTCACCGAAGTCATGATCGACAAGAGGGCGTTCGACGCCGGTCGCAGCTGGGACAACGAACTCAAACCGCTCCCCGGTTACGCGATCGACCACGTCGACATCTGGTTCGAACCGCATGGCCACCCCGGCTACGAAGTCCCGCACTACGACATCCACGCCTGGTACGTGTCGCACGCGGTCCACATGAAGTACTGCGGAAACACCAGCGGGAAGAAACCGGCCTTCTTGTAGGAGCCCGGGCCCTCGAAGCGGCCCGCGGGAACGTTAAGAAATCGTTCTGAGCCCTCGCCCAAGCGGGAGTATCCTGCTTGTGGAGCGCTTCTTTTCGAATAATGGCCACTCGGTTCCAGGACCCGGCGGAGGCGGGTATGATGCCGACGCCGCCGACCGGGAATCTCCCGTTCTTAGAGCGTTGCGCTTCGTTGGGCCTCGCCGCCGTGCTCGTAGCATCCGGCGCGTTCGGTATCGTCTCCGCCCGCAGCACGACGGAAGCGTTGGCTTCGGCACGTCTTGCCAGCACGCTGAACGACGACTACGAGACCGCCCGGTACGACGTCGCGGCGGAAGAATCGCTCGCGCGCCAGTATCGGCTGGCGCCCTCGCCGGTGGTTCGGGCGCAGGATGCGCGGGCCGCGATGGGCTTGCAGCAGGCGCTCTCCGAGGCCGCGGCGTTGGCCGATCCGGCCGAACGCGACGAGGTTGCCGCGATCCTGCGGAGTCACCAACGCTACGTCAAATCAAGCCATGCAATCTTCGCTGCGGTAGACGCGCGACGGCCGGCACTCGTGGCGCGGCTCGATCGTGCGATCGAACCGACCTTCGCGTCGGTGCAAAGCCGCGTGCTGACACTCTCGGAGCGGCAGCAGGACACGATGGCGACGATCGTCGACCAACTGCACGCGACGCAGGCCAGCGCGATCGGAATGTCGCTGGCCCTCTCCGCCGCGAGCCTGCTCTTCTTTGTCGCGTACTTCGGCGTGATGCGCATCTACAAGCGCCAGCTGGCGGAATCGCACGAGAGCGAAATTCGCCAGCTCGCGGCGGCCGCTATGCTCGACCACCTTACCGGCATCGGCAACTACCGCGCCTACAAGGCTGAGCTCTCGCGCGAGGCCGCGCGGGCACGACGGCATGGCGAAACCATCGCGCTCGCGCTGCTCGACGTCGACGAAATGAAGCAGCTCAACGACCAGCATGGCCACCAGCACGGCGACTGGGTGCTCGAAACGGTCGGGACGCTGCTGCGCCAGATGCGCAACACCGATCGACCCTTCCGCATCGGCGGCGACGAGTTCGCCGTGCTGCTGCCAAACACGTCGCAGTTCGACGCAAAACTTCTCATGGAGCGGTTCTGCAGCAGCGCGGAAGAACGGCTGCTGGGCGGCACGCTGAGTATCGGCGTGGCCGCACTCTCGGGGGAATCGTGCGATCCCGAAGTGCTGCAGGGTGAAGCGGACGCCGCCCTCTACGCCGCCAAGCGCGCGGGTCGCAACACCATCGTCGGATTCGACGCCCAAGTCGACCGCATGTTTCCGCTCTCACCGGGCAAGATTCGGCAGCTCCGCCGCTTGATCGATCAAGAAGGCGTCAGCATCGTCTTTCAGCCCATCTGGCACGTTGAAAGCTGCGAGGTCCTGGCCTACGAAGCCCTCGCACGCCCGGCAGAACGTTACGGTTTCGAGGGCACGCAAGACGTCTTCGACCTCGCCGAGCGCGTCGGACGCGCGCACGAAATCGATATGGTGTGTCTGCGCGCGACCCTCGAGCGCGCCAAAGACCTACCCGAGGGCGCGCTGCTGTTCATCAACATGACCCCGCAATCGCTCGATCGCGGGCATCTGGATCCGAAGTTCTTCGCTGCCGCCGTGGTCGCCGCGGGCCTCACACCGAATCGGGTAGTCATCGAACTCACCGAACGTTCGATCACCCAAATCGACATCATCGTCGAAGCGGCGAAACAGCTGCAGACGCTCGGGTTCCGGCTCGCGCTCGACGATACCGGCGCCGGCAATGCCGGACTGGAGATGCTCAGCCGCCTCCCGGTCGAGTTCGTGAAGATCGATCGCGAGATCATCGTGCACGCCTTGACCGACCGCGCTGCGCGCGGCGTGATCGCCGGCATCGTTGCGATCGCGAAGGAAACCGGCGCCTACGTCATCGCGGAAGGCATCGAGACCGAAGAGATGCTCAGCCTGGTGTGCGACCCGGGACGCGACGAGGACCCGCATCAGCGCGGCGTGCAGGGCGTGCAGGGGTATTTCCTCGCCCGGCCGACCGCCGATCTCACCGCAGCGCCGGATCTCGTCAACGTGCGTACGGTGTTGCAAGTGATCACCGACCGCCAGGCCTTGCGCCTCGAACACTACGCGATCCCCGACCTGGTGGAAGCGCCGCGTCACCACTAGCAGCGCCTTTCCAAACTACTTGAGGTCGGGCTTGGGCTCAGGGATGTGCGTCAGCGCCTTTTCCGCGAGCACGGCGGCGCCGGTCACATTGAGCTGCGCGGCGAGGCTGTAGCTGCGCCAGGCCAGGGCCCAGTAGACGGTCGCGTCGCGACGCTGACTGTCGCGTGACGCGCCAACGTTCTGCGCCAGGCGCGCGCTGAACACGGCAGCCTTCTCGTACGCGTCGCCCGCCTCGAGAAAGAGCGGAGCTGCAAACAGCGGCGCTTGGGCCAGGTACGCGCGTCCGCAGGCCATCGCGTTGTCGCCGACGTCAACCTCCGTGGACGGAACGGTCGGCGCGAGATATTCGGCCGCGCGCAGGGCGGAGCACGGATCCGTCGGCTTCGCGTCGAGCGGCGGCACGGGTGACGCGCCGGCGGATGAAGCCCACGCCAGCACCGTGGTCAGCGCTAAGGCAGCGATCCGGCGCGGCGCCACGGCGTTACTTTTTCTCGAGCGCACGTACGGCGGCGAGCGTGTTCTCCACGTGCTTCGAGGGATCGAGGCTCGAGTACGCATACGCGATCGTGCCGTCTTGCGCGATCACGTACGACGTCCGGTTGGCATACTCGCCGGCGAGGAAGGCGTCGTATTTCTTCGCGACCTTGAGGCCCGGGTCCGACGCCACCAGGAACGCCGAGCGGCATTCTTCCGTCGAGAACCGCTTCTGCGTCGCGATGTCGTCGGAGCTCACCCCAATCACGGTCGCGCCGAGCTCGGCGTATTGCGGCGCGGCTTCGGAGAACTTGTGGGCTTCGATCGTGCAGCCCGGCGTAAACGACTTCGGAAAGAAGTACAGCACGACCGGACCCTTCGCGAGCGTCGCTTTGAGATCGACGGTCTCGACGTCGCCGCCCTTGGCCGCCTGAAGGGTGAACTCCGGCGCCGGTTGTCCGTGTGTGAGATGCGCCATCGCGCGGCGCGCCATCAGCACGCCGACGATCGCGGCCACCGCGATCACCACCACCAACGGCATCGTCAATCGACTCATTCGCACCTCCGTCCTGAACCGGGACGTTTCGGCGTGCGGGCGCGCGTCCATGCCGCACCCTTGTTGCCGCGAGGCGCGGTTAGTGCGCGCGCCCGATGTGGTTCGCCCGGTTTTCGGTGAACCACAGCGCCCCGTCGGGACCGACCGTGATGAACAGCGGGTCGGCGTTCGGGCTGGGCACGGCATACTCCGTGACTACACCGGTCGTCGTGATGCGGCCAAGCTTGTTGCCGGCGCCTTCGGTGAACCACAGCGCGCCGTCGGTCCAGGCGATGATTCCCTGCGGCACCGAGTTCGCCGTCGGTACCGGGAACTCGGTGATAACGCCGGCGGTAGTGATGCGGCCGATCTTGTTACCGGCTGCTTCGGTGAACCAGAGGTTCCCGTCGGGGCCGCTTGCGATGTCCTGCGGGAGGCCGCCCGCTGTCGGCACGTTGTATTCGGTTTCCGACCCGGAGGTCGTGATGCGCCCGATCTTGTTGCCGGCGTATTCGACGAACCACAGCGCCCCGTCGGGGCCGCTCGTGATTTCGACGGGATTGCCGCCCGGCGCCCCGTACTCGGTGAACGCTCCGGCCGTGGAGATGCGGCCGATTTTGTTGGTGTTCGATTCCGCGAACCAGAGCGCGCCGTCCGGGCCGGCAGTAATACCGTTCGGATTACTGTTCGGCGAGGGGATCGCGTATTCGGTAACGACGCCGGCGGTTGTTATGCGGCCGATGTTCATGCCGTGCGTTTCGGTGAACCACAGGTTGCCGTCGCTGCCGGCGACGATACCGTAGGGATTGCTGCCCGCCGTCGGGATCGCGTATTCCGAGAACACGAACGTGGTCGAGATGCGACCGATCTTGCCGGCACTGAATTCGGTGAACCACACGGCCCCATCGGGGCCGGAGGCGATGCCGTAGGGTCCAGAGTTCGCGGTGGGGATCGCGGACTCGCTGAAGGTGGGACCGCTTAGCCGCACGGTGAGGATCGCGGGTATCACGCTGCCGGCCGGCACGCCGGCAGAGGTTGCACCGATCGTCGCGTTCGTGATCGCTGCGGAACCGTTATAGGTGAGGGTCACGGACTGCGAAGATGACGCGATCGTCGTGGTCGACAGCGTGAACGCACCGGTTGCATCGGAGTTCGTCAGCGTAACCGGCGCGGCGTAGGCGCCGGAAATCGTGTTCCCGTCGCTGTCCTGCGCCGTGACCGTGACCGTCGTCGTCGCCGGCTGACCCGTCATGAAGATCGATTGCAGGGACATGACTTGTATCATCGCCGCAATCCCCGACACGCCGATCGCCACGCTGAATCCCGACGCGGTCACTTGCTGCGCCGCGGTCCCGGTTCCGAGCTGGTTGCCCGTGGCGTTGGGGCCGTCAAACAGCGTCACCGTAAAGGTGTCGGTCCCGACGGGTGCAGTCAGCGGTATCGCGCAGACGCGGGCGCCGGGGGATCCCGAACACACCGGCGAGGTGGGGGACACATCCGCGACGACCGGCGCGGCAATCCCCGTCACGGTGATCGACACCGACTGCGCCGAGGGCGAGAGAAACTTGACCCGCCTCGCGTTCGAGGCCGGGGGAGCGCCGAGCGTCAAGGAGAGGGTTCCCGTTTGAAGCGGGGCATTAGGCGCCGTCGCTCGCGGCGAGGAGCCGCCGCCCGAGCAGGCGGCAAGCGCAAACATGCAGGCCAGCGCCAACAACCGCCGATTCGGCGCGCGCTTCGCGACGCTGATCATATAGAGGTCAGTCTCCTCGAAACGCGGCCGTGACTGGTTACGCGACCAATGCGCCTTCGGCGTGCGGCTCACTTCTACCGTCCAAACAGGCGTGCGTCCGATCTCCGAACTGCACGCTTATGTTTATTGTGCGGTCACCCGGTACATGGCGACCATGCCGCCTTCCATGTGATCGCTGACGTGGCAGTGGAACATCCAGAAACCGGCGTTGTCGGGCACCATGTCGGCCGTCAGCGATGAGGCCGGCATCAGCGCGAGCACGTCGACGCGGTTGCCGTTGAACAGGACGGTGTTGCCGTGCCAGTGCGGCGTGTGGAAATTGAACGCCTCCCCGATCGAGAGCACGTACCAGCGCACGTGCTCGCCGACTTTCATCGTCGGCGGCGGCATGTTCGCGAACTGGTAGCCGTTCATCGTGGAGCGGAAGTTGGCGTTGAGCAGCCCCGTGCCCATGATCGGATCCGGCTTGCCGTCGGGACCGATCGGGGCGCCTGCCAGGCGCTCTTTCATCGTGTGCACCTTCGTGAAGCGCCGGAGGTTCTGGTCGATGAACCAGCTGTGGTTTTCGTCAAAAATGTCGAAGTACACCACGAAATTGCGGTCGACGTCCTTGGGCGTGCCGTCGTCGCGCGCCATTCCCGCACGGGTGATTACGATGGCGCCGATCAATCCCGAATTCACATCCCGGCGCTCGTCGACGTGCGAATGGTAAGGCCACACGATCGAGCTCGGATCGTTCGGGCCCGGGCCGGCCCGTTCGGGCACTTCCCACACGTAGGTGAACATGTGTCCCGGCGCGACCGAGTTTCCGTCCACCGTTGCCGGGCCGACGCCGTACGCCGAGCCTTCCGAGGCTTTCGCGTAGAGCACCCCGTGCGGGTGCACGCTGTACGGGTGCGTGCCGTTGTTCTTGAACACGACGCGAATCGTGTCGCCGACTTCCGCGTAGATCGTCGGCCCGAGCAGCCCCATGTAGGCATCGCCCGGCGCGCGCGGCTTGCGCTTCGTAAACGTCGCGTCGGTGTACTCGTGATAGACGGCCTTGTGGTAGACCGATCCGATGAGGCCTTTGGTGCGCTGCGTGTACGCTTTCGCGTACCCCATCGGCGCCATCCCCATCATCCCATCGCGGCCGGTCGGCAGATAATTCCAATCCAGCTCGTCCGCTGCGATGTAGTACGTCCGCACGTGCCCCGTTGGAGCCGGCGCAGCCGCCAGCGCCATGAAGGTACAGAGAGCAGCGGCGGCCCTCAAGGCCGTCCCCACGGTTCGTTTCATCGTCGCCTCCGAAAATTCGTTTCCGTACGGTCCCGGGCAAAGCCTGGGCGCGAGGCCCGCGACGGCGGCGTATCTCGACGGGTTTGGTAGAATGGGGATCGTGATGCTGCCCCTCGGGTTTCAGGTCGTCGCGTGGATTTCGCTTGTTGGCGCCCTGCTGTGCGCCGCGGGCCTTGCGATCGAGGTGGTGCGGAACCCGCAGAAGATGGCGGTGATGAACTGGGTGTGGCCCATCACCGCGCTCTACGCTGGGCCGCTCGCGGTGTGGGCGTATTGGCGCTACGGACGGTCAGCATCGCGCGCCGCGATGGCGGAAGGCGGTATGGCGGAGAGGCCGTTCTGGGCCGTGGTGCTGGTCGGGTCCACCCATTGCGGCGCCGGCTGCACGCTCGGCGATATCATCTCTGAAGCGGCGATCTTCCTGGGCGGATTCACGATCGCCGGCTCGACGCTCGGGGCCGAATATCTTGGCGACTACGTGTTGGCATACGTGCTGGGAATCGCGTTCCAGTACTTCGCGATCGTGCCGATGCGCGGGCTTTCCTTTGGCCCCGGATTGTGGGCGGCCATCAAGGCCGACACACTCTCGCTGACCGCCTTTGAGATCGGGCTGTTCGGCTGGATGGCGCTGATGTCGTTCGTGCTCTTCCATCCCCAGCTGGCGGCCAACGAGCCGGTGTATTGGTTCATGATGCAGATCGGGATGCTGATCGGCTTCGCAACGTCGTACCCGATGAACTGGTGGCTGATCCGCCGCGGTATCAAAGAAGCGATGTAGCGCACGCGATACAATGCGGTAACCGTAATAGTCGTAAAACGTGTCGCCGATTTTCTCTGCGAGGCGATGCTGAACGGCGTCCTGCACGAACTCGGTCGTGGATCCGATGTACAGTTGCACGGTTACGTCTCGTCCGGATCCTTCGCGGCAGCTTGGCGACGGAGTGCCTCTTTGAGCGCGAGTTGTCGCTCGCGTTCCGCATTGAGTGCGGCAGCAATGCCTGCCGGCGTCTGGTCGCGACCGAAGATCATGAACGTCTTGCGCTTGGAAGGCTCGGCTTCGGCGTTCAAATCTGCCGAGTCAGCCAGCGGGCGCGCGTCCTCGCCCATCGCATCATCGCCATCTTCCGACTCTGCCATGACCGAGGCTTTCGTAGATGAACATCGGGCCCATGCCGCCGTCGGACGATCGGGCATCAAACGAGCGTCCGCTGTGCACTCTCTACCAGAAGTTGGGTCGGACGCTGTCGGCCGATTTCGGGACAGCTTGCATCAACCTAACCGTTAGGTTATTATGGTATGGCACAGTTCACGGGCGCGAGGTCAGATTTCGCGTCTATCCGCACGACCATTTGCCGGTCCATGCTCATGCAAGAATCGGGGCCGGCGAGGTTGTCGTCGAAATTCTCGCTCGAGACGGAGTACGACTCTCGCTCGCGCACGGCAAATCGGTAATCGGGGATGTCAAGCGCAACGAGGTTCGCAAGGTACTGAAAGAGGCGGCAGAGATTACGCAAGCTATCAGGGCGGAGTGGAGGGCGATGCACAAATGAGAGACCCGCGCATCATGACGACACCAGCGGAAATTCGAAAGGCGGTCAAGGATGCGCGCAGTACTGCCAAAGATTTGACGCGCATTGTCGATGCGCGATACGCCGAGCCCCAAGACGAAATCATTGTCCGGCTCAATAATGGTGCGACCATAAGCGTGCCTCGCCGACGTTTACCGGGCTTTGAAAACGTTGATGCCGCCGCTTTGCGTAGCCCTGAGATTGAGGCGCCTGGCAATTCCCTTTGGTTCGAGACGCCGGATGTCGGCGTCCGCCTTGAAACATTGATGATCGTCGCGGCCGGCGAGAGCGTCGTGCGCAGTGCCGCAGCGCAGCTCTTGGGATCGAGGACGAGTCGTCAGAAGGCGTCGTCCTCGGCGGCAAACGGAAAGCTCGGCGGACGGCCACCAAAGAAGAAGCTTACACCAGAACCACGATGACTCGCCTGGCTCAAATCTCGCCCCGACGACGGTGGTTTCCAGCCGGGTTACGCCGCGTCGACGTCGATCGTGATCGTGGCGGATCCCGGGGCGGGCACTTCGTCGCCCAGCTCACGTAAGAACTCGACGTGTGCACAAGCCGCCTCACGAATGAGGCTTTCGACTTCCGCGCGCGAGGAGCCAACGGCAATGCATCCGGGAAGGTCGGGGATATACGCTCCCCATGAAGTTTCGCCATGCTCGACGATGGCCGTGTAGGTCATTTCCACCCCGCCTGTTTGAAAATCGACTTCTGGATTGCGGTCGGTATGTCCTCAGATCGACTGGAGTAGGCTACCGTAACTCGCCCCGACTTCGTTGGATGCACGAAGTGGTGGTGGCTTCCACGCTGCGCCCGGAAAACCCAGCCGTCGCGTTTGAGCATCATGAGCAGCTGCCGCACCTTGATCGCCATCCTGACAGCAATCCCACGGGCGCCGACGACGTCTAGGCTGCTGGTGGGCTGCTCTCGCAGGGCGGGCATAACGACGGCAGAAGCGCGTCCCATGCGTTTTCTGATGCGACTCTCAGCTGTTTCGCTTGTGGTCGCCCTGTCGTTGCTCGTGGCCGCCCCGGTCGGGGCTGCGAACGATCCCTACATTGTGGGAGCGGTGGTCTCCGAGAGCGGGCCAGCCGCGACGCTGGGGCGGCCGGCGGCCGACAGCATCACGATGGCGGTCGCCGAGATCAATGCGGCCGGCGGCGTGAACGGCCAGCCGATCCAGCTCACGATCCTCGACGACCAGTCCGACCCCACAACCGCCGTCAACGCGCTGCGCAAGCTGCTCGACATGCATCCGATCGCGGTCATCGGTTCGTCCGGGACGCCGCCGTCACTGGCGATGGTACCGGTCGCGAACGCCGCCGGCGTCCCGCTGATTTCACTAGGCTCGAGCTCGGCGATCATCGATCCGGCGACGGATCACTGGATCTTCAAGATCCCCGTCGCCGACACGTACATCGCGCAGCGGATCCTGACGTCGATGAAGCTCCGCGGCTTCACGCGCGTCGGCGTCGTGTATCGCGACGACGACTACGGTAAGTCCGGTCTCGCCCGCGTGCAGCAGCTGGGCGGCGCGTACGGCGTCCAAGTCGTCGACGCCGAGCCGATCGCGGCGACTGCCACCGATGCCACGACGCAGCTGACGCGCATCAAAGGCGCAAACCCGCAAGCCGTCCTTGTGTGGACGACGCTGCCGTCGGCCACGGTAGTCGTGAAGGCGTACCGCGAGCTCGCGCTGCCGTACACGCTGTATTATTCGGAAGGCTCGGCCAACCCGATCTTCCTCACACAAGCTGGCGCGGCGACAAACGGCATCCTGTTCGTCACCGAGAAGGCGGCGGTCGCCGACGCAATCGGCAACGATGACCCGCAGAAGCGCGCGCTCACGCACTACGCAACTACCTTCGCCCAGCAGTATCCGAAAGACGGCCCACCAAGCATCTTCGGCGGCTTCGGCTACGACGCCGTATACGTGCTGGCCGAAGGCCTCAAGCGCGGCGGTGCCAGCCCGTCAGCGCTCCGCGACGCCCTCGAACACGTCACCTACACCGGCGTCTCCGGCAGCTTCCACACCTCGCCGTCCGATCACAACGGCCTCGGCATCGACGCAGTGGAGCTCGTCCAAGTAGAAAACGGAAAGTTCGTCGTCGTACGCCGCGCCGTCACGCTTCCCCCACCTCCGCGGAGCCGGCCTTAGAAAGCGCCTCAGCGCGCTGGCCGAAAACCTCGGCAACACAACGTCGGCGGCCAAAACGTCGACTGAATCAACGGCTTCACCGCCCTCAGATGTAGCCCCCGCTGCACGTCCCGGATCGTCCAGGTTGGCGTTTCCGGACGCAAGGTCGCGCGGTAGTGCTGCGATGTCGCCCACGCGCTCAGGTCGGCATGTTGAGGATGGCTCGGGTCCTTCAGGGCGGCGAGAAGTTCACGGTGACCGGAAGTACGTCAGCGGCGAGCTTCGCTTGTGCTAGCCAATAAGGCACAGTCTTGGGATACTGATTCGACGCTGCCGCTGCAAGAGACGTTTTGCCTTGTACCTTTGCGGCAAAAGGCTTGCCCGTCTGGCACTTACCACCCGATCGAAAGCTGCTCTCTTACCGAAATAGGATCCAAAACAAGCGCCGATGTTTCCCAATCCGCATCTTCGACTTTGCTATATTTTACGTCGAACGGGTTTCGTGTCGCAGCGGTTCGATCTATCAACTGGTTTGCGGCCCGCTCATCATTGAGAGCAACCTGTACCCAGACATCCTCCAACGTGTCTGGTATTTGACCGAAAAGGCCATGAATGGCTTCAAGACGGTTGGCGAGAACCTGGTGCACACGATCCTCGACGGAGTCGCGGTAACGCAGATTTGCGATCCAGACCTCACTACGCACTTGGCCAATCCGTTGTATGCGGCCCTTACGTTGCTCGAGCCTGGTCGGGTTCCATGGCAAATCGATGTTGATCAGCGCCCCAAGACGCTGAAGGTTCAGACCCTCTGATGCCGCATCTGTACCCAGCAAAAGCTTCAAGTCGCCTGAGCGCACTCGGTTCTTCAGAGTGTTGCGATCACAGCGCTGGAATTTCCCGGCGCGCCAAAATCCCGAACGATTGCTTCCCGCATATAGACCGATATCGATGCCTTCAAACTCCGCACGCTTTGACATCTCGTTACCGATCCAACGAGCAGTGTCATAATACTGTGAAAACAGGATACAGCCGACGTCCTGCCAGCGGCGAATCGAACCTGGATGCGTACCGCGGAGATAGCCAATCAGGGCATTGAGTTTTGGGTCGTTGTTACCACCCTCTTCCAGGAGCTTCAAGCATCGCCGAAGTGAGGTTATTTCGGCGAGTGTGAAGTTCTTGAAATCGCTCGCCGCCGAGACCTGACGCCCTGGAAAAGGGATCGCATCCTCTTCGACATCATCGTCCTCTTCATCATCGAGAGAATCTGGCTCTGCGCCAAGCAACTTTCCGATGGTTCGACGGCCAGCCTCCATGGAGCTGCCCACGCGTCGCAAGAGAAGTGTCTTGAAGAAGCCTGCACCTTTCACGCGCTGTTGAAGCAGTCGCGAAAACACTTCGGCTTCATCATATGCTTCGCGGAGATATCCCCCGAGGACAAGCGCGTCTTCGTCGTTCTCGCCAAAGAGCCTTACACTGACCTTCGGCAAGAAATAACCGCCAGTTGCAGGGTTGATCGTTGCTTCGAGATAGGCCCGTGTTCGCCGAACTATGCACCTAAGTAGTGGATTGTAGGTCTCACCATATCCGGGCAGCAAGCCGTTGCGTAGCTGGACTCTGCGGATTGCGGGGGAGAGCTTGTCCAGACTTTCGGGGTTGAATTGCCAGCGGGTGTCGACAGCATCGAGGTTCCGCCGAATTTTGTCGAACGCCGGCGCTTCGAAACGAGACGGGAGGGGGTCCATGACGTATTGCCACCCGGCACGTTCATCTGTAGTTGGAACGGTTTCAACTCCAGTAGCAATATCCAAACAGTGACTTGGCTTGAACCACGGGCTACTCTGGGTCCAGCCGCCGAGAACACCGTCATTACCGTGTGACAAGATATGCAACAGATCCCATGCCTCGACCGGATGCAACTGCACTGGAGTTGCCGTAGCCAGGAGCATGCTCTTCGTTTTGGGACCGATCAGCTGCAAGAAAGCCATCAGTTTGTTCGGGTCAGGTTTCTCGTCAATTTCCTCGGCCTTCGCGTCCACCTTTGGCACTTTCCGCCGGCGAGCACGATGCGATTCATCAACGATCACGCAGGCATACCGGCGGCCGAGCAGCTGGCCTATGGCTTCAGACTCGCCCCGCACCACGAGACCTTGTGAGACCAGGCCAATTCGGCGCGGGCATTTACCTAATGATTTGGCACCTTCCGAAGCATACTCGGTATCGTTCTCGTCAACCCAAGCATGGCCGTTCCACCTAGCGGACGGCACCTGCAGCAATTCGATTAGCTCATCCTGCCATTGCTGAAGCAGCGGCTTCGGGGCGAGGACAAGAATGGGGCCAGCATCGGGGTCATCCAACGCGATCAGAAGCGCGGCCATTGCAAGTTGGATCGTTTTGCCGAGACCTACCTGATCGGCCAGTACTAGTCGCGCACCACCTAGCCGATGGCGTTCCAGTGCAAGTCTCGCGAAATACTTCTGATGGGGCCAAAGGCCCTGTTCCCGCCGGTAGACGGGCGTCTCCACGGCTGCTGCTGCTGCCACGGTTGTCGTGTCGGACATGGCCTTAAGATCTACTGGCTCGATAACTCTCCGCTCGATTATCCGCTGAAGATCTTGAGCGATGAATGGGCAGCACGCAAGATCAACCGCGCGCGCATCGGTCCAAAGAGCGTCGAACTCCTCTTGCACCCAAGCGACAGTTTCCGTGGAATCATCTTCCCAAAGAAGCTCGTAGTTCAGGATCCAGGCGGACGCACTTTCATTAACGCTACCAAGAAACGCTGTCGCAGAACCGTCGACGCGCCTCACGACGCCGGCCTTTCCATGAATTAGTCCAAAGGCAGAGTCGGGCAGAACCCGCACCTCTATTTTCTTGTTCGTCAGCGCGTCATAGAGTGCCCGATACCGATGCATTGCAATTGGGGGCGCATCTTCTGGCTTACCTGAGCACCAACTTCGACGCAAGGCCGCTTGCGCGGCTGCCGCAGTGATCAGATCCTGAGGATCAAGGTCGGAATTACAGATGATCCGCACGGGCCCGGCGACGCGTGTGATGGCTTCGCCAGCAACTTCGAAGAGGCTTGAGCGAAAGTAGCCCGCGATCCGGTCGTAGGACGCGGCACCATCCAAAAGCTTGGCGAGCACGGTTTGATCAAGGCGATTGCGGCGGCTCGAGTGACGCAGCATTACGCGTGATCGTTACGGAGTCGGCCAGCGAGGATGCGGGCGGCTTCCGAATCATCGACCCACTCGTTCATTCCTTTTGCGTTACTCAAAGCTGCCAGCCAGTCCAGTAGCCTTACGAACCCTTCGCGCTTTCCCCAATACGCCTGCCCAAAGGTCTCGCGCAGATACCGCCGTCCGGTTTCCGGACTATTATCAGTCGCAGCGGTTTCTCGGATGGCAAAGAGCAAGTGACGGAGCGATGACGATGCAAAGGGGTGCGTGGCGGCAGAAACTCGGCCGCGCCCCCGTAGCGATGGAAGCGTGCCGGTCGCGTCACCACCGACGGCGGCAAGTCCGATGGTAGCGAAGCCACTAGGCGTATGGACACGAGCACCATTGGCTTTATCATTTTTAAGCAACGGCCTTATATCCGTCACACCGAAGCCACGGGCCAGCTCCTCATACATTCCTTGGCGCCGCTCGCCGCGACTCTCGATATCAAGGGCACGCAGATAATACCGCTCGACAAGAGACAGTTCACGCCATGAGTTTTCCAAGCCAAGAGGAACCAGCGTTTCGCAGGCGATGCCTAGTGCGCGCTCGATGACAGCTTGGAAGGCACTCGTGTCGTTCTTTACTCGTATAGCGAAGACTTCGTGCTCGACATCTCGGCCATCGAGGTTGCCATATTGCGTGAGCACCCTGAGGGCAGCGGCGTAGGCTGCAAGCTGATAATCCGCATCGTTGAAGTTGGGTTCGCCAGCCCCGTCGAGGACCCGCATCGAAGCAATCTGGCGTTTGACCTCGTCTTCCACGAGCGGATAGACCTCGTCGAGAAAGCCGGGCTCGTTTCCGATGCGTTTTCGCAGGACGAGGCAGACTGTGCCTTGGACAAAATTCCCTTGCTTTAGCCCTGCTGCTTCCGTTTCAGTACTTATGGTCCAGGCCGCAGTGGCCTTAAGCCCCGCGGCCCATAGGATCATACCTAGGTCGGCCCAGACGCCGGGATCCTGATGCGTAAACATGACGACCTGCAAACCGTCATCCGGCATATGCCGGGTTAGATTCTTGTAGATCTCGACCATGGAACGACGGAAGGCCTCGCCATCGCCGCGCACTGCTAGCTCAGCACGGGCATCCACTATCCATTCCGGAAAAGCGTTGTCAAGCTGCTTCTCATACCACGCGAGGAAAAAGTCGCCGAGTTCATGGTAGTTTACGGCGTCAGCATAGGGCGGGTCGGTTATCCAAATGTCGCATGAGTCACTCACGTCACGCGCATCGAAGGCTCCAACAGACTTAGATGTAGTGCCAAAGTGCATCGCTCTTAGGTATGAAAAGCCACCGAAATTGTCTAATCCTGGGAGAGCGCGGGCGCCCCAGTTAAAAAGTGTATTTAGCGCTTGATTATAAAACGTTTGGGCGCACACGCCGATGCCACCGCTGGCAGCTAAGTGGGGAATCCAACGGCAAAGCTTTGAATTAAAATCTGCGCAAGCACCAATGCTTATTGAAGCTGTAACAAGTTCAAGTCGAGTCGCTTCCGCCATTTTGCCATGCATTTCCAGCAATGTTCCATGAAGCAGCAACTGTCGCGGCATGAACAGGTGATGCCAGTAGGTCCATCCGCGCTCGCGAATCGGCTGTTCGGTGTTATAGCCACTCACGATCGCCTTCGAAGGCATGAACCCCTCACGTTTCCACTCTGTAATGCGTTCGCTCAGCAGCGCGAGCACCTTGGCCTCGCGAGCGATATCCGCATCATCAGGTGCAGCATACCGACGCTTACCCGATGTATCGGTCCAGCGTATACAATAGAGCCGCTCCTGGAAGACATCGCCTGGGCGAGGCACAACGTCATCATTGGTCCAGCGTCGCAAACCTTCAGGACCGCGCAGCCCTTCAATTGACCACGACCGGCCAATATTAAACGGATCAACGACTCGGCCGTCCACTACGGTTGCCCCTTTTTTCTTCTTGTAGAGTTCGAACTCGTGAGCTTCAACAGGAGACACTTCTGGCCGCAACCGATCCGATCCGGGCACTCGCCTCCAGGTTGTGACTATGCGGTATTTCTCGGCGATCACCCAACTCGGGGCTAAAGGGATGTAGTAATCACATCCTTCCGGTTTCACTTCCACACAATACAAGAAGACCTCGGCGCGTTCGCCACGTATGTTGTGCTCGATACCCCACTCAGTGATCTGCCTGTCCGTGGCCGCAAATGCGGCGCGCTGTATCCGCCGCACATCCTCCTGAACGGATTCGCTTCCTCCAAGAACATTGAGGCTGGCCCAGGTTAGCAAAGCGGCGACCGGATTAAGATCAGAGGCAAACACATCACAACCGATGCGGGAGGCCTCGAACGGGATCGAGCCACCACCGCAAAAGCTGTCACCTACGCGGGGCGTGTGGCCGAAGTTTCGCTGGCCAAGTTGCGTGATCAATTCGGGCAGGTTGGTAGCGGTGGTCGCAAGGTGCGTATTTATCTCGGTCCATGTTGTTTCAGTAGGGCCGGCAATGTTCTCTGGCCTCTCGCAATTGGAGATTCGCTCAGCATATGATAACGCATCGAAAGCTGGACGGTTTAGTTTACGCTTTATGCTGGGCTTGCAGCGCTCCCACAGACCTGTATCATCCATGGTGAGAACTTTTAGGAAAATGTCTCGGTCAGTTTTGGGATCGCTTGAAGCGGGCATGAGCATCCCAAGAATCGTAGCGCGGACTAGAACAAGAGGCTTACGCCCCCACCATTTTCCCAGCTTCGGAAGGGTTTGGCTCGATGCGCCCTTTCGCTCTTTGTAGGCCTCGGCCGAGAGGCGGGCGATTGGGAATTGGGTTTCGATAAAAGTTGGTGTCACCAAAAGTTCTCATTACAGAATCAGAGACAATTGAGGATGTCCCAGCAGCTCACGCCTAGTGCGGGGCGGCATTCCCTCTCCCTTTACAAATGGGTTGTCCGCGATGGCAGCTCGGAGCGCTTTCCGCCAGCCAATACCCTTTTGCATAGCCTGGCCTGACGTCGCTACGGTCATGGTGTAAAGCCACCAGCGTTCCTCAGGGGCGAGCGCCTCCCAGTTTTGCAGTGCATTTGGAATGTCATCTGTCGGGGCTTCTTCTACCGCCCAGCAGAGAATGCAGAGCTCCTTACCCAAGGACGGGTGCACCGGAACGGGCTTGACTGGATTCTTTTGAAACTTTGCGGGTGGCAACCCATTTGCGCGAAGCCGGCGATTTGCTTCGCCCCAGAAGATTGGCGCTAGCGCCAACCAACGCGTGCGGTCGAGGAGGACGCGCACCGAGGGGTCGCGCGGTGACGTTCGCGCCGTATTTCGCATACCCATGTGGTCGAGTTCGTTGCCCCGGTGCTCAGTGATGCAGATGATGTCGGCACTGCCTGCGCCCTTTGGTATGTCGATCAGGAATCCGTGCCGGGCCTCGTCCGGGAGGAATCCGAGGCCAATGGCACGCCGCGGTGGGGTCGAGGTCACGCGGGCCACCTTCATTGACCCACTTTAGCTAAATTGAACTGTTGATTTGTCGATTTGAGCCAGTCGAGCAATTGCTGACCTGTCGAGAATCCAAGCGAACCTAAGGTCATCCTAAGGCGACCGTCACCGACCAGCTCTTGAAGTTTCTGCGCCACCAACTTTAAGGCAACTCCGTCGTAACCACCTTGAACGGAGCTTGAATAGTCAACGCTTTGCTCGCCGTCGCTACTCTCCGCAGTGAGGCTGACATCGTAGGCACGCACGTCTGTGGCCATTTCCAGTCGCTGAATAACATCCCAAACGGCACCGACATCATCGAGCTTCGTTAATTGATTCCAGCGAGCCGGATTTGTCAGGTCAATGAGGGGAATAGCCTCGTGGCCGCGCTGCGGAATCGAGATTCGGATGGTTTCGGAGTTCAGATCATACTCTGCGCAAACGGCCATCGCACATGCCACGCGGGCGCTCGCTGGCACGCGGAACCTTCCGTCGTAAGTAGCATATCCGGTACTCGTCGGCGACGATCCGTCGGTCGTATAGCGAATGGCAATACCATTGGCCTTTGGAAGTGCCAGAAGGTCGATCTCGTAATGATCGCCCCGGTCGTAAATCTGATGCTTGAGGCGTAGATTCGCAGTCCAATCCTTGACTGCGCTACAGCGGCTAACGTCGTTTGGATCGATAGCAAGGAACCGATAGCGCAGTCCTTTAGCCTCGAAGCGGTTTGGCGTCGGGACCGGTGATGATGCGCGCGTAGGCTCGGAATTACCCGTTTCATAAACTACTGTGGGCGCATGAAGCGGCTCGACCTTCAGATAGCTTATACCATCACCCTCGTCCGAAATCGAAAGTTCGCGGATCGACACCTCTGGCACCGGCGGCGGGAAGGGGCCACGACGAATATGGCTACCCTCTTCCCGCCAAAGGCCCCGACGCAGGCAATCGGCTTTGAGGTCTTCCAGGGCTGAAATTTTATGTAGCGGCCAGCTCGTGTTAACCGCTGCAGCACGCTTGAAGTCCGACCACAAGACACTCTTGGTTTCGGGCGTACCAAAAAGCCTCGCCTCGGCTCTGGTACGAAAACTGTCATCGTCGATGCTGGTCGTGAACTTTTGTGCACCTTCTAGCGTGTTTCGAATCGTTGCTTCACCGTTTTGGTTGCCCGCGAATGCGAGGTCAGTGCCGGTCGTGCGTAGAGCTGAAGCGATCGAGGGGTAGACAATCTGGTCGAACGCCTCCTTGAGCGCGGCTGCAAACTGTAAACCGACGCGGTCCCGAAGAGCATCGAGCGCCCGCCATTGTGGATCATCCGAGGGGGTGTTTTCCACTTTGAGTTCGTCCTCGATGCTTTGTAGTGCCCGGGCCTGCCGCGCGGAGTCAAGGACTTTTTGGTACGTGTCCCTCGAGCCGGTCAAGAATATGACACGGTTCTTGTATTGTTGCTGGCCCCACCAGTTCTCCCAGTCGACGGAGATCGGTAACTGGTTCGCGTGCGCGCCCGGGCGGACAATGATGAGCGTTGTCTTCTCCTGATCGACTTGCACCTCGTCCAGCGGGGGCAGCACTTTGATAACCTGGTAGCAGTCGCGAAGCGACGGAGAGAAATATGCCTCCAGATGCTCACGAAGCATCCGATCTACAGTTTCTGCGTGAAGAGAGAGCGCCGTCGAACGCAGCTTCGCCGCTAGGTTTTGCTGGTTCTTGAAATAGAGCCGGCCGTCCGGAGAATTGTGAAGATACCAGGCTCGCGTTGCGAGCTTGTCAAGGACGTTGGTCTTGAATGTGCTTAGGTCACGCCCAGGTCGCTGAAGGCAGTCAACGAGTTGATATTCACGAAGGCCATGAACAGCGCCCGGCGTTGTCGACAGAGACGCAATGAGAATGAGACGCGCGGCATCCGATGCGTCGGAATTCCCGTTAGCGTCATCAATCTGCTCGGCTTCCGCATCGCCACCGTGAGCCACGTCGTGTGCAATGGCTTCGCTGAGTGAAGAATTGATCGTTCGGATTTCCGACGCGATTTCATCGAGGTTCAGGTCAAGGTCGTACGGATGGATTAGATCGATGCCGTCCGCCTTCTTTGAATTCCAAAGGCCGGAGACCACCATCTGCATGAGGCGAATCACGCCCCTGGTTTGCTGAAAGCCGTCATTCTCTTTGAATTTACCGACCAGCTCGCGAAGATCCGGATGAAATGGATAGGAATCGACGATGCGGGTAAAGAGTGACTCCGGCGTGGTCGTCGTAAGGCCCATCTTTTGGGCCTCGCGGAGCGCTTCTCTGTAGGCCCCCGCAATACGCTGGACTTCCGGAAGCGGGCCAACACTCTCGAAAAGGCGCTTGCGCAGGATGTGGTAGAGCTCGTCTCCGTTCGGATTGACTGGGGTGATTGGGACCGCGATCCGTCGCGACTCGGAGGTGATGCCCTGAATTGCGCGGTTTAGCGCAGCTTGCAGACTAGATTGCCCGACGCTGAAATTCGTTCCAGCGAGATCCGACAGCACAAGACATACGTTATCCATGTCCGCTACAGCAACGAACAGATTGGCTAGTGCTGCTGTCGTCACGACGCTGAGATCCGCATTTCCGACGGGTACGGCAACAGCGTATTCGAGATACGCCGGGAGCTCGTCGAGGAAAATTACCAATGGATCACCACCGAGCAACTGCTTCCAGGCCTCTGGCCCAGGCGCACTCAAAAGTGGCGACACGTAGGCTGAAAACTGCTGCCCCTTGCCAAGCTGCTCTGCGATCGATCCCCAAATCCCGCCGGCAGCATCGGTGCTTCGGCCATTGAACCCAGCTACGCGGCAGGGACCTAATTTCGGGGCGGGATCCTTGTCGCCAAGAACCGCCTTGCGAAGCTCCGGATCTTTCGCTAAAAGCCCGAGCGCTATCATGCTATGGGTTTTGCCTCCACCCATCGCCTGAGAGAGAAGGAAGACAGACGATCCAGCCCCACTGCCTGACAGGTGCCGAAAGGACCGGTCTACGAGCGTTTCCATGCCTGCGGTGAAGTAGTTTTCTTTGAAAAACTCCGCTCCATGCACCCGCCCCTTCAGGAAGGTGTCCAAACTCAGAACGGTAGCCCGCCTATCCGCCGCAAATACAGAGGCCCTCGGCTTGCAAAAGGTCTGAAGCGTCATAACTCGGCTTTCGTTATAGCAGGTAAGAGCACCCTGACAGTGTAGGGCGAGTCGGTATCCCCGATACGTTTCTGCTGAACGCGTTTGACTTGCACCAGGGACTCAGAGTTGCGACGCTTCGACACCGTGCAGCCGAGTTAAGCTCCTCACCGCCTGTGCAGTCCTTTACGACCGGCCTCGATGAGTGCAGAAAGATGCGTCGGGGGGGAGTCGTCAAAGGCGTAGAGCTAGCGTCCTTTGACGACGGAGGAGCCCCGCTGCGTTAGGCTTTCCACGTCGAGGCTGGTCGTTATTCCCCTGTTCATTTGTTAGTTGCCGTGGCTGGGCGTTCAAGTCATGCAGGACGCGAACCAAAGGGTGGCCGCAATGAATGCGAAGAGCGCGCCAGCGAAGTCAAAGCCAGGAGCTATTTGGACAAGATTCATTGGAGGGGTCGGACCAATTCGAGTTAGCCCGCCTCTTCCTCGTCATCCGGGTAGTTCATTCGCCACTCTACGTCCGGCTTGAGGTCGAGTTCCATTTGAATCGGCTCCTCGCGAGGATGCATCCGATTCCAATGGTCGGCGTCGAAAATGAGGCCCATAGCATCGCTCACCATTTGCTCTCGGCGAAGGGTGAGGCTCGCAAACATCTGGGACCGCACGGCCTGATCGATGTGTATCCAAAACATCATCGATACGCCGTCCTTCTCGCGAACCAATGCATGGTTTACGCGATACGGCTTGTGCGTGATTTCGTCGTAGGCGTGTTCGGCTCGCGCGGATCGGGAGAACTCTTTGACGGCCCGCTCCTCAGGGCTAAGAGGCGGCGGAAGGCGGTAACCTAATTCCTTTACCGCGAATGTAACGACATCGTGCATAGAGATTTCGCGCTCGTCGTATTTCTCGCGGTAAAGACGGATGATCTGTTGTCGCTCGTGGTCTTTACCGTGTCGCATAAAACCCGTACTTCTTTCTTCGATTTAAGCACCGGTCGGGGCTACGTCGCCCCAACCGTCTACCATCGCGTTCGGAGATATCATCGACCGGACCTTAACTAGGTACTTTCGGAAAAGCTCATAACGCCCCGTCTTTCGGTGTATCTGGCCCGCGACGAGTCCCGGGTGGATATGCAGAGTACGGGCGAAGCCGAGAACGTCTCGCTCGGCGAAGATGGGCGCCTTACGCGCCATAAATTGGTCGATCGATTTCGTCGGTACACAGAAGTCCGCAGCAGCCTCATTGGCTATACGCTCTTGCTCAGTTACGCTATCGCCAGTTCCCCCTCGCTCGCCATCCAGCTCTGCGTCGAGGACAAACGAGCCCTTTCCGTGGCCGCGTAGCACGTGCTCAAGTTCGTGGCGCAAGACAAACCAAAAATTGTCTAGCCGGTCGATCCGCAGGGACATGCCGATAATCGGAGCGTCAGATCCAAGGTACGCGCATACGCCGTCAATCTTGGACGACTTCAGCGACTCAACGAGTACGAAACGGATCCCCGCTTCAGCCATGATGCGCGGCACTTTTTGCACGTCCTCAGCCGAAAGCAGGAGGTTGCGGAGTTTTTCGGTCGCTGTCATCGCTTTTGATCGCGAGTACGATGGGGTTACCAATTGCCGAGCAACCTGCCTAACCCGGTATATCCAGGCGAGTTGTGGCGGGGTCACGTCGGCTTCGGCGTCCGACTTCTTTGCAGCATGCGGCAGGATCGGTATTTCGGACGTATTCGACACGTCAAAGAAGCGCGCTAGCTCCGATTCGACGCGGCCAACATCGCGGCTGTTTTCCGCTCGAATCCAACCGCGATGGATCATTTCCGCGATGGGGAGTTGTCGATATAGCAGCGCGCGGTCCAGGCGCCGACCATCGGGCCTCGCACTCATACGCGCGAGGTCGAGGTCATACTGTTGCTGCTGCTGCAAAAAACGTTCTGCCGGTATCCCGAACGCATCCGACAGTTCTAGCGCCGTCTCAGCATCGATCTTCTTTCGGTTCGAGACGAGCCGGCTAACGCCGGTCCGGTCGATCCCTAAGAACATGCCGAGAATGGCTTGATCCCAGCCCCGCTCTCGTAGCAAGGCTTCGATTAATTCCCCAGGGCTACGGTGGGTCTCGGTCGGCATAGCCTACTTATACCAGAGTGTGCAGATGTGCGCAAGTGCGCACATTTGCACGTTTCCGGTATACTACGGCTCGAGTCCCTCTCTCCGGGGCGCCCGACTACGCCGTCGAGTACACGGTGCGGCGTGAGACGAGCACCGAGCGCGGGACCGTGACCGAATTTCTCAAGGTCACCTAGCGCCAAGAATGGGCCGCGAACAATGGCGCGCAAACGCACGAAAAAGAGCACGTCGCACGCCTCCTTCGGGACCTGTGCTCGGCAATTGACGAGCCGGAGCAGAAGCGCGGCCGTCCGCGCATCCCCATCGCGGATCAGGTATTCGTCGCGGTTATGAAGGTCTACGCCGGTATGTCGGCGCGCCGCGCCATGTGCGACCTGCGCGACCTGGGCGAGCGCGGCCTCCTCTCGCGCGTTCCGCATTTTAACTCCGTCCTGAACGCGCTGGAAAACCCCGCGCTCGCGCCCGTGCTCACCGCGATGATCGAGGAGAGCGCCGGGCCGCTGAGCGCCCTTGAGTCGGACTTCGCGGTGGATTCATCGGGTTTCTCGTCGCGGTCTATCGCCCGCTGGTTCTCCGAAAAGTACGGCAAGGAAAAGTCACGCATGCGATGGATCAAGGCGCACCTTATGGTCGGCACGCGCACGAACATCGTGACTAGCGTCGAAGTGACCGATAGCAGCGCGCACGATAGCCGCTTCCTGGAACCGCTCCTAAACGCTTCAATGCAGCGGTTCAACGTCGAACGCCTCTTGGCCGACAAAGCGTACAGTTCCGTACGGCTACTCGGCCGTATTAACGACGCGCGGGCGGTCCCGCTAATCCCGTTCAAGTACAACGCGACCGGCCGCGCGGAATCGTATCCGAATCGCAGCGCAGTCGATATTTGGGAGAAGATGTACCGCTTCTATATGTACCGCCGGGACGAGTTCTTGGGATTCTATCACAAGCGGTCGAACGTCGAAACGACGTTCAGCATGATTAAGGCTAAGTTCGGCGCTTATGTCCGGTCAAAGACTCCCGTCGCGCAAATGAACGAAGTCCTCTGCAAAGTGCTCGCGCACAACCTCTGCTGCCTCGTTACAGTCCATGTACGAACTCGCGATTGAGCCGGAATTCTGGAAGGCATCGTAGGCGAGTCTTGGAGGGGATCGGCACTGCCTGCCAGGTAGAGTAAGCATCGCAGGGATCGCCGCGCCTCCAAGAGCGTCGTAGGGTCTGCGTTCCTGACGGTTTTCGTGGAGGGTAACGGATGGCGTCATACGACCCGGCCGTGCTTGCTGCGCTGAAGGCGCTCCCTGCCTCGCATCGGCGCCACCTGATCGCGCGAATCAAGAAGCATCCGAAGGGCGTCTCGAATGAGGACGCGCGTCTTGAGGTGGTCGCGTCCACGCTCACGGCTGACGATTTGCGCTACTACAGCGGCCTATACCAGGCGCATGGCGGCGTCATAGACTGGCGAATTCCACGCAAAGTTGAGAACCCGATTAAATCAATCGAAACCCACTTAAAGCGCAAGTTTCCCGGCGTTTTGACCGGCCTCCGGCCCGAGCTTGTTGAAAACGCACCGCCGAAATTGCACCAGCTTATCCCTCGACAAGGTAGGCTGAATGTCACCTATGTAGAGTGGGCCAAACCGCGATTGGCGAGCCGCGGATATGATTCCGTAATGACTCAGCCGCCCGCATATTTTCGAGTGTCTCTCCGAGAAAAGCCGTTCACGCTCGAAATGTGGCACGTGCCGCGCGGGCGCCAGCCTTTCCTTGCCGCGATAATTGGCGCGGACATCGGGCACCAGTTCCTTGGGAACGCCCTGCTCGATACCACGCTTTGCCGGCTCGAAACGAGACCGTTACAAGCGGCGCTCGAAAAGAGCCTCGGCGCAATCGAGACGGACGTGTTTTGGGTTGGCAACGGGAACGACCACCTTCAGCACTGCTCGGTCGGCGCGGACGAAACGATTTCGGTACGGAAACAACGCGACTATTTGGATCAAGCTAAGCGCTTTCCGATGAGGGAAGAGAGCAAGCGGAAATGGGTTTTCTGGACAACGCATCATGACAAATACATCGAAAAGTCGTATTATACAATCAAACTTCTTCGCGGATCGTTCGTAGGCGAAATGACTATTTCAGATGACATAAGCGATACCGCTATCGAGAACCTCAGGACGAATGTCGTCTCGCTCTTCTGACGGGGCCCTACGGCTGCGCGTCGGAGACGTCTTGCGCGAGAACGCGCGGCGCAGCCCCAGCATGCGCGTCACTGCGACTAGCATCGGTCAGCAGCTAGCCGCCAACCCTGAGCTGGTGGCGCCGGTCCTCGTAGGATTCGCTAAGGATCGCCTGCTGCAACCGATCCTCATTGAGCGGTGCGACGACGGGCATATTGCGAGCGGTATCTTAGGCGGTGCGAACCAACCAGTGGAGGCCTATTGCAATGCATGTGAATCCCGCGCGACTTTTAGACCATATGTGCTGTACGAGTTTACGGGCGACCTGGTCGCCGAGGCAGCGCACCGCCCCCCAAAAGTGCTGCGGCGCATGGCGCCGCTGCTATGGACTCTCGGGAAAGTCCTGGTCCGGTTCCGGCCCTTTCCGGCGCGGATAGCACCCCGGAAATCGTAGCGGCGATTCGCGAGCTAATCGAGGAGCAGCGACAGAGCAACCAAATTCAAGCGCGGCAGGAAGTGCATGCACAGCAAATCGCGGCGGCGACGACGCATACCGCGAGGGCGCCGTATGATCGCCGCATTTGGATATTGACTGTAATACTTGTCGTATTCGGAGTTGCCACGATCCCTACAGCGATAAAGGACTGGTCGGAGTTTGCGCGTGGGATTCGCGAGCTCTTCGTGCGGCCCACGCCATCGCCATCGCCACGGCCATCAATCACGCCAAGTCCGCGCCCATCAGCAGCCCCTGCACATAAAGGCGGGAACCTGCACAATAAACCAGCCTAATCAACGGTTATATGTGCAAAGCCCGTGCAGCACCATAGCCGCTTCGCGATCCTGGCTGCAATATTCGCTTTGGCGATTCGATCAAAACGCGATTTATTGCAAACGCTGTTTTACTCCGTCAAAAACAACGCCGCCGAAGCGTGGTCCTTACATCAACAACTCATGCGAATCGAGAAGCCGCGTGCTGGCGGAACGGTCACCTACAATACTGGCGACGTGATCCCCCGCCACGAACTAATCAATGCGAAAGCGGCGGTCGAGACTACTGCTCAGGACTCGGCGATGGCACTAATGTTAATCATCGACTACGCTCTGAGACGATTCGGCCAGGAAGCGAGTATTGATACTCGCACACTCGGTTCCGACTTTGCCCAATGGCCTGAAACTCAACAAAATCATATGGGCGTTAACTAATCAAGCGCGACACCTTCACGAATGGCAGGCTTTGAACGAAAAAGGCTGTTAGATTCGGATTGTTCCGCAGGTCCTTCGGTGGCAGTCATGCGTTCGTTGGCTCACGACCCGCTAAACCCCAACGCTGCGCGCGAAGCCGTGTGCGCCCTTCAGGTTACATCGTATATCGACTTTGAGGAGATGCTACTGGCAACGCCGCACAACCCGCTCGAGGCAAGCGGGTCCTCTCTGGGCACCCTTACGGGGACATTCCGCTTGGACGTAGTCCCTGCCGAGCCGCCTTAAACTCTACCCACAATCTGAAGACGGACCTCGCAGATGCTCTGCTGCTCACGTCACGTTTGCGGACGCCGTATCGCACGCGTGCGCGCGCGCGCAGGACCGCGCGGTATCCACACGCGTGAACGCCGCTTGCTTCGGCGCGGGATTGCACCACATTTCGGCCGGTGACAATCCAATGTTCTGGTCGAAATACGAGTGGGCGAGTACAGAGCGGCCGGAGAGAGTTCCTGAGCCGTCGGTTCCCGCAAAGGCGGAGTCGGCGGGCCTCCAACAGAGAGACCGCCCGACGCGCCATCTCGGTCGACGAGCGCCACGTGGTGATCGGGAAGGTGGCGAAAGACATCGCCGCCACCCCTCTTGACCGATGCCGCAAAAGGTCTGCCGACCTACCCAGCTTCCGCGCGGCGACATCGCCGGCGCTCTCACTGCGAAACCGTCGATAAGGCATCGTCGATGCGTTCGTTCGACGCTCACTTGCACGACAGAGTCGATGCAGCAAGGACGGGCTCGCGTTTTCAGGTGGCCGGTGGAACCGTTAAACTCGTTCCATGAGCTCGGGGGGGACATTCGGACGACGAAGGGTCGCAAGGACCTAACCGCTCACGCTACACGCAAATCAAGAATTACCGCGTTCAGCCGGCGCGCGCTGGGATGGGCAGGAACTCCACCAGGAACACACGGATCGAAGCTGCGAAGCACCGAAACTAGAGCCGCGACTCCGCCGCGGTTGCGCGGCCGTGGGTCGACATACTTTCTGACAACCTATCGTCCTTACAGGAGCAGTCGAAAGCGGACGCTCGCAAACAAGAAAACCGGGTTCCACTAGGCTTTGCGAGATTGCGATCTGGGCCCAGGCGTACTTCGCATGTAAGGGGTCAGGAGTTCACTTCTCCTCCTCTCCATCAAGTAGGTCATTTAAAGGTTCGTGTAACGCAGCCGTGCTTTCACAGTCCAATCTGCCTTGCAATCACCAATCGTTG
>Ga0182024_10004798_pt1 | contig 30762 bp, 33 predicted proteins | sample P32metaG_FD_120480 | JGI IMG/M metagenome (GOLD analysis project Ga0182024, IMG submission 120480) | Permafrost microbial communities from Stordalen Mire, Sweden - P3-2 metaG (Illumina Assembly) | ecosystem: Environmental > Terrestrial > Soil > Wetlands > Permafrost | place: Sweden: Stordalen... | reverse complement strand
GTCGCGTATCCTGCTGGCGCTGGGTTTCATCGATTGCCGCGTGACGGGAATTGAAAAGCTGGACCCGAATCGCGGCTATGTACTGGTGGCCAATCACGCCAGCTACATGGACACGCCCGCCATATTGAGTTCCATCCCGCTTCAGTTCCGGTTTTTCGCCAAGAGGGGCCTGTTTTCCATTCCGCTGTTGGGCGGGCACCTGTCGCGTGCGGGCCATCTCCCGGTAATCCGCGACGACCCACGAGCCTCGCTCAAAGCCATGGGGGCCGCGGCAAAGATGATCCAGGAGCGAAATATCTCGATCCTGCTTTTTCCCGAGGGTGGACGGACGCAAACGCAGATGCGGCCGTTCCGTGAAGGCGCGGCTTACGTCGCTATTAAATCCGGCGCGCCGGCAGTGCCCATCGGCCTGATCAATACGCGGCACATTCTGCCGATGGGTTCGGCCGCGGTACGGGGCGGCAAGATCGAAGTACGGGTGGGCGATCCCATTGAAACAAAGGGCATGACAATTCACGATCGCGGCAAACTGAACCAGCTGCTTCAGGACAGCGTCGCCGCGATGGTGGGTGAGACGCCAACGCCCGAACATGCCGACGCATAGCAACGCGTAATACACTGGCATACGAACCGCTATGCAGACCCCGCGCGCTACCACGATTCCGCAAGTTCTGCGCGCCACGGCTGAGCGTTATCCGGAGCGTCTGGCGCTGCGCCAGCCCGGCAAAGCGGGCGTGCAGACGTGGACGTGGAGCCAGTATCTGGAAGCGGCCGAAGAGATTGCGGCGGGGCTGCACGCACTCGGCATCGGGCGCGGCGATCACGTGGCGATTTGTTCCGAAACGCGCGCGGAATTTTACCTCGCGGATCAGGGCATTCTCATGAACGGCTCCGTCTCGGCTGCTTTGTATCCCAGCTATCCGGCGGTGGAGCTGCTGCGAACCATCGGGCTCTCCGAAGCCAAAGCGCTGTTCGTGGAAGATGCGAAAACTTTCGCGGCTCTGCGCGGCGCGCCCGTCGAGCACTTTATTTTGCTGACCGGCGAGGCGGATGGCGCCACTTCCTTTGCGGCGCTGCGCAGTCACGGCAGGCGCACCGTTGACGTATCCCCGGAAGACAACGCGATTTTGTATCTGACCTCCGGCGCCACAGGAGACCCCAAGCGCGTTATGGCCACGCAGGGCTCGCTCGCCGCCAACATCCATATGGGACCGGACGTGATCCCGCTGACGCCGGACGACATCACGATTGCGTTCCTGCCTTCCGCGCACATCGCGCAACGCGTAGTGGTGGAACTGCTGCCAATGCTCACCGGCACGCCGGTTTCCTTCGCCGAGAGTCTGATGAAGCTGCCGGGCGAACTGAAATCGGTGAAGCCGACGTTTTTCCTTGCGCCGCCGCGAGTCTGGGAACGCATGTATTCCAGCATCCTCACGGAAGTCCGAAAGAAGCCGGCGGCGGCGCAGAAAATGTTTCATACTGCGGTGGAATTGGGACGCGCGGCAGGACGAAGACGACGCGAGGGCAAGCGTGTTCCGATCTACACGCGGATTCTGCTGCGCATTGCCGACCGGTTGATCTTCGCGCAGATCCGCGAACGTCTGGGCGGCCGCATCCGCGCGGCGATTTCGGGCGCGGCGCCGCTTTCCGCCGATCTGGCGGAGTTCTTCGAAGCGATCGGCATGCCGCTGATCGAGGGCTACGGGCTGACGGAAGGTGGCGTGGCCGCGTTCAATCCGTTGCGCGCGCCCCGGCCCGGCAGCATCGGAAAGGCGCTCGGCGGAGTTGAATTTTGCACGAGCGAAGAGGGCGAGCTGTTGTTGCGCAGTCCGGCGCTTTCGAGCGGCTATCACAACGATGCCGCCGCTACCGCCGAGCTGATTCAAAATGGCTGGCTGCACACCGGCGACATCGGCACAATCGACGCCGAGGGCTACATCTACATCACCGGCCGCAAGAAGGAGCTCATTGTTTCTTCGAATGGCAAGAAAATCTTCCCGGCGCGCGTGGAGACGCTGTTCAAATTCGAACCGCTGATCAGCCAGCTGCTGCTGGCTGGCGACAGGCTCCCCCATCTGGTGGCGCTCTTCACCATTCACCCATCGGCCGCCGAAGCAATCCCCGGCGCGGCGGACGCGGGCGTACCTCTGCACGAAGCCCCCGCCGTGGTTGCTGAAGTCCAGAGTATTGTTACGCGAATTAATAAGCAACTCGCGCCGTTTGAGCAGATCAAGAGGTTCCGCATTCTCGACCGCGATTTCTCGATAGAACACGGCGAGGTGACGGCCACCATGAAGGTGCGGCGGAAACAAGTCATGGAAAATTTCCGCGCGGACCTGGACGATCTGTATCAACGCAGCGCGTCCGGCCGCGGCGGCGAGTAGCCCTCTTCAGGAAAACTTCAGCATCATCCTGTACGTTCGTCTTGACCCTGATTTGGAAAGGAATTTACCTATGAAAACAGTTCTGGTTCTCGCGCTCGCGGCGTCGACGGTGGCACTGGCCGCTCCGCCCACTTATAAGGTTGTCGCCAACATCAAAATCGGCGGCGCCAATCGCACCGACTACACCTATTGCGACAGCGCCAATCATCGCCTCTACGTCTCGCATGGCACGCAGACCGAAGTCATCGACACCACCACCGACAAGGTAATCGGCACAATTCCCGATACCCAGGGCGTGCACGGCATCGCGATCGCCGCGGACCTCGGCAAGGGCTTTACCAGCAACGGCACCACCAATAACGTAACGGTTTTTGACATCGCAACGCTGAAAGTCACCGGCAAGATCAATACTGGGCAGAATCCGGATTCCATCATTTATGAACCGGTGACGCATCGGGTTCTCACATTCAATGGCAAGAGCAATGATTTCACGCTGATCGACGCAAAGACCGGCACGGTGGTCAGCGCTTCGGTAGCCGTGGGCGGCAAGCCGGAGTTCTCTCAGGTGGATGGCAAGGGCCACGTCTTCGCCAATATCGAGGACAAGAACGAAGTGATCGAAATCAACGCGCAGGAAGGCGTCGTCATGAAGCGGTATTCAATTGCCCCGTGCGACGGGCCGAGCGGTCTCGCCATCGACGTTGCAAAGATGCGGCTCTTTTCGGTTTGCGATAAGGTGATGGCGATCAGCGATCCCGCCACGGGCAAAGTGATTTCGACCGCGGTGGTCGGCGCGGATCCGGATGGCGTGGCGTTCGACGACGGCTATGCGTTCAGCGCCAACCGTGATGGCGCGGTCACCATGGTGGGCGAAACATCGCCGGGAAAGTATGCGGCAGTCGCGACGATTCCAACGAAGATTGGGGCCAAGACCATCAGCGCCGATCAGAAAGCGCATAAGCTTTACCTGCCAGCCTGGGATGTCGGTGCAGCTCCCGCCGGTGGCGGCCGTCCGCCTGCCGTGCCGGAGACGTTCGGGATTGTGGTGTTAGGCCGCTAGTCCAACGCCAAGCCGCTTATTTCCGGAAACTGCCGAGGGGCTTGCCCGGTGCTGGTTCCACGTGAACCAGCACGTCGGCCACCCATGGCAACCGTTCGCAGACCCGTTCCCGCACCCTCTGCGCGATGTCGTGCGACGCGCGCACCGTAATCTCGGGGTCCACTTCCAGGTGCAGATCGACGTGATACTTCAGGCCGGTCTTGCGCGCGAAGCATTTCTCCACTCCCGCTACGTCCGGCACGCTGGCCGCCGCACGCCGGATGTTCTCCATGGCTTCGTCGTCCGGCATCGTATCCATGAGATGCATTGCCGCCTCATAGGCGACGCGGATTGCCGTAGCGACGACGATGAGTCCCACGACGAACGCCCCGTAGTGATCGGCGCGCGGAAACCGATCCGGCATCTTCAGCGTGAGGAGAACCGCGGAGAGCGCCACCAGGCCCGAAACAATATCCACGGCATCGTTCGCCGCATCGGCCTTCAGTGCCGAACTGTCAATACGACGCCCGTGCCTGTATTTCACGGCCACGAGCCAGCACTTGGCGCCAATCGAAATCAGCAGCGGCCAGATCGCGTAAGCCGCTGGCGGAACCGGAATCTGCCCCGCCCCCGTCCACGCGTGCACGGCGATCAACACACCCGCGCCGAACAGCAGGAATCCAAGCAGAAGGCCGGTGAGGATTTCGACCCGCCCGTGGCCGTAAGGATGATTGTCGTCGGCGGGCCGCGCCGCGATCGTCATTCCCACCAGCACCAGCCCTGAGGTAAATACGTCCGCGGCGGATTCAAAACCATCCGCCGTCACCGCCGCCGAATGAGCAGCCAGGCCGACGCCGATCTTGAGCGTTGCGAGTAAGCCACTGACCACCATCCCGGTCCGGGCAATCTGTCTGGCCTTTTGCATGGGATCGGGCGGCAATCAGCTTAACTCTATCGCACTCGCTTACACTAATTGTTTGACACCGGACAGTCCCTACACAGCACAACAAACGCAGGACCACGGGGTGGATATCATTCGCCTTTCGGACTCGGCAAACCGCGTGGAAGTTCTCATCGCGCCGTCGCTCGGCAACCGCGCTTATGCCATGAATGTGCATGGCGCGAATATTCTCCACATGCCTGCAAGCAATGTTTCCGGGCTGCGCGAACTCAGCGGCATTCCGTTTCTGGCCCCATGGGCCAATCGCATCCCCGGCGGTGGCTTCCATGCCAATGGCCAATGGTACGCGTTCAACGAATCGCTGGGCGTGCTGCGCATGCACCCGGAACATGTGGCCATCCACGGCATGCTCACGTCTTCGAATCTGTGGCAGGTCACCGATGTGGGAGCCGATTCCACCGCCGCCTGGGTCGTCAGCCATCTCGAGTTCTGGCGTTACCCGTCACTGATGGCGAACTGGCCCTTCGCGCATGAATATGAAATGACCTACCGGCTGGCTGGCGGCGAGTTGGAAGTGTCGGTCGCCGTGAAGAACCTGAGCGCCGAAGCCATGCCGCTCGTCATCGGCTTCCATCCCTATTTCACGATTCCCGGCGTGCCCCGGGCCGAGTGCGTGGCCCACATCCCTGCCGGAACCGCCGTCGTAGTGGATGAGCGCCTGTGCGCCACCGGTGAAATGCGCCCCAATACCCTGCCCGATCCAACGCCGCTTGCGATTCATGTGCTCGACGACGGTTTTACCGACCTGGTTCGGGATTCTGGCGCGGACGGGCCTGCGACGTTCTGGATGGAAGGCGTCGGACGGCGAATTGAGGTTTCCTTCGGCCCGAAATGGCAGGTTGGCGTCGTATACGCGCCTTCCGGACGCGAATTTATCTGTTTTGAGCCTATGGCGGCCATCACAAACGGCATAAATCTGGCTTCAGAGGGCAAGTACCCCGCTCTGCAATCGGTGGCTCCGGGCGATGTCTGGCGCGAAAGCTTCCGCGTCCGCGCCCTCCATTTCGCGCCTGCATCAAATTAAATATTGCATTCCAGTTGCAATTTGCCGCGTATTCAGGCACGATGAAAGGTTTTCACCCCCATCGTCTCCCGGACACGAATGCGCGTACGAGTTCTCTATCACGATCACTGTTTCGACGGCGCGGCATCCGCTGCTTTTTTCAGCCGGTTCTACCGGGGGGCAATTCACCCCGACGCGGAATTCGTCTACACCGGCATGGCGCACCGCGCGTCGCAGATTTTCGACGACAGCCTGTTTGACGGCGACGAAAACGCCATCGTCGATTTCAAATATTCCAATAATCCGCGGTTGACCTGGTGGTTCGATCATCACCAGAGCGCCTTTCTGACGCCGGAAGACCAGAAGCACTACGAGGCGACAAAGACGCCGCAGAAAATGTACGACACCTCGTACAAATCCTGCACCAGCTACATTCGCGACATGGCTCGCGACAAATGGGGCTTCACCGCGCCGGATCTGGAAGATCTGGTCCATTGGGCGACGATCATCGATGGCGCGCAGTATTCGGATCCGAAATCGGCGGTGGAACTGGGGGCGCCCGCAATGAAGCTGACGCTGGTGATCGAAGGTTCCAAGGGTTCCGAAACCGTGCAGCGCATTATTCAGCTGATGCAGAGGATGCCGCTGGCGGAAATCGTGAACCTGCGGGAGATCCAGCAGATTTATCAGCCGCTTTACCGGCGGCATCTCGAATCGCTGGAAATCATCCGCGAAAAGTCGGCGGAAGAGGACGGGGTGATCACCTTCGACCTGACCGGCTACGATCTCGAAGGCTACAACAAGTTCATCCCGTACTATCTGCATCCCGAGGGGACTTATACGGTAGCGGTGAGCCCGTCGAGCTTCCGCACGAAGATTTCGGTGGGGTCGAATCCGTGGGCTCCCGCAATACCGAAGCACAATCTGGCGACGATCTGCGAACGCTACGGCGGCGGTGGCCATGCGCGTGTCGGCGCGATCAGCCTGGAACCCGGGCAGGTGGATGAAGCGAGGCGAATTGCCGCGGAAGTCGCAGCGGAATTGCGAACCTAACCCGTCCGATGTGGGTACGGGCCTCAGCCGTAGGCTTTAGCCCAGTACGGCCGCGCGCAGCTCGGCCTCGTGGCGTTTCGCCGCGTCAGGTTTTCCTCAATTCCGAAACTACTCTAATTCTCCGACGGCCTCTCGACGTGATCGATCACCAGCACGTCGCTCTGTGCTCTTCCGCTTTCCAGCCTGAGCCCGAGTTGATCCTGCAGAGCGGTAAATACGGATGGGCCGGAAAGCTCCTGCGTCGCAGGCGAGACTGTCTGGTCCATCGCCCACTCCAGTTGAAAATCGAATGCTCCGGCGAGCCCGGTACCGTCCGCAACCGGCATTCCCAACATGCTCGAAAGAGCGGCGGCAAAATGCAGCAGTGGCGTTCTCGTTGCCGATAGCTGAGTGGTCGCCGCCCCTGGTCGCCGTGCGATTCGGAGATCCTCTGGCGGGGCTCCCTGATCGTCAGACGCGGTTCGCAACTTGGAACCATTCTTCGCAATGGAAAGCACATACCCCGGAACGTCCCGCATCTCATGGTGCAGCGTCAAAGTGAATCGGTCCGCCAACAAAGCCTGCAACATCAACTGGCTATTTGCCGAAGCGTCCTCCGCACTGGCTGCGACGTCATACAACTGCGTGTTGCCCCAGCCGGGAACGCCCTGAATCTGAAAATCCTGAACATGCCAGGCGGTTCTGATGAGAGTTCTCAGAGTCGCGGTCCCTGAAAATCTTCCGCCAGTCGTGCGAATCGCGGTAGCCGAAGCCAGCTCACTCAGCTTGATGGATGCGACATCGAACACCGGCTGCGTCTGGCCCAGGATCTGACCGGGAAATATCGCGCCCAAAATGACGATCGCGAGGAGCGCGCATGCACCGATAAGCTCCGGAACGAAGCGGAGGCGCATACGCGCGACAATGCCGCCGGCAAGTCCAAAGGCGGCGCCCAGCACCGGCCCCTCCATCAGGTGTTGCCCTGCCGCATTCATTGCCCGATAGGCCAGCCACGCGTGCATATCATGCCATCCGCCGGATCTGAATTCCGGCCATGTGGCAACCAGCTCAGGTCGCGGAATCGACGAGTACAATAGCGCGAGCGAAAATGCGACCTTGACCATGGCGCACACCATCCCGCTCCAGCATCCGGCCAGAAGCCCGGAGCCCGCATTGCCCCCGCGTAACGCGCCGCGATATCCCGCGAGAGACCAGAGCGCGAAGATGACCAGAAGAGCAACCGAGCCTCCGATTGTTCCGCTTCGGAGTCCCAGGTCGCCCAACGTAACGAATAGCGTGATTACAGCCGCGCTGATGAGCCCGAGATGAGTGGCTGGTTCCAGTGCAACCTGGCGCGCGAGATTCCAGTTCATAAGAGCGCCAAGAACCAAAATTCCATACATCACCAGAAGCACGAAAGGTTCGCCGATCGCCCGGAGGACATCGGACGTGGCAGATGGCTTGATGCCAAAGAGGACGACCGCCACACTGATGGCAACAGCAATCAGTGGAATAACCCGCAAACTCAGAATCGAAACACGACGCATGGAAATCCGCCTTTCTTCCAACACCGTTGGGAGCCAATCGCCCAGCGTGACCAGAGCATATTGAAATGCAGCGGCCCGACCCCGTGTCCGCATAAGTTCACGGCTTCGATCGCGAAAAACCCGCGCCATGTCCGCGCCGTATTGCCGGCGAAAATCAGCTGGGTATCCATGCAGCAACAAACTGTAGACGCGGCACAACCAGCGAACCGGACTCTGATCCTGAGAACGATGGCTCATGAAGTCGCCGCCTTTCTCCCGGGAATCAGGCGCTTCACCTGCGCAACCTGCACCGCCATCGCGAGGCGCTGAGCTTCGGCGCGGACAACCCGCCGCCCCAGTTCAGTCATCCGGTAGTAGCGGCGGCGCTCGTCATCCAGCGCCGGATCGGGCCGCTCATCGGACTCTGTGACGAGCCCTGCCGCGAGCATGCGCTTCAGACAGCCATACAACGTGCCCGGGCCGAGTTGCAAGGCATCGTTCGTCTGCCGGGCCACCTCCTGCATGATTCCGTACCCGTGCCGTTCGGCGTCAGTCAGACTCAGCAGGATCTGAAATACCGGCGGAGTCAGAGGCAGTAATTCCAGCTCTGGAGTGACTTTCTTCATATACATCCGTTACGGATGTATAGTCTCACGCGTACGCGTCGCGTGTCAACCATAAAGGTACGGCCCAGCCAACCCCCGGACCTAACGGCCCCGCTCCATCACGGTACGCAGAATGCAGTTGATCCTGGTCGAGTAGCCCTTGCCATATTGCATAAGCCAGTCGTAAACCTCTTTATCGAGGCGAACGGCCACCAGCACCTTCACCCGCCACAATCCGGTTCAAACCCACCGCTATACAAAAATGTATAACACTTCGTCTGTGCGACCGCATCTGGGCTTGAACGAAACTTTCCTGAGCGCATGAAGCCCAAGTGTGCGGGCGGCACTACAGATGCTCAAGGGGGATCTGTTGAATGGCATGGGCGGTCTTCCCGGCCTCACAATTGCACAACGATCCGGCCATGTCGCCGACTATCAGCAATATCCGGTTGTCGATTTCAGCAGCCGCTGCCCTCATCGCCGGAATTCTGCTCGCGCTTCAGATCCCCGCGCAATCTCCCGCACCCCGTCCCGAGTTCGACGCAGCGTCGATCAAGCTCAACGTAGACGGCACGCCCTACGTCTTTAACGGCATGAAATCACTCGGAACGTTTTCGTCCGTGAACCAGACACTGAAGAACCTAATCCATGAAGCGTATGGAGCCCCATCCGGACAGCGTTACTGGATACCGTTCGTCGTAGCTCCGGGACAAGGTATTCCGATTTTTGGCGGTCCGGAGTGGCTGGGTGCCGACCGCTACGACATCACCGCCAAGTGGAACGTCGGACCCGCTGACGCCCACATGACGATCCAATCGATGGCGAAGGCCGAATCTGAAATGAATTTGATGCTGCAGTCGCTTCTGGAGCAGAGGTTTCAGGTGAAGGTACACCGCGAAACGAGAGATCTCCCGATATACGAATTGACGATCGGAAAGCCCGGCAAGCTGAAGCAGGCGGCTTGCATCACGTTCAATCCCGATCATCCGTTACCTCCGTCCGCGCCGGGCCAGCCGCCGCCCGACTACTGCGGGGCGTCCCGATTGGGACGAAAAGGAGTGGATTGGACCCTGAACGGCACCGGAATGAAGATGAAAGATTTAGCGGATACGCTCACCTGGCTGATCGGAGACCGCACCATCGTCGATAAGACCGGCTTCAACGGAACGTTTGACGCCCATCTGCGGTGGACCCCCGGCGCGGGAGAGTTCGGAGCGCGGGACGCTCCAGCCTCACCGGATGACGCGGGGTCCATTTTCGGCGTTCTGCAGCAGCAACTCGGGCTGAAACTCAAAATCGGCAGAGGCCCTGTCGAAGTTCTCGTGGTCGATCGCGCCGAAAAACCTTCGGCCAATTAGCGCGTTGACGCGAGGTAGCCGGCCTCGGTTAGACTGGTATTTCATGCCATTTGAAGAAGTTGTCGAGGCCGAAGGCCACCTCATCGATTCGCACCTGATGGAGCAGATTTTCGATAAGGTGGTCGAATCCAACGGCCGTTTTGAAGTCGAACAGTTCCGCATCGGCCGCACCAACGGCGAGCCATCCTATCTGCGCCTGCGTCTGGAGGCGCCGGACCGCCGGCAGATGGAACACCTGCTGGCCCAACTGCTGCCCATCGGCTGCTCTCCGGTGCTGGGCGGCGATGCCACGCTGCGCCTGGTGGAACGCGACCGCTGCGCTCCCGAAGATTTCTACTCAACCAGCAATCACCACACGTTCGTCCGACTCAACGGCGACTGGGTCGAAGTGCAGAACCAGCGCATGGACGCCATGATCGTCGTCAAAGATAACGAAGCGTTCTGCCGCCGTCTGCGCGATCTCAAAACCGGCGACATGGTGGTAACCGGCATGCACGGTATCCGCGTCGCTCCGGAATCTAAGGAGCGCGATCGCCTGGCATTTGCGTTCATGTCGAACGAAATTTCGTCTGAGCGCCAGGTGGAAACCGCCGTTCGCCAGACCGCGATGCTGGCGCGGCAGGCGAAAGAACAGGGCAAGGCGATCGTCGCGGTCGCGGGTCCCGTCGTGGTTCACACCGGCGGCGTATCGGGCCTGACGAAGTTAATCCGCGGCGGCTGGATCAACGCCGTTCTCAGCGGCAACGCGCTCGGCGTACACGATATCGAATCGGCGCTGCTCGGCACCTCCCTCGGCGTCCGCATGGCCGATGGCAGGCAGGCCGAGCACGGCCATCGCAATCACATGCGCGCCATCAATGCGATTTATCACGCGGGCGGCATTCGCGGCGCGGTGGAATCCGGCAAGCTGAGTTCCGGCGTCATGTATGAATGCGTGAAGAACAACGTTCCCTTCGTGCTTGCCGGCAGTCTGCGCGACGATGGTCCGCTGCCCGAAACCATCACAGATATGAACGCCGCGCAGGATGCCTACGCCGAACAGCTGCGGCCGGCGGGTCTGGTGATCTGCCTCGGCTCCATGCTCCACTCCATCGCCACCGGCAACATGCTGCCCAGCTGGGTGAAGATTGTCTGCGTCGATATCAACCCCGCCGTGGCGACGAAGGTCAGCGACAGAGGAACAGGTCAGGCCGTTGGCGTCGTGACCGACGTCGGATTATTCCTGGAACTCCTGGCCCGCGAACTCACGAGCGAGAGCAAGGCCGCAAAATGAAACACGGTTACACAGACAAGCACGCAGCCGCTGGCGTCGACGCGAAGCTGCCCGCCATCGAAACGTGGCCGAACCAATTTGCCGATTATGAAATTGAAATCACCAATCCGGAATTCACCTCGGTTTGCCCGAAGACCGCCCTGCCGGACTTCGGCGTCCTCACCATCAACTATGTACCCGACAAGCTCTGTCTCGAATTGAAGTCCTTCAAGATGTACATGCTGGCCTATCGCGACTTGGGTATTTTTCAGGAGAACGTGGTCAACTGCGTGCTCCGCGACATTGTGAAAGCATGCAAACCCGTGAGCGCGACCGTCACCGGCGATTTCACGCCGCGCGGCGGTCTGGAATCCCGCATGGTCGCAACCTTCGTGAAGTCCGGCGGTAAAAAAACAGGCTCCAGCCGTGCCAAATGACGCCGAAAAGATAGCCGAGCTGAACGCTATCGTCGAAGCGGTGCGGAACCGCGTTCGCGATGCGTATGCACAACCGGAAAACGGCGCGCTACACAACGGAATGCACGCCGATGCGGCAACGCCCGTGCGGGTGGCATCCGCCGACCTGATGCCGCTGGTTCACGCGCGCGATGCCGCGCAGGCGAAAATTGCGGCCATCGGCGCCGTGAATCCCCGCGCGGGTGGCATCCTCAATCGCGTCGTTCAAACTGTCAAGAAACTCATCGCCCGATCGCTACAGTGGTTTGTGCGCGACCAGATCGTCTTCAACCGCGAGACCATTACCGCTCTCGAAGCGGCCATCGAAGTCCTGGCCGAACAGAATCGGGCGCTTCTCTCGCTGGCCTCCCAGGCGAATGAACGCTTTGCCTCGCTCGATTCGCGGATTCACCACGCACACGAGATATCGGCCGCCGGGTCGCGCGAAATGAAAGATATTCGCGATCACTGGATTGAGTGGCGCGCCGGTTGGGAACAAAAGCTCTCCACCAACGAGATTCAGTTCCTGCGTAACGCGGCCGACCTCCAGGGCGCCTTCCAGCATCGCGTCACGCTGATCGAATCCAACTTCCGGGAAATCGTCCAGGCACAGCATCGCGACTACCTGGGCGCCCTCGATCGCGCTAACACCGACATCCAGAAACGCCTCTGGGCGGATCTCGAAAAAGTGCGTGAGAATTACGAGCGCATGATCCACGCCGAACTTCGGCTCATCCGCCTCCGTGCGGGCAACGCCGCTGTGACTCCTCAGGTCTCCACAGCAACATCGGCGCCGGCGCCAGTGCCGGCGCAACCATCCTCATCCCTCGACTACAGCCGGTTCGCGGAACGCTTTCGCGGTACCGACGAAGAAATCCGCCGCAACATGGAGTTCTACCGGCCCATCTTCGCCGGCCGCGATAACGTGCTCGATATCGGTTGCGGCCGTGGCGAGTTTCTCGATCTCATGCGCGACGCCGGCGTTCCGGCCCGTGGCATCGATCTCAGCCTCGAATCCGTCGCCCAGTGCCGCGACAAAGGTCTCGAAGCCGAAGTTGCCGATTTGTTTGCGTTCCTCGCCGCCCAACCGGATGGCGAATTCGATGGCATTCTCAGCTCTCAGGTAGTCGAACATCTCCCGCCCGACCGCCTGCCCGAAATGATTCGCCTCTGTGGCGTGAAACTGCGGCACGGCGGAGTGCTGGCCATCGAGACGCCCAATCCCGAGTGCCTCGCCATCTTCGCGACTTACTTCTACCTCGACCCCACCCACACGCGACCCATGCCCCACCAGTATCTTCAGTTCTGCATGGAAGAAGCGGGCCTGACCGGCATTGAAGTGCATCGGCTCGCCCCGGCAATTGACACGATGCCGGAACTCGCAAGCCTGCCCGCCGATTTCCGCGAGCGCTTTTTCGGCGGGCTCGACTACGCCATCGTCGGCCGCGCAATCTGAACGAACTCTCAGGAATCTGCCAACCCCGGCGCACGCGAAACGTAAACACTTTCCGAGGAGTGCGTATGTGGCGTTTGTGCATAGGTGGTGTTTTGGCCGCAATGGCGTTCGGGCAAAATCCGCAACCGTCCCCCGCTTTTGAAGTCGCCGATATCAGGCTGAATACTTCGGGACCGGGCGATTCGAAAGGCGATATTTCCAACGGACGCCTGACAATCAGGAACATTCCGTTGCGATATCTCATTGCGGAAGCATGGACGATCGACGGGGACCAGGTTTACGGCCCGTCCTGGCTTGACGATGTCCGCGTCGACGTTCTCGCAAAGACCCCCTCGCCTCAGACTCCCGATGCGGAAGTGCGGGCCATGCTTCAAACTCTGCTGAAAGACCGCATGAAGCTGGTGGCGCGCATTGAGCAACGGGAGAAGGTGGTGTGGGCTCTCACTGTCTGGAAGGCGCAACCGGGTCGCCCAAAGATGACGCCCTCGGAGATACCGGCCAAACCTGAAGACGCCGATTGCTCAATGAGCAGCGGAGAATCCGGAACCCGTATGAGCTGTAAGAGCGTGACGATGGCGTCGCTGGCGCACAGGCTGCCGCAACTGGCGGGGCGATATGCCGACAAGCCCGTGGTGGACCAGACTGGTCTCGCCGGCGCGTGGGATTTTACGCTTGAGTGGACACCGCTGGCGAAGGTCGAAAGCGACGGCGGAATGACGCTTTTCGCGGCTCTGCAGGCCCAACTCGGGCTACAGCTTGAAAACAAAAAGGTGGCAGTTCCTGTCGTAGTCGTTGACGGCATCGAGCGGACGCCGACGGACAATTGAACCGGCCGGGCTCCCGAAAATCCCGCGAACATAACCACCAGGCTAAAATGGTGTTGTTTCCACTTGGTGGGAGATCGTCTAACGGTAAGACTGCAGCCTCTGGAGCTGCGTATCGGGGTTCGAATCCCTGTCTCCCAGCCAATCCCTTGAATCCCCTGCGATAGCGCGCCCCTGAATTCTACTGGTTGCCTCGGTCCTGACCATCGGCCGCCATCCGAAGATCGGTCCTCACGAAATCATTGCCCTTCGCGAGCAACGGCTCTCCGGATACCTTTGCCAGCGCATACGAACAGCAGTCGCCGAGATTCAGCGCCGCCGCGTGCCTGCCCTTCCCGTACCTGAGCCAGGCGGCGCGAGCCAGTTCAAACTGCTCTCCATTGAACGGAACAATCTCGATCGCGGCCCGATGCAGCAACAGGTCGAACTCGCGGATTGCACTCGGTCCCTTGCGATGGCCCATGACGACGTTGATCTCAAGTGCCGACACTGCCGACATCAGACGAACGCGGTCCTGCTCAATAGCGTACGCGAACGGAACCCCCTCGTCCTCCCCGAGCATGATGGCGACGATAGCCGAGCTATCAATCACCACGCGCCGAACTCGTTGTAGTCAAGAATTTCGTCATCGCTGCGATTGTCGAGGTCCGGAAGCGCGGCGCACCGCTTTCCAATTTCAAGAAGCTCTTCGGCAACCGAGGGAGCGGAGTGCCTCCCTTCTTCCCGCCGGAGTTGCTCACCCAGTGCGTAAATGACAGCACCAGTCATGCTCCGGCCTGTGGTTTGCGCAAGACGCTTTGCAAGATCGTGGGCGATCGGATCTTTCACGCTTAACATGGTAGATTCTACCTTACGGTACTTATTCTACCACAAAACAGAGGCGCCTACCCGGAGCTTTCCCACCACCTGACGGTGCCGCGCTTCTAATCCGCGCCCGAAATACTGTGCAGCACCTCATCCGCCTGTTCCGCCGTAAACCCTGCCACCTTCGATGAATGATTCATCGAGCAGAATTTCGGCCCGCACATCGAACAGAACGCCGCGTCCTTGAAACCCTCTTCCGGCAGCGTCTCATCGTGCATCGACCGCGCCGTATCCGGATCCAGCGATAACTCGAACTGCCGATTCCAGTCGAAGCTATACCGCGCCCGCGACAGCGCATCGTCCCGATCCCGCGCGCCCGGCCGATGCCGCGCCAGATCCGCCGCATGCGCCGCAATCTTATACGCGATAATCCCCTGCTTCACATCCTCGCGATTCGGCAGCCCCAGATGTTCCTTCGGCGTCACATAGCAAAGCATCGACGCTCCGTGCCACCCAATCATCGCCGCGCCGATCGCCGACGTGATGTGGTCATACCCCGGCGCAATATCTGTGACCAGCGGCCCCAGCGTGTAGAACGGCGCGTCATGGCACAACTCGCGCTCTTTGATCACCTGCATCTCGATCTGGTCCAGCGGAATATGCCCCGGCCCCTCGATCATCACCTGTACGTCCGATTCCCATGCCCGCTTCGTCAGTTCGCCCAGCGTCTTCAACTCGGCAAACTGCGCTGCATCGCTCGCGTCGGCGATACAGCCAGGTCGCAGTCCGTCGCCCAGCGAGTAACTGACATCGTACTTCTGAAAAATCTTCGTGATCCGGTCGAAGTTCTCATACAGCAGATTCTGCCGGTGATTCTTCACCATCCACTCCGCCAGAATCGCCCCGCCGCGGCTCACAATCCCCGTAATGCGTTTCGACGCCAGCGGCACATATTGAATCAGCACGCCTGCGTGGATCGTCATGTAATCCACGCCCTGCTCGGCCTGCTCTTCGATCACCTCCAGCATCACTTCGATGTTGAGATCTTCCACCCGCCGCACCCGATTCAGCGCTTCGTAAATCGGCACCGTCCCGATCGGCACCGGCGATTTCGCAATGATTGCCTTGCGGATCTCCGGAATATCGCCGCCCGTCGAAAGATCCATCACCGTATCGGCGCCGAACTTCACCGCGTAATCGAGCTTGTCCAGTTCGCCGTCAATATTGGACGTCGTCGCCGAATTCCCGATATTCGCGTTGATCTTGCACGAAGATGCAACCCCGATACACATCGGTTCGAGCGAGGTGTGGTTGATGTTCGCGGGAATGATCATGCGGCCGCGGGCGACCTCGTCGCGCACCAGCTCCGGCGTCAGTCGCTCACGCGTGGCGACGAACTGCATCTCCCCGGTAATCCGCCCCTTGCGGGCATAGTGCATCTGGGTCCTGATCGGGTCGGACCAGCGTGGATCTGTCCATTGTTTGCGCATCTACTGCAAGTGTAACCTTACTCGGCGGCGCTGTTAACCAGCGATTCCACCACACCAATATTCCGCAGCAACTCCGGCGGCAGATTATGGCGGCCCTGCAGCCAGGCCGGCGAATTGTACGAAAGCCAGGCCTTACCCTCGGCGTCCTCACAAACCAGAATCTTCAGCGGAAGATCGAGCGCGACACTCGGCGCGGCAAGCATGAGCGGCGTCCCCGCTTTCGGATTCCCAAAGATCAGCAGCTTCGTCGGCGGCATCCGCATCCCCACCTTTTCCGCCTCGCCGCTGTGATCGATCAACGCGAACAGCGCGACCCCTTTCGCCTGAAGAATTTCCCGCAGCTTCTGGACCGTCTGCTCCACGGACCGCTGGCCGCGAATTGTCACAATTCCATTCCCTGTTTCCGGGCTCATTCCACTCCTCCCTTAAACTCCTGAATGGATATCATAAGACTTTCGGGAGGGACCGGAATGCAGCACGCAGTCGTTTCAGAACAGGAGTGGCTGGTGGCGCGAAAAGCGCTGCTCGCCCGCGAGAAGCAATTCACTCATCTGCGCGACGAGATCAACGCCGAGCGCCTCGCTCTGCCCTGGGTCAAGGTCACAAAAGAATATGTCTTCGATTCGCCGGAAGCCAAGAAGACTCTCGCCGACCTCTTCGACGGCCGCAGCCAGTTGCTCATCTATCACTTCATGCTCGGACCCGGCTGGCCCGCGGGCTGCAAGGCCTGCTCCTTCCTCTCCGACCACATCGGCGGCGCGCTCCCGCATCTGGAACACCACGACGTGACATTCGCCGTCGTCGCGCACGCCCCTATCTCCGAAATCGGCGCGTACAAATCGCGGATGGGCTGGCAATTCCCCTGGGTCTCCGCCTTCGCCAACGATTTCAATTTCGACTACCACGTCTCTTTCACGCAGGCGGAACTGGAGAGCGGCAAGATCACCTACAACTTCGCCGAAATGCAGTTGCCCGCGGGCTTCAAAGAAACGGAACTACCGGGTCTGAGCGCCTTTTATAAGGACGAGTCGGGTGCAATCTTCCACACGTACTCGTGCTACGCCAGAGGCCTGGAAGAATTCGCCGGCACCCTGCTGATTCTCGACCGCGCCCCGAAAGGCCGCAATGAAGCCAAAACCATGGACCTCGTCCGCCGCCACGACGAATACGAAAGCAGTCCCAAACCGCATTCCTGCTGTTCGTGACGGACTCTTTTCTCATCCCCGCAAATGGGCGTCTTCTATTTACTCCTTGCTGTTTTTCCCTGTGCGGTTGCGCAACTCAGAGAACGTTGCCTGCGCTATACCACAAGAAACTGGCAGAAATGCGCCGCGACCGTGACCCTTCAGACGCTCAGTGCCGGTTGGACGACCAGGCTCGAAATCAATTATGAGCTCGAATTGAATGGTGAACGTCACCCAGGCAACTTCCGGCGAAAATACTTAAACAGATCGTCGGCGGAGTCAGTGCCTGCTTATGAACCAGGCGCTCAAATCGAGGTCCTCGTCAATCCTTCGGCTCCGGATAATTCGTATTTTCCCCTTCCTCTCAGTCTGGCTGGACTGCTTTACGCGATCCCGACCGTGGCTTTTGTGGTTCTCCTTGTTTTCGTGGGCTTACGGGGCCGATACGATAGCTGGTCTTTCGAAAACAAACACAGAATTCCGAAAGAGGATTGGAAACCGGTCCAGTTCTCGCAGCTTTTTAGCATCTCGTTCCCATGCCCCGCACTCGACGGACCGAAGGGCATGTTACCGCACATGAGTGCCGACGGCAGCGTCCCTCATGAGCATATGTTTTACTGCCTGCGTGAGGGCTATATCTTCTCGGTGGATCTACTCGAATATCAGGATCCTCCGTCACCGGATAAAGTCTTTGCCGCCGTTCGCCAGCCGTGGTTTTTGTGGCCGCGGCCATCTTCCGAGAGTAAGCTTATTTATGGGAACCTCAGCACGGGGAAGCTGCTCACATGGCCCGGTTCCGTGGGCCGGATCTTCGAATATCCGCAGCCTCAGGGGCCCATCGAAGTCTATGTCTCCGGAACCTCGGTCTACACGCTTACCACCCGCTGGTACATTGCATCCGACGTTCAGGAATTCTTCGACTCCTTTTTGCCCGTCGCAGCGCTGAACCATCCCCGATAGTTCCGCGGGAACCCGGGCTCGCTACAGCGCCGCAAGCAACGCAGCCATCTCAGCCAAACCAATCGCATCCACGCCATCGCGAATGGGATACCTGTCGCTGCCCGCGTTCACAAGAAACCGGCGGTCCGGTTTCAAATCCTCACACGCAATATAAAATCCTTTTCCCGGCTTCGCGGAAAGACTCCGTTTAATCTCCACTGCCCGGAGGCCATGACCCGGTATCTCCAAAAGCAGGTCGATCTCCGCGCCCACCGTCGTTCGATAGAAGCCGGCAATTGTCATTGCGGGAGCCGCCGCAATGAGATTTTCAATGACAAAACCTTCCCAGCTGGCCCCACAACCGGATGTCCGGAAAGAGCGTTGTAATCTCCAATTCCGAGAAGCGCATGCGCGATTCCACTATGGCGAATAAACACCTTCGGCGATTTCACCAGACGCTTCCCTGCATTTCCATGAAAGGGCCTGAGGCGCCCGACGAGCAGAAGGTCCACGAGCAGATCGATGTATCGCGTCACGGTCTGCGCACCGATCATGAGCGCGGTCGCAAGACGGGAAGCGTTGAGCCCCCCCTGCTCGTGGGCAAGCATCGTCCAGCGTCCCTGCGGGCACTCGCGGACCCAGAAGAGGAATGTCGCGCTCAAGGTAGCTACGAATAAAATCTCTGCGCCGCTCCAGGCTGTCCCGAATCGTTGCGGGCATGGTAGCTTTCCGGAAATCCCCCGCGTATCCATAGAACATCAGAACATTCGCGTCCGGATTCGTGGTTGCAGTTTCCAGAACGTCAAACGGCCCCATCTCCACATAAGCGATGCCTTCCGCAAGCGACTCACTCGATTGCTTGAGCAAATCCATGGATGCCGAACCCAAAATGAGAAAACGGGACGTCTTGTGCCCATGTCGGCGGCCGCGGTCGACAATACCCCGAAGGGCGGGAAGGATCTCGGGAACACGATGGATTTCGTCCAGCACGACAAGCGATCCTCATACCTGTCGAGGAACAAAGCGCGATCGGCAAGTTTGGCTCGATCCGCGCCATCTTCCAGGCCGAGGTATATCGAAGGAGTATCGGCGGCAACCTTTTTCAGTCTCAAGACACCGGTATAAACATCCGCACAGCAGCGGCGCCCATCACCGCCGCCGTGATCCAGCCCAGGATAACGATCGGCCGGCTCGCCGTAAATTCGCCCATCACGGACTTCTTCGTCACCAGAATGATGATCACCACCAGCAACGGCACCGCGACCACGCCATTGATCACCGCGCTCCAGAACAACGCCTTCATCGGACTGATCGGCGAATACTGAATCGCGAGTGCGGCCAGCACGCTCACGGCGATCACGCCGTAAAAGCCACGGGCATCCTCCATTTTGCGTTCCAGACCTTCCTTCCAGCCCATCGCCTCGGCAAGCGCATACGCGGCCGAACCTGCCAGCACAGGCACGCCGATCATGCCTACCCCCAGAATCCCGGCCGCAAAAAGGAAGTACGCGAAATCCCCCGCCAGCGGTTTCAGGGCGCTCGCCGCCTTCGCAGCCGTATCGACGTTCGTCACACCGGACACATGCAGCGTCACCGCCGTCGCCAGAATGATGAAGTACGCGGTGATATCGGAAAAGAACATCCCGCTCCAGGTATCCCACCGAATACGGCGAAGCTCCTTGCCCGCCCTACCCGCGTTGCGCACCAATGGCGCGGCGTGATTGTCCGCATGCATATCTTCCACCTCTTCCGAGGCCTGCCAGAAGAAGAGATACGGACTGATCGTAGTTCCGAACACGCCCACCACCATGGCTGCGCCGCTCGAATCCCACTGGAAATGCGGCCACACCGTTCGCGCCGCGACCTCGCCCCACGGGATATGCACCGTGAACAGAACCGCCGCATACGCGAGCAGAGAAAGCGTGAGCCACTTTAGAAAGCGAACGTAACGATGGTAAGGAATGAACAGCTGCAGGCCCAGCGTCGCGAACACAAAAACGGCAGTCATCAGGTGCCGGTTCAGGCCGGTCACCAGTTCCGCCACTTCGCCCATCGCGGCAACGTCCGCGGCGATGTTCAGGGTATTCGCAATCAGAAGCAGCAGTACGACGCCCTGCAGCACCACCGGAGGAAACGCGGCTTTGATATTCGCCGCCAGACCCTTTCCCGTCACCCTGCCGATGAGTCCGCACATGTACTGCACGGCGGACATCATGGGAAATGCGAGCGGCATTGTCCAGAGGATGTTCAGGCCGAACTGCGCGCCCGCCTGCGAATAAGTCGCGATACCGCTCGGGTCGTCGTCGGCCACGCCGGTTATCAGTCCCGGGCCAACACGCGCGAGGGGGTGCTCTTTCACGCGATCCAGCAAGGTTCGACGGGTTCTCACGCGCTTCGGTCTGTCCGCAGTTTGGGGCATGTGGAGCCAACCTACTAGCATGTTAGCCTCCAAAGAGTGTTCGCCATAGAAATCAACGAGGTTACGAAGACGTTTCGGTCCGTTACCGCCGTCGATCGCCTCTCTCTTTCCGTTCCCGAAGGCTCCGTCTATGGCTTCATCGGTCCCAACGGTTCCGGAAAATCGACCACCATGCGGATGATCGCCAACATCCTCTACCCCGATTCGGGAAGCATCCGCGTCCTCGGCCACGAACGCGCAGGCACTCGCTCGGCCGACACGGCCTGCGCCGCCTGCGCTTCACGCAGCTCGGCATCGACCCGTCGCGTGTAGCGAACGCCATGCGGGGCATTCCCGTCGTCGCCATGAACCTGGCGGCGAGAGATCCCGCGACGGGCCGCATCGCGGAAGCTGAAAAGCGAAACAGGATATCTGATCGTGGATGTCCTGATGATGTCGGCGCTCGGCGTGGCGCTTGGCTCGGCTTTGCAGCAGCGCGCAGGACGCGCAGCAATTGACGTTTCTGCTCTTCCTGCCGATCTTCGTCCCGATTCTGATTCTCACTCCAGTGCTGCAGCAGCCGAGCGGGGCTTTCGCGACTGTCATGTCGTTCGTCCCGCCCTTCAGGCCGGTGCTGATGCTGCTTCGTCAGGCACTGCCCGGCGGCGTGCCGTGGTGGCAACCGCGGCTGGGTCTCGCCGGCGCTGCGACCTACGCTTTCGGAGTGATCTGGGCCGCCGCGCGCATCTTCCGCATCGGCATTCTTTCGCAGGGCAAAACTCCGAAGGTTGCCGAATTAGTGCAGTGGGCGCTGCGCGGCTAGAACTGCCTTCAACGCCGCGCGATCCCCATCCGACAACCCCGAATGCAGCGCGATGTCCGACCGCTTATTGAGCAGCTTCCGGTACCGGTCAAAGTAAGCCGCGATTTCTCCGCCGTACTGAAAGCTGTACATAATATCTGCGAAGTTGGCCGTGTGACTCAGCCCCAGCGCATGCCCCGTCTCATGCACGAATGTCAGAAATACGATCGTGTCCCGGAGTAGCGGATCGACGCTCCCCGTCGCGCGGGTCTGCGGCAGAATATAGATCTCTGCGCCCTGTTGGCCATCCACTTTCACCGGGCGCGCTTCGCCATATAAGCTTTCGCCCGTGGCCCAGTGAACCGTCAGGCGCGCATGCTGCCGAGTCGGACTCTTCCAGAAGACGATCCGGTCGCCGGATTCGCGCTGCCACGCCTCAAATGCCCAGCGTGCCAGCTCGGCATCGTCGTTGTTGCATCCCGAACGGGCAGCCACGCCCGAGCAGTCGTCCACCCACCAGGTCCACACGTCAGCGGCCTGCAGCCCAGCGACCAGCAGCAATATCAGAATGGCGAATCGCACGGCCACGCTGGGATTGTAGCGCAATCCGTAACCGTTCGTCGCCGTAACGCGTTAGCCTGTTAGTAAGGATGCTCGGTCGGTTTACAATCCCGTGCCTCTGCCTGCTCGCCGTTGCCGCGGCGGCGCAAACGCCCGCGGAGCGCGCACAGCATCAGCCTCAACTCGACCAGATGCGCGAGATCGATCGGCAACAGGCCCGGGACCAGCATGAGCGAGTCGAACAACAACGTCAGGCCGCCGCGCAGGCGCAACAGCAATACCTGGCGCAACAGGCTGAGTATCAGAAGCAGGCTACAGCCTCGAAGCAAGCGGAATCGGAGCAACAGCCTCAGACTCGGCCGCTGCCGCCAGCCGCCCCCGCGCCGCAACAATCCGCCCAGCCAGTCGCGCTGCCCGGCTGGTCTTTGAAGAACATGAACAGCGCCGATCGAATCGGCCTCGCAGCGCTCGGAGTACTCCTGATCGCTCTCGCTTTCGCGGCGGGTGTCATCCCTTCCCGTTACAATCGGAACGGTGTTTCAAAAGGTTCTGATAGCTAATCGCGGTGAGATCGCGCTGCGCGTCATCCGCACGCTGCGCGAAATGAGAATCCGCTCCGTCGCCGTCTATTCCGACGCCGACCGTTCCGCACTCCACGTCCGCAAGGCCGATGAAGCGGCGCACCTCGACCCCGCGCCATCGCGTGAGAGCTATCTCAATATCGAACGCATCCTCGAAGCGGCCCGTCGCCACAAAGTGGACGCCATTCATCCCGGCTACGGCTTCCTCAGTGAAAACGCGGAATTCGCGCAGGCCTGCACCGACGCCGGTTTCGTCTTCATCGGGCCGCCCGCGTCGGCCATCGCCGCCATGGGCTCGAAAACCTCCGCCCGTCGTATCGCGCGCGAGGGCGGCGCGCCCATCGTTCCCGGCACTGCGGAAGGTCTGATCGCCTCACACGAAGGCCACGCTGCCGCCGCCGCGTTCGCGGGCACGGCCGGTTTCCCGGTGATGCTGAAGGCCGTCGCCGGCGGCGGCGGCAAAGGTATGCGCCGCGTGGATCGCGCCGAAGATCTGGCGGCATCTTTCGACTCCGCTTCGAGTGAAGCTCTGCGCGCTTTCGGCGATGGCCGCGTGTACGTGGAAAAGCTGGTCGAAAACGCGCGCCACATCGAAATCCAGATCCTCGGCGATCAGCACGGCAACATGGTTCACCTCGGCGAGCGCGAATGCTCGGTACAGCGGCGCAATCAGAAGGTGATCGAAGAGTCGCCTTCGCCGCTGGTCGCGTTGAAACCGGAGATGCGCCGTCGCATGGGCGAGGCGGCAATTCTCGCCGCGCGCGCGGCTGGCTACTACAACGCGGGCACAGTGGAATTCCTGGCCGATAACGACGGCAATTTCTACTTCCTCGAAATGAACACGCGCCTTCAGGTGGAGCATCCCGTCACGGAACTGGTGACGGGTCTCGATCTCGTCCGCCTGCAACTCGAAATCGCCAACAAAGCCCCACTGCCCTTCACGCAGGATCAAATCGAACTGCGCGGCGCAGCGATCGAATGCCGCATCTACGCCGAAGATCCCGCCAATAACTTCATGCCTTCGCCCGGCCGCATCACGCAGCTTGCTGAACCCTCCGGACCAGGCGTGCGTCTCGATTCCGGCATCTATTCCGGCTGGAATGTTCCGCTCGATTACGACCCCATGCTCTCGAAGCTCATCATCTGGGCCGACACGCGCGAACACGCCATCGAGCGGATGCTGCGAGCACTCGGCGAATATCATATCGGTGGAATTCGCAGCAACATTCCTTTGTTCGACGTCATTCTTCGCGATCCCGCGTTTCGCGCCGGCCATCTTCATACCGGTTATCTGGACGCACTCCTGAAAGCGCCGCGACTGTTCGATCTCGCACCAGTTCCCGAACTCGCGGCCGTCGCGGCCACTGCCGTTGCAGCACATTCCAAACCCGCAGCGTCGCAAACCGCACAGTCCGCGCCTTCGCGATGGTTGAATGGTGGCCGTGAGGATCTGCTGCGATGAAACCCGTGATCCGAATTGACGGCGAACCCGTCGATCCGATTTCTCACGCCACAGTTGTGGAAGTTGAACCTGGCGTGTACTCGATTCTGGTGGACGGCGCGTCGCATGAGGTGCGGGTCGAAGCCGGACAGGGCGACGCAGGAAATGCCACTGTCGGAAAGCGGCGATTCGATTACCAAATCGACGACCCGCGCCAATGGAAACGTTCGGCGAGCGCGGAGGGCGGCCAGGGTCGCGCCGCGATTCTGGCCCCGATGCCCGGCAAGGTTGTGCGCATTTTGGTTGCGGTCGGCGATGAAGTGGAAGCCGGTCAGGGGATCGTGGTGGTGGAGGCGATGAAGATGCAGAACGAGATGAAAGCCCCGCGCGCCGGACGGGTCGCCGCGATCCAGGTAAAAGAGAACGACAGCGTAGTGGCTGGTGCAATCCTGGCCGTCGTCGAGTGAGGCGCGATAATAGGAACAACCATGAGCGCCGCTGTCTGTCCCGATTGCAATGGAACCGGCTGGAAGATCGTCGAACGCGACGAAGTCTCCGGCGCGTCCCGCTGCGCATGCGTCGCCGTGGAAAGGGCCGGGCGGGTCTTCGCCGAGTCCGATCTGCCGCCCTTATACAGGAATGCCACCTTCGAGAATTTCTCCACGCGCAACGGTGAATTGCAGGGTGTTTTCTTTGCCGTGAAGCAGTACGTGAAAGAGTTCCCCAATCCGAAACAGCCGGGTCTTCTTCTGATGGGCCGCCCGGGCACCGGAAAAACCCACCTGGCCGTCGCGGCATTCCGCGCCATCCTGGATAAAGGATTTGAAGGACTGTTCTTCGACTACCAGAACCTGCTCGACCGGATTCGCTCCAGCTACGATCCGGCCTCCCAGACCAACGACAAGGAAACGTACCGCGTCGCGATGGATAAGGAGGTTCTGCTTCTGGACGATCTCGGCGCGCATCGCGTCACCGATTGGGTAGAGGATACGGTTACATCAATCATCACTGCCCGCTGCAATCACCAGAAGCCTCTGATCGCCACAACCAACCTGTTCGATCCGGAAGCCCGCTATGCAGGACGCGAGGCGACTCCGGGCGCTGTGGATCATTCCACGACGCTGGTCGAGCGAGTTGGTGCGCGCGCGCGTTCACGTCTCTTCGAAATGTGCCGTGTGATCAGGATGCCGCCGATCGACGATTACCGCTTGCCCAAGCAGCGCATGTGACCCTTATGCGAGCCCCGCGTATCGTCTCGCTCGCTCTCCTTGCGGCCGCGCTGCTGCCCGCCTGGACCATGTCCGTCGAGTTCCCTTACAATGCCCTGCCCCGCCCTATCTGGGAGCCGCAACTCGCGCACCTGAAAGAAATGGGCGTCACGCATGTGAGCCTGCCTGCCGCGTCCGTTAACGCATCCGCAACGGAGGCAGCTCAACTCGATGACGTGATTCGGATCGTCCGCCGCCTCAACCTCGATGCCGATCTCGAAGGCCCCATCCCGGACCGCCTTCTGCCGCTCGCGAAATCTCACGGCGGGCCACTGACTGAACTACCGTCCGGCGCGGTTCGCATCGGGGCTACCATGCCTCGCGCTCTCGATAACGAACGCAAGCTGCTCACAAACGGCACGCAGGCGATCGTGTGGACCGAGGTGTTCGAAACACTCAGCCCCGCGTATCGTCCAGGCGCGATCACCCTGGCGGGAGCGGAAGGCCCTGGCGCAGCGCTCATTCGCCGGGAAGCGGAGGTCGCGCGCTTCTGGGGATCGCAGTTTTCGGCGCTGCCCGAATCCCCCGGCGCCGGCCTGAGCGTGCCCGCGGAAGGCGTCTCCGTTCATCAGTACATTGCCGAGAAGACCAGTGCGGCCGCGCCCGCTTCCGCGCCACCGCAGGGGCTTTCCCTCACCTCCGTGAGCAACGATCTGGCGGAGGCGTGGAAGGGCGAGATCCACGTCATGTACCCGGCTCTGCAACGCCCCATCAGTCTTCCCACAGTCAGCGTCGCTCCCCATGATGTGCTCTGGCTGCCGATTAACATTCCCCTCACGTCGGGCCCGCTCTGTTCCGGCTGCACGGGGTTCGCGCCCATGGACCATCTCGCCTGGGCCACCGCGGAACTGACCGACATGGAGTACGAGAACGGCATTCTGGCGATGGAGTTCATCGCGCCTTCCGCCGGCGAAGTGGTTCTGCAACTCTCGCGCGAGCCCACGGGCCCGCTGCTCGCCGCAGGGCATCCCTCCGTCTTCGATTGGGACCCGAAGACGCTGCGCGCGCGTTTGCCGATTCCCGCGGGCAACGCGAAAACCGGCCGCGTGCGTGTGGCTCTCGCTATCGACGCGCCGCCGGCCACGGCTTTTTTCGACGGGGCCACGGTGTTGTTGATTGGAGAGACGACTCGGCTGACGGCACAGTTTTCGCCGCCCTCCATCGCGGCGCGTTCACGCGTACGGACCGTTCCCGAGTTGACAACCGTACAGGAGGAAGCGCCGAAGCCCGCGCCATCGCTGGAAAATGCACCGGCGTCTCCACCGGCGGATAAGGATCAGCCTGTGTTCATCACGTATAGGGTAACGGTTCCTTCCACCGCGATCGCGGGCGACACCGCCCAACTCGCGATCGAAGCGGACGGCATGCAGCTCAGCCACTCGCAGCTTCGTGTCCTGCCGCCGGCCGCGCTGACTTTTGAGGATGCGGTCGCGGTTCGCGTGGCCCCCGGATCTGTTCTATCGCTCTCGCCCGCTTCGATTCCGGTGAACCTGAAATCCGGCAAGGACCTTGTCATCACGCTCCGCAACAACGCGCCGGAGATCAGAACCTTCGATGTAACACTCAGCGTTCCCGGCCTCGACTTTTCGCCGGAGAAGATGACCGTCAGCGTGGGGGCGTCGGTCGCACGGGATGTCAGGTTCCGCGTTTTCAGTTCCGTGGCAACGCCAGGTGTCCACGAAGGCGAGATCAGGTTGTCCGGCGCGGCGACCCTTACCGAGCCTGTGCGCTTTATCGTAGTGCCGCCGACGGGAGCGGTTACGTGGTCGGCGGAAGGTTTTGCTTTTCTTGAAAATGCGAAGTCGCGCGCATCTTTTCTGGCGGATCGATGGCTGGAGATGATCGACAAAGATTCGGGTAGCGACGCGCAGCCCGCCGGCGGTACGGCATTCAGCGGGGGGCCGCTCGAATCGCTAAAGATGGAGGATTTGGAAAAGCTCGTCCCGCGATGAGTCGTTGTGGCGCATGCACTTGTGCGCGATGTCGAGAGGCGTTTCGACGAGCTTCGCCCGACTATGGGCAGGCGGAACCGCCTGCCCCACACCGGAAGGGCCAGGCTCCAGCCAACACACCTACCCGCGCGATCCTGTCCAGGCTAAAGTATTAAGGTTGTCCGATATTCAGTATCCTGCCGATTCCGAAGAGTTGAGAAGCGTCCTTCATACGGCAGCCACATCGCATCGCGCCATCGAACTGTTCGGCGGCGGCTCCAAGCGCCTGATGGCGGGATCTATCTCAACTGCCGGCGTTCGCGTCAGCACATCGGCGATGAAGCGCATCCTGAAATACGAGCCGCGCGATCTCACCGTCAGTGTGGAGGCCGGTATCCCCTACGCCGACCTCAGCCGCGAACTGGCTCGCAACGGCCAGATGATTCCATTGGCCGGACCCTATTCGGGTGAAGCGACCATCGGCGGTATCGTCGCCGCCAACATCAGCGAATCGCGTCGCCGCGCGTACGGCACCGCCCGCGATCTGGTCATTGGGATGGAGTTCGTGACGCTCGAAGGAAAGCTGGTGCGCTCCGGTGGCATGGTCGTCAAGAATGTGGCAGGACTCGATATGGGCAAGCTGATGATCGGCTCTTTTGGCACGCTCGCGGCCATCGCAACCCTGAATTTCAAGCTGCTCCCGATACCGACCGTTTCCCGCACACTGCTCTTCCAGTTTGAGGATCTGAAGTCGACCGTCGCCGCGTATCAGGCCGTCATGAAAGCCGGTCTGAATCCGCTGGCGGCCGACATTCTGAATCCGATTCTGGCCGCCCAATTCAGTGCGCTCTTCAGTATGAAGGGTTTCGCGCTGGCGTTTCAATTCGGCGGCAATGACGCGGTGATCGAGCGTTCCACCCGGGAAGCGACGGCGCTCTGCGGCGATTCCGGCAGTGCCCGCGCGCTGCAAGCCGATGAGGAGCAGCGGTTCTGGACCGGCGTCGCAGCCATCACGCCGAGGCATCTGGAGAAGTTTCGGGATGGCGCTGTCGCCCGCGTTTTGACGCCGCTTTCGGAATGCGCGGATGCGCTGGCTTCCGTCGATGGTCCGGGCCACGCGATGGCGGCAACGGGAATCCTTCGTGCATGGTTCAGCCGTCCCGAGGCGGCGTCGCGGTGGCTGGCGGCGTCGGTGAAGCGCGGCTGGAAAGGCGTGATTGAGTTCGCCGGACCCGGCGTGGATCGCAGTGCGTTGGTCCTGTGGCCCTCACCGGGGGGTGACTTTGAGATCATGAAGGGGGTCAGGAAGATGTTCGACCCCGAAGGCCTGCTGAACAGCGGGCGTCTTTTTAACTTGATTTGAACAATGGTCTCTTCCGAACAGAATCCGCTGGCCGTGATCGATACGCCAGGCGGCAATCCGGCTTGCATCGACAAACCGCATCAGGTCGATCTCGACCGGTGCGTGCATTGCGGCCTGTGCCTGAACGCCTGCCCCACCTATCGCGAACTCGGCCTTGAGATGGATTCGCCGCGCGGGCGGATTTATCAGATGGCCCGTGTCGCCACGGGAGAGCCGATCACCGACACCTATCGCGAACATATCGACCTTTGCCTGGCATGCCGCGCGTGCGAGAGCGCGTGTCCCTCCGGTGTGCCTTACGGCAGGCTCGTGGAGGACGCGCGGGCGGAAATCGAAACGAACACGAAGCGCGGATGGCTGACGCGAACGGCGCGCGCATTTTTGTTCGGACGGCTGTTGCCGTCATCGTCGCTGCTCACTGCCGCGGGAGCGATGTTGTATCTCTATCAGGCGAGTGGGTTGCAGAGAATCCTGCGGGCGCTCGGATTGCCGCGGCTGCTGGGAACGCTGGGGGATCGCGAGGCGCTGCTGCCCGACGCTGAGATTCCGTTCTTCTTCCGCGAGTACGGCAAGACTTTCCCTGCCATTGGAACGCAGCGGTACCGGGTTGCGTTCGTGGCCGGCTGCGTCGCCAACGTATCGTTTGCGCGTCTGAATGAAGCGACGGTGCGCGTCCTGCAGGCGAATGGCTGCGAGGTGGTGATTCCGGCGGCGCAAACCTGCTGCGGGGCGCTGCACGTTCACGCGGGAGTCCGCGATGTGGCGCGGCGTCTGGCGCGCGCGAATATCGACGCGTTTTCGTCCGGCGGTTTCGACGCGATCATCAGCAACGCGGCGGGCTGCGGTTCCACGCTGAAGGAATACGGCGAACTGCTCGCGCACGACCGCGACTATGCGACCCGGGCGCTACAATTTTCCGCCATGATGAAGGACGCCACCGAATTCCTGGCATCGATTGAGCTGAATACGGCGATGACGCCCGTGAACGCGACCGTCACTTATCAGGATTCCTGCCATCTGGCTCACGGCCAGAAAATTCGTAACGCTCCGAGGCAGTTGCTGCGGGCGGTTCCCGGCGTCGAGTTTCGCGAGATGCCGATGGCCGATGCGTGCTGTGGCAGCGCGGGTATTTATAACGCGATGCACACCGACATGTCGATGCAGATCCTGGAGAAGAAGATGGGCAACGTGAATACGTCCGGCGCGCAGATCGTTGCCACGGCGAATCCCGGCTGCATGCTGCAGTTGCGCGCGGGCGTTCGGAAGTGGGGGCAGGATGGCGTTCGCGTCGCGCATGTGATCGAGATCCTGGACGAAGCGTATAGCGGGAAGAAATCATTACAGGAGAAAGCAAAATGATTCCACATGAAATGACATCCACGGTTTTTGAACTTGCCGGGTATGAGGTGACGGGGAACCTCGGTATCGTGCGCGGAATTGTGGTGCGGTCGCGGTCCGTGTTCGGCACCATCGGGGCGAGCCTGCAGACGATGGTGGGTGGAGATATCTCGCTGTTCACGAATCTTTGCGAGAAGACGCGGGAAGATGCGTTCGACCGGATGCTGCAGCATGCGGCGGAAAAGGGCGCGCAGGCTGTTGTGGGGGTGCGGTACGACGCGACTGAGCTGATGCAGGGCGTCACGGAAGTGCTGTGCTATGGCACTGCCGTGACGGTCAGGCGAGCGTAGGCCTGGTGCGAGTGCGGCCACGGAAATATTCAGTTTTCAAAGATCAAAAATGGCCGCCGATGCACGCCGATTCACGCCGCTAAGAAACTTCTCAGGCTGCGCGTAACATTGGCGGTGCGTTTTTGCCGCAGCAGCGTTTGTATTTTTGGCCCGATTTGCAGGGGCATTCGGCGCGGGGCGTTTTACAAAACGAACTGGGTTGTGCGACAGGCGGCGGAATCGGCATGGCCATCATGGCGTCGATCCGGGCATTGTCTTCAAGGATTTGGCGGCGGTATTTGGCGGCAAGTTGCCTGTCGATGTTGTTCTGGATGGAGCTGAGGTCGCAGAGGCCGAGGCGGGAGACGTCGGTTCCCGCTTCGAAGAATTCGTTGCGGAACTGGCGCTCGGTCTGGAGTTTGCGGAGTTCGGCGGTGC
>Ga0182024_10004797_pt1 | contig 30765 bp, 34 predicted proteins | sample P32metaG_FD_120480 | JGI IMG/M metagenome (GOLD analysis project Ga0182024, IMG submission 120480) | Permafrost microbial communities from Stordalen Mire, Sweden - P3-2 metaG (Illumina Assembly) | ecosystem: Environmental > Terrestrial > Soil > Wetlands > Permafrost | place: Sweden: Stordalen... | reverse complement strand
TACTACTATTAGCAGTCGTTATTCGTTTATTCGTTATTCGCGACTACCCTTCCTCATACTCCTCTCCGGCCTTGAATATCCTTGAGAATTCCCCCACTAGCGCGATGAATCCATCACGCGTGTACGAAGAGACAGGGTACACACCCGCCGAGAGCGAGGACCTCTTCAGGCCACGGAATAGTTCGGTGTAGAACGTATAGTCGTCCCCGGACCTGACCTTCGCGAGCGCGTCCTCGAAGGCCCGCGAGTCTTTGCTCCACTTGACTATCTCGGCGACCGACTTCTGGGCCAGGTCGACCTTGGACAGGATCTGCATCTGGGGCATCTCCATCCTGAGCTGGACCGAACTTGACAGCAAGAGCAGGGAAAGGAAGTTCGCGGGCGTGGATGCCACCAGGGCGTCCATCAGGAATAGCAGAACCTTGGAATCCCCCTGAAGACCCTTCGCAATGTACGGGCCGCTCTCCCGGAACGCGAACAGCTCGATCTGTCCCGGAGTGTCGACTATAGCGAAGTCGGCGTTCGTAGACTCCATCTCCTCCTGAATCGTGTCCAATTTGCTCGCAATCAGGTCATTGGCGAAGATCAGAGCGCCGTTCGGCCCCAGGGAATATTCCGTCATTATCTGCTGAAAGTCGATGCTGTTCCTTATGTCGACATCTGGGTCATAAGGAAGGGAGAGCACCCCCGGGTCCAGGTTGACGGTTATCGCATCCTGGGACTTCTCCCTGTACCAGCTCACGAGCGATGACGTCAGCAGAGACTTGCCGGAACCCGCTGTGCCGGTGACGTAGATGATGTTCATCTCGGCACGTCCATTATACGTCGATACCTAAGCTTAGCGCCCCACCGTTGAGACTACTTTCTTCAATATCGAGCCGCCCGCCTCGTCTATCTTCCCCGCAAAAAAGCGGGCAATCTCCTCGCACTCGGACTCCGCCTCTTGCTTTCTAGTAGATATCACGACCATGTCCAGCTCGACGCTGGACTTGCCCTCTCTCACCCCCTTCGGATGAGACTTGATGTAGGCGGAAGGATGCAGTTTGAGTGCCGCGGCGATTTCGGGCGCGAGCGTAGACTCGTAGACTCCCATGAGATGCATGATCACCTTCGCGGTATACAGCTTTCCGACCTTCCTGCGGATCTCCGGATGCACACCGCTCTTGTAGATGCTCTTCATCTCCCGCGGCACCCCGGGAAGGCAGAAGATGACGGCTCCTGATTGCTCTATCCTCACACCGGGAGCGGTACCGGCTCCGTTCGGGAGCGGGGTCGAACCTTCCGGCAGCATCGCCATCTTCCTGCGCGCGGGAGTTATCTCGAAGGTCCTTCCTATACTCGCGTAGCGCGCTCTTATCAGCGACAAGGCTGCAGCGCTCAGCCTGACTTTCTTTCCGATTGCCAGGCCTATGCCCTTCAGCGTCATGTCGTCGGGAGTAGGGCCGAGGCCGCCCACGACTATTATGAAATCAGGCTTCCTCGCCAGGAGCTCCATCAGGCCGGAGGAGATCTCGTCCAGCGAATCTGTGACAATGAGCACGCGGTCGAGCGTTGTCCCGATTCCGAATAGCCTGGCACCTATCCAATATGCGTTGGTGTTCACCGTCTTGCCGATGAGAAGCTCCTTCCCCACGCAGAGACTGGTTACGGTGACCATCTACGGGCATCGCGACTTAAACGTTAATACGTTATTCGCTCGCCGACCCGCCATTGCCAGGAAGAGAGTACCCGGAACATCCGCTCGTGGGCGTCGGCGGATTCATACACAAGGGAGGGAGGGTTCTCCTGATAAAGCGGAAATTCGAGCCGAACAAGGGCAGGTGGTCACTGCCGGGGGGTCTCCTCGAGATAGGGGAAGACCCGGAGGAGGCGGCGAAGCGCGAGGTCAGGGAAGAGCTGGGGCTCGAGGTCGCCACGGAGGGGCTGCTGCAGGTCGCGAACGAGGTCATCAAGGACGACCAGGGCAGAGTAAGGTATCATTTCATCCTGGTGGACTATCTCATGAAGCCACTGGGAGACGAGATAACCCTCAACGAGGAGTCTGAGGAATACGCCTGGTTCGAGCCCTCGGCGGTCGACGGTCTCAACACCACGAAGAACACCAAGATGATAGTCAGGAAGTACGCAGAGACGCTGGAGAAGAACGGAAGGTAGACGGCGGATAAGCCGTCTCTACTTCTTGTCCTTCTTGTCTTTCAGCCACCAGTCGAGATAGTCGGCCTGCTGCCTCTGTTTCTTCCTCATGTCGTCGTCCGTGCTGTTTCTGAGTTTGAACCTGAGTTCGGAGAGTTGCTCTCGTGTCAGGAAGAGGCCGCAGCTTTTGCAGGAGAAGCGCTTGCTCATTGCATCATAGAGCATCGGACTGCTGCATTCGGGACATAACTGATCCAAACCAACCGGGGTAAAGGGCCAAGCCCCTAACTCATTAAGTCTTCGGTGAATAGTCGATGTCTTTGCGCAATGGAAAATCAATTAATTAACCTCTCACGGACGACAGGCTGACAGTTGACAGACAGACTCGTCTTCGCCGGTCCCGCCAGCAAGGAATTCGCAAAGACGCTAGCACAACGTCTTAACTTGCCCGCGCTTTCGGTTGATGTCAAAGAGTTCTCGGACACGGAGACGAAGTACAAGTTCGAAGAGAACGTCAGCGGCACAAGCGTCCTGCTCGTGCAGTCCACCTATCCGCCCGTGGACAAGAACTACATGCAGATCTTTCTGGCTGCGCACCACCTCAGCCAGGAAGGAGCGAGGGTCCATGCCGTGATACCATACATGGGATACGCCAGGCAGGACAAGCAGTTTCTGAGCGGCGAGGTCGTAAGTCTGGGGGTCATCTCTCACTTGCTGAGGTCCTGCGGAGTCGTGAGGGTCACGACCGTCGACATCCACTCCGCCGAGGGTCTCGCGCTCTTTGCGATGCCAACCTACAGCGTCTCAGCAATACCCAGTCTCGCCCAGTACGTGAAAAAGAACCTGAAGCTTACTTCACCCGTGGTAATCTCCCCTGATTTTGGTTCCTCCAAGCGCACTGAAGCATTCGCGACCCTCTACGGAGCACAGCACATGCAGTTCGCCAAGGAGAGGGACAGGACCACAGGCGACGTGAAAGTAGAGACCGGGAAGATGGAGGTCGAAGGTAGGGACGTCATAATCGTAGACGACATGATCTCGACTGGAGGCACAGTCAGGGCCGCTGCCGAGAAGCTGAGGGGGGCGCGCGCCGGTAAGATAGTGGTAACCTGCGTTCATGCACTCCTGCTCACAGGGGCGTACGAGAGGTTGCTCGACGCCGGGGTCGACGAGATAATAGGGACCAATACCGTTCCGAACAAGGTCAGCAAGGTTGACGCGACAGAGCCGCTCGCTGCCTATCTCAGGACAGTCAGCGAATAGTATCCTCTTCCTGCTCTCCGGCGAGGAGACAGGAATACCATCCGCGGAGGCCCGCGCGCTGGTGAGGATGCAGGATTCTTCGGCGACGTTCTTGAGTCCTCAGAAGAGAGTGCTGGTCGCCTCAACGACGGCCGAGCCATCATCGATAGAGGCGAGGGTCGCATACTCCAGAAGAGTGGGCCCGATGCTCAAGAACGGCATACTCGGAGAGGAGGACCTGAGGCTCCTGAGGACAGGGACCTACGCGATAAAGGTGTTCGGGCTGGAAAGGAAGGACGACTCGGAGGGTCTTGTCTCGGACCTGGCCGATCAAGTCGATGGTAGGGTCTCGCTCGACCATCCGGACAGAGAGCTGACCGTCGTCCGAGGAGAACGTGACTATTTCGCCGTGACCAGACCGCTCCTGATGAGGCAGAACTGGGTCGTGAGGAGGCCGAGGGCGAGGGCATTCTTTCACCCTTCCGCAATCTTCCCAAAATTCTCGAGGCTACTCGTGAATCTCTCCGGGGTGATGCCTGGAGAGACGTTTCTGGACCCCTTCTGCGGGACTGGGAGCCTGCTGCTCGAGGCGTCAGAGGTGGGCGCTCGCCCCCTCGGGATAGACCTCCACTCAAAGATGACCAAGGGAGCGGCCAGCAACAGGGACAAGTTCGGTCAGGACTGGTTGGCGGTGATCAGGGCGGACTCGCGGCACATCCCGCTCACCAGAGTGGACGCTATCGCCACCGATATACCCTATGGAAGGGTCTCGACTACTTCGGGCTCCAACACGGGGGCAATCCTTGAGAACCTTATCAATGAGGCTTCGTCAATACTGACTGATGGAAGGAGACTCGTCGTGATGCACCCAAAGTCGGTAGACGTTGGGAGAAGAGACGGGTTCGTCCTTGAGGAAGAACTTCATCTTCCGGTCCATAAGAAGCTCACCCGCACAATCAGCGTGCTGAGGAGGTGTGAGGACTGACGAGGCTTGAAGTCACCTTCTTGGGTACGAGTTCCGCCACGCCCACCAAGAGCAGGAGCCTGCCCTCAATCGCGATAACGAGGGACGGACAGGTCACGTTGATGGACTGCGGTGAGGGCGCGCAGGGCCGGTTCGTCAAGTTCGGTCTGGGGCTGAACAAGGACATGCTCGTCCTTATCACCCATCTGCACGGGGACCACGTCAACGGCTTGCTGGGCCTCCTTCAGACTATGAGCATGAGCCAGAGGATAAGGACTCTGACTATGGTGGCCCCTCAAGCGCTCTTCGATTGGTTGAAGGTCACCATGCGGGTGCTTCACATAGGACTCTCGTTCCAGGTGCTCATGGTCCCCGTCAAACCCGGTGTCGTGTTCAGGGGCAGGGACTTTAGGATCAGGGCCGCGAGGGCCGACCATTCCATTGAAGCGTGGTCGTATGTCTTTGAGGAGCTCCCGCGTCCCGGAGTCTTCGACCCGAAGAAGGCGCTCGCGCTGGGAATCCCCGAGGGAAGGAAGTGGTCGAGCCTCCAGCGCGGAAGGAGCGTCGTGGTGAAGGGAACGAAGACGCTTCCGGGTCAGGTCCTGGGACGGCCGAGATCCGGGAGGAAGATAGGCTACTCGGGTGACACAAGGCCGACGAAGGCACTGGCGAAATTCTTCGCCAGGGTGGACCTGCTGATATTCGATTCCACTTTCGCGGCCAGGGACGCGGATAAGGCCGTGGAACGGAAACACAGCACGGCCGTGGAGGCGGCGCGGGTGGCGAAGGAAGCCGGCGCGAGAGAGCTCGTCCTGACGCACTTCAGCGCAAGATACAGGAGCACGCGCCAGCTGCTGCGCGAAGCGAAAGGAGTATTCGAGGAGACCGTCGCCGCTAAAGACGGGCTTGTGCTCGAGGTTCCGCAGCGCGATGCAACGTGAGCCAGTCCATCAGCTCTTCTGGCTTCTCGCACTCCAATTCTAACACGAGCGGACCCACCGGAGATTCTTCACCGGCGGAGACGGCCGCGATGACGCCCACGAAGGCTGCCTGCCTGTTGAACAAGATGCGGAGCCGGTTCCCTTCCATGCTCTTCAGGAGCAACCTTCGCGCCGCGTCTCTCACGTGCCTGTCCCTGAACTGGTCATGCATCTTCTGCAGGCAGCCGCGTTCGGAGGAGCGCAATACGACAGCGTCGTCTCTCTCCTCGACCTGATAGCTGCAATCCCCGAATATGTTGCGCGCGGCTGCCAGGACCTTGTTCCTGTCCTCTGAGGGCGAGACCTCGGCTCGCAGGACTATCCTGAGTGATTGGTCGCTAAACAGGCTTCGTCCACCCGTTCACGACCTTCAAAGCGTTCGCTCCTAACTCCTCTATCGTTATGCGCTCGTTCGAGACGACCTCATTCGCCATGGCTATGGCCCCGCCTATCCCGATGGACAGCTCTCGTTCGTCCCTAGCGTTAAAGCTCTCGACGCTCTCCGGGTCGTCTGTCCTTCCTCTCGCCCTGAGCAGTTGGAACCTCCTGCTGGGGGAAGCCCAGATGGCCAGGAGCTTCACATCGCCGGTCCGTCTGAACAGCTCCACCTCGGCAATGGACCTAATGCCGTCGACGACCACCGCGTCGCCCGTCATCGACAGGATGCTGCGAAGACAGAGCTCCGCGACGGCGCCTGCGCCGTACTTCTCTCGGAGTTCACGCATGACCGTACCCATGTTCTTGTCGTCCGGGTAGAGATTCCTTCGTTTGGTCTCTTCCCTGATCATGTCGCCCATCGCTATCTTCTGTAGCCCCGAGGTTCCCAGCTCTTTCGCCACCGTAGACTTGCCGGCCCCTGGCATCCCGGTTATGGCGATGATTAGCAAAACCTGTATCCTCCGGTCGAGTTCTCGCTCAGACTATTAATCATCATCGGGTTCTAACTTATTAGTTCCGGCCGGGAGCGAGGCGAAAGGTGGAACTTTCACGCGTGCGTTTCTCGCTTTTGACATCTCGCACGAGGTAATTGAAAGGCTCGTGGATTCCCAACGAGAGCTCAGGAACACTCGGGCCGACGTCGGGATTGTCGGGAGGGATAACCTTCATTTCACTGTTAAGTTCCTGGGGGAAGTTCCGGATGAAGTAGCTCATGACGTGGATGAGCGGGTCGCGGAACTCAATCTGCCGGCTTTTGAAGTACGAATGCAGGGAATCGGAGTGTTTCCAGACCTTGGTCGTCCCCGGATAGTCTGGGCCGGGGTCGCGGCCGGTGACGAGCCCATTATCACGAGTACCGCGGAATCGATCATCGAAGCGCTGAATGGGGTCGGCAAGCCGGAGGAGCGGGAGTTCCGTGCGCACGTGACGATAGGCAGGGTGAGGTCGTCCCGCGATATTGAAGGTCTGGTTACATTCGCTCGTGAGAACGAGAAGCGCGAGTTCGGAAAGACTAGGGTTGCAAGTCTCAAGCTAAAATCCAGCCTCCTGACGCCAAATGGACCCATCTACAAGGACATCAGGGAGTACGCGCTCAAGTGACTAGCCTCCGAGTTGTCCTGGCAAGCGCCCGCAAGATCGTAATGCCTTCAGCGAGGGACGAGGTTAGTCTGCAGAAGATTGCAAAGAAGATGCTAGAACGGGTAGAAGCCGCCTCGAGTCGTTTCAAGGAGGTGCGAGGGGTCCATCTGGGAGGGTCGTTCGCCAAGGGGACGTGGCTCCCTCGCGACGTGGACCTGGATATCTTCGTGAGGATCAAAGACAATGTCGAGGGCCCCCGTTTCGAGCGAATCGGCCTGACGGTTGGCGAGGAAGCGGTCAGGGGCTATCCTCACGGCAAGAAGTACGCTCAGCACCCATACACTGAGGCGACGGTGGATGAAGTGAAGGTGAACATCGTCCCATGCTACGACGTGAAGCCTGGAAAATGGAAGAGTGCCGCGGACAGGTCGCTATATCACGTCGAGTTCGTGAAGGAGAAGATGGGCGATAGGGAGAGACTGCAGGTCAGGCTGCTGAAGCGTTTCATGAAGGTGGTCGGGGTCTACGGGGCAGAGATCGAGTATGAGGGATTCAGCGGCTATGCATGTGAGGTACTGGTCTATTCTCACGGGAGCTTCGAGGGAGTGCTGAGTTACTTCGCCCATCTGAAGGTCGCCCGGGAGAAGCTCTTCACCCTGAAGGACCCCGTTGACCCTGAGAGGGAGCTGGCCACGGCAGTCTCCGGCGAGACGCTCGCTAGGATGATACTAGCATCAAGGGCGTTCCTCGACGCCCCCGAGCTGGCCTACTTCAAGAAGGTCGAAAGGAAGACGAGAAAGCGACTGATCCGCAGACTCTACTGCATCAGATTCGACCATGCGCCGTTGAGTGAGGACACATTGTGGGGAGAGCTGAAGAAGAGCACGAGACAGCTAGTGAAGCACGTCGAGGATCAAGGTTTCATCATAGCTCGGTCGGCTGCCATCTCGAACGACACCGACAAGAGCGCCATACTGCTTCTTCCCGAGTTCGACGAGCTGCCCGAGATCGTCGAAAGGTCAGGGCCCAGTGTCGACCTTGCTGACGAGGTGAAGAGGTTTGTCCTGAAGAACAGGGACAAAGCCGAGCTCATCTGGGCGTCCGAGGACGGCAAGGTGCACGTGCTGCAAGAGAGAAAGTTCACGGGGCTGGGGAAGCTGCTGGAAGAGCTCTGCGGCCGTGAAATAGAAGGCATCGGCGCTTCACGCGACGTAGCGCTTTCCATCAAAAGGACCGGAAGGGTGCTCACCGGCGCGGCGATAGGGGCGGAGCGCGCTAGAGAGAGTTGGTTCGGCGAAGGAGTGGACTCCATTATCACAGACACCATCGGAACAGATCCCAGTTAGCGAATTCGTTAGGACCCCATACCTGCAGGTCCTTACCTACCCGAGGCCGAATCTGGCCGTCGCACGGTCGAGAATCAGACAACTCGAGAAGCTCGGCGTCACCCAGATCTACTTCGGTGGCAAGACGAAGATAGGGAGGCTCGGCCTCGTGGGCCTCGGAACTGTCAGTGTCGTGGTAAGGGCCACCGTGAAGGGGAACGAACAGGCCCTGAAGATAAGGCGCTGTGACGCCAATCGCAAGAGCATGCTCGACGAGTACAAGCTCACGCAGACCGCGAACCAGATAGGGGTTGGTGCCTACGCCTCCGCCGCTGCTAGGGACTTCATGGTGATACAACTGGTCGAGGGTGAGGACATCGACGATCACCTGAGGGGAATCAAGGGGGTCGGGACACGGGGACGAGTGCGAGAGATCATCCATCGCCTCCTCAACCAGTGCAGGAAGCTCGACCTGGTGGGTCTCGACCATGGCCAGTTGAGCGATCTGAGAAAGCACGTCATAATGGCGGGGGATGAGCCCTACATCATCGACTTCGAGTCGTCCAGCCGGGGTAGGTCATCCAAGAACGTGACGACCGCGGCGCAGAACCTGTTGATAGGCGGCAGGTCCGCCCCGCTGGTCAGGAGGCTACTAGGATTGAAGTCGTATGACGCCGCTCTGCAGGCGCTGAGGAACTACAAGAAGGACATGTCCGACGATAATTACGTGGCGATCCTGAACACCCTCGGCATATTCACATGATTTCTTGGAACCTGGACCGGTAGCTCTTTCCGTAATCGGCCGCTTTCTTGACCGCCTCCACCATGCTCAGAGGGTTGGCGAGGCCCTTGCCAGCGATGTCGAAGGCCGTGCCGTGGTCCACGGACGTCCTCAGGAAAGGCAACCCGATGTTAAGGCTGACCGTGCGATGAAAGTCCATCATCTTGGCGGCGATGTGCCCCTGGTCGTGATAGAGGGCCACGACGATGTCGAACGCGCCCTCGGCGGCCCTGTGAAACACCGAATCAGCCGGATACGGCCCAAAGACATCCACGCTCTTCTTGGCCCGATCGATAGCCGGAGAGATCTGTTCTATCTCCTCCCTTCCGAAGAGGCCTCCATCTCCGGAGTGCGGGTTCAGACCGGCGACCGCGATTCTGCGCCTGCCCACGCCGAGCAGTCGAAGGCAATCGTCCGCTTCGAGGATCGATGCGTACACCAGGGATTCGGTTATCTGGCTACAGGCCTTCACGAGGGAGACGTGCTTCGTCATGAAGAATATCCGCAGCGCCCCAACCTCGAAGACGGTGTGGTTCACTTTAGCACCGGTGAGCCCGGAGAGCATTGTGGTGTGGTCGATGTACTTGGAACCTGCAACGAGGAGGGCCTCCTTGTTTATGGGGGCAGTCGCGATGGACTCTACCCGGTTGGCCTGGGCGAGCTCGACTGCCTTCTCTATGCTCTTGATGGCGATCTCTCCCGCGGCCTTCTGGACGCGGCCGTACTCAACATCCACGCCCGGTATATCGACGAACTCGCAATCTTCAGAGTTCACATCTAGGTGAAGGTCGGATATCATGCGCAGAAAGTTCCTCTTGTTCCCTATCAGGACGAGCTCCTCTTTCTTGAGGCTGCTGAGCGACTTGGCCACGATTTCCGGACCCACACCCGCGGGGTCTCCGAGGGTTACACCGATCATCTTTGCTTCAGCCATCCCAAAATCGTCTTATACGTATTCTCGTCGCCGATGAATCCTCCTTTCAATACCACGAGCTTCCCATCGAGCATCCCGCCCCTCACGATGCCAGAGGAGAGGAGAGGCTGGATCTGGGCGCCGTTTACGATGCAGTCAAAGCCGGACCTCTCCAGTACGAGGCTGGCGGTGGCACCCCCGCTCAGTACTATTGCATCGTAGTTACGGAGTGAGCTCACGAAAGAGTCGTCTACAAGCCCGGTGTTGGCGCCGAGCGAGAACGAGAAGATGCTGACGTCTGCTGCTTCCGTCGACGCCGGTGGACGGACAGCGAAACCTTCTTTCTCCATATACTGCAACTGCTTCACGGTCATGTCCTCTCTGGTGCCGATCACGAACGCGACCTTCTCTATGTGACCTGTGCCGATCTTCGCAGATGCCTGGGGAGGCACCCCGGAGAGGCGAAGCCTCTCCTTCACCACCATTGATACGAGAGGGCCGGGGTCAACGGGAATCAACCCCTCTCTGACGCACCTAGACGCCAGTACCCGGAGGTCCGCTTCGCTCTGCGAGTCGGCGACGATGACCCTTTCCCTGTCTCCTCCTCTTCGGATAGCTTCCAGCATCACTTTGAGGTCCTTTTCCTGACTCCCGACTATGGTCTTGCCGTTGCTCGTACTGCGCACGTATTCCGGGATGGTGTCCGTAAGCAGGATTCTCCCTCTCGACGACAACTGGCGGACGAGTCCGGCGACGGGGCCGCGTAGGGCGCTATCTATCCTGAGTGCGGTCCACGATTCCCCTATCATGTCGAGGGTCGCGCCGGCGATGCGGGTGACCTCCTCTTCACTTCTTTCGCGGGCTTCGAGGTTAATCACGACGCATGGGAACTCTACGGCCAGGTGGGGGTCAAACCCCGAGACATTCACGGTGACAGCGAGTGACCCATCTACCATCGATGCCACACCGGAAGCCCCGGTGAGGTCGTCGGACAGGATGAAACAGGCCACGAGGCAGAATGCGGTGGAACCGATTTAAGGAATGCGAGCCGCTTGCAGCGTCTAGGATTGTGAAGAAAAGGCCGGTTACACTTCTACTAGACCCTTATCTGGACGCTGTTGTCAACGACTTCGACCTCATAGGTGCGCAGGTCGGTCGCTTCGCTGTGCGTCGCGAGCTTGAGCAGGGCAGGGATGTTCTTCAGGACCTTCCCTGTGGTAACCTCAAACTGAGCCTTGTGCACCGGCACACTACCGCACGGTTCTTCACCTGGCCGTTGTGCAGATATCCAGTGTTCAGTTGTCCTTTGGGCAAATATCCATTGTAGTGAGAACACACGGCGTCCATCGCGTAGATTTTCCCGCCAATCTTTGACAAAAGAATGGCATTGCCGCCCACGGCGACGCCGAACATGGACCCTTCGTGGACTTCGTCTTCCCTTGCGACTGTTACGAAAGCGCCCTGGGCCATATTCGAAAGGTTGGACAATATTACGCCTCCGTGTCCAGGTAGATTGAACCTCCCTTCACCTCCACCTTGTACGTCTTCAATGGCTGGATGTCAATCTCTGAGATTATCTCACCCGTTTTCTGGAACATCGCTATTATCTCCGGTGGCATCTTTTGCATGAGTTCTGGGGACATCCTCATCTGGATGCCGGCAACGTTACGTCCAGTGGTCACGTCGAACTTCGCACCGTGAAGAGGACAGGTCACGATATTACCCTCCAGGGTCCCCCTCGCGAGACTCGCCCTCTGATGGCCGCAGTCGTTCTGTGTCGCATATATCTTGCCACCGACATTGGAGAGCAGGATGTGCTCTTTGAATGCGATCACCCGTTTCATCGTCCCCACGGGGATTTCGTTCGTTCGTGCTACTTCGACGGACATGTTGACTATCGCACACCCCATATCGGTCATCCGATAAAAGCCTATTGGGCATCCGATATTTTTATAGGTAAGAGCCTCCTCAAGCGCGTACGCATTGACCGAAGAGGATGACGCGTGTGATATGCGCGGAATGCTCTCGTTCACGATACTTTGGCTCCTGTCCAAGCGGCCGATGTATGGCCAGGAGCTCGCCACTGAAATCGAGAAACGGCGCGGCGACAAGCCCAACCCAGGGACGATCTATCCTGCTCTCAAGGACCTGGCGAGCCGAGGCATGATCAAGGCGCATCTGGAAGGTCGCAACAACGTGTACGAGCTGACCGAGCCTGGGAAGCTGGGGCTGCAGAGAGCCCTGGAGTACTTCAGAAAGGCGTTCGGCGAAATCTTTGATTCGACCCTGGCGACCCAGGAAAATCGCAATTAAGGGCGGGTGTGGTCGCATTTGAGAGTTGGTCATCTCTGTCGCTTAGCCATGGAGGACTCTGAAGTTAGGTTGCAGGGGTGTAGCACAGGTTGACCAAGATCGTGAAGGGGGTGGAGCGCGTGGACGGCTCGAACGCGAACAGCTACCTCGTCGAAGAGATGGACGGATCGCTCACGCTTGTGGATGCAGGAATCCAGAGCGATGGCAGGAAGATTCTGCAACATATCACGACGAAGATGATGCGCAAACCCTCCGACGTGAAGATGATTGTGCTCACCCATTGCCACGTCGACCATGTCAGAGGAGCCGCTGCCCTGAAGGCGGTTACGGGTGCGAAGGTTGCAGTCCATGAGGCAGACGCCGATTTCGTCTCAGGAAAGGCGAAGTATCCACCTCCGGGAGGTGCAATAGGATTCTTGTTCAGATTGATGTCCCCGTTCTTCCGTACAACGCCGGTAGAGCCGGAGGTCAGGCTGAAGGAGAACGACATGGTGGGAAGGCTCACCGTCCTTCACACGCCTGGACACACGCCAGGGAGCATATCGCTCTATGATTGGGAAGACAGAGTACTGTTCGTTGGAGACACTGCCAGGTTCCTGAAGGGTAAACTCCAGGGGCCGCCTCCGCAGTTCACGCCGAACATCGGTCAGGCCAAGGCTTCGATTGAAAGACTCTCCAAACTGGACTTTGAAGTAATGCTTAGCGGACACGGTGAACCGCTCAAGTCTAAGGATGCGCCCCAGATGATGAAGGAACTTTCCAAGAAACTGTGACGGGAAAGCGCAGACAGGTTCCTTTCAGGATTAGAGACTAGGCCTCCTCATTTGAAATCTGATGGGCTGGGAGAGACTCACTCCGACACGAGTAATGCAGCATGTTCGAACATAGCAATAACGCGATAACGCTGGAGGAGTTACTCATTAGCCCAGATTTGATGTGTGGACGCTATTACGATAAGCATGTATACGGCTCCTCGTACGAGGGGTCTTACAAGGGGCCGTAGTCTAGTATGGTTAAGGCTATATGAGTCCGTAACCTATATGTTTAATAACCCTTCAGGGTATATAATCTTGTCATGCGTTTCGATGAAATGCTGAGAGACGAAAAAATCAAGAGGTTCCACACCAACCTTAGCAAGGGAAGCATGCTCACAGCAAGGATGACAGTTAGCCGACTTGGCCGATTCCAAGATCTAACCGGAATAGCTCCGAGCGACCTCCTGGACATGGGGCCCCAGGAGCTGACGGATATATTGATTGACAAGTTCGACGAGTTCGAGACAAAGCAGAAACTCAGACCGTCCTACATAATGGAGTTCAAGAAGTCGATAAAGGCATGGCTCGCGTTCAACGGGAAGAAGGTAGACCTTGACAATGTAAAGATTCGGAAGATCACGTACAGCACCGACGACGAGCAAGTACCTACACAAGATCAGTTGAGAACTACCCTATTTGTTGCACCTCCAAAGACCAAAGTGATGATGGCGATGATCGCCTTCAGCTTCGTGAGGCCCGAAGTCCTGGGCAACTACGACGGGACCGACGGCCTGGTCATCTCCGATTTCAAGGAGATGGAGATCAAGGACGGTATGGTGAACTTCACCAAGATCCCTACGCTCGTTTCTGTCAGAGATACGATAAGCAAGAACAGGCAGCGATATCTCACCTACTTGCCGGATGAGGGATGCGAGTGTGTGAAGTCCTATCTTGAGATGAGACTGAGGGGTGGCGAGAAGCTTACCCCCGAATCCCGGCTCCTTCCCGGTGATGGGAAATTCATGTCGACGGATTCGATTGGAAAGGACATCAGAAGGTCGATGCGAAAGGCGGGCTTCACGTGGCGGCCATACATACTGAAGTCTTACGGTGCTACCCAGCTCGACATCGGGGAGGCAAAAGGCATGGTCTCGCATGCGTGGAGGGCGTTCTGGATGGGCCACTCGGGAGATATCGAGGCGAGATATTCGACCAGCAAGAGACTCTCTCCGGAATTCATAGACGAGATGAGGGCATCCTATGCCAAGGTAGCGGACGCCTATCTCACGACCACGAGGAGAGATACGAGCCAGGAGATGGTAGTAGCGACTTTCAACAGGCAGTTTCTCCGAATGTCAAAGTGGACCGATGCTGAGATTGATGCTCTTGGGGACCTTTCCGCGATCGAGAACACAAGACTGCAAGAACTTCTGGACCAGAAGAGCATGCAGAGACTGGGGCTTGCAAATGGAAGCAACCAGAAGGTGGTACCAATGGAAGAAGTGGAGAACTATATCTCTCAAGGTTGGGAGTACGTCAAAGACATCAATGGATCCAAGGCAATCATCAAGCTGCCAGCACATTGACCAAAGAATGGATGGCGGCCCCGGCGGGATTTGAAACAGCACAAAATGGTGGTTTTGGAATGAAACAATGAGAATTGGTCTGCCATCGTGAGTTCAAATCTCACCGGCCCACCAATATATTAGTGGGTTCAAGCAATGGTTACGCATCGGTTCATAGGACATCTCGTCTTGGTTCGTAGTCGCTAGCAAATTGCTTTCAAGCTTAGTTAGAGTCTCGGTATTTATTCCCCAAAGGGATGTATCGGGTCCTCTTATCTCCGAATAGGTCAATGGTCTGGACCGAGGGGTATCCGTCGCGATTTCGTTGCAAGATGTGGATTCGAATTCCCGAATCTCGCTGATCCGTAACTGCTACGCTTCCTGAGTGGAGTCTAGAACTGTAGACCTCTCAGAGTGATGTCCCCTCGATGCCAAGGGCAGGATTTGAACCAGACTAATCAGATTCAAAAACTTGGGAAGGAACCGAATTCAAGGGTAGTTAGGGTAGTTAGGGTAGTCAATGACCGTTGCTCTCAGCTTGAGTTCAAATGTAAAGTCAGAAAACTACACTTAGTAGTAATATGATACCATCCTTAATACGATTTTTAGGACTTCTGCTCAATGTGACGTCCACAGTGTGCCTCAAGGAACTCAGGAAACCGAAGAAGGCGCAGATGGTGCTCAGGATCTTATGAATCTCTGGTGAGATACTTGTATGCTCCGAATGGAATCCAGGTGCCAACGATTACTATCAGAGCAGACCAATCAGAGATGGTATATGCAAGATACCCTGCAAAAATCGAGCCCAAGAATCCAAGAGCGACGACCTCCTTTGCCTCCTTGACCAACATTGACCCGAAGGCAAGAACAAACATCCCCCAGATCCACCACGGTGAGTCGAGTGCTATGAGCGCGGTATACAGTACTTGAAAGGCAGCATAAGCGAACATTGAAACGATTACGATCATCAATCCGCCGAAGATAGCCACCATGAGAAGCCGAGAGGCTCTCTCGAGGAAATCAGAAACGATATTTCCCAAATGCATCACTGCATGTTCTGGAGCCATCCGAAGAACCTGCTGAGCTGAATCCCGAAGACGCCAGCGGGCGCACGATTCATCCTCTCAGGATCTATGAGGTTCCTCTGTAGCTCGTTGTCAAGAGACCGCGAGAAGAGGAAACCTAACGATGTGTATATCGTCATAATCCCTGCGACACCAATCCATCCCGCTCCCACAATCAATCCTGCCGCACCTATTGCGAAGAGTGCGGCCCATGCGAAAGCGGTTGCACTTGTCAATACATGGTAATAGTTTCTTCTGAGTCCATTAGATGGGAACTGACGCCCATCGAAGAGCTTCACCAACCCTGCACAGACAAGGAAGAGCAGAAGGGTCGTGCCCACTCCAGCATAGCCATAAAATTTCTGAATCTCGAAACCCAGAGGTGCAAGCATGCTACCCATGATTCCAAGGAGCTTCGTGACAGTCATTTGACTCCATTATTCCAGTACTCATATTTAAGTCGCGACGAGCTCGTCCATGGGTTTTGCCACGAACACGGCAAGAGACTTGTCTCATTTTCAGACCCGATTTGATTGAGTACAACAAGAATCCCTAAGCTAGAGGCTTTTCGTTCATTTCCTCCTCAATTTTGAAAGTCTTTGATAGACAAGTAATCTTATTATGATTTCCGCTCATCCACATAATCCTCCTCTTGCTCTAGTGGCTTCCTAACATAGCCTGATGAGCGAAAGAATGGGGATTATCTTTTGCTTGAATGGTCTGAAGTCGACAAGATCGGGTGGATTCACACGAGTTGGTCTTTGTCGCTTCTTCTTTTCCTTAGTAACACGAATCTTTGGTGGGGTGATTCCCAGATGTACGGCAGATACTCTCGTCGTGGTTGGATTTCGATTGCCACGGGCAGACCCATAAATCACTAGCTGGGAATCCTCACAACGAAACAGAAGCGAAGCAGAGATTCACGATGTAGAACGGATTAGCATCCCATCTTAAATAAGAAGTCTCCAAAATAGCAAGCTGAAAATTTGTCTTCCCGAAAGGCAAACAAGCATGATAGACTACTCGAGTATATTGCATTGCTTGTAATAGGCCTTGTTGTTCTCATAGCCGGGCTGACGACTCTTCCGGGTGGGTGGGCCGCCGCTCTCCTCGGTGCTGGCATAACTGCCTTTGGGGGATTCGAGGTCAATTTCACCTATAATCAGATTCAAGGACAGAACAAGAGCCTCCGGGCCACGCAGGGCGGCAGCAATAACATCCAGACCAACCAAACAAGTCCTACCAATTCTCCTGTGATAAACAAGGCCGAAAACGTACACCAGTACTTCAACGTCAATGAGCCAAAAGCAAAGGAGAAGGCACCGAAGCCGGTTTCAGAAATCGATGATCAGGTCGACTGGCTATGTAATGGGGTCTACCACATCGATGAATACCAGGAGTTTCCTGCTCAGGTAGGCAACGGGGACAAGATAGTAGGTCACATAGAATCCAAGCATCCTCTTTCAGTCCAGATCATGAACCAGAGAAATTACAATATCTTCGTGGACATCCACGAAGGCAATATCGATCCTGACACAGAGTACACTTCATTGTATCACGTTCCCCATACGACAAACTGTGACTTTTCCTGGACATCGCCAAGGGAAAGCAATCTCACTGTTGTTATTACCGATGGCGAGGGCGATGAGCTTGATGATAAGCTAATTGCAGTGACGGCAAGAGTCAAGATTGTCCGCGACCAGTAACGAATGGCTGTTCAAGACTGATTCTTTACCCTTCAGTATCACTGTGATGTTCTTCATCGACTGGCGGGGGCATTGGGCCAGCGATTGGCACTAGAACTGTGACATCGGTGGATATTCTGCTGGCACTGAAGGAGTGAATACCGCTCGAATCGGTGTATCCCTTCGCTCCGAATGGAACGGTCTCATCGTCCAGAGCCTTGTCAAAATTTAATCATACATACATTTCTTCCCGAGCTTAAATACTCAGATTAGTCTCAAAGCATCGATTGAACCAGCCTCCGAACGCGGGCAGCAGGCGTACAGCGATAATCGGTTCAGTAGTCGTCGCGATTCTCATCGTAGTCGTACTGGCTGGCTTTGCGATATCCGTCCCTGTAACTTCCGCCATACCGGTTCAGGTGGAGAGCATCACATCGACCGTCAACTACTACACTACTTCCTCCCAAACCGTCGTGCAAGTTAACACGGCGTCTTCCACGACAGCACAAGTGTTCAGCATACCTCAGACGACTCTGAATTGCAACAAGTACACTTACTCCTCAGCAAGTCTGTCGCCAGGCATGGACGTTCAGGTGACATGGAGCGCTTCAAACACAGTTATCGCCTACGTCTTCAATTCAGCCCAGTATGCAGCCTTCGCGCAGAGCGGCACTACGGCCAATATCGTGGGTGGCAGTGGGCAACCCGCATCGGGCTCCTTATCGTTCGCCGTATCGGCGAGCGACACATATTACTTCGTCCTTGGTAACACTGGAGGTTTGTTCTGCCTTGGCGTATCGCCCATCGGGATCTATGATGGGGCAGGCACTGCGAGCTATCTTCAACAAGGCACCGTAGGAATAACACAGACGAATACCTACATCGTCACCACGACGGTGCCTTACACCGTAACTTATACGACCACCTCAACCCTCACCTGCTCCTACGCATTCTGGCACTATCTCGCTGGGTCGAACAGCTGCACTCAGTAGAAGCCACTGAGAACTTACCCATAAGGGAATGAATACCATCTCAAGAAGAATGAGTCCCGCTTACTGACGTATGGGCCGCTTCTGTCACACCGTGGATGACAAGAAGGGAGGGATAGAACGCTTAGGAAATCCTTAGAAGTCGCACGGCACTAAGAAATCGCGTGGACGACCCAAACCTGTGGGAGGCGCTGGAATGGGCAAGGTAACTCCTGAACGAGAAGGAACCGCTCCTACTCAATGCCGACGCCAAAGTGGGTGTTTATGCCTCTTACATGCAGTTCAAATCATCTAGGGAAATTCTGGACACATCACAAAGGGCTCTTCAAACCTCCGACAGGACTGCGGAGCTTTCTGATAATATATTACGCTCGCAGCGCAGGACAGAAGCACTCACACTCGTGCTGATGGGGATTGGCCTCGTTGCTGCCTACTTTACTGCTTCATACTATTTTTCGCAGATACCAGCGCTCGGCTATACCTATGCACCACTATTCGGCTTCGTTCCGCTCGTTATTCTCTTGCTCCTTCTGCGGCAAGAGCTTCGAAGAAGAGGGCTCACCGGACCTTCGACGAAGGGAGCTGACACATCGAACACAGGGAAGACAACACAGACAACGAAAGGGAGTTCTTGGGAACTTCTCAACAAGTCAGGCGGAAGACGTTACTTTAACGATGCAGTAATCGTGTATATTTTTGCAATCGTTGCCTATGCCGCACTGGCACTCAGTCACCAATTGGATTTGGCGATAGGGGTAATCCTAGCATTGGCCAGCGTTGCGATTGTACTACTCGTTACTGCCTTGACCGAAGTAAGGTTCTATGAGATGAAGCAGACCCTTGTTAGTATCGAAGAAACCCTCAAAGAGCTGAAGGACACAACCAGAGCCCTTCATCCCCCCTAAATGAACCGTCGTCCAAATAATTTCGTCGCTCAGGTTAGCCAAAAGCCTGATTAGGCCAAACGATTTTCTTCAAAGTAATTGCCCCTATTCGACGCTTGGAAGACTAGCAGTCGAATCCCCTTCATCATGCTTCTGATGCCGCTCTTAGTCGCCGCCGCTTCAATTATTTTCTTACGGGATGTCTTAGTCATCCTCATCCTTCTGGGTTTTCCAGTAACTCTTGCTGCGGCTGAGTCAATAGCTTTCTTTTTCGCCTTCCTTTCGATTCTCCCTTCTTGGATCGGAAGCCTCATATGGAAAGAGGTGAACGTAGGCATCGATAGCTTTGGGCAAAAACAACCTACCCTATTCTTAAAAATAGTCAGTCGAATAAACCTCACGGTATATCTGGGATACGGTATAGTAGTCGCTCTCTATCTTCTGAATCAATATCCATCAGTCAAGGCCGATTTTAATCTCGCCAGCAACAGTCCCACGGAGTTAGCAACTACTGTATTGACCCTCTATTCGTGGGCACTCGTATTCGAAATATTGTTCCTCGTCGTATTCTTTCCGACCAAGACAAATCACCTTGGCATGGCAAGACTCTGCGTTCTCTCCGGTCTGGAAGATATACGCTCTCCATTTGTTGATGATTCGATCAAATATTTCAATAGATTCTTGCGGCAAGCAGGATGGAAATTCGGAATACGGAGTGATACCAAGCTGTCGATGTTCTTCTTCGCTCGTCCAACTATCCGGAGCATTACCCTGGGACGTCTCTTGAATGCCATAAATGAAAGAGGGCCAAGTAGTCTTGTGAGAGTCGTTGCAGATTTAGCAGGTAAAGAGCCTGATGAGGTATTGGAAAGACGATATCTGGTACAGTCCTCTTCCCAGCTAGTACAAACGATAGTAGCGATAGCAGCGCTGATTTTGGCGCTGATAACGGCGTGGCCGACATTGCATACCCTATAGCCAGGCGGGTCATGCAATCAATAGGTCCATATTACTAACCACGGATTCGTCTTCGTGATAATGTGAACATGAGTATCCTTGTATGATTTCTCCGACCCGAGGCTCAGTAGCTTGAGAGCTTCAAAAGCATCGGGCTCCAGCAATCCCAAATTGAAAGATAACCCTCCCTTGGAGCGAACATCCATATAGACGGCCTCATCGATTTTCTTAAAGAAAGGCGGTGAAGTATTCGTGCCAACCCAATCCGACACTATAGAAGGGCACGATTCCTCTGATATCTGGGAGAGGTGGGTACTTCAGCGCGCCCCAAATGAAGGTATAGCGTGGTTTGGAGCTATCAATCTCTCCTTGAGTTCCCTTGTCATCGTTGTCCTAGCATAAAGATCACCGTTGGTAGGATACGATAGCTTCATCCCTAAACCGGGAGTAGACACAATTCCGACGTAAATGCCCCCGGAGTTCGTCGTAACCCAATCGACTTTCCGAAACGACTTACCGTCAGTTGCAAGAATGGTCAGGTTAAGACGCTTAACGGACCATCTTGGCCGTTCCATGTCTACCGTTTCTACTCTAACACCTGAGGCGAAAGACTAAAGCGGGATTTCCTTAGCGACAAGCCTTACGGCTGGAGTGTGCAAAGAACAATATGAATCCCCAAATTCGCCTTGGGCATTGCATGTGGGACATACTTTGATTAGTCTGGTCTTAATTCCAACCCAATCAATCTCACTTCCGCACTTTGAACATACTTTCGGAACTACCCCCACTCGAAGAGCGATTGCGGAGCTACACTTTCCACAACACCAATAATCATTCCCCTTCTTAGCTTCATCGCCAGCCAAAGCAACTTCGATGATAAAAGAAGGAATTGCCCAGCCAAATTCCTTTGACTTAACAAGCATTTGCGTAAGCGGCATTTTGGTGGGCTTGTATTTCATGATAAAGCGATTTGTTTGAATCGTCTTTTGACTTATAGGGGTTTCCTGAATTTCGCCGGTGACGAGACAGGATGCACAGGCTAGTGACTAAGCGTTAAATCATGATTCGGCTCAGACGAACATCAAGAACAATGCAAAAGCGGAGAAAGGCCCTGCTAACATATCTTGCAATCGGCGTTATCGTCGGCTCCGGTGTCTTCCTGGCAACAACTCAAGTCTATGGTGTTCCCCTTTGGTGGCTATTCAGTGACGTTCACTCGCTCTCAGTTGCTCAACTACCACCCATTTCGGCCCAGATTACCCCTCAGAATCCAGGTATACTAGGACAACAAGAGAACGTCCTTGTCCTAGACTTTTCTACAGGGGCTCCGTTGTCTGAAGCAAACATTACGGTATTCTACGACGGAGCTATCGTCCTAACTGAATCCAGCAATAGCACAGGACAAGCGATTTTTCGTTACGCGGGGAGCCCAACAATAATCAATATTCAAGCGAGCGGGTATACGCAGGCAATGTACGTGGTGCCAAACGCTCCACAACAATGGGTGTACGCGAAATATGTCTCCGATGGCACGGGTTTTGCATCTAGTCTCGCCGCCCCCCTCGCGCTATTTCTCGTCCAGAGATGGCTAGACAGGAATAAAACTAAAAGAAAATCCAGAAAGCGTGTAAAAAAGAGCAAGAAATGACCGAAAAAAGATTCCCACGGTGATATTCAAACCCCGACCTCTCGGGTGCCTTCTATCAAGCGACGAGTCAAACCGAGCATAAAATGGGCAACGTAGAGCTAATCCTTTCCCAGGACCTGCTTGTGGTCGCAAACCTTGAGTAGCTTCAGCTGCCTTCCCTCGATGCAATACGCCAGCCGATCTCCCTTCGATATTCTTGCTGCGTAGAAGCCTAGATTGTGAAGTTTTTCGCCGTAGTGCAACGGGTTAGGTGATTGAGCCAATACTTCGATTAGTTCCTTGGTTTGACGTTGTAACTTCTCATCCTTCGACTGATATAGCGCCGTGAAATTGGGAGTCCAGACCAGCTCCCATTTGGACGCGACCAAAATCTTCGACTATTTCCTGTCGAGGTCTGCGAACAACTCGTCAGTGTCCCAAGCGGTCTTGAAGTTCCCTGATTCGATCTCAATCAAACTCTGAGAGATCTCAGAGACTTCCCTTGGGGTGAAATAGTGGTCGGTATCGAGCCATAACGCCTGCGTGTCAAGAATCACTTGAAACAGCTTCGCCTGTCGCGTGTCGGACAAAATCGCACCCGAGCTCGCAACAGTTGCCTCATTAGTGCGAATTGGCTCGAAACTCTGGAATCGTGGCAGTTGGCTCAGACTCAATTTGTCTCTGCTCCACGTTTTTCTTTCAAAGTTACTTCCCCACTATCGCTTATCCTGAGCAACCATTTTGAGCCAGCCCTATAAGGACACTCTCCTTTGGTTGGAAGGTTGATTATGAGGACGTTCGAGGAAATCCTCTTCACCTTGAGAGCTGAGTCGAATTCCTTAGATGGTTTTCCTGTCCGCCCCAAACCAATCTGGTACGCCAAGCCGCCAGTGAGAACATCGGTCACCTGGTTGACTGACAATACTTCGACCTCTGCCGAAAATACCATATGAAGAATCCCGACCTTCTCGTTAGTTAAGGTTTCTGTATGATTTGTCACAAGCGGTCCCACTCAAGTCATTCGTTACCACAACGAATTCTTCCACGCTCTCTTCCTAATCCTCTAACCGCCATTTCCGCTTCCTGGTCGAAGACCAAATGCTCCTCCCATTTTGGTCCACTTCCACACTATACTCGAAAGCGTCTCGTTCCTAGTTACCCCGCCATTAGGGGTAACAGGTTAAGGGCTCGAAACCAGAGCGCAAGCGACGCAGATGCCTAACGACGTGTTGGTGAAGGTCTCCAAGGTCTTAGACAAGGGACAGGTACAGATCCCGCCCGAGATGAGGGAGAAGCTGGGCCTCAAACCCGGAACCAAGGTGATCGTGTACGCCACCGAAGACGGGGTGGTGCTGAGGAAGGCGGAGCTGTTCTTCGAGAGGGAGACCCCGGGAGGGCTGCTGAGCAGGATACGCGGAATATTCTCCAAGATACCGATTCGGGACATTGAAGAATGACACGGCTTGTTTGGGCAATCTCGGGAACCGATTTCCCAAGCACTTTCAGGAGTTGATTCTGTTCCAGATGCCAGATATCGTGAACTTTTTCATGACGATCCAGGCCCAGAATCATGTCTTGAGAGTTGGCCGTTTGAGATGAAGCACTGAGGTCCAAAAATCCCATAGCAATACTTCTGATTCCGCTTTTATCCTCTCATCATCTTCGCTCTTGTATTGCCCCTCGAGTTCAGCGTCTCCTTCCATTAGAATGCCTATCGTGTAATCTTGACCCGTGGTCAGACACTTGTCCAAATCCCGGTAGACAGTAACCTCATCGAGAACATGAACCGGATAAAGGAGTCCTGCCCTCCACCCTGCCACCCTAGGATTATCTTTGGATGGAGTCAGAACGTATCGTATGGTGCCGATGTCTCCCCTAGCTAACTGGTCCGTTTCAAGGTCCGACTTGGCTGCAATTCGCCTAATGAAGAGTCTCAAGAAGGACTCATCTCGAAGTCCACTCTAACTCCCCTATTCTCATGCGGTAGAACCCTATCCAAGTTGAATGTGACATGGTCAGTGGTCTTGAGGGTAGGGCTAGGCGAAGTACCAATAATCTTGGAACCCTCAGGAAGGAAGATCTCGAAATAGTAGGAACACTCGTAGGGTGCAAGGGCGCTAATGGGAATGTCGAGCGAATATCGGTTTTCGCTTGTCGGAGTCAAGAAGACACCATCGTATGTCATCAGTGTAGTGTACTGCTCGAAGCGGGATGTTGAGCGACGCCCCTTCACCATGATAGTGTAGTGGTCAGGATTATTGCAGGTTTCGTCATCGATCTCCTCGTAAGGCAGCTTGTAGAAGTAGTCTCGGATCTCAATCGAGTTAGGCCTTCCAGAGATGTGCCAAGTGATATCATCGAATCGCAGTTGGTCCTCATTCTGAAGGGAGTAGCTATGCACTATCTCATATTTCAGATTGATTCGACCTTCATCTCTTTCTCCTCGAATACTGATATGCATATGAGAAGACCCCTTCGACGTAGCCTCCTTCTCAAGCAGATCTTGTAACTCAACAACGGCAGGCCATTCTCTGATGAGCCTCATTCTCACCAAGTATGCACTATCTCCGATGGCGTATATCCAGAGCAGGGGAAACATTTGGATGGTATAGTAGTAGCCGGTGTATCGCGTCTCCATGATTGGATCTTGGGTTACGGTTCGAGGCCAGTTCAAGTTCGATGCCTCAATGACATGATTGGCTACGTGAATTGGCAGATATGTTTCGTACTCGAAGGTTTCATAGAGGAAGGGGAAAGTTACTATTGCGATTAAACCTGGCACGATAAACAAACTACTTGTCAGCAAGTCGGGCACCCCGTGCTTGATCTTCATCTTGAAAGTCGGTTTAAGTCGTGGTTTCGATTCGGGAAAGTAGAGGCTGCCCATGGAATAAACAGATGCTGCCAATACGACCAGCCGCTCACCAACTTGAACTGGGAGGCCATAGGATCCGAGTCCCAAGAACTCCGTAATCTGGCTGAGTGTCATTTCGCGGAGGCCGAGTGCAAGAATCAAGTCCTTCGTAAGCTCGAACGTAAGAACTGCAGCTCCGATCAGAACCCCGAATTCGACTATCAAGACGACCCACCTTCCTTTTTGTCCGAGTGTTCTGTTCTGCAAGAAGAACTGAAGGATTCCGAAAGGAGCAGTCACCAAGAGAATCAAGGAGATAGCCTCCCACCATGGCAGGTCAATGGGAATGTTCAGACCCGATAGCAGAATCAAATCGACAAAAGAGTACGTCGCGATGATACAGACCCCTATGCGAGCCCACCATCTTGCCATGAGTTTCGCTGAGCTATCCCCTACCCCTTTGAACACGAGTTCTTGGATACACTTGCTCACAACATTGTCAGAAAGTGCAGCCACTACGGTCTGGAAATTCAAACCAAAGCGAGGCCTAAGTTGGCATCCCAGTTAATATTCTCGCGGAAAGTCACGGAAGCGAGGTTCGCTATGGTTCACATTATTCCTGAACTGACTTCCAAAATCATTCAAAAAAAGAAAGAGGCGGATATGAGACTGCGAAACACAAGGCAGGAGATAACCCGAGGAAGAATCGAGAGGCTGGCCGGTGGCCTTCCGAGTCAGACAATCAAGACTTTTTTCCCAAGTTGAAGTACATTAGAGTCGTCTTGTCTCCCTTACGCTTTGGCAACGCCTTGAACCAAAGACGACTCTCATAGTGCTCCGCCTTCCCGGGCTCGGCATCTACTATTACATATCTGCACCCTACCTCTTCAGACAGCCTGCTTGCCGTGTCGAATACCCAGGCAACCATTATCGGCCCTAAGCCTCTGCCGCTATAGCTGGACTTCCGCGCCAACTGACCGAGCAGTAGACACGGAATCTCCTTGAAACGATGCGAGCTCCTAACTTCTTTTGATACTCGCTCCTTCTTGAGTGACCCCATTGCCAATGTTACATAACCGGCAACTTCAGAACCAACTCGGAAGAGGTAAGTTATCGATGTATTGTCTGATTGCAGAGCTTCAGCCTCATCCTTGTTCTTAATGAAATCGACGTACTTCTTATCTTCGCATTCAAAGTCTACACATTCTAATGCAGACTTGAATTTAGAAACCGAAACATCTGATGGAGAAATCGGAGTGGGCGTCGTATCACTTTACGACGCGGATTTGACTAGCGATTTTCTTTGCTTCTTCTAAATGCGCTCGCATTTCCGGAGAAGCATCGTTCTTTAGTTGCTTCGCTAGTACTTCCCATTGTCTTTTTGTAAGATCTGGAATTGGCTTAGGAATCACTGCTTCTCACCAAACGCTTAGGTTGCGAAAGATGCTTATATAGATTTTACCAAAAGCCGCGCCGATATTGGAAAAAACACACGCGGTGCTCAAGCTGTAAGATGTTGGGGGGGATGATTCAAGCTTCTTTTCACCTCTTTATCATAATCAAGAGGTAATTAGGCGCATTGCAGGTTGAAATGCGTTGATTTCAGTAAGCGCTTAATTAATCGGGCTATTCAGTCCAAACTCGACCGCCTGTACCTCAGTCAAGTGAGAGCATTTACGCTACGATGATACTTATATAGATTTTACCTAAGCACAAGGTTCCACTCGGTTCTCCAGCGATCCCTCTTTCTGTTCGTTTGTGAGTAGTGATTTGCTTTGCCTTGGTCTTTCCTCCTTAATGCGTCGATTACGTCTTCATATGCCTGGATTATGATCCTACCTCCAGAAGGGACCGATCAGCGAGCTGACAGAAGCTGAATGCGACGAGCGACTCCCTCTGGCCCAGAGGCTATGGGAGAAATCGAAGGTTCTAAGGGTGAACACCTCTACGGCTGAGGCTCTCCGTTAGCAAAGTATGACGGAGGGACAAAAAATCGTTCAAAAAAAACACACTCAGATATTAAGAATATCCGCAATGGCGTCAAATTGTCCTGTATTGGGGCGATTTGGGTGAATGGGAGGCAGAAGAAGAGATTTGTGGGTGAAAGGAGCTTGCGAGGTCCGAGAAAAAGTGGGAGGCAGGCCTCGTTGTGACGAGACTCTGCCAAGGTGCCGGGATGTTCTATGCTGAAGAGGCTGGATGGATCAGCTTCAGGACCCTCTTCGTCCTTTCCAGGACTCTCAAGCAGAGTCTCCCGACGTTCTGGGGGTTGTTGGACTGGGCGTAGCTGGCGATGTAGCTCCAGCTGAAGCTGTCCGCGGGGCTTCCGTAGAGCCTGTCGAGCGTGGCTGCCACCAGCTGCGCAATCGTCTCGGCCTCCGACTCCGGCCCATGGCCGGTCTTGGGTTCGAAAGTACGATGGATTGCGTGGCCGAGCTCGTGGAAGAAGACGTCGTGGTCTTCGGTGGCAAGGACGATGGTCTTGTTGGTGTGGTCTGTGGCTCCGTAGACGCCGGGGGCTAGTCGCTCGTACTGGACCCTCATCCCGAACCTTTCGGCGACCTCCGTGAGAGGAGGACGACTCTTGGGCTCGTAGACGGGGAGGTCCTTACCTGCGGTGTCCTCGTATCGAAAGACTGGGATGGCCTTGACTTTGGTTAGGAAAGTTGGCTTGCTGCTCGTTTCAGTTTTTCCAAGGCTCCCTTATTGGAGTAGCCTATGTTCTTCATCAGGAAGACAGAAGGATATTGATTCCCTTCAGCCCTGAATTTCTCCGCCAATTCTTGCCAGTTGTGTTTGACTTGCCTTACGACTAGTGTGTTCATGACCCAATCTGCTTTCTCAGCCTTGATAATGAGGAATGGGCGAACCTGCCTTAGCAGTTCCAGTACCTCAACCATCCGGCAGACTTCGACGCGATACTCTGGATTTCTGACGGGGATCTTGCTACGCTCAGGGTGAAGGTTGTGCAGATGGATGCTCCCACCAATGATCTTTTGCAGATTCGTCAACCATGGCAGATTTGTATTGAAGATTTGGATTCGTGCGTAGTAGTAACGTCTGTTCTTTTTGGCATCTGGCGGTTCTATTCGTACCGAACCCTCGCCGTCGACTGCGCAGGCAACATAGGCTGCTTCCACCTCGGTAAGTCTGTTCACGATCAGACAGCCCATCCTAGATATCCAACAAGGATCCCTGTTCGGACGTCTTTTGCTTCGTAGAGGCTGGACTGGTGCTCTTTGTGTTGGTCGCGATAAGGGACAACCTTCCCGCAGACTGAGCACTTCAGTACTCGCACATCTTTCACAATTGGTCCTAAGATGTGAAAGGCCTTGGTCCCTTTAACGACCCACCTTCCTGCCTCATCCCACTGTCCGAAGCCCCTGGCATCCGACGTTCCCGCCAGTAGCATCAGGAGCTGATTGCCGAAAGACCACTTAGGAGGGCTTTCCGGGTGAGTTGATCAGGGCCTTCGCGCACAGGTCTGGGAGTTGCTTCGACGAGAAGAGATGTACTATCTTCTCGAGTTCGGAGTTGGCCCGTTCTCTCCACGATGTTTGCGCGGATGTGGTCGGTGAGACTGGGGTGGATGGTTCGACAGCTTGCGCTGCCTGTCCGTTCACTGACACGAATGAGTGCGCCTGCCTCTACCCTTTCGTTTCGCCCGCCGGGAACCTCTTCAGGAACTTGTCCTTGATCTTGTAGCCGTGGTCGCCGACGACTATCTCTTCGCCAGCCTTGAGCCTGTCGATGAATTCGCTGGCGCCCTTCAGCTCGGGAAGAAGAGTCCCTTCGCGGTTCATGTAGAAGGTCCATTCGCCTCCTCCGTTGGTGTACTCCTTCCAAGGGCGCTTGTCGAGGATTGAGGGGTCCACTGCCGGTGGGGGCGACTGGTTGCCGGAAGGCGCTTTGTACGCGGGCGCTGCATGGCTCCCGCCGTTGGACTTCTGTCTGCCGAGGACGTAGACGATGTTGCTGAACTGCCTCTCGGGGGTGTTGGTGTAGTTCTCCATCACCTTCACTAGGATGAAGCCCTCCTTCAGCAGGTCATTCGCCGCCTCGGGTGTCGGAGCCTCCTTGATCTCGGTGATGCGCGAGTATGGTGTGTCCATTCTTCTTCGCCTCCGCCTTGGTCCAACCGTTCCTGTCATGACCTCCTCAGGGCCGACCCGCTTTTAACGGGCCGAACCTGCGATTCCGCCGGCTTCTCATTGCGCCTCCGGCAGCAGAATTCGCGGACCGTGTACTCCGCCATGCCCAGGATTTCGCCCACCTCCCGCTGAGAGAAGACCCTCGAGGAGATGGCGCGTGACGCTACGTAGACAGACCCTGCGGCCACAGTCCTGGGGCTGAAGCCGTTCAGGTCCGGCGTCTTGGCTACCTCTTTCGCGACCTCGAAGAGCCTCGTGAAGTAGGCTATCGGGTCCAGATTCTCCCTCTTCAGGCGTGCGGCGACCTTCTCGCTGGACTGGAGCATGCCGATGGCTGCCCGCACGAAGTCCTCCGGCGTGGGGTGGGGGAGCGGCATCCCGGATTCGAGGCCTATCCTCAACAGTTCCGATTTGCCGACCCTGTACCCTCCGTCCGTGTAGGCCTTCAGAACCTCTCTGTGGCTGATGTGCGCTATCCCTGCGGACCTGCAGGCGTAGAGCAGGGAGTAGGCCGATATCGACGGGATTGTGGCTCTGTAGGCTTCCCTGTGGGGGAGGAGCCTCTTTGCAGTGATCTCCGCAGCTTGCACGACGCTCTTAGGCAGCGCCAGCCTCTCGGCGACTCTCCCCATCAGAAGGGAGCAGTTCAGCAGCGGCGTCCCGCGCCCGACGATGTTCGGCATCAACCTCGCCCATCCGAAGGCGGGTCCCCTCAGGGAGGGGGTGGCGCTTTCGGCATCAGCGACGATATACGAGCCGAGGGGCACGTTCATGCTCACCGATGCAACCGACGACCCGTCCTCCTGGGCACCGTTCGCCCTTCCCGCCACGATGCCGCAGTGAGAGCAAGCCAGCTCCCCTCCGTCCTCTTCGTGCATCCTGACGAGGCTGCTCCTGCACTCCGGGCACCTGCCCAGATCATAGTCCTCGTACGCGGCCAGTCTTGTCCGTCCACTCTTCAGAATTCCTTGAACCCCTTGCATGTTTTTCGGTCTCCTGCCTTTCGTCCTGGAATGCTCCCGGTGGTTCTACGACCGGCCTCGGCGCTCCAGCTTCTCGTGCTCGATACCGCAGATAGTTTCAGGGAGGAATGGCGGACAGCAGAGGCTTCACTCGGTCCCCGTTCGGGATCGCATGGGCGGATAAATGGGCCAAATGATATCTATCTAGCCGGTCCACAAGCCGCAGCGGCGTTTCTCCCAGTGGTTGGGTAGAAACTATTGGATATGGCTGCGGCCCGGACCGGTCAAGGATCGGGGGTGAAGCTTCCGCTTCCGTCATTCTCCTGAAGGCCGATGGAGGAGAAGTTGTTTCGCATCCTTCTGGGTGGACTGATGGCAATTGTATGCCCAGAGGATGGCCGTTTGACCCGGATACTACCGTCCGGATGGGATACGGTCAACCAAAGACTGCGCTCATCTTCATTTCGATGAATCGGATGAGGCGTCACCGTGTATCCGGTTTTCTCTCCCATAGCGGCTGGCGAACCGAAGTGTTCGATGGCACACGGTAGTGCCTAAACTTCAGATGCCTGCAGAGATCAGAGAGAAAGATAGAATACGACGTCTGAGGCTCTGTTTGTATTTAACACGGGTCGGCAAGGTTGCCATTCTCGGGATGCACGTTGGCAACCCTACAGTCCAAATGGCAACCCCTAGAGGGCGATTTGGCAACCCTGAGCAGCAGTTTGGCAACCCTCGCGTGGTAACTTGGCAACCCTGATGGCAACCCTGCAATTTAGCCTTGCCAAGAGGATGTCAAAAGGTTCTGCGTTAAGAACCCCTGAACATTCAGTCATAGATGAATCCGGCGGAGTCGGTCTTCCTCTATCTCCCAGTTCCCTACTGGGTCGGATTCACGCTTGTACTTTACAGGCACGACCTGTCGAGGCTGACCCATCCGGTCAGGGACTACGGCAGCCTGAGGAACTGGTGGGCCGTCCTGACCTACCTAGGTCTCCTCGCTGCAGGGACGCACAGGCCGAGCAGAAGGAAGGAAATCCTTCCCTACGTCATCTATCTCTCGATCTCGGCGGGACTGAGCCTGTCCTGGACCTTCAGGATAT